>Ga0272441_10001322_pt1 | contig 52971 bp, 51 predicted proteins | sample SSMProp6N_FD_193582 | JGI IMG/M metagenome (GOLD analysis project Ga0272441, IMG submission 193582) | Marine sediment archaeal communities from Little Sippewissett salt marsh, Falmouth, MA, United States - SSM-Prop-6N | ecosystem: Environmental > Aquatic > Marine > Wetlands > Sediment ...
AGGGCCTGGCGGTCCATTTCCAAACCGATTTTTAACACCCTGAAAGGAGATTCCCGGAACCCGTGTCGCCGGTGATGGTTCGTTATCGGCTCTCCCGTGGCAGCAGCGGTTTCCAGCGCCCGGATGATGCGGAACGTGTCATGGGGGTGGATACGGCCGGCTGCCTTCACATCGATCTCAGCCAGGCGGCGGTGCAGCGCTTCTGAGCCGACCGCGGCCGCTTCCTGCCTGAGCCGCTGCCGGGTCAGCGGGTCGGGTGGTTCGGCGCGGAACAGGCCGTAGAGCATGGCCTTGATGTAAAGACCGGTGCCGCCGGCGACGATAGGAACGGCGCCTCGCCGATCGATAGCAACGGCAATCTCGCGAGCCGCCCGCGAGAAGCGGGCCGCATCGAAATCTTCATCCGGGTCGACGACGTCGATCAGGTGATGCGGTGCACGGGTCCGTTCTTCAACGGTCGGTTTGGCGGTACCGATATCCATTAAACGGTACACCTGCATGGAATCGGCGCTGATGATTTCGCCGCCGAAGGCTTCTGCGGCCGCAACCGCCGCAGCCGTCTTGCCGATGCCGGTTGGTCCACAGATGACGAGGACAGGTGGCTTTTTCGGGCTGATCGTGTCTTTTGGGTCGTCGATCATTGGATCTGATGGATCGTGGACCGAAACTTGAAACTGGATACTCGAAACTGGACGCATTTTTTAAAGAGTTGTCATCCAATTTTGAGTTTCAAGTTTCAAGTTTCAAGTTTCGAGTTTCAAGTTTCCATTTTTCAGTTTCAAGTATCAAATATCGAAACCGGCACAGCTTGCGGCACTGCACCGGTTTCAAGGACTGATAAATTGCCGACGGCTATTCTCTGACGTGGCATTCGCCGCACATAACCGGACCTTTGTTTTTGTTCTCGTGACACCCCTTACAGTTGGTGTGAAAGGCTTTCGTGAGCCCCGGCATCCGACCCTCGTTTTCAAAGGCGTGGCAGTCCGAGCACAACTGGTCTTCCGAGGATTCGTCTTCGAGCTTCTTGCCGCCCTCGTAAACGTGGTGGCACTCATTGCATTCCTCGATCTCGGCCGCCTCGTTGTGCGCTTCGTGGTTGAACACGGATGGTGTCCGCTGGGGATTGTTGTATACGCTGTTGTCCACATGGGTCATGTCTTCTTGGGAGTACGCCGTGACAAGCACAAGTAGGGAAACCACCACCGTTGCGAATATCATCTTAAGCGCGCGCGTGTTCATATTCTTCTCCTTGCAGAGTTAAGGCTCACTCAAAAATAACTTCACATTTTGGACGCCGATGCATCCCGTCCGGCTGTGTTGCGAAAACTCGGAATATCCAGATATTCCTGCGTTTTCGCGCCTTGCTGGTCGGGCGCCTCAACATCCAAAATTGCGAACTTATTTTTTCGTGAACCCTTAGACGTCTACAGCTTCCGGTTTTTCCATGAGTTCGTAGATCAGGTCGCCGAAGAATTTGATTTCCAGTCCGACCCCGTAGTGGTGAACGATATCGTGCAGCCCGCTGTGGCAGTTGTGACAAGGAGCGATCATGGTAACGGCGCCCCGGGCCTTGACATCGAAGAGCTGCTCGGCCTTCACGCGGTTGCCCTCGATGCGTTTCATTTTGTAAGGTGGGCCGCAGTTGATGACGCCGCCGCCGGCGCAGCAGCAGTAATTGTGCTCACGGTTGGGGACCATTTCGACCACGTTGTCGCAAAGGGCATGGGCGATATAGCGCGCCATTTCGTGCAGTCCGCCGCCCCGGACCACGTTGCACGGGTCATGCAGTGTGATCGGCTTGTCGTATTTCTTGACGATTTTAATCCGGCCCGACTTCAGAAGGTCGTAATAAAACTCGATCGCATGCACGATCGGTATCGGCGGCATGCCCCAGCCTAGCCAGCGGTTGCCCATGTCGTAGACCGAGCGGAACGCATGGCCGCATTCCCCCATGACGATGCGCTTGACTTTCAGGCGAAAGGCGGTTTCGAAATGGGTGCGCTTGATGCGTCCCATCACCTCGTTGTCACCGGAGAACATCGCCATGTCGCTGTTGTCCCATCCCATGGTGGCCGGCATGGTCCAGTCGACACCGGCGACGTCCATGATGACGGCCGCCTGATAGATCAACTGGGCCTGAAACTTGGGCTCGGGGGCGATGACCGAGTACATGATGTCGGCCCCCTCCTTTTCCAGGGGAATCCGCAGTGTGGGAATTTCGGCCTGGGCTTCTTCTTCCTGCCACTGGAGGGTGTCCGGCCACTCATCGCCTTTGACCCACATCTGGTTCATGGTCACCGAATGGCTGTGCGCCGTGTCCTGGAGGTACAAAGGGGTGACGCCCAGGCGGTGGATGATGCGCCGCACCACGCTCATGATGTAGGCGATATCGATGCCGAAGGGACAGTACTGGGCACAGCGTTTGCAGAGGTTGCATTCGGTGTGGGCGATTTCGGCGGCCTGCTTGATGAATTCGGCGTCGACCTTGCCTTTTTTCTTCAGCATTTCCCACATCGTTTGCTTGACCTTGCCCACCGGTGAAAAGTGGGGATCGTTGTCGTGGGACAGATAGTAGTGGCAGGCTTCCGAACACAACCCGCAGTGGATGCAGGTTTCGACGTATGTTTTCAAACGGGCCCCGGTTTCACTCTTGATCACGCTGTTGATGACTTTTTCGATTCGTTCGGGGGTCAGTCGGGAAGCACCGACCTCGATCCCTTCGTCGCGGGCCTTTTTCACTTTTTCTTTTTCTTTTGCAGGTTCGGTCATGTTTGACTCCTCCTGTAACGTCGGTTTATCGGTAATGGGCGATGAACGATAGGATATTGCCGGTGAATCCGTTTCTACACATAACCTATGACCGGCATTTTTTTACCAGTCGCGGGCATGCCTGACCTTGCCGAACTCGGAGCCCATATAGGCGCGGGTGAAAGGCGAAAAGAGCATGTGGCTCAGCCGGGTGAACGGAATCGCAACCAGCAGCACTTCTCCGGCCACCACATGCAGGACCATCATCACCGGGTAGTCGATCCACTGGTGGTAAGCGATGAAACCCGTTATAAACGGGGCCGCCACGACGGTCAGGATCACGAAGTCTGAAGCGGAGGTGACGAATTTGACTTCCGGTTGGGTCAGGCGTCGCACCAGAAAAAAGACACATCCGATGATGACCACCACGGTCAGAACATCCGCCCACGCGTCCGGCAGCGCCCACCAACTGAGGTTCAAGGCCTCGTCCAATAAAATGACGTGCGCCAGCAGGAATATCGGCGCAATCACCAGACCAATGTGGAACACGAACGTGACAACGGTGAGAACCGGGTGCCGGCGCCAATTAACCGTTCCGAAAGGGATAATCCAGTGAAAAATCGAGCGCAGACTGTATTTCCAGCTCATGTAAGTAAAGATGAACGGCTCTTTTTCTTTAACGAGCATGAACAACCGGACCAATCGGTAGAGACAACCGCCGAAAAACAGAATGAAAGCCAGCCATGCCAGAGGACCGCTGACGAAATTGTAAATCTCATGCATTTTTCCCCCTCCTAGCTTGCAAGATCGGTTACGGGTATGACGCGCCGATAATAGGAGCCGTCCTCGAGGGATTTCAAGAGGATCTTCTGGCTGTCGGAACTGAACACCGGATCCCAGACGGCATCACATTGATGTGACCACAGCCTGTCGTCCACGGCGATGGTGTATTGGCCGTTTTTTTGCACCTTGGCGGCCATACGGCTTCCGTCCGGACTGAAAACCGGTTTCCAGGCCATTTCGAATGCGTCTTTCCAGACGCTTCCGTCGGCAACGATCCGGTATTTCCCATCCTGCTTGGTGACTGCCGCGATGCGGCTTCCGTCCGGGTTGAAGACCAGATCGGTGACCAGTTCGTTGAAGACCACCGGCCATGGGGTTGCGTCCACGGCCACCGTCCACTTGCCGTATTTCACGGCAACGATGGCCGCCAGCTTGCCGCCGTCGGGGCTGAAGAGCTGATGCCAGAGCTGGGGAAACCGGCGGTCCCACACCATTTGTCCGTCCTCGGCCAATGCCCACTTGCCCTCGACCCGGACCGGCGCGATGACCGATTGCCTTTGCGGGTGAAAGACCGGTTCCCAGACACAGCTGAAGGTTTTGTCCCACGGCTTTCCGTCCACGGCAATGGAATAATCATACAGGTTGAGCCGCACTTCGGCGGCCAGGTGCTGCCCGTCCGGGCTGATGGCAAGATTCCAGACGTTGACGAACCGGGTGTCCCAAGCCTTGCCGTCCAGCGCAGCCGAAAAGGTGCCTTCCTGAAACTTGTGCACTTCACCGGAATCCGCCGCACTCACCTGGACCGCCGCCGCTGTCTTTTCGCCGTCCGGGCTTAGTGCGAAATAGGTGATGTTGCTATAGGTTTCCTCCCAGGGCGTGCCGTTCAGCGCCATGCCGTACTGCATATCCTGCTGGAACGCCACCGCGATGATGTCGCCGTTCCGACTGTAGAGGGGATTCCAGACGTAACCGAATTTATTCTCCCAAGCGGTGCCGTCCACGGCTACGGTCCACTCCCCCATCTCCGAGACCAGCACGCTCAGGCGGCCGGAGGGCGTATACCGCAGGTGCCAGGCCTTGTCGAACTCTGCCCCCCAGGGCTCGCCGTTGACACAAACGTCGAACTGACCCTCGTCGACGTTGACGATAGCGGCGATGTTTTCCCCATCAGGGTTCACGCAGGGCTCCTCGACCCAGCGAAAATTCTCCTTCCATTCTTCGAAAGGAATCCGTTTTTCGCCGGTTTCCCAATCCCAGTTGTTGATGTTCACTATACCCCCTCCTTTTCATCCCACTGGCTTTATTGCAGGGAATACCACAATTTCCGCAAACTGCTCTATACAGTATCCCATTTGAAAATTCAACACGGCCAACTTACAGCCTATGCAGATTATTATTGGGTTTACAACAGGCCATTCCGGTTATGAACGCCGACGGTGCATGGGCCGGTTACATTAGGGGTAAAAATAGAAGTGTTGAATTTTTCAACAGGCGTGTTGAATAAGCCGACATTGTTTTTATTTTATAAAAATTATATGAAATCAAAAAGTTAAGGGTCGGGCAGACGGTTGACCGGATGCCGGGCTGTTTGAAATTCCAACAGGTCATCCCCTTACCACCATTCGCCACATCCGCGGTCTTCATTTATAGATATCATTAGTTTCAACAAGTTATGTCAAAATCGGCCGCGGCGAGTCGTTTTGGCATAGCGCTTGCTAAGTAAAAGAAGAAAAACAGCCCATCATTAAACCTATAAATACATAACATAAGGAGAGGGAAAAATGACAAAAAGAAGCCTGAGAAATCAACTGGGATATGGTTCCACCTACCGCAAAGGCGGTCGCACGGACGTCGGCGCCGCGGGGGAAATCAGCTCGGTGCTCGGTGGGCAGGTCTGGTTGATCAAACCCGACAAGGAAGCCAAGTCGGCCAACCCCTGCATATGGATGCAGGCCGGTGTGGTCAAGAACAAAGACTGCAACAATTATTACGACTGTACCAGCTGCAAATATGATCACGGCATGCGTCTGCAGGTGGAGAAGGGCAAACAGGTCAGCTGGCAGGACGCCATGCGGCCGCTGCCCGAACTTCAAAGGGTGTGTCGACACAGTCTCACCCAGCGAATTCCAAACCGAGCCTGCGCCTACGACTACAAATGTGCCACCTGCGATTTCGACCAATATTTTGAAGATGTGTGGGCTACGAAAACCAACACCCTCCCGCATGAAATCCAGAGCGTCAAGGGATTCGATGTTCCCATGGGGTATTATTTCCATAATGGCCATACCTGGGCCCGGATTGAAAGCGGCGGCTGCATTCGGGTCGGACTGGATGACTTCGCCCTTAAACTGCTGGGTCGCGCCGATGCGCTCGATCTGCCGCTGATGGGCAAGGAACTCGACCATGGTAAGGTGGGCTGGGGGCTGAAGCGCAAAGACAACTTGGCCGATGTCCTTTCTCCCATCGACGGTGTCATCGTGGAGGTGAACGCCGATGTACGGGAAAATCCTGCTTTGGCCAACCAAGAGCCATACGGCGAAGGCTGGCTGTTCATGGTGCGGACACCGAACGTCAAGGCCACCATGAAAAAACTCATGGCAGATGTGGACAGCCTGGACTGGATGAACACGGAAGTTCGGACACTGGAAAGCATGATCGAGCAAACCGCGGGTCCTTTGGCCGCCGACGGTGGTTATCTGCAGGAAGACATTTACGGCATCCTGCCCGATCTCGGCTGGAAGAAACTGACCCAAACGTTTCTGAGAACTTAAACGTTTATTGGTGCGGCAAGCAAAGGGCATCGCGTCGGTAAAAGGCATTGCACCGATTGGGTCATTCGGCCTGCGCTTTGCTTGACCCCTGCAATCAAAGGAAATTCAAAATGGGAAAGCCGCAATCGGAGCATAAGACGCGGGCAAGGCAGAACCCATGTATCTGGATGCAAGCCGGTGTGGTTCCCTTCAAACACTGCCAGCTCAACTATCAGTGCACGGCCTGCCGTTACGACAAAGCCTTGCGGCGGGTGGCCGAGGAGAACCGAATGCTGCAGAAACGCGGAGTACCGCCGCATGGCCGCAGAGCGCGCATCGTGGCCTGGAAAGATCGGCTCAGGGAATTACCGTCTTGGAAACAGCCCTGCCTGCACTCCATGAAGGGCCGCATCGAATTCAGGGCCTGCACGAATGACTACAGCTGCGTTGACTGCGAGTTCGATCAGTTCTTTTACGATCAATTCACCGTGCATACGGTGGTCAAACCCGTAGCGGAACTCAATATCGAAGGTTTCAAAATTCCCCAGGGCTATTACCTGCATCGCGGCCATGCCTGGGTGAAAATCGAAGAAGAAAACACCGTCCGCATCGGCCTGGACGAGTTTGCAGCCCGCACGTTCGGCCCCTTTTCCCGGATCGATACGCCCTTGATGGGCAAAACGGTTCATCAGGACCAGTCTGAAATCCGCCTGATCCGTGGGGAAAACAGAGCCAACCTGCTTTCACCGGTCAGCGGCGTTATTACCGCCACCAACCCGCGGCTGCTGGAAGACGCGCAGGTTGAAAACCGTAACGCCTACACGGAAGACTGGCTCATTCGGGTTCATGCCGACAACCTCCGTCGAGATTTGAAAAACCTGATGATCAGCGATGAAACTGCGACTTTTTTGACCGAAGAAGTGGAACGCCTGTATCAGGTCATCGAGGCGGCGGCCGGTCCGCTGACGGTCGACGGCGGTCGCCTGGGAAGTGACATTTACGGGAAATTACCGCAACTGGACTGGCGCACCTTGACCCGGACTTTTCTGCGCTCCTGATGGAAAACGGTAGGAGCCTGCGGGTCTCGCCATTCACGGCACCGATCAAGGCGCGAACAGGTGAGGATCGTCCCGGCTGTCAGCCATAAAGATGGCGTATGGGTGTGGCAGTGTACAGATTTTTCCCCCATACGCCGGCTTTCCACGCTTCCATCATTCCGGCATTCCAGATCCCCCGATACCCCGTCGATACTCGATTCAGGGGACCTTTCAGTGCTTTGATCATTTGTTTTGGACAAGAGTGAATCCGAGCTTGCTGAGTTCATCCTGCAGCAGGACCCTGCAGTGTCGGCAAAGGTGATTCGACTTGCGGTCAACATCCTGTATGCTGCGGCAGTAATGCATGATGCAGGTCCGTTCCGGGCAGTGGCGCAGCGTGAAAGTATGGCCCAGTTCGTGAACGGCTTCTTTGCCGAGACGGCAGTGCATCGCCGGATTGGTAGCTGCGGCATCGAGGCCCTCCTGCAGGTGATAGGTGGATATGATGGCGGCCTTGCCCCCCAGTTGGGCTTCGCCGTAAACGTGAGTGAGAATCGGAATGAACAGGTCGACCTGGGTGATGGCGATGATCTTCAGTGCGCCATCCGGCGCCATTGCGGCGAGCTTTTGCAGAATCACGGTTGAGTGATACTGCCGGCGAACCGGGTCCAGTGCAAAGTCGACATCCGCCAGCAGCGGCTTGATTTCACTCCGGCAACCGAATACCCGCTCGATTTCTCTAGCGACCGATCCACACAACCCCGGGTCAATCACGCCGATGGGTGCGATGAGAATGCTGTATGCGGAAAGGCGGCTCGTCAATCTTCTCTTTGGAGGTTGTACCGTTTGATTTTACTGTAAAGGGTCGTGCGGTCGATATCGAGGATTTTCGCACATCTGGCGATATTCCAATCGTTTTGCTCCAGAACCCGTTGGATGTGAAACTTTTCGACCTCTTTGAGGGAGTCGTCCGGTGGCAGGGCAATTTGTTGGGCGCTATAAAACGGCAAATCTTCCGATCGGATTTTGCGATGTTTTCCGATCACGATCGCTCTTTCAATCGCATTTTGGAGTTCGCGGACGTTTCCGGGCCAATCATGGAGCATCATTTCATCCATTGCTGCCCGCTGGATGCCGTCAATCGGCTTGTTGGTTTCCTGGCTGTAGCGGTTTAAAAAATGGTCGGCCAGCAGCGGAATGTCCTCCTTGCGCTCCCGCAGTGAAGGCATGCGAAAGGAAATCACGTTGAGCCGGTAAAAGAGGTCTTCTCGAAATAGGCCCTCTTTGATCGCCGCCTCCAGATTCCGGTTGGTGGCGGCGATTACACGGAAATCGGCCTCGATCGGTTGAGTGCCGCCCACGCGATAAAAAACATGGTCCTCCAGGATCCGCAACAGATCGATCTGCATGCGCATACCGATTTCACCGATTTCATCCAGGAAAAGGGTGCCGCCATGGGCCAGCTCCAGGCGCCCTTTCTTGGTTTCTTTGGCGTCTGTGAAAGCACCCTTTTGGTGACCGAAGAGTTCGGTTTCCATTAAGTGTTCCGGAATGGCCCCGCAGTTGACGGTCACGAAAGGGCCCTCGCAACGGGGGCTGTTGGAGTGGATGGCCTTGGCTGCCAGCCCCTTGCCGGTACCGGTTTCTCCGGTGATCAACACGGTGCTGTCCGTGGCGGCCACATCCATGATCAGCTCAAAGATGGCCTGCATGGATCCGGACTGCCCGATCATGCTCTCGAAGCGGGCGCGCTCTTTGCTGGCTTCTTTCAGGTACAGCATTTCTCGCGCCTGGGCCTGCTGGGCGACGATTTTCTCGATCAATATCCCCAATTCGTTTGGATCGAAGGGCTTGAGCAGGTAGTCATCAGCGCCGTTTTTCATGGCTTCGATGGCCGTGGAAATCGAGCCGTATGCGGTAATCATCACAACGGCCACATCCGGTTCGTCGGTTTTGACCCGCCGCAGGACGTCCAGGCCGCTCATCCCTTCCATCTTGATGTCGACCAGCATGATGTCAAAACGTGACTGGGTCAGCTTTTTCAACGCTTCCTCTCCGCTGGCGGCCGCGTCCACTTTGTATTCATCCCGCTCAAGCCAGCCGGCCAGGGATTCACGCATGATCAATTCATCATCGACAATCAGAATCTTGGTGTTGTTCATTTGGGTCTCCACCCCCGGCTTGCGATTCCTCCGTCCGCTTTTTCAGAGGCAGCTCAACGGTAAAGACGGTACCCACCCCGACCTTTGAGTCCACCCGCATGGCGCCGCCGTGCTCCTGAACAATTCCGTAGGCCACCGAGAGACCCAAGCCGACGCCTTTACCCTTTTTCTTGGTGGTGAAAAAGGGCTCGAAAAGTCGCGGCAGGTTTTGCCGGGGGATACCGTGGCCGGTGTCCCGGAAGGCTACTGCGACCGCATTCGCTCCGGACGAAGACTGGGTTTGTACCGTCAAGACGGCGTTTTGGGCACTCTCCATGGCCTCGGCGGCATTGGAGATGATATTCATGAAGACTTGTTGGAGCTGATCTTCGGATCCGACAATCTGCGGTATGTGAGGGTCGAGGTCCTTTTCGACCTTGACGTTGTGTATTTTGAGCAGGTTTGAATTGACCATGAGCGTTTTCTCCACCAGCCGGTTCAAATCCAGGGGAGTCAGTTCAATTTTGGTCTGCCTGGAAAAGGCAAGCAAATTGGACGCAATCCGGCCTATGCGGCGGGTCTCGGTCTCCATGAGCGTCAGGTACCGTGCGATGCGCTCGCTTTCTTTGTGCGTGATTTTTTCTTCGGCGTAAAACCGTTTGATCAGCAGTATTAAATTGAGGATCCCGGCGATGGGGTTGTTGATCTCATGCACGACCGACGCCGAGAGCTTGCCCAGGGACGCCATCTTGTCCTGGTGCAGCATTTTCTCGTGGGTTTCCTTCAATTGACGGGTGCGTTCGGCCACCATCTGTTCCAGGCGCCGGGTGATTTTTTCCTCTTCTTTTTTGCGATCCGTGATATCGCGGCTGACTTCGATGAATTTGGATAACTTGCCGCCTTTTTCCCAGATGGGGTAAATGGTGACCTCCATGTAACGATCCTCGCCGCGCTTGTTGACCCTTGACATGACGCGTTGGCTGGGACGCTGGTTGCGGATGGCCTCGTTCAGGGGGCAGACCACCGCGTCGCGGCTACACTGCAGGTTTGTTTTCCGGAACACCTCGTGGCACTTGCGTCCGATCACCTCATCCCGGGTATAATACATCTTTTTTAAAAAGGTTTCATTGACTTCGATGATGTCCATGTCCGGGTTGAGAACCAGAATAAAATCTTCGATACCATTTAGAATGGTTTCAACCTCCTGGTTGCGCTCCCGCAATTTTCTTTCTTCGATGCCGATGGCTTGCCAGAAAAGCGTGAACACATCGAAGGCCAGGACCCGAATGTGGGCCGGCCGCTTGTTGAGAATGTCCCACAGAATGAAGTTGTCTGGAACCAGAACGATAATGAGCCGGATGTCGAATTTCGGATCACAGAGGTCCTGATAATCCTCTACGGTTTCAAGGCCCAGTTTCCGGGCCAGGACCATGCCGGGGGCCTGCGCATCCCAATCGGCAACGGTCCGTATGCGGGCTCCGACATCGCCTTTTTCTGAAGGAAATGTCATTTTCTTCAGCAATTCAAGACACAAATCACCCCCGCCCACGAGACCGATGTTGATCGGAGAGGGCGCCTTGTCGGTTATGAAAATGTGCGGTTCCTTTTTCGGCATACAGGGCATCTCCCTTTCGAATTGGGATTCACTAGCATAGAATCATCTACATTGCAATTCACCCTTTGATCATACACCGTTGGTTAGACGCATTGAATACTGGTTTTTTCATCTGCACTGATGACGAAGTCATTGGGCCGCAGTCGTTTTCCGTTCCAAAGGCCCTGGTGGAGATCCAAAACACGGCTGGCCTTTGGCGCAAAATCCGGATCGCGAGGAAAGATCCAGCTGCGATATTGCTACGGTTTTATGGCATCCTGGCTCAACCAGCGCAAACCTTAGCGCCACTGATGGAGGCCACAATACCGTTTTTAAAAGCTTCGCGGGCAATGTCAGCATTGCTGAGCCGAGAAAAGGGGAGGTGTATTTGGCCAGGCATCTGGCAAGCCAAAGCTTTAACCTCCATAACCACTTTAGGGGGAAAAACGACTCGGTCTCCCGCGTCTTGGACGATCTTGGAGACCGGCCAAGCGTTCTTCAAAGAAGCGTTTGCGCCACTTGCTGATGATCTGTCGCGGCATCTCGAGGCGTTCACCGATTTGTTTGTTTTCCATGCCTTCGGCAGCGAGCAAAATGGCTTTAGCGCGAACGATTTCAAAATATGGTGACGTATACTTCCGTGTGATCTGTAGCAAGGCCTTTTTCTCATGTGGCGCAAGCTCTATGATAAAAGGGCTTTTTCTTGGAATATAGCACCTCCTCTTGTTTTGGAGGACGATATCAAATGCATACTAATTTGTCAATAATACGCCATCGTATTTATAAATGTGTGTACTGAGTTGTGCTTAGTGTCGAGGACATAGCCTGCGTTCGCCACCGGTAGGTTTACATTGTCGTGCAGCAGCCGTTATGTTCAGATACAAATGCCTTGACAGTACTTTCGACGTTATGCCATATAACTCCTTTGGCAAATCGGCGCAAATTTGATCGGTCCGCTCGCGCCAAGCATATTTTATTTTTGAACTTTTATCCGCCGGCGTATCGCGTGTTTTTCGTCTCAGCGTGCAAGGTCGGCATCAAAAGGGTCAGGATAGATATTATGAGCAAGAACATACCTGTTGGATCAGCTTTGGTCGTCGGTGGCGGCATCGCCGGAATGCAGGCAGCTCTGGATCTGGCCGATTCGGGCTACTTGGTTCACCTGGTCGAAAAATCATCCGCCATCGGCGGCGTGATGAGTGAACTGGACAAGACCTTTCCGACCAACGACTGTGCCATGTGAATTATCTCGCCCAAACTGGTCGAGGTCGGCCGGCATCTCAACATCAATCTGATCACCTGTGCCGAAGTTGAAACGGTATCAGGAACACCCGGAAATTTTAAGGTCACGATCAACAAAGCCCCTCGGTATGTGGACCCGGCAAAGTGCACCTCATGCGGCGACTGCATCGAGGTTTGCCCGGTTTCCCTTCCCGATGAGTACGACCACGGTTTTTCCGCCCGCAAAGCCATCTACAAGAAATACGCCCAGGCGATCCCCGGCGCTTTTGCCGTGCACAAGATGGACAAGGCTCCCTGCCGCCTGGCCTGTCCGGCAGGCTTAAACGTGCAGGGCTATGTGCAGATGGTGGGGGCCGGGAAATATAAAGAGGCCCTTAAAATTATCATGGAAGATCTGCCCCTGCCCGGGGTTCTCGGACGCATCTGCCCCCACGGTTGTGAAGACGCCTGCCGCCGCTGCGAAGTCGACGATCCGGTGGCCATCCGTGATCTGAAGCGACTGGCGGCCGACCAGGTGGACCCACGGGAAGTGGAGATCAAGTGTCTGCCGCCGCGCAAGGAAACGGTGGCGATCATCGGCTCGGGCCCCGCGGGGCTCTCGGCGGCGTATCACCTGGTCCGCAGGGGAATCAAGTCGACGATTTTCGAGGCCTTGCCCCAGGCGGGCGGCATGCTGCGGGTCGGCATTCCGGAACATCGCTTGCCCAGAGAGGTTCTCGACAGGGAAATCGAGCTGATCACCAATCTGGGAGTCGATATTAAAACCAACACGCCCTTCGGACCGGATTTATCGCTGGATGATCTCTTCGAGCAGGGCTTCAAGGCGGTCTACATCGCCATCGGCGCCCATGAGGGCATCAATTTGGGCATACCGGGAGAAAAATCGAAAGGGGTTCGGCAGGGCGTCGATTTCCTCAGAGAAGTCAATCTGACCGGCAAGGCCGACGTCGGTAAAAATGTCGCCATCATCGGCGGCGGCAACGTGGCCATAGACGTGGCCCGCTGCGCGGTTCGCCTGGGCGCCGAGACGGTCAATATTATCTACCGGCGCTCCAGGGCCGAAATGCCCGCCTGGGAAGAGGAAATTCAGGCCGCCGAGGACGAGGGCGTCAACCTCACCTACCTGTCCGCGCCCCAGGAAGTATTGGTCGAAGACGGTCGGGTGGTCGGCCTGCGCTGCATCCGCATGAAGCTTAGCGACGTCGACTCTTCCGGTCGCAGGAGACCGACTCCCATCCCCCACAGCGAGTACGAGATCGACATCGATCAGCTCATTCCGGCCATCGGTCAGAAACCGGATCTCTCCGCCCTGGCGGACGTGGCCGGTCTGGACACCACGCGGTGGGGCACCATGGAGGTGGATGCCGTCACCTATGCCACCGGGCGTGAAGGGGTTTTTGCCGGTGGAGATCTCCAGACGGGTCCCTGGGTGGCCATTGGCGCCATCGCCGCCGGAAAAGAGGCCGCCGAGTCGATCCAGCGTTATTTCGATAAGCGCGATATGGCTGCCGACCGGGAGCCGATCTCCAAGGAAAACCCCGTTTATCGGCCGATCCCGGCCGATGCCACCCCCACCGCGCGCACCAAGATGCCGGCCCTGCCGGTGGCTGATCGCCGGGGAAACTTCAAAGAGGTCGAACTGGGTTACGCGGAAGCCGCAGGGCAGTCGGAGGCCCATCGCTGTCTCAATTGCGGCTATTGCTGCGAATGCTACCAGTGCGTCGAAGCCTGCAAACCGCAGGCGGTGACTTTAGAGACCCACGCCGAACAGCCGCAAAAGATCGAATTGGAAGTGGGGTCCGTGATCCTGGCGCCCGGGTTCAAACCTTTCGATCCATCTAAATTCGATGCGTACAACTACAGCAAAAACCCCAATGTGATCACCTCCATGGAAATGGAGCGCTTCTTGTCGGCCTCCGGGCCTACGGGCGGCCATCTCGTGCGGCCTTCCGACCACAAAGAGCCGCAGAAGATCGCCTGGTTCCAGTGCGTCGGTTCTCGCGACCTGAACCGCTGCGACAATTCCTACTGTTCTTCGGTGTGCTGCATGTACGCCATCAAGGAAGCCGTTATCGCCAAGGAGCACAGCGGGGGCGACCTCGACTGCGCCGTTTTCTTCATGGACATGCGCACGCCGGGCAAGGATTTCGAGCGATTTTACGACCGGGCTCGGGAAAACGATGGTGTTCGGTTCATCCGCAGCCGGGTTCACACCATCGACCCCGTGGGCGACACCGGCGACCTCGAGCTGCGCTATGTTACCGAAAGCGGCGAGATGGTAACCGAGACCTTCGATATGGTGGTCCTTTCGATCGGCATGGAGGTTAGTTCTGAAGCCGTGGCGTTAGCCCGGAGACTTGGATTCGAGCTGACCGAAGGGCGTTTCTGCCAGACCGAAACCTTTGAACCGGTAGCCACCTCCAAGCCGGGGATCTTCGTTTGCGGGGCGTTCCAGGGACCGAAGGACATTCCGCAGTCGGTCGTTGACGCAAGTGCGGCGGCCTCGGCCGCCGGCGAGATTTTGTCCGCGGCCCGGTTCACGGCTACCAAAACTCCGGAACTCATTCCGGAAACCAACGTCATTGGCGAACGACCGAGGATCGGGGTTTTCGTCTGCCGCTGCGGCATCAACATTGCCGGGGTTGTCGATGTTCCGGCAGTACGGGATTACGCCGCCACACTCCCCTTTGTGGATTACGTATCCGACAACCTCTACTCCTGCTCCCAGGATACCCAGGACACGATGGCGGCGATTATCAACAAGGAAAAACTCAACCGGGTGGTGGTGGCGGCCTGCACGCCCAAAACACACGAACCGCTGTTCCAGGAGACCCTGATCAACGCCGGCCTCAACAAATACCTTTTCGAGATGGCCAACATCCGAAATCAGGATTCGTGGGTTCACAAGAAAAATCCAGAACTGGCCACCCAGAAGGCCAAAGACCTGGTTCGCATGGCCGTGTCCAAAGTCGCGTTGATGGAGCCGCTCAAAGAGGCCGAACTTGATGTCACTCCAGTTGCCATGGTTTTAGGCGGCGGTGTGGCCGGTATGACCGCAGCCCGCAGTCTGGCGAGGCAGGGCTATGAGACGCATTTGGTCGAAAAAAGCGATCAGCTCGGCGGCCAGGCGCTCAACCTTTTCCACACCGCCAAGGGCGAACCGGTTCAGGAAAAACTCTCGACCCTCATCGATGAAGTCGGGCAGCAGGGAAGTCTGCAGGTGCACCTTAATACGACACTGAAAAATGTCGAGGGGTTCGTGGGTAACTTCAAATCCTCCCTGGCCACAAAAAATCGGGAAGAAACTCTGGCCTATGGTGTGGCCGTCCTGGCCACCGGTGCGAGTGCCCTGAAACCCGAGGAGTACGGTTACGGCAGCGATCCGCGCATCCTGACGAGTCTCGAGTTGGACCGCCGCTTCATCGAAAACGATCCGGACCTGGCCCGACTCGAATCGGCGGTCTTCATCCAATGTGTCGGTTCGCGGGAGCCTCAAAGGCCTTACTGTTCCAGGGTTTGCTGTACGCATTCGGTCGAAAACGCCCTGGAGTTCAAAAAGCGTAACCCGGACATGCGGGTCTTTATCCTCTACCGGGATCTGCGCACCTATGGTGAACGGGAGTACCTCTACAAAAAGGCCCGGGAGGCCGGCGTGATCTTCATTCGCTTCACCCTCGATCACAAGCCAAAAGTCGCTGTCGCCGGAGAAAAGATTCAGGTCGAGGTGATCGATCACGTTCTCGGGCAACCGATCGATATCGCGGCCGACCTGGTCATCCTGGCGTCGGCCGTCATACCGGCCGGCGATGAAAGCCTGGCCCAGTTCTTCAAGGTGCCGATGAACGAAGATGGCTTCTTCGTCGAGAAGCACGCCAAGCTGGGGCCCTCCGAGTTCGCCACCGACGGTGTGTTCCTGTGCGGCATGTCGCATTATCCCAAGCCGATCGACGAGTCCGTGGCCCAAGGCCGGGCAGCGGCCTCCCGCGCCTTGACGCTGCTGGCCCAGAAAACGATCCACACCAGCGGTACCGTGGCCCTGACCGATCCTTTCATGTGCAGCCGCTGCGGAGTGTGCGTCGCCATTTGCCCTTACTCGGCACCGTTTTTTACCGAGGCCGGTCCAAACGCCGACAAGGCCGAGGTCAATCCGGTTCTGTGCAAGGGCTGCGGCCTGTGCGTGGCGTCCTGCCGCTCCGGGGCGATCCATTTAAAGGGCTTCGACAACAACCAGATTTTTGCTCAGCTCTTTTCCCTGAGCGAAGAGGTGGGATAGTGTCCATCCATAAATGGTCTCTTTTTCGCTGGCCTGCGTTCTCCGCGGGTTTCCGGCTGCGGCGTACATAAAGTACGCCTCGCCGCAAATCCCGCCGCGGCGGGATGCGGCCTTGCCCAGCGAAAAAAATCCGCATTTATGAATTGGACACTCAACAGTGTTTCCAAAAGTTCGCGGATGCGCACCAGTTGGTGTCCATCCATAAATCCTTAACACTTATGGAGTTATCATGTCCGAGTGGGAACCGAAAATCGTCGCCTTTTTGTGCAATTGGTGCAGCTATGGTGCAGCGGATCTGGCCGGCATTAGCCGGATGGAATATCCGCCCAACATTCGGGTCATCCGGATTCCCTGCACGGGGCGGATGAGCCCCAAGTTCTTTCTCGCGGCGCTACGCGAAGGCGCGGACGCTGTCTGGGTATCCGGGTGACATCCCGGCGAATGCCATTACCTGGAAGGTAATTACTACGCCCGCCGAAAGTTCGCCCTGTTTCAGAATCTGATGGAGCACATGGGAATCGAGCCCGGACGGATTCAATTCTCATGGGTTTCCTCGGCCGAGTCAACCAAGTTCGTCGAGGTGGTCAACGAGGTCACCGCGAAGGTCAAGGGGCTGGGGCCCAATCAAAACTTCATCAAAACCGAAGCCAAGGTGGCTTAGTATGTCATATATTGTCAAGATCAAAGAAATTTCAGAAAAGATCCTCAAGAACTGCACAGTGGAAATGGTCATCGGCTTTCGCAAAGGTACCGTTCCGTTGATGAACGAGCCCTGCTTTGCCAGGACCCCCGATCAGGTGGATCAGTTTGTCTGGGATGGAAACTGCGGTATAAATCTTGCCAACTATCTGGCCGATCGCAAAGAGAAGATCGGGATTGTGGCCAAGGGGTGTGATTCCCGCAACATCGTCACCCACATTCTCGAAAACAAAATCAAACGCGAGCAACTCTACATTATCGGCGTGCCGTGCCTGGGAATGATTGACAAGCGCCGAATCGCACAGGATTTCGCCGACGAGATCATTGCGGTTGAAGAGGATAACGGCAAGGTTACCGTCAAAGGGCATGAGCGGGAAAAAGTCTACGACAAGTCTGCGGTGCTTCAGGAAAATTGTGCCATTTGTGTCCACCGTAACCCCGTTATCCACGACGAACTGGTGGCCGAACCGGTGGCGGAGCAGGTCGAAGTGGACCGTTACGAGGACGTGCGCCGCATCGAAGCCATGGCGCCGGATGAAAAATGGGCCCATTTCGAGGAGATGCTGGCGCCCTGCATCCGTTGCTATGCCTGTCGCAACGCCTGTCCACTGTGCTACTGCCCTACGTGCTTTGTGGATGAACACCGCCCCCAATGGGTCAACAAGGGCCAGGACCCGGTCGACGTGCGCACGTTTCATTTCCTGCGCGCTTACCACTGCGCCGGCCGCTGCACCGACTGCGGCGCCTGCGAGAGAGTCTGCCCGGTCGGCATCCCGGTGCGTCAGTTCACCAAGAAGCTTGAAAAAGATGCCCGGGAACTTTTCGACTGGGAGGCCGGTTTGACGCTGGACAAGCGCCCGGTGCTCGATTTTTACAAACCAAACGATCCGGATGAGTTTATTAAATAAATAGAGAAATAGTGTTTGGTGTTTCGAGCTTAGTATTTGGTAAGCGTTGTCCAACACCAAACACAAAACACAAAGTATAAAATACCAAACACCAAATTCATAGGTTCCCTTGATGAAGATTGTGAAAATTGACAAGAAGAGCTTGAGCGCCGACCTCGACCGACTGCGTGAGACGTATCGACTTTTCGGCCCGGTCAAAGGGCGGCAGTATTACGATTTTCAACTGCTGGAGCCCGGACAGACGCCCGACTTGGACTTTCTCAATACGCGCATGTCTGCCAAGTCTCTGGTTTATCCGCAATCGGAGGTGATGCTCGATTACAGCCTGGACGAAAGTCAAGAAGATCACCACATAATGAAGGAAAGCGCGCAGGACTATTCCCCCCGGGCTGTCATCGGGATCAGGCCTTGCGATGTCAAGGGATACCTCCTGGTGAAGCGTAATTTCGACACCCCCGACTTCAAGGATCCTTACTGGGTCCGAAACTTTACGGCCACCACCCTCGTGGGCTATGGCTGCGATGAGCCCTGCAGCAGCTGTTTCTGCACCTCCGCCGGATCGGGACCTTTTCACGAGGAAGGCTTGGACGTGCTTCTGGTCGATGCCGGGGATAGCTTTTTAGCCAAGATTCTCTCCGAGAAGGGGGAAAAGTTGGCCGCCGCCGCCGGCTGGAACAAACCGGCCGCAGACGGGGCCGAACAGCAGATTGACACTCGCCGGCAGACCGCAGAAGCCAAGATGAACGCCGCGATGGAAACGGACCGGTTGGCCGAACAGAACACGCTCGATCTTTACGATGCGCCATTCTGGGAAGATGTATCTTTTTCATGCATCAACTGCGGAACGTGTACGTACGTCTGTCCGACCTGCTGGTGTTTCGACATTCAGGACGAAGTCCGCGGGAAAAAAGGAAAACGACTGCGCATTTGGGATAGCTGCATGTATCCGCTGTTTACGCTCCACGGCTCCGGCCACAATCCCCGGGGGACCAAACTGCAGCGGGTCCGCCAGCGGTTCATGCACAAACTCAAATATTATGTGGACAAGTATGACGACGGGATACAGTGCTCCGGCTGCGGTCGTTGTGTGCGCTTGTGTCCCGTGAACATCGACATTCGTCGGGTTGCCCGACTGATGAACAGCCACGGGCAGGACGCTGTGGCCTGCGAGGTGAAGTGATGACGACGCCGCATGTTGAATCCATAATTCCCGGTACCGGAGGGATGACGGTACAGAATCCTTATCTCCCGTATCCGGTCCGAATCGAGGAGATAATCACCGAAACCGAAGACCGGAATCTGAAGACGTTCAAACTGGTGTTCTTAAATACCGCCGACGAAAAAAAGTTTGCCTATAAAGCCGGCCAGTTCGCCGAGCTCTCGATCACCGGCAAAGGTGAAATACCGATCGGGATCGCCTCTTCGCCATCTGAAAAAGGCTTTCTCCTTTTTACCGTCAACCGGGTCGGGCTGGTCTCCACCGCCCTGCACAACATGCGGGTGGGCGACATCATGGGCGTTCGCGGTCCCATGGGCAACTGGTACCCCTGGGAGACAATCGAGGGCAAAAGTGTCGTTATCATCGGGGGCGGTTTTGCGTTCACGACCCTGCGGTCGTCCATCGTTTACATGCTCGATCCGAATAACCGGCCAAAATTCAAAGATATACATGTCATATATGGTGCCCGGACACCGGGCATGCTTCTCTACCGCGACGAACTGGCGGCCTGGGAGGAGCGCGACGATATCTACATGCACATCACCGTGGACGCCACCGACGATCCGACCTGGAAGTACAATACCGGTTTTGTGCCGACGATCACCGATCAAAAGGCGCCGCCGGCTGACGGGGAAACCTACGCCATCGTGTGCGGTCCTCCTATCATGATCAAGTTCACACAGCCGGTACTCGAGAACCTCGGTTACTCATACGACCACATCATCATGTCTCTGGAAAATCGGATGAAATGCGGTATCGGCATCTGCGGTCATTGCAATATCGGCAAGGAATACGTGTGCAAGGACGGGCCGGTCTTCACGCTGGAACAGTTGAGCCGGATGCCGAAAGAGTATTGATCGGCCTGTTTTTTAATGTTGACATCACAGATTCAATACGTTAATAAACCATCTTTAATCATCGCAATAGGCGGACTGGCGTAAGCCATTGGAATAATTTATTTTTTAAAGGAGGGTATTGTATGCCAACAGTTGAATTCATGGGAAAAGCATTCACCGTCGACGAAGACGGGTTCATCGATTCCTACGAAAACTGGAGCCAGGAATGGGTACAGTGGGTCAAGAAGGAAGAGGGCATCGACGAACTCAACGAGGAGCACCAAAAAGTCATCAAGGTCCTGCGTGAATACTACGAGAAAAACGGAATTGCCCCGATGGTTCGGGTTCTTTCCAAGGTTACCGGTTTCAAACTGAAGCACATTTACGAGTTGTTTCCCTCCGGCCCGGGCAAGGGAGCCTGCAAGATGGCCGGTCTTCCCAAGCCGACCGGCTGTGTCTGATCCGATCCACCGAAACGACACGATGACTTCTATGAAGGAAAGGCCTTGCGCGCCCCGCAGGGCCTTTCCTATTTAGTGCCCATCCGCGGTTTCATGAAGGGCACTGATACGTTTCCGATCCAGAAATGTGCAATTTTCTGCAAGTTCAAGAAAATCAAGGAATTGTGCGGTGGCGTACTCCTGTACGCCGCACAAGCGATTCCGCCGATTGACGCCGAAATTGCGGAAAAGGGCCATTTATGGACGGAAACTATTTAGGGGAGGCGCCATGGTCGTTCTCAGTATCAAAACGACGTCAAGGACCGAGTTTGTCGACATCACCTCGAAGGTTCAGGAGGCCATCGGTTCTGCCGGGTTGACCGAAGGTCTCTGCATGCTCTACGTACCGCACACCACTGCTGCGATTACCATCAACGAGAGCGCCGATCCCAGCGTCAAGTCCGATATTCTCATGGTCCTCAACGAGGTGGTTCCCTGGGAGGCTGAATACCGTCACGGGGAAGGAAACTCTCCAGCCCATATCAAATCCACACTGGTCGGAGCCTCCGAGTTGATTGCGGTTGAAAAGGGTCGTCTGGTTCTGGGTACGTGGCAGGGTATCTTTTTCTGCGAATTCGACGGTCCGCGAACCCGACGGGTACAGGTCAAGGTCATTCCGGCCTGAGTTTGTTGTCTAATTCCGGTTGCCGCAGAGATTGACGAAAATGATGTTAGATGAAACCGATCGTCGCATTCTGAACCGAATTCAAACCCGTTTTCCGATCGCGCCGCGCCCTTACGCGGTGATCGCCGAAGACCTCGGTCTGACCGAAAACGGGGTGATGTCGCGAATCAAGCGATTGAAGGAAAAGGACGTCATCCGCAGGATCGGCGGCAACTTCGTGCCTGAAAAAGTCGGCTTCGTCAGCACACTCTGTGCGGCCCGGGTGCCCGAGACCGCCATCGAACACTTTGCAGAGGTCGTCAACAGTTACCCCGGGGTCACGCACAACTACCAGCGCGACAACACCTACAACATCTGGTTCACCTTCATCGCGCCGTCGATGGCTGAAATCGAAGAAAATCTCGAGAAGATCAAGCAGCAAACCGGTGTCTCACCGATTCTCAACATGCCCGCGACCCGGGTTTTCAAGATCCGCGCAAAATTCGAGCTCTAAATTTATTTTATCCGCTGCAATCAGCGGGTAAAATAAATGAAGTTAAAAAGACGATGGGAGTTCACGCGTGAGTGTAGACCGGATGGCCTCGTTTTTCGACCAAACACCTCCAATCCCACTCCGCAACCCGTAACCCGTGAACTTATAACCCGTAACCTCCACCTTTTCAAAGGTTTCCTATGCGCGACATCCGTATCGCTCTCGTGATTGTCAACTGCCCGGTAGCGGCTGTTGGTGAAAACTTGGCGAGCGTGGAGCGGCTGGCCGGAGGGGCGGCGCGTGAGGGGGCTGAGATCGTCTGTTTTCCCGAGCTGAACCTTACCGGCTACTGCGTCGCGCGGGACGTGGCGAAAACAGCGCTGCCGGTGCCGGGACCTGCAACCGAAGAGATGGTCCGCATCGCCCGGTCGACCTCATTGACGATCCTGGCCGGGTTGGCGGAAAAGGATTCGGATGGACGACTATATGCCACCCATTTGGTGGTCACTCCCCTAGGAGTTTCCGGTTTCTACCGTAAAATTCACATCGCGCCGCCGGAACGTTTCCTTTTTTCTCCCGGCGGGCAGGTTTCACTTCATTCTTTGCCCGGACTTACCTTCGGCATTCAACTCTGCTACGACAGCCACTTCCCGGAACTTTCCACCTGCATGGCTCTTAAGGGTTGCGATTTGATTTTAATGCCCCATGCCTCACCGCGGGGAACCCCCGAGGATAAAATGGCCTCGTGGATGCGCCATCTTACCGCCAGGGCCTTCGACAACGGTGTCTTTATCGCGGCTTGCAACCAGGTCGGCGACAATCGACACGGGCTGAACTTTCCGGGGGTTGCAATGGTTTTCGGGCCATCGGGTGAGGTATTGCAGCACATCGGTAGCGACAAAGAGGGCCTTCTGGTGGTCGATCTGAAAGCAGCCCAGTTGAGCGACATACGCCGCCACCGCATGCGCTATTTTCTGCCCCATCGCCGGCCCGATATCTACACGCTTTAATACGAAAATAGAAGGGAATACGGAAAAAGGTGGGCACCTCCGCCCGGATGAACGGTTTCGAAAGACGGCTGAAACTCGCCGCCAACGTGCTCTAAGCCTGGACCAGGCCCGTCTACAAACAAGGGCTTTGGATTTGTCACCAAGCTTGTGCTTTTTCATGTGGTATCGGCTTTAGGTCCAGTCTAAGACCGCCGTAGGCGGCTCAGACAGTCAGCCGCTGTTCTCAACCGCTCATCCGCTCCGGAGCGTCATTTTCATTAACTGTGGCGGCCCGAAGGCCCATGAGGGTGACGTTTTTCGGCTGCGACCGACTGTTCTTTTCAACGGCGCGACAAATGGTGGCGTCGGAAATAGGCCACCGAATCGATCGAGTAGAGGAGCAGGGCGGTCCAGATCAGTATGAAGGTCCACAATTGGGCGGTGCGGAAGGGTTCGCGGTAAACAAAGACAGCCAGCAGAAAAGTGCAGCTCGGGGCAATGTACTGCAGGATGCCGATTGTTGAAAAATGAATCTTGCGGGCACCGGTGGTGAACAGCAACAGGGGCAAGGCGGTGACCAGTGCGGCGCACATCAGCAGGATATCGGTCCGGCCATCGCTCCGCAGAAAGGCACCGCTGCCGTCGATGTAGTGGTAGCCGAGGTAGACCAGCGCCGGGAGCGACAGTAGGAGAGTTTCAATAGTCAGGCCGACCAGGGCGTTGACCGCTGCAACTTTGCGGATCAAGCCGTAAAAACCGAAAGTGAAGGCCAGAAACAGGGCGATCCACGGCGGTCGACCGATTTCGATCGTCAAATAGACGACGCCGACAGCCGCCAGAATTACGGACACCAGCTGGGCCGGCCGCAGGCGTTCCTTCAGAAACACCACTCCCAGCATCACGTTGATCAACGGGTTGATATAGTAGCCCAGACTGGTCTGCAAAATGCGATCGCTGTTGATGGCCCAGATGAACACGAACCAGTTGCTCGAGACCAGCATTGTGGTCAATAGCAGGACCAACATGGTGCGCCCTGAGGAAATCACGGTTCTGAATTCATTGCGGCGGTTTGTAAAGACGACAAACGGCAGCAGGAACAGAAACGACCAGACCATGCGGTGCATCAGAATCTCGAGGGCCGGGATGGCGCGCAGGGTCTTGAAATAGATCGGCGTCAAACCCCAGATGAGAAAAGCCCCCACGGCGCAGGCTGCACCGGCTGGTGATTCCGGTGGCGGCGAGTAAGCGGCGGTGTTTTCTCCCTGCAAAATGGGCCTCCGATTCCGTGATATCGACATAAACATGAGAAGGTGAACACTTGGCGGCCAGGCCTTTCGGGATTGCCGTCGAGGGCTGCACCATAGTCGAACGATACCCAGATGTCAAAGATACCGGCCGGTTTGACACCGAATACCGGTTTGAGGAAATGACCCATGCAACAGTCCGAACCTTTTATTGTCGAAATTAAAGGTGGAATCGCCTGGTTGACCCTCAACCGGCCCGAGAAGCACAACGCGATGGATTTCGAATTTTTCGAGGTCCTCCCGCAACACCTCCAGAACCTGACCGACGATAGCGACGTCAGGGTAGTGGTGATCAAGGCCGCGGGCAAGAGCTTCTCGGCCGGCACCGACCTGTCGTCCGCTGCGGCAATGGTGGGCAGCGGCGGCGCGGACGAGCGGCGGAACCTGCACCGCAAAATCCTGGCCCTCCAGGAAGGAATCAGCGCAGTCGAGAAGTGCTGCAAACCGGTTATTGCCGCTATTCACGGACACTGCATCGGCGGCGGGGTGGACCTGATTTGTGCGTGCGACATCCGCATCGCCGAAAGATCCACCCTGTTCAGCATCCGGGAAACCCGGATGGGGATCATCGCCGATTTAGGGACTCTTCAGCGGCTGCCTCGGATCATCGGCGAAGGCCTCACGAGGGAACTGGCTTTAAGCGGCCGCGATTTCAGCGCTACGGAAGCCTGCGAAATGGGGCTCGTCACGCGGGTCTGCGAGGGGCGGGAAAAACTGTTCGACACAGCGGAAACCCTGGCTCGACAGATTGCCGACAACCCGCCCTTAACGGTCATGGGCGTCAAGGAAGTGCTCAACTACAGCCGCGATCACGGCGTCGATGCCGGGCTGCACTATGTCGCGCAGAAGAACGCTGCCATGCTGCTGTCGGAGGATTTGATGGAAGCCTTTACCGCGTTCAAGGAAAAACGCAAACCGCATTTCAAAGGTAAGTGAAAAGGCATGAAGTCATCGGCTATGATAGGATAATATGATCAAACAGGCTTCCAGGTGCAGGGGGGAGCGCATCAGGGGGAGACGGGGATTCACCCTCAGACGGCGAATGGGCTGAAGAGGCCGGCAGCGTTGTGAGGATGATGGTTGTAGACCCTTTTTTTCACGTTTTAAAAAGTGAGGTGAATATGCAGGCCAATCGCGGTGCACTTTGCGGGCTTCTGGTACTCGACCTTTCGCGACTTCTGCCCGGACCGTACTGTACGATGATCCTGGCCGATCACGGCGCCCGGGTGATTGCCATCGAAGACCGGCGATTTCGGAATGAGGAAATTTTTCCGGCGACGGTCAACCGCAACAAAGAGCACATGACGCTCAACCTGAAGACCGACGAAGGCCGGGAGATCTTCTATCGCTTGGTCGCGGCGGCCGATGTCGTCGTGGAGGGCTTCCGGCCGGGCGTCGTGCAGCGACTTGGCGTCGACTACGAGACCATCCAAAAGATCAATCCCCGCATCGTCTACTGCGCCGTCACCGGTTACGGTCAGACCGGACCGCTGAGGGACAGGGCCGGACACGATGTCAACTATCTGGCGCATGCCGGCGTGCTCGATCTGATCGGCGAAGCCGACCGACCACCGGTGATTCCCGGTGTGCAGATTGCCGATATGGCCGGCGGTGGTTTGAATGCGACGGTCGGCATACTGCTGGCACTCCTGGCGCGCGGAAAGAGCGGCCGGGGCCAGTACATCGACATCTCGATGACCGATGGTGCGGCCAGTCTTCTCTCCCTGCAGCTTCATTTTCAACAGGTCGACAACCGGTCTCCCCGCCGCGGCGATTCGCGGTTCTCGCACCGCTACGCTTGCTACAGCACTTATGAAACCCGCGACGGACGCTATATCGCAATCGGTGCGGTCGAGAACCGTTTCTGGCAGAAGCTCTGCGACCATTTCGGGGTGCCGGAATATTCGGCGCTTCAATACGACGGCGGGCGCCGGAAAGAAATCCTGACCTTCATGCGCAGCGCCATCAGGAAAAAGACCCTGGCGCAATGGGAAGAGGACCTGGAGGATATTGACGCCTGCTGGGCGCCGGTCAAGACGCTGGAAGATGTCCTGCAGGCGCCGCTCTTCCGGGAAAGAGATATGGTGGTAGAGATCGAGGGCGAGGCGGGTGACACGACACCGCTTCTCGGCACCCCGATCAAGCTGAGTGACACCCCCGGCGGCATCCGCACCGCTCCACCGGCCTTCGGGGGAAACACGTCCGCGATCCTGTCGGAATTCGGTTATTCCACCGAAAAAATCAAAGTGTTGGAAGAAAAAGGTGTTGTTTAACGGCCTCGAGTGATTAGATTTTGGCGTTTTTGTAGCGGACCCTGCTTGAAAAATTAATTAGTTTCCGTCCATAAATGGCCCTTTTCCGCAATTTCGGCGTCAATCGGCGGAATCGCTTGTGCGGCGTACAGGAGTACGCCTCCGCGCAATTCCTTGATTTCCTTGAGCTTGCAGAAAATTGCACATTTCTAGACCTGAAACTTACCAGTGCCCTTAATGAAACCGTGGATGGGCACTAATTAAGAAAACAGTTCAATGACACACTTCGACAACTATCGGGAACCCCTGTCAAACCTGCGCGACCTCTTGCCCCGTCTGGTGGAGCTGTTGGAGATCGAAGACGCGGTTTCCGGTGCGGCATGGAAAAATCTCAATGCCCGTCTCCTGCCGCTGGTCGACCCGCGCCTGCCGCTGATGGTGGCCATCTGCGGGGGCGCCAATTCGGGCAAATCGACCCTGTTCAACTCCCTGTTGAAGACACGGCTTTCGCTGGTGCGCGGTAACGCCGGGAGCACGCGCCGCGTGCTGATTGCCGGCCATCCGGATGTGCTTGCCCGCAAAGACTTTATTTCTGCACTGTTCGATCCGTTCGGCAAAGTCCCCCAACCCCTGGATGATCCCGCCGACCTACTGGAACCCGGTCCGCCGTTGTATACCACCCATCCCGACGTCCCACGGGACCAGATACTGATGGATACCCCTGATTTCGACACCGGCACGGAAGACCGGTATACCAACCGCGACACCGCGCGAGAAGTACTGGAGGCCTGCAACGTTCTGATTTACATCGTCACCAACACCACTTACAATAATCTTGAGAACACCCGCTTCATGCGCCAGGTCCTGACCGAGACGGGCATGCGCCGTTGCATCCTGGTCTACAGCTGCTCGCGAACCCTCACGGACAGCCAGGTGATGGACCACCTGTCGACCACGGCCGCCAACCTTTACGGCGCGACCCGGGATGATTATCTCATCGGCACCTACCGTACCGACACCAGCGATGCCGTAGCGGCCGGCAACGAGTTCATGAACCTGCGGCCGATCCGGCCCCGGGACCCAGCCATTATGGACCTGTTGGCACAGCTTGATCCCCGGGGAATCAGGGAGCAGCAGATTCAAACCATGCTGACGGCCCTCGTGAGACATGTTCGGCAGGTTGTCGCGACGGCTAAAACAGTACGAGACGAAATCGACCTTTACGGCGGCGTCCTGCAACTGGCTCTGGCCCACGCCGTTCAGCAGTCGCTGGTTTCCTTTCCTCTGAAGAAAATCATGCTGCGTATGAACGATATCTGGCTTGAAACCAGCCCGTCGCACCTCAAGTTTTTTCGAGGTGTGGGTAGTGTGATCGGCAAACCGGCCCGCATGATTTTTTCCATGGTGCGTATGGCAAAGGGCGGAGATAGCGATGCTATCGAGCGGAAGGCGGGCGCAGTCGACACCCTTGAACTGATCGAATCGAATCTGTTGGCCGGGGCTTCCGAACTGCGGGACAAAATTTTGGCTGAGGAAGTCATTGCCGAAACCATCGCCAAGGACCCGGAAGGTCGGCGCCTTAGCGCGCTGGTCGACCAGATCAGGCAACAACGCGGACGCGACCAAAAGGAGTTGCCGTCCCGGCAAATTTCCGCCGCCACCGGGACCGTTGTTCTCCATGTGGCGGCGCCGGCCTGCACCCACGATACCCGCAAAGAGGTCGAAGGACGTCCCTGGTCTGTGACGGCCGAACGAATTCTCGCCACCGCTCCGGAGATTTTGAACATCGCGGAAGATGCAACGCTCAACCAGGAGTTGACCGATCTGGTCAACAACTTTCGGCAGCGGATGAACTTTCGCCAAAAAACGCGGGAATCATTTTTCGCATCTTTGAATGTTCTGCCGGCAACCCTTGGGGTTGCCTACATACTGACCACCGGTGATCCCGTGGGCGGCAGTGGGATTTACGCCAAGTTGCACGGGATGTTCGGCATGCACGACCTGTGGGCCCTCGTGTCGATACCGGCCTCGGCCGGCCTGGATGAAACCGGACGGCAGCGTCTGTCCGATATGCTCGAGCCGGTGGTTAAAAAATGGGTTGAAAACCGGGCCTTTATCGTTCGGCGGCTTTTTGAAGAGACGCTTTCCGGTGCGGTAACCCGGGAAGTCGATGAAACCGCAGGGACAACCGAAGTGCTGTTGAAAAGGATCGAAGTAGAGTTGAAGGCCTTTGATTAGGATCGGGGACGAAATAAATTGATTTAATTTGTAAAGTGTAACCCGAAAATAAGGTGGGCGCCTGAGCCCGGATAAGCGGTTTCGGAAGACGGCTGAAACTTGCCGCCAACGGTCCTAAGCCCGGACCAGCTCCGTCTTCGAATAATGAGTTCGGATACAACTATAAGGTCGTGCATTCCAAGCGGCATCGGCATAGGGTCCGGTCTAAGACCCCAAGGCGACTCAGACAGTCAGCCGCTGTTCGCAACCGCTCATCCGGGCTCCGGCGCGTCATTTTCATGCACCGTGGTGAAATGGGCCATGAGTGTTTAGGACAAAAAAAAGGATGCAGGCCATTACAATAAGGCCTGCATCCGTTGTATTGCGCGCTGTGTCAACCGGTATTCACTATACCCACCGTGGTAGAGATCGCAAGGATAAGGCGTATTTACTCTGCGCGATTCATCTTTGCGACGTGGGCAGGTCCTTTAATTGAACCTTTCAGGTACCGGATTGACGGAAGCCGATAACGCCAAGTTTTAGTAACCGCTACCGACGATCTGACCGCTCTTTGTTTTTCTGACATAGGCGTTTTTCTCCGCGCCTTTCCATTCGTACATCACCCAGGTGCCTTCCGGGGTTGCTGTGACTATCGCCTCATAGGCCGGCGCGGCCGCTTCTTTGAGACTCTTTCCTTCCAGAGAGGGGTGGACCAACAAAGTACCACTCTCCTCCATTATATACACATAATTGGGTTCCTTTTTGGCGGCATCCTTGAAATCAGCGGCCGTTTTGCCGCTGTCCATGGCCACCACGATTTCATCGACCTGCATCTTGATGGCATCTTTATCCGCCGCAAAAACGCCTGCCGCCATCGAAAGACCCACGACCAACATCACCATCATCAGTGCATACTTCTTCATTACCTCCTCCTTCCTGTCGTTATTGATGTTATGCGCCAAATCCCTGCAGCCTTATGCCGCAAGGTCACCCCGCGTTCCCGTCGTCACGTCCGTAAAAGACGAGGAAACGGCGAAAAAAATACGAGAATCAAGGCGTCGCAAGGCCCAAGCCGCTGCGGTTCTGCAGTCGGTAGAGGGTCACCGGAGAAGAGATCGAGGAATCGAAGGTCAAAATGAACGCAACATCATCAGGAGTAACATCCGGGCCGAGCTGGTGGAAAAATATTTAAAAGAGCCAAGCGATGATCGGTTAAAACATTAATTTTTGCCTAAATCAAATGTTTTTTTATATGGCATCAAAAAATTTGAGCGTCAACAGGTAAATGGATCTTTAAAAAAATCTGAATCGGCTTCAGGCGGGAGTTTGACCAGCAGCACACTCGACTCGGTTTGCGACAGCACCTGCATCGGCAGACTGCCGAGCATGCGGCGATAAACGTCGTGTCGCAGACTGGCCCCCATGACGATAACGGCGGCGTTGCCGGCTGCTTCGATGATCAACTCGGCCGGATTGTCGCCTTCGAGCAGGTGCAAGCGACCGTTCTTGTCACAATTTTCCAACCAGTTACGGGCGTGCTGCAGGCATTCGGTGGCCGCCCGTGCTGTTTCCGCGCCGTCATCCGGTTTTTTCACCCACACCAAGTCGATCTGATTTCGGATGGCACGCAACAGGAATTTTAGTAGCGGGAACTGGCGCCGGGCCGATGGAGAACCGTCGACGCACACCACATACCGGCTGTCCGGACCGCCGCCGCGGACCACCAGAACCGACGTGTGCAGGTCCAGAGCCAGTTTGCGGGTCGTGTCGCCGGTGATCAGCCGCCGCAGTCCGGTGCGTCTGGGTGGTGAGATGACCAGCAGGTTGTAGCCGTGCTGATCCACTTCCCGGTTGAGCGTTTCGATGAAATGACCGAAGGATTCGCAGAAGGGGATCCGCTCGCCGGATGGCGTTCTGCAGATAAACAGGTGGCCGTTGGAAACGTCGCGGATGTTGATGTGCGTTTGGGGATCGAGCAGGCCTTCAGCCACGAGGACATCGGCCGCTGCGACCAGAATTTGCAGCCCGCGGGGCAGACTCTGTCTGTTCGCAAGCGGCAGGTCGATGCCGACCGGCGGCGGTTCCTCGGTGGCGTGCGTGCCGGAACGAACGGTGATCACGGTCAGTTCGGCGGCCAGCCGTTTTTTCAATTCGACCGCAAAGCGCAGGGCGTCAACTGCCGCGGGCTTTCCATCCGTATAGACGAGCAGCTTTATCATCCCTTAGTTTTCTCCTTGACGGTCCTTGCTGCTGCGGCCGGGTCTTTGTTGCGGTCGATAGCCGCGTATTGACGTTTGACAAACTGAGGCAGAACACAGACACGGGGCTGGACCCCCTGGCCGAATATTTCCCAGTTGCCTTGTTTCAATTCCGGACACTCCTGAAAGACCACCACTTCACAGGCGGCGCAGACCGCCGGGCAGAAAGACTCCCGCATGGCCTGCCGAATGGCGGCTCCCGTGGTGGTGCGAATATGCGTTTCGCCGATCTCCTTCAGCAAGCCCGAGTTTTTAAAGACCTCGAAAACCTTGTGGTTTATACCGGAAAAAAAGAGTCCGCCGCCACGCTGCCGGACTTCCTCCTGCACAATTTCAAGGAGATGAATGCCGCTGGCATCCAGCGTGTTGACCCGGTGCATGCGGACCAGGATGTTGGCGATGAGCGGGGCATTGCGCAGGCGCCGCTGAAGGTCGTCCAGCACATAGGCGGCCGACCCGAAAAAGACCGATCCCTCGATTTCGAGGATGTCCATCTGGCAGCAGGTCTCCCCGAAGCCTGCTGGGACCATTTTGGTTGTCTTGGGATCCGGCACCACCGATTGGATATTCGGATGAGAAGTGCCGGCCAGGTGCAGCCCGATGGAAAGAAGGACGCCGACGTAGATCGCAAACTCGATGTTCAGCAAGAGGGTGGACAGGAAGGTGATGACCAGCACGGCGGCATCGCTGCGGGTGGCCCGGATCGTGCGCACCGTATCTTCCTTGCGGACCATGTCGTAAGCCACCACGATCAGGACCCCGGCCAGGGCGGACATCGGCAGTTTAGCGGCCAGCGGTGCCGCCAACAGAACCGTAGCGGCAACGGCCAACCCGGATATGATACCGCTGATGGGGGTTTTCCCGCCGGACCTGAAATTGACGGCTGACCGTGTGAACGATCCGCTGCCCGGGTAGCCGCTGAACAGCGAAGCCGCCACGTTCGCAAGGCCCTGACCGATGAATTCGCGGTTGACATTGAGCCGCTGTCGGGTCTGGTCGGCAATCGACTTGGCGATGGACACGGCCTCGACCAGGCCGAGGATAGCAATCGCCAGCGCGCCCGGCACCATTTGCCCGATTTGACTGATATCTCCGATTTCCGGTGCGCTGAATGGCGGCAGGCTGCGCGGGATCGCACCCACAACCGCCACACCGCGCCGATCGAGGCCGAAAATAGTCACCAGGGCCCCCACCAGAACCATGGCGATCAGGGTCCCCGGCCAGTTCGGGCGAACGCGTTTGACAGCCAGGATGACGACAATCGTCATGACCCCGAGCAGTAAGGTGATCACCTCGGTCTGGTGCAGGTGGGTGACGATGCTAAAGAGGTGTTCATAGAAGACGCTGGTCTTGGCAACCTTTATACCGAGCAGTCCGGGGACCTGTTTGAAGGCGATCAGCACGGCGGCGCCGGCCGTGAAACCGAGCAGCACGGCGTGCGAGACAAAGTTGAGCAGCGCCCCCACCCGGGCCATACCCATGCCGATCTGAATGACGCCGACCAGCATTGCCAGAAAAAATGCCAGCTCCAGATATGCGGTGGTATCCGGCTGGGCCAGCGGACTGAGTGAGCTGAAGACAACCAGGGAAACGGCGGTGGTGGGCCCGGTGATCAGATGCGCCGAGCTGCCCCAGAGACAACCGACGATGGTGGGGACGATTGAGGCGTACAGACCATACTGAACCGGCAGGCCGGCGATCAGGGCATAGGCCATCGATTGAGGGATGGCCACCACCGCCACGGTCAGGCCGGCGAAGAGGTCGGCCTTGACATAACGCTTACCATAACCGCGGATCCAGGTGACGAAAGGGGCGAAGTCATCGAGATGGACGTGCACCGGTGTATCCTCCGGTTTAGCCCCGCTATAGCGGGATTGAGCCGGTTTGGCCCGTTTGCCCGTTGAGCCTGTCGGAAACTGACCAGAGCCTTAGCGTAGCCGAGCATAGGCATCAGGCTATAATGCTACACCCGAACCTAATACCTACCGGATTTGAAACGGCAGATCAACCGTCTTGATCGAATTGCTATAGTGAGTCACGAACCTTCTTTGGCTGTGTCCACAACACGGCGGACATCGGGTAGACATCAGCGGCCCTTCGGGTTTTTCACGGCGCATTGACATCCGCCGAGCCGCTTGGCGGCCTGAATCTTTTCCATGACCTGAGAGCGGCCGTTTCGAATAAAATCCTGCCGGACGTCTTCGGCCGTGTACCCAAAACAATAACAGACCAAATCCTTCACGAGGCTTTATCCCTTAAACGGTGGAGGTCGATCACTGTGCTGCGTTCCAACGGTCCGATCCCTTCAGCTTGACAGCCACATCACTGAACCATACCCTGAAATCGGGATTCGGCCCATGGTGATCCAAGGCCAGTGTCAGTGGGCCGACCTTACGATGGTCCTGCCAGGTCGTAACGCGTGTCGGTTCAACCGATCCGCCCTTGCGGTAAATCCACTGAATCAGGCGATTATCCGGACCGATGAAAAGCTCGTATACATCGCCGGGCGTGTACCCACCGCCGGGCGGATAGGTGACGACCACGCTGCGGGCGCTCTGTCCGCCGATGGGCATTGGCTGGCGACCAACATCCGCCACGGTCGTCTGCCGATCCCAAACCAGATGAAAGGGAAAAAGCAGCCAGTATTGATCGTTGATGAAAGCTGCGTCGATTTTTTTAATCTCGTCCGATGCGCTGACATTCAGGTCATTGCGGCTGTAGCGTACGGCCTTGGTTTGATCTCCACCCGGCCAGTATTCGACCCGATCGCTTTTCGGCCACCAGATCCACGAGCGTTTGACCTGTTTCTCCCCGAGCTTTACGTTGAACGTAAACCGGATCTCATCGACCTGACCGAAAGAGGCGATGCCGTAAGAACCGGCGATATCACTGCGGATATCTGCTGCACCTGTTGGCCGGTCGGTGGTTGAACAGGCCAATATCAGCGATGCCGTCGTGATAACCAAGACCCAGAATTTCAAAGGTTTCATTTTTCCTCCTTGACCGATTGAAGAACGATACTTGTAAAATATTTAGTAATCTATGGCAGCAAACACAGTTCGGCAAGGATTCGATCGGTTCTTTTAACTTGATAATTCTCTATAGCTCACTACAGGGTCACCACAGATTCCCTCTTCTTGGGTAGAGGGTTAGGGTGAGGGGATAAAATCAAACAGCTTTGACACTCTGCAGCTTGCTGCAAGAAGATTCATTCTTTTAAATTGTCTTTCGTTTATTTCCTTTTCGGGATCGTGGCTGGGTTGACTTCAATTGATTCGCTTATATTTTTTATTTTAGTCCGTTTATGTGCTGAGATCCCAAAAACGTATATGCCGAAGAAAGGAGCCCCCGCAATGGTCACGCAAGACAACAGTGCACAATTCACGTTTTTTTTCCCGGAGGCCCGGGTTTTAAAAGAGGAGGAAGTCGAGGCACTTCCACCGGAAAAAAGACAGGCGGCTGCTAAATCGGGACAGCCGGGTGTCTGGCTTGAAATAAACTGCCCGGATAAGTCGTGCATCAGTGCCGACGGGAAGATCACCGTTTCGGCTGTCGGCACCGAAGCCAAGGCGAAGGGAGGTGTGTGGCTGAATCTTTTCTGCCCGGAGGACAGTTGTGAACTCCGTCAAAGCACAGATTTACCTTAGTTAAATATATCCACTGCAATCTGATGTGGGGGCGGTGACAGACGGATGGTCTGCTGCCGCCCGTTCTTTTGGTTTTGACCGCACCACTCGATCACTTTTTCTCCACCGGATAACCGGCTTTCACCCATTCTTTCCAGCCGCCCTTGAGGGCATAAACGTTCCGGTAACCTTCTGCCATCAGTTTTTGTGCCATCCTGACACTGGTGTATTCGTTAGGTCAGGCACAGTACAGCACGATTGTGTCCTTTTTCGGGTAAATATTCGACCATTTGCTGAACGCCTTGGGGTCGCTGCGAAGGGCTCCCGAGATTTTCTGGTCGCTGCTGGTCCAGTCGCTACCGCTCCGAACATCGAGGATGACGGTGTCCGGTTTGTCGAGCCTGGATCTCAGTTCATCCGTGGTCATCAAGGGAACCTCTTCGGTGGCCATCGAGTCCAAGGAACAGGCGCCGATGATGATCGACATTGCCGCAATCAACATCATCGTACCCAAAGGGTTTTTCATGATGGTATCTCTCCTTATTGAAACCGATCAGTTTAGTGAAAAAAAGTTGAAACCCGATCGTTTTTATTTTCCGCTTCCGGATAAGGTAATCTCAAAAACCAATAATTCAAACTAAAAAAGCGAGTGAAAAAATGGCCAGGTTGCCGAGAACGTGGATCGTTATCGGAACCAGGAGGTTGCCCTCGATTTCGTAGGCCGCGGCAAAGAGAACACCGCCCACAGTCTGTGTGACGGCAAGTACCTTGACCGGGTGCAGAAGAACGAAAAAAAGCGTACTCAAAAAAAGGGCCGTAAAAATTCCCCAGCGCCGAAAATAACCGTAGAGGATGCCCCGGAAGAACAGCTCTTCGGTCACCGGCCCGACAAGGCCGCCGACTATAAACAATTGCAGGGTTTCGGACGGATCGGAGGGCAGGGGTATGCGCATCAATTGCAAGGGGTTGATTCCCCAGAGGGAAATGACCAAACCGGCTCCTGCGGCAACACAGCCGAAACCGGCCGCCCAGATAAGTCCTTTCGAAAGCCCTCTCGCGGCCGTGCTTTTCGACAGACCGACAGCCGCCAGGCCCCGGTCCGAATAGACGAGGATCGCCATCATTAGCAGCAGCTCCAGGGATCGGACCACGCCGGTGACCACCAGCGGATTCGAGGCGCCCAGCAGCATGGCCCCAGCAGACAGAAACTCCACCGTTGTTATACCCAGGAGGGTGAACAGGAGGGTTTTTAATTCGATGCGGGCTGCCGCCATCCGAGTGACCTCAAGGCAAGGTATGCGTATCGCTGAACGTACCAACTGTCGGTTGAGCGGATTTTTGCGAGGATCGCTTCGATGATGTCGGACCTCTTGTCTCTACCCCGGTTGCCAAGGGCATACAGGGCCTGGCACACGACATTGGGCTGAGGGTCGCCCAGGAGGGTTAATAGGTCGTCGATCGTGCGATTCTCTTTGCTCCATCCCAGCGCTAGGGCCAGCCAGTATCTCTCGGGAAGATGCCGACTGGTCATCGACTTTTCATAGGACGGGTAAGCGGTGATTTCCAGTTGCAGTTGTTCAATCAGTTTCAGGGCTGCTACCCGATCGCGCCAGTCGGCAGCGCCCAATTTCACCGCAAGGTTACCGGCATTCACCGGCCGCCGGCTGCCCTGGTACACTGGGACAAGGAGCACGATCCCGATCAGAAAGCACAGTATACTGGTGAGAAGGGTGGCGCGGGTAGGCTGCAGAAAGAGACCCGTCAGCAGCCGCAGGATACCAAAAACACCGCAGTAGAGAAGGATCGGAAAGGCAAACAGGATGCCTAAAAAGGTGAATGTACGCAAGAAGGCCCACCGGTCCGTTTGGCGGCTGTACTGCGCCAGTACGGCGTTTGGGTTCGAGAGGAACGAATCGGGCGTGATGGCCAGGATTCGCGTGCCGTTATGCAGCCAATCCAGGTGATCGCCCGTCTGTTTAATCTCCAATTCGGCCGGATCGTCGTTACCCACCACCAGATAATCGCGGTACCGCATTTGAGACGCCACCCTGCGGCCGAGTGCGGCCGGCCGGATTTCGGTCAGCCTGATCGGGCGCTGCAGCTTCTGTTCCAGCGATTTGAACGCCTCGGCCGGATAAAGGGTGTAGCGGTAGTAAAAATCATTGACTGACTTGCCGACCGGGTTGGAGAGCAGGAGGAAATCTCTGATATTGACGAAGAGGTGGTTGTCGGCCTGGATGCTCCAGATGACGGCCAGGCATGCCAACGGGTAGAGTGGCAGCAGTCGGTTTAATAGTCCTTTACGGTCGGATTCCCGCGGCAGGCAGCGGAGATAAACCAGGGACACACCCGTCGGGATCAGCGTAAAGTAAAGCGAACCAAAGAGGTTGAAGCCGTTTAAATTGACCATCAGCAGGCCGGCCACCCAGATGATAAGAAGCAGGATCAATACGGGTCGATTGCGCTGCGACAGGTTGTGCCAGATCCAGACAGCGACAATTGTGGCCAGGGTGAGTCCTGCGCTGGTGCTCAGAGTGAAGAAGAGTCCGCCGAACACGGTCGGTGCGAGGGTTCCCAGTCGCTGAAGGGCTTGAAGGGTGGGAATTTCGAGGTAGCCCGCTTGGTGCAGGGCGGAAACCTCTCCGAATAGTTGAAGATTGGAAAAATAAACCTGGGCCATTGCCACCAGTTGCGCGATGGACAGGCCGGTCAATACGGTGCTCAAAAGCGGGTGTGAGGTGATTCTGCTGGCGCTACTCAAAGGCGGCAAGGTCAGATTTTCCTTTAATTCGTATATCTTGCCGCATCATAGCTGATTTAACGCGCAGAGTCAAAAACGTCGTTGCCTTTAGAAAGGCTTAACTCTCTCCTAGCTTGAACGGTTTCCCGACCGCGCGGGACTAACGGTTCCCAGTTAAAATTTTTCCGATCGGGAGGATCCCCGGTAGGCGACCACGTTGGCCATGCCGGCTTCCATGTGGTAGAGGTTGTGACAGTGATGAAACCAACTACCGGGGTTGTCGGCCGTAAACTCCACATCGATGCGCTGCATCGGGTCGACGATGATCGTGTCTTTTAGCACCCACTGCTCGGTGGGAAGCGACCGGTTGACCACTCTGAAGAAGTGGCCATGCAGGTGCATCGGATGGGGCATCATGCTATGGTTGCCGTAAGCAAGGCGCACGCGTTCGCCTCTGTCGACGGAAAGCGTTTCGGCATTGGGATAAACGCGCCCGTTGATGGACCAAAAGGCCGAATGCATGCCGCCGCCGAGCACCTGGTTATAGACGCGATCGGGATCTTCACCCGGATTTCCATCTGCATCGCGGGCAGCGAAGTCCGAATAGGAGGCCAATCGCAGCCCCTGATGAAATCGCGGCGGGTCGGCTGCACTCGAATTGACGCCCTTGTAGACGATCGGAACACGCAGTCGGTCTTCTCCAAGACCCGTATCGGCGGCCGCCAGCAGCCAGTGGCCCGGATTGTCCGCCTCGAAAAGAACGTCATAGCGTTCACCCATTCCGATCCGCAGAACATCCGTTTCGACCGGCCGAATCGGGTTGCCGTCGGCATGGGTGATCCTCAGGGTGTGACCGGCCAGCCGCAGATGGTAAATGGTCGCCGATGAGGCGTTGATCAGGCGCAGCTTGATCCGCTCTCCCTTGGTGACGGTCAGGGATTCTGTCGCTGGGTAAATCCTGCCGTTGACAGCGTAACCGTCGTAGACCGGCTCCCAAAGAGGGCCCTGATCGGGCCCGGAAGAACGTCCGTGTCCCATCATGCCGTGCATCCTTCCCATGGGCGGTCGGCGTTCGGTGCGAGCCCTGCCGCCGCCATCCCTCATTACCCAGTCTTCCAGAACCAGCGTGTATTCGCGGTCGTAGGATTCTTCCGGTCTGGTCGGCTCAACGATCAACGGCCCGTAGAGCCCCTGATCGAGCTGGTAGCGGGCGTGAGAGTGATACAGGAAACTGCCGGGAATTTCGGCTTCGAATTCGTAAACAAAGCTTTCGCCCGGCATGACCGGCGGTTGGGTGATGCCCGGGACACCATCCATGGCATTTTGAAGCGGAATGCCGTGCCAGTGAATCGTCGTCCCTTCGGGAAGGTAGTTTCTCAGCACCACCCGAACGATCTCGCCCGCTTTGACCCTGATTTCCGGACCCGGTACCTGGCCGTTGTAAGTCCAGGCCATAAATTCAGGTCCACTGCCGAGGCTGACTTTGGCCGGAGAAGCGGAAAAGTGAAACTCTCTCACCGGTTTGCCGGTTCCGGCCAGGGCTCTTGAAAATAGACCGGCCGGCAGGCAGGCGCCGAGTGCGACGCCTGCCGCTGCCTTTAGAAATTCTCTTCTGTGGATCGTCATTTTGACCTTCTGTTCATTTTCTATCGAATTTGAACTATTGGTTGGCCGGGTGCATCCATCCGGTGGATTTTTCGACGAGCAATTTGTCCACCAGGGAGCCATCTTTGGTGACGATTTCGGCCTCAAAGGCATCGCTCTGCTCGGTGATCTTCCCCAGTTTCAGATTGGGATTGCGGGTCGACTGCAGATAATTTTCAACGACCGTACGCGCGCCATCTTCTTTGAGCGGCGTTTCCAGGCGGCCGGCTCCCGGGCCGATTTCTCCCTGCTCGGGCGCTCTTCCCATCGATCCGGATCCCCGTCCGTAGCCAGGCCCCATTCCGTATCCGCGCCCCATCATGCCGGGACCCATGCCGGAGCCGCCCCCCATCATTCCACTTCCCATACCATAGCCGCGTCCCATCATGCCGTAACCGTGGCCCGGGCCCATGGAGCGGCCGCCATAGGGGCAATCCCGGTCTCCGTCGTCACCACCCATCATTCCCGGTCCCATGCCATATCCGGGTCCCATGCCGTAACCACCCCACCGTCCCATATGGCGACCGTGATGACCGCCGCCATATGGGCAGTCGGCGTCATCGTCCATTGTTCCCCAGCCGCCCATCCGGCCGATACTGGGATTTATTTTTTTCATCTTTATAATGAAGTCGAGTCGCTTCTGATCGAATTCCTCTGTGAACTTGGCAATGTCCTTCTGAAGGGCAGCGGCTTTTTGGGCATCCGGATTCTTTTTTGCCAGCTCGCTTTGCAGTTCCAGTCGCTTCTGATACATATCCTGCCGCAGGTCACGGGTGTCGTCGAAAAACGTTTGGCGTTCTTTGTTTAAAGCCTTGATATCCTCTTCGCTCAGCTCGCCGGTGTAGCCGGAGCACCCGCCGCGGTGCCCGTATCCCATTCCCCGGCCGGCCGTCGCGGTTTCGGCAATGCTCATCAGCACCAGAAGGGCTGCGACGAGAAGGGGAGTCGATCTGAATTTTACTTTCATTGGTTATCTCCTTTTGGTTCGATTGGCATTCTCCACATCTAAGCGGATCAGAATTCTATTATCCGGGTAGAGCACATTCCGTGCCCATCAATTCGTTATAGGTGGCGGAAATGCGGCAGAAGCAAGTGTAAGTATTATAAGATAATTATATTGTTGTAAAAATAAAGAATCTATCCCCACCGGTGAGATGATTAAGATCCGAGGATTTGAACTGCAGTACCTTGATGATGCGTTGAAAGTATCCAGATAAACAGGGTGGGTGGGTAAAAAGTACCCGGTTTCTGATCCGCTTGTTTCACGTGTTGAATGCGTCCATTTGCAAGGCGCAAACCATTAATGGCTGACTCTACGCTCACCGACTTTAAATCCTTTGAGGAAATGGAGCGCAATTAAATTCTGCGGGTTCTGAAAGCCAAGAACTGGAGGATCGGGGGTGAAGACAGCGCGGCCTCGACCCTCGGGATGCATGTCAATACGCTGCGCGGCCGCATGCAGAAACTCGGTCTTAAGAAGCCGAAACCCTAACCCGGATTAACCGGAAATACGAAACAAACTCGAATTACCAAAATTCAAATGTCTCAAACAAAATCGTAGTGTCGGAAAATTTGAATCAAGTAGGCAAAAAAAGAGGTTAATCAGAATCACGTGCTGTCAAGAAACGAATGAGCTAAAATTAAAAAATGACTGAACTGCCTAAAGTTAAGGTATGCTATCGTCTCAAGACAATTTCCCTTATCCCATCGACAATCGCTGCCTCAAAACTTCATCCACGTTGCGGCGACCATGGATGATTCCAAAGATAAAAACGCTAGATTCCACTATTTGGTATATAATACGGTAAGGTTTTACGATAATTTGCCGGTACTCGTAATTGTCGGCTCTGGCAAGCTCAGGTGGTACATGGCCGCGCTCTGGCATCTGGGAAAGACTTTCACATGCTTTGCGAATAAGTCTGATCATATCCTTAGCTGCGCCAGAATTGCCGGAGCCGAGAATGTAGCGAAAAATCGCCTCAAGGTCATGTTCGGCCTCCTGCAGCATGAAAACCGCGTAGTGCATCAGCCTAGATCCTGATCAATGCTGCTTTCAAGGTCACGCAGGACATCTTCAGCCGGCCGGAAACGATTTGCGGCCATACTCTTTTTTCCCTGAGCAATGAGTTTTAGCATGGCTATTGTTTCTTGCATTTGCTCAAACTCTCTGATGTCAATGATAGCAGCTTTGGCCTCGCCATTTTGGGTGATGATCATGGTGCCTTGGTTTTCATTCAGTTGCCGGATAGCCTCGGCCATATGGTTTTTAAAATAGCTGACCGGTTTGATTGCTTCGCTTAGTTTCATTTTTTCACCTCTGTTGGGCTATATTATGACATAATATAGACTTTTTAAGGCCATAAATCAATGTCTTTGTTGATATAAAAATACGGTTGGAATTGATATGAAATAAAACATATGTCATCAATACACAATTCAGGACTCGGGGTGCTTTCATCAAGAATTTGTTGCTGTTTTTTTTAATGGCATGATCTTTGTAAAAATGTTTGGAGCAACCGCCAATATTGAGTGAGCCCTTTTCCCGGAGTACAGGAGAATGAGAGGGATTTCGTTATTGTAAACTCAGAGTTTGTTCAGTCATAGCGGGCGATGAGCACGTCACCGCGATAATGTCAGGGGTTTGAAGATGATGACAACACGGTAATATAAAATACGAATGTAATAGGGGACCGTTGGAATTAACAATTTATCGATTTGTTCCTGGATTTGATGAAATTGTTGCTTCAAATTTTCATCTGCAGCGAAAGGTAGCATTCGGATAGTTTTTACTGATTCTGGCGATCGGCTTACATGAAAATAAAAGACATCGGTACAAGCTGCGATTTAATCTGCAATTTACTCCCCCCCGGCTGTTTCAATAAAAACAATTTAAAAAGCCTTTAAAATATAGTTTTGTTATCGTACACATTGCCTAAGCATTTGTATTAATGTCTTTATATTTTATATGTTCCAAAGAAAGGAGAAAAGATGAAAAAAATCAAAAATATCTTTAAATCGGGAGGCGATCGACTGAGGACAAGGAGTATCATACTGGCCGTATGGTTTCTGTTTACCATAACCGGCCTCTGCACGGCGCAAGCCGAAGAGCCCGGCACGACGGAAGAAATTCTCAAAATCCTGAAAGAAAGAGGAATCGTTACCGACCAGCAATATGATGAACTGACAAAGAAGGCCGAAGAAGAGAAAAAGAAACAAGAAAAAGAGTACACCGTCAACTGGGACAACGGCATCAATGTCGAGAGAAACGACGACGCCTTCAAAATCAAAATCGGCGGCCGCATCCTGCTCGACTGGGGTGTCATCAGTCCGGATTCCGCATTGGAAAGGAATGAAGAAAATGGCGTGTATGGAGACAATGCACTCAAAGGCGACGGCGTGAAATTCCGGAGTGCCCGCCTGGGTGTCGCAGGTGCGCTTTGGGAGGATTTCGTCTTTAAGGCGGTATATGATTTCGCCGGCGGTTCAACGGGTTTCAAGGATGTCTATCTCGGGATGGAAAACATCCCAGTCGTCGGCGAACTTCTGGTGGGCCAGATGAAAGAACCTTTTTCTTTAGAGGAACTGATCAGCGGTAATTACGTCACTTTTATGGAGCGGTCGCTGCCAACCGCGGCATTTGCACCCGGTCGACAAACAGGTATCAGGGCCTCGAATGCGATTCTGGATAAACGGATGACCTTGGCTATTGGCGCTTTTTACGGCGACACGGATGATGATGGAGACTCTAATTTCGATGACGTTACAAACGCGGATCTCACCATGCGCCTGACCGGATTGCCGTTATATGCGGATGAGGGAAAGAGGCTCCTCCATCTTGGACTGGGTTACAGCCACCAGTTTCGCGACGAAGGTGAAACCACCGCCCGCTATCGCAATCGGCCGGAATCGAACCTGACCGATGTGCGGCTTGTGGACACCGGCAATATCGATTTGGACAGTGCGAATTTGCTCAATCCGGAAATTGCTTTCGTATGGGGTCCGTTCTCTCTTCAGGGGGAATATTACTGGACCAAGCTGGACGCCAAGGAAGCCGGGGATCCTACATTTCAAGGGGCCTACCTGTTCGGCAGCTGGTTTATCACCGGAGAACATCGACCCTACCTCACCTCGTCGGGTATATTCGGCCGTGTCAAGCCGATCAACAACTTTTTTCCGACGGCAAAAGGCGGACTCGGTGCCTGGGAGCTCGGCCTGAGATGGTCCTGGCTCGATCTCGACGACAAGGATATCCAAGGCGGAAAGGAAAACAATTTTACCTTCGGCCTCAACTGGTATTGGAATCCGAACTACCGTCTCATGTTTAACTACATCTATGCCGATGTGAAAGACAGGGGGCCGTTCACAACATCGGACGGTACTATGATAATCGTCGAAGACGGAAGCGCCAATATCTTCCAGATGCGATTTCAGGTGGATTTTTAAAATCTAAATAGCTTTACAGATGGGGATCAGATCTTTGTAGATATAATATGCTTATAAATACCCATGGCGAGACCACTGAGAATAGAATGTCCGGGTGAGTATGCAGAAGGAAATCGGTGCGATCTTTGGCGTAGATTACAGCACCGTCAGCCAGCGCCGATCCCGTCTTAAAACTAAGGGCCCCAGCAAGAAATAATTCCACATCTTGCTTGTCTTTTGGATCGTCTACTGCGTTACATCCACCGACACGTATCTCGATATGCGCCGCTGGCTGATTCTTAAAATAAGAACCGTATCCCCAATGATAGAATAAATTACCCGATATTCCCCAACCCGAAATTTTCGCAAACCGGAAAATTTTCCAGTTAACACTGGGAAAGTTTCAGCCTTCACTGGAAGCTTATCTTCAATTTTTCTCAAAACTCTTTCGGCTTGAACTCTGTCTATCTTTTTGAGATCGCGTGAACCGGGAACGTTGAACTTGGGACCTCTTAGGTTCAAGGTCCAGCAATAAATAAAAACAGTTATCCCTCCTTGTAATTTTGAAACGCTCAGTTTAGGTTCGGCTAAATAGGCATCGTCAGGAGGATAGGCATGGCCAATTCGAATTTCTCAGATAACGTTTCGATGTATTTCTCGTTACTGGATCAATGGCTTCCCGAGAATCTTTTTCAGCCTAGCGGCTTTTTGCAGATAGGGGCCATTGGCGTCACTTATCTGATCGCCTGGCTTTTCGCAGTAAGGATCCGACAATACCTTGAAAAAGACATCGAAAAGGTTAAGGCCCACGCGCGGTTTGTATTGAGCCCGGCCCATTTTGCCATAATGCTCAAGTATTTATTATGGCTGTTGCTTGTGTGGTTCTGTCAGGTTCTCTTCAAAGAGTTCACCGTGCCGGTCGACCTTCTGCGCATGGCCCTCAACCTTGGCGTTGGCTTGCTGGTCATTCGCTTTGCAATTTTTTACATAAAAAGTAAGTTCTGGTCCCGCTTTGTGTTCGTGATCTGCCTGATCGTTATATCGTTGCGGGTATCCAAATTGTGGGAACCGACCGTTCACCTGCTTGACAGCATGACGATCCAGTTAGGGACAATGAGTATCTCCATTTGGGGAATAATCGAAGCGATCGTTACGTTCATTCTTCTGTGGGCAGCCGCGGCCGCGGTCAACCGCTTTATTGCCCACCGGTTAGCAGCTTCCACCCAACTGAGCTACTCGGACCGAACTTTGATCCAAAGAGTTGTCAAAGCGGCAACGGTGGCCGCGGTGATTTTGATCTCTTTAAAAGCGGCCGGGGTCCATCTGGCAGCCATCGCTGTGACCGGGGGGGCGCTCGGCTTTGCCATTGGCATCGGACTGCAGAAAATAGGATCCAATCTGGTCAGCGGAATTATGCTGCTCATAAGCAAGCCCATCCGGCAGGGTGATGTGATCGCTTTTGAAAAAAAAGGGTTATTGAGCACCAGCTACGGGTGGATCACTCGAATCGGCTTAATATATGTTCAGGTGGCCACGCGAAACGGAACATCAGAAATCGTACCCAATGAGGTCTTTGTGACGCAAAAAATACAAAATTTATCTTTCAGCGATAACCTTGTACGCCTTGACATACCGGTCGGCATCTCCTACGGGTCGGATTTGAAAAAGGCGATTATGCTTGCCGTAAGCGCGGCCATGAGCATCAACCGTGTTTTAAAGATTCCCGAACCGAAATGCCTCGTGAGGGAATTCGGTGACAGTAGTGTCAATCTGGTATTGCGAGCTTGGATCGAAGATCCCCAAAATGGGATTGGCAGCGTCAAGGACGCGGTTCTTTTGGCGGTTTGGGACAGCTTTCATGCCAACGGGATCGAGTTCCCGTTTCCGCAGCGCGACCTGCATATCAAATCCGCCGAGCCGTTGAAAATATCGAAAGACAGCTCCCCGCCAGTCGCCAAAGATTCCCTGGAGGTTGTCGGCAATAAAGAGGGGACTGATTGAGTTCCGGTATTCCTTGAGCGCATTTTTTTATCCCGCCTTCTATATGAGGGTTTCCCAGATCGAAGTCCATTTTCTGAATGCCGCATGAGCGTGCGTCAGTGTCCGGTTCTACAGTTGTCGCAGGGCGTCGAAAGGGGTAACGGATGGTCGTCGCCACGGTCTATGACCTGTGCTATTTTCGGAACCAAGCCGCTATCGGTCTTGAGTCGCGTGGAAAAGGTCCGCACGATCAAGAATCCGATAGCCAGACCGGTCAGACCGAATAGCAGGGCCGAACCGGATTCTTCCATACCCAGCTGTGTGGCGACGCTCGATCCGGTCAAGGCGCCGAAAAGCATAAAAGCGACCGGTACCAGGTAGAGGATCGCTGCGCTCTTGAGCACCGAGGACGGGCTGATATAGATGACAACCGTGTCTCCTTCATGGGCGCCGGCCGAGTTGTACACTCTGGTTCTGACCCGGGTACTCTTGCAGTCTGAATGACAACTGCGGGACGATGTGCATTCGGCACAGGCGTCCAGCTTATCGGTGATCACCTCAGCCCACCCGTCTGCGTTTGTTTTGACAACCAATCCGGTTTTTTGAGGCATGGCGTCATCCTCTTTTCTATCCGCAGCATTTGGGCGTTTTGCCGCCGGTGGTTTTGTTCAGTCGCTCCAGGTACCGTTTCCAGAAGCCTTTCGGCTTTTCGGATTTGTCTTTGAGATATTTTCCGGGGTTATCGTCAAACGCTTTACGGCAGGCGTTGGCGCAGAAGTAGTAGCTGTTCCTTCCATAGGTTGACACGATGTCGCTGCTTTGCGGGTCCACCTTCATGCCGCATACCGGGTCGACCAGCGTGCGGGGGATGCCGGCTAAAGAATCCATTTCGTGTCTCCAACTTGTTTTTAAGACGATCAGGTTGACTGACTTATACCCAGGATGAGCGGCTTCACGCCCAGGCGGGATTCAAGCTCTGGGTTGAAAAGCCCTAAGAGGTATTCAGAAATCTCGAATTTCAAGCACCAAATTCCAATGAACCCAAACAGGTTTGACATTTTGAACATAAGGACGGATGGGTTAAAAGTCACGCAACACTCAGCACGGCATCGGAAAAACCCCCCGATCCGTATAGAACAAAAAATCGTTCTTTTGTAACCGTTAACAGGGTTGCAAAGTCCGATGCGCTTCAAACCATTTAATTGTAAGCGTTTACAGGGTGCCGCAGATGCAAGGCGTCGGGTGCGCAGACGACCTTTTGACCTTTTGTACTTCAAGTGCCCGACAACAAAGCAGATGCGGTGCCCTGTGAACGCTTACGTTTTTTCAGTGCCGATTGACCTGCCAGGCTTAAACGCCGCAAAGAGAACACGTGGTGGCCGGATCGTCGCTTTGCGTCAGATCGAGGTCGACGATGCTACCGGGGATTTGGATGTCTTTGACATATTTCAAGAGCAGGCGCAGGATCTGAATCTGCCGGAAGCGCTGATCAGGTAACCCAAAAGGGTGATCCAAGGGCATGTGCGTGTAAACCGCGCGCGGCGGCCTGACTTTTTGGGTAATTTCTTTTGAAAACGTGATGGAAATGGTGGCGATACCGGCGGCTTCGACCGCTCGCTGGATCAGTCCCACGGACTGGTTGCACAGGCCTCAGGCCGGTGTGAGCAGGGCAATGTCGACACTGTCCTCTCTCAGTTTTTCAGCCACACCCGGAGCGGTTTCACTGATCAAGGTGTCTATGTGGCGATTCGAGATGTGTCCCATGAAGGAAAAGTAGCGATGATTCACCTGGCCGATTTCACCGAATTGCTCGAGCAACCGCACCCGTTCGAGCGGGAAGACAATGTTGATGTCCCGGACCGCATCCCTGTTATCATAGTAGTTGTGAGTGATGGATAGATTAGCCGGTTTGGCGTCGGCGGGGATTTCTCGGAAAGACGGGTCGCCTTGTCGATCCTTCATGTCGAAGGGCGGCTGGCTTTTCAAATGAACCCCAGCGGTAGTGATCAGCGCCAGGCGGCTCTTGGCCAGATCACCCATGAAAGAAGTCCAGGGGGTTTGGGAGTAACGAGCGATCCGGGCCTTTTGGGCATATCTTCTCAGCCTCGAGGGATATCGGGTGAAGAGCCGTGCAATCAGCTTGTCTTTCAGTTGTTTCATTTCAAATGTATTCACCCGTATCCATCTGCGGGTCCCCCCCAGCCCATGTGATGCCAGCCGCCTCCGCGCTGCCCGTAACCGCCCATGCCCCACCCGGCGAAAGCCGAGGCGACGAATCCCACCGTGGCGATAACGGCTGCGATAATGATACTTTTCTTCAACGTCAATATAAAGGTAATTTGACTTTGATGAATATGGTCATAATTTTCGACTTAGTTATGAAGCAAGAATGTGCAGCTGACACAATAACAAGGAAAAAAACTATGTCCAAACAAACCTTTTCCATTCCGAATATATCCTGTGGCCACTGCGTCATGAGCATCAAGAACGAGCTGGGCGATCTCGACGGAGTAAAAAAGGTGGAGGGCGATCCGGGTGCCAAGACCGTCACCGTCGAATGGGAAGCTCCGGTCACCGAGGAGAAGATCAAGGCAACCCTTAAGGAGATCAACTACCCGGCGGCATAGGAGCATCATGAAGGCAAACGGATACAACGTGTTTCTTGTCAAAGCGATCGAAGCGGCTCTGGAGGCGGGACAGGTGATACTGGACGTGTATCATTCGGAATTCGCAGTGGAGCACAAGGCCGATAACTCGCCGCTGACGCGCGCGGACCAAAAGTCTCACGAACTGCTCATAGCCGCATTAAAAGGCTTTCACATTCCTATCCTCAGTGAGGAAGGGCGGGAAATTCCTTACAAAGACCGGAAAACCTGGGAGCGGCTCTGGATTATCGATCCGCTGGACGGTACCAAGGAATTCATCAAGCGCAATGATGAGTTCACGGTCAATATCGCGCTGGTCGAATACGGTCTGCCTAAATTAGGCGTCGTCTATGCCCCGGTCAAAGATTGGCTCTACTTTGCCGCCGGAAAGCTTGGTGCATATAAAATAGATAATCTATTAGGTACTGAAGGATCCAATAGAATCGGCGGCAACGACCTTAACCCGGACAAAACACTTCGCAGACTGCTGAAGAATGCAACCCGGCTGCCGGCCGGTAAACGACCTAAAACGCCGTTTGTGATCGTGGGGAGCCGGTCGCATGCCAATCCGGATCTTAAAAAATTAGTCGAGGAAAAGCGGCGGGAACACGGTGAGGTCAAACTCATTAGTGCCGGCAGCTCTCTGAAAATATGTATGGTGGCTGAGGGTCTGGCGGACATGTATCCCCGTCTCGGGCCGACCTGCGAGTGGGATACGGCGGCCGGACAGGCGGTTGCCGAAATGGCTGGAGCCAAGCTGCTCGATTACAAGACCGGCGAACCGCTGAAGTACAATCGGCCCGACCTGCTCAATCCTTGGTTTGTCGTCCGTCGATAAACCGTGCTCGGCATCGATAGGTGCTTTGACTTCCGTGGCTTTTCGGTTTGAGATAACTCATGAACGAAAAAAAAATAACATTACCGATTACGGGAATGACCTGTGGCAACTGCGCGGCCAACATAGAACGCGGCGTTAGGAAGCTCGACGGCGTAGCGGAAGTCAACGTCAATTTTGCCAGCGAGAAGGCCGCAGTGGCTTTCGATCCCCAAAAGATAGGCGTCGAAGACCTGATCAAAAAAATCGAAAAAACGGGATACGGGATCGGTACGGCCAAAATTGAATTTCCGGTCACGGGAATGACCTGCGCCAACTGCGCTATGAATATCGAACGGACCCTGAACAAAAAAGTTCCGGGTGTGCTCGCAGCGGCGGTCAATTTCGCCTCCGAACGCGCCACCGTGACCTACATCCCGGGAGTCGCCGGCATCGAGGACATGATTGCGGCCGTCGAAAAAGCCGGCTACGGCGCCATTGCTCCGGTTGAGGGATTGGACGCGGAAGATGCCGAACAGCAGGCCCGGGAAGCAGAGATTCGAGACCAAACGCACAAATTTATAATCGGTGTGGTTTTTGCCCTGCCGTTGTTTGCCTTGAGCATGGCGCGTGACTTCGGCCTCATCGGCGCCTGGAGCCATGCCGGCTGGATGAACTGGTTTTTTTTCGCCCTGGCCACGCCGGTTCAGTTCTACACCGGATGGGACTATTACAAGGGCGGTCTGAAAAGCCTGTCCAACAAGAGCGCCAACATGGACGTCCTGGTCGCGATGGGGTCGTCGGTGGCTTATTTTTACTCACTCGCGGTGCTATTGATCCCCGGATTCGGAACGCACGTTTATTTTGAAACCTCTGCGGTGATTATTACCCTGATCAAGCTGGGTAAAATGCTCGAGTCGCGCACGAAAGGCCGCACCGGTGGTGCCATTCGCAAACTTATCGGACTGCGGCCCAAAAACGCCGCGGTCGTGCGCAACGGGAGTGAGGTAGAGATTCCGATTACGCGTGTGGTTGTCGGAGACACGGTTATTGTGAGGCCCGGGGAGCGGATTCCGGTGGACGGCATCGTTCTGGCCGGTGAATCCGCCGTGGACGAATCGATGCTGACCGGCGAACCCCTGCCGGTCGACAAGCAGGCCGGCGACATGGTGGTCGGCGGCACGATCAACGGCGAAGGTCTGCTCCGGTTCACCGCCACCCGGGTGGGACGGGAAACGGTGCTGGCCCAGATCATCCGCCTGGTTCAGGAAGCCCAGGGCAGCAAAGCGCCGATCCAGGCTTTAGCGGACCGGGTGGCCGCTGTGTTCGTACCGGCTGTCATCGGGATTGCTTTTGTCGTTTTTGCGGTGTGGTGGATAGCCACGGGCGATTTCGTACCTGCCATGATCCGGCTGGTTGCGGTGCTGGTGATCGCCTGCCCCTGTGCGCTGGGCCTGGCAACTCCTACGGCCATCATGGCCGGGACCGGCAAAGGGGCTGAGAACGGCATTTTGTTTAAAAACAGCGCAGCTCTCGAAATGGCGACCAAGCTCGACACGATCGTGCTCGACAAGACGGGCACGATCACGCTCGGCAAACCCACGGTCTCGGATGTGGTGGCCTTCGATGCGGTGGCCGGCGATGAGGACCGCTTGCTTGAAATGAGCGCCGCGGTCGAACGCGGGTCAGAGCATCCGGTGGGCAAGGCGATTGTGAGCGCAGCCCGCTCGAGAGGGATTGCGCTGGAAGAACCGGCCGAATTCAAGGCAACCGGCGGAATGGGGGTGCAGGCGCTGGTGCATGACAGGCCGGTTAAAGTCGGCAAACCCAAGTGGTTTGAAGAGCAGGGCATCGATCTCCGACTGGCGCGGGAATATATTCGGACGCTACAGTCTCAAGGCAAAACCGTGATGGTGGTGGTCAGTGATAAAGTCCTTTGCGGTTTGATCGCCGTTGCCGATACCTTGAAACCCGAGTCCAAATCGGCCATTGCGGCGCTGCACCGCGAAAAACTGAAAGTTGTCATGCTGACGGGCGACAACCCGGAAACCGCCCGATCGATTGCCGAGCAGGTTGGTATCGATGAGGTTGTCGCGGAGGTCAAGCCCGACGAAAAATCCACCAAAGTTAGAGCGCTGCAGGTAGAGGGGCGGAGGGTCGGCATGGTGGGCGACGGCATCAACGACGCGCCGGCGCTCGCTCAGGCCGATGTCGGTCTGGCCATCGGAACCGGCACGGATGTGGCCATCGAAACGGCCGATGTCATTTTATCGAGCGGCAGCTTGAGCGGCGTACCGCGCACGATCGCAATCAGCCGGGCCACCATGCGCACGATTAAGGAAAATCTTTTCTGGGCTTTCGGCTACAACGTAATACTCATCCCTATCGCCGCAGGGATTCTCAATCCAATTGACAGCCTGCCTCATTTCCTGCGGCAGCTTCACCCGATCATGGCGGCACTGGCCATGGCCTTCAGCAGCATTTCGGTTGTCAGCAACAGCCTGCGACTTTACAGGGCCAAGTTTTCCTGACATAGATCTATGTATTTGTAACCGAACAGGTACTTTAGGTTCTCTATGGGCAGTTCTTTTAACGGTAAATTAAGGTGCTGGTACGCCATTGTTTCGTTCCAAGCTTTTAGGCCAAAAATAGGAGTGGACATCCCATGCGCAACTAATTATTTATAAGGAGATAAGGTTATGATAGAAATGCTGATCTTGTTCTTAGTAATCGGCGTCTGGATTTTGTTGCAAGCCGTCATTCTGCCGAAAATGGGAATATCCACCTGAATGAGTGACGCTTGTCAGGTGACAAGAAAAAAGGGTCATGACATCCAACCGGAAACGGAAAAAGATCGAGGATAGCGACACCGAACTCGTTGAATCCATCAATGCGGGCCGCCACGATTTGTTTCAGGAACTCGTTAAGCGTTACGAGAATAAACTCTACAACTTTGGATCGCGGATGTGCGGTGACACGCGTGATGCCGAAGATATGGTCCAGGAGACGTTCTTAAACGTTTTCAAATATCTCAAAGATTTCAGATACGAAACAAAATTTAAGAACTGGCTGTACAGGATTGCCACGAGCATTTGCATCAAAAAGCGCAGAAAATCCAAATTTGCTCCGGATCGAGAACTTTCTTTGGAGGAGTTTCTGCCCAAAGAAGATGCACCGACGCCCGGCGAAATACCGAATTGGGCCCAACTGCCCCTCGAAAAGCTTTTGAACGAGGAGCTTTCGAAAATGCTGCAGGAAGCCATCTCCGCGCTGCCGAAAAAGTACCGGGTAGTCGTGATCCTGCGGGATGTAGAGGGATTTTCCACGGCCGAAACCGCTCAGATACTCAACATCGGGGAGTCCAACGTGAAGGTCAGGCTCCACCGGGCGCGGCTTTATCTGAGGGACAGATTAAAAGGATACTTTGAACATGGTGTCTGACGAACACGACCCGAAGCACTGTGTGGCGATGTTTGAGAAGTTGTCCGAGTACATCGACGGTGAACTGGACGAGCTGACCCGCAGCCAACTCGAAACGCATATCGATGGGTGTGTATCCTGCAAATATTGCCTGGCGACACTCAAGAAAACCATCAAGCTGTGCAAGCAATTGGCCGACGACCCCGTGCCGGAGGCTTTTCACTTGAAACTCAAAGAGATGATCCTCCAAAATATGTCCGCAAGCGGTCCAAGAGCGCAAAAGAGATAAGGCGCATTCCCAACGGACCCCCGCCACCTTTGGCTATAAATTTTCCTGAATAATGCGGATGAATGCGACCGAAAACTGCACCTAATTGGTTTAATCGATCTGCTTGATATCCCCCTTGAACTCGATGAATAGATTTTCATTGCGGCCGTCTATTTCCGGCGCGTTGTCCTTCCAGTTGTAAATCCGACAGGCATCGGTTTGATCCGATGGTATGGTGCAGCCGATAAACGGCACAAGGGGATCGCCGGCGGTCGATTTGTAGTTCAGCATCAGTGCTCTGGATTGAGGAAAATTTTCAAACTCCAGCAGACGCATAAAAAAAATCTTGCAATCGCCCTCGAAAAATTCGCTTTTTTGGCGAAATTCGACGATTCTTTGGCGGAACTTGTTTACGGCGGACTGGGTATCCGGGGCGTCGATGATCAGGTTGAACTCGCCGTGTCTTCGATCTCGTTCTTCAATTTCCTCTTGGTTGGTCAGGTGGAAGAATTCGCCGATGAATATCATCAAATTTCCTTTCTTACCGTTTAACGTTCAAAAAAAA
>Ga0272441_10001323_pt1 | contig 52963 bp, 56 predicted proteins | sample SSMProp6N_FD_193582 | JGI IMG/M metagenome (GOLD analysis project Ga0272441, IMG submission 193582) | Marine sediment archaeal communities from Little Sippewissett salt marsh, Falmouth, MA, United States - SSM-Prop-6N | ecosystem: Environmental > Aquatic > Marine > Wetlands > Sediment ...
TCTTTCGCGGTCCATTCACCGCGGCGGCGGCCTGGCACGTTTCCGACCTGCCCGCCGCAACGCTTGCCTCCCTCGTTCGTCGAAGCCTCGTTCAGCGGTTGCCGGACGGTCGCTACGAACTCCTTCGCGTCGTTCGAGCTCTGCTTGACGAGAGACTGCGCGCGGATCCCGACGTATCTCTCGAGATTCGTCGGAGGCACGCCGCCTTCTATCTCGACCTTCTCGTGAAGCGGGGAGCGGAGCTTCGTACGCCGCTGCTGAAACCAGCTGCCGCCTCGATCTCCTCGGTCTTCGAGGACATCGAGGCGGCCTGGCGGTTCGCCGCGTCCGAGCGGGCATTCGACAGGCTCATCGAAGCGGCCTGGCCTCTGAGGACGTTCCTCGAACTGCGCAATCGCTTCATCGACGGCGTCGCATTGCTCGACGAGCTTGCTGAGGCAGCGTGCGACATCCCGGAGCCGGTCGCTCGGCGCGCCCACGCTCTTGGTGAGTTCTTCGCCGGGCTCTTCCTCATCCACGGTGAGGAGAAGGCCGGCCTCGATCGTGCTCGCCACGGCTGTGCGGAGCTCACGCGCCTGGCGTTCGATCGGGATGCCGCCCTCGCCGTTGCTGCGGTGGTGGGTGCCGAGCACCTCACGTACGGGGAGAGAACGCTTGGCGTGGAGGATCTCGACCGAAGCATCGCGGTCCTCGCGGCCGAAGGAGCCGAGGACCATCTCGCCGCCGCGCTGGAGACCCACGCGATCGTCGAGGCATTCGGCCGCTCGAAAGACGCTGTTCGAACGATGGAGCGCGCGATCTCGCTTCGCGAAGGGAGCGGCGACGTGTGGGGCGCCGCCGTGGCGCGGGTCACCCTCGGCGGCATCCTGAGCAGCTTCGAGGCATACGCGGAGGCGGAGACGATCCTCCAGGACGCTCTCGTGACGTTCCGGCGGCTGCGCGAGGATCCGTACGACGAGATGGCGCTCTGGATCGAGCTCGCCCGAGTCTCGCTGCACACGGGCGACGTTGCGGGGGCCCGAGACAAGTACGCGACCGCGTACGAGCTTGCCAGAACCATCGGAGCACGCGTGGCTCGTGGCTCCACCGCGGAGTCGCTCGCTCGGATCAGTCTCGAGGCCGGCGAGCAGGACCTCGCGAGAAGCTACGCGGAAGAGGCCATCGGAGTCTACATCGACGGAGGCGATGCAAGGCGCCTGGCCCGATGCCGCGAGTTCGTCAGAGCGCGGCTCGATGGCGATTCCGCCGCGCCGTGAGGCCGGGCGTCCGGGCCGGTGCGATTTTCCCCTCTAACACGATGACACCGCGCGAGAGCCTGGGGGCGCTTCACGTCCCTGCTACTCCTCGGTCTCCTCCGACGTGGCGGGTTGGCAGAATGCATCGAAGTCGAGCTCCTCGATCGGAACCGCCGCGATCCCCAGCGTCGGCCAGTACTCGTTGTACGTGGCGGCGTACGCGGGCGTCCCTCCGCTGTGCGCATCGGCGACGATCGTGACGTCGAAACCGAGTCGGAGCCCCCACTGCGCCGACGTGTTGACGCAGAAGCCGGTGTTCAGACCGGCAAAGAGGAGCTTCTCGATCCCCCGTTCGCGAAGCGTCGCGAGAAGGATCGTTCCAGTGAAGACATTCAGGTTGTAGCCTGGGCGCCCGATGAGAAGGTCGCCCTCCTCGGGGGCGATCTTCGTGGCGAAACGAGCCACCACCTGTCCCTCTTCGAGGACCGTGTAGTTCCCGTACAGATAGACCACGAGAAGTCCGGCGGCGCGGGCGGCCGGAATGAGCTCCGCATTCGCCTCCACGACGTGCCGATCGTCGACTGTTCGCCAGTCGTCCGGGAACGGGTCTCCCGTTCCGGCGAACCCGACGGTGATGTCGTCGAGGTTGATGGTAATCAGAGCGCCGGCGCAGGTCTCCGCCTCGGTCTCCTCGTTCGCGAACAGGGCGAACGTCGCCGCTGCTACCACGAGAGCGACCAGCCAGATCGCTCGGACGGTTCGCTTCATCTCTCCTCCCAACGCTCTTGGCTCGTTTCGAGGAGGCTACCCGCTGAGCGTCAATCCATCGTCAATACGGGCCGTGAGTCAGCGAGTACACTCGTCACGGAGGTGATTCGATGGGGCCGAGGCAGGTTTCCGGTGTGTTCCCGCCGATTCCCACACCATTCGATGCGTCCGGCGCGATCGATTTCGACGGGCTGACGCGGAACCTCACGTGGTGGACGGAGCAGGATCTTGCCGGCTACGTTCTCGTCGGATCGAACGGCGAGGCCGTCCACCTCACGATCAACGAGAAGCTGGAGTTGATCGAGTTCGTGCGCGGTCGCGTGCCGGCGGAGCGGGCGCTGATCGCCGGAACGGGTCTTCCGTCGACAGTTGCATCGATCGCGCTCTGTACGGAGGCCGCCAAGGCGGGCGCCGATCTGGTCCTCGTCCTCCCGCCATCGTTCTATCGCGGTCAGATGACGGACGACGCCCTGAGGGCGCACTTCGAGGCGGTCGCCGACGCGTCGCCCGTACCGGTTCTGATCTACAACATGCCGGCAAACACCGGCCTCGATCTGTCGGCCGATCTCATTGCGGCATTGTCGACTCATTCGAACATCGCGGGATTGAAGGACTCGTCGGGGAACGTCGCCAAGCTCGCCGAACTGCGAGGCCGCCTCGGGCCGGGCTTCGCACTTCTGGCCGGCTCGGCCAGCTTCTTCCTCCCTGCGCTGTCCGCCGGTGCGGATGGCGGCATCCTGGCGCTGGCGAACATCGCTCCCTCGGTTTGCGCGGACATCTTCGGTCTCGCGGAGCGGGGTGCCTGGGGCGAGGCGCGGGAGATTCAAAGTCGGATCGTCCGTGCCAACACCGCTGTGACGAGGCGGTGGGGCGTCCCGGCGCTCAAGGCGGCGATGGACATGATCGGGCTCTGCGGCGGGCCGCCGAGACGGCCGCTCCTGCCGCTTCCTGGACCGCAACGACAGGAGCTTCGCACGATCCTCTCGGAGGCGGGCATCCTGTCGGCAAAGGAGACACGATGAAGGATCGAACGCTGCTGATGATCCCCGGGCCGATCGAGTTCGAGCCGGCCGTGCTGCAGGCGCTGGGGGCTCCGACCACGAGCCACGTCGCGGCGGAGTTCGTCGAGACGTTCGGGCGCGCGCTCGAGCGGATGCGCGAGGTCTGGCAGGCGCCGACCGGACAGCCATTCATCCTCGCGGGATCGGGCACGCTGGCGATGGACGCCGTCGGAGCGAACCTGGTCGAGCCGGGGGACAAAGCGCTCGTGCTCAGCACAGGCGTCTTCGGCGACCGGTTCGAGGATCTCCTCGGCCGCTACGGCGCGGAGGTGACGACGATCCGCGCACCGCTCGGCGAGACGATCGATTTCGATCGGGTCGATGAGGCCCTGACCGAGGGCGACTTCAAGCTGATGACCGCGACCCACGTCGATACGTCGACGGCGGTTCGGATCGACGCGGAGCGGTTCGGAGCGCTTGGCAAAGCGCATAGTGTGTTCACGGTGCTCGACGGCGTCTGTTCGGTCGCTGGGGAGAGGATTCACCAGCAGGACTGGGGGATCGATGTCGTGCTGACCGCGTCGCAGAAGGCGATCGGCGTTCCGCCGGGCCTCGCTCTGTTCGTGGTCAGCCAGAACCTCCTTTGCGCCTGGGGGAAGCGGCGGACGTCGGTCGCGAACTACTACGCCGACTGGGCGAAGTGGCTGCCGATCATGGCGTCGTACGAGGCGCGCGCTCCGAGCTACTTCGGGACCCCTGCCGTCAACCTGGTCTGCGCCCTCGACGTCAGCCTCGGCCAGATCCTCGATGAGGGGATGGAGCGCCGCTTCGCCCGACACGAGCACCTCGGGCGTGCCTGCCGAGCCGCGATCGGAGCACTCGGCCTCGACCAGGTGCCGACGTCCGACGCACACGCCGCCAACACCATGACCGCGCCGCGTTACCCGAAAGGCGTTGCGGGGAAGGAACTCCTCCCCGCCGTCCGTGAGGCCGGCGTCATCCTCGCCGGCGGTCTCCATCCGGACATCAAGAACAGGTACTTCCGCATCGGACACATGGGCGCAGCGAGGCCGGGGGATCTGCTCGCGACGATCGGCGCCCTCGAGACGGGGCTCAAGTCCGCCGGGCACGCCTTCGACGACGGTGCCGGCGTTCGAGCGGCGCAGACCGTTCTCGCCGAGCGGGAGTAGGCGAACGTTCGCCGTGTCCTTGTCGCCGGGATGAAGATCGGCTATGACATGCCAAGCGTGATCGTTGCGACGGGGAGGTCTTGATGAGGAGGAAGCCGAAGAGGGAGAAGAAGCCGGCGTTGATCATTCGACTCGCGGCTCGATGGGGCTACCACCCGGGGCGGGCCATGACGGAGGTCCTCGAGTGGACGGAGGTCATCGTCGTCGCTGTCGGGCTCGCCGTCCTCATCATGACGACGGTCACGGTCCGGATGCATGTCCCGACGGACTCGATGTATCCCACGATCAACGGCGACCCGAATCCGTGGGCTGCCGACTCCTTCTTCGTCGATCGGATCACCTACTACTTCCGCGACCCGAAGCCGGGTGACATCGTCGTTTTCCGCCACACGGAAGAAGTCCGCGTCGGGCGCGTGATCGAGGGCTCGCTCGCTGATGCGGCAGGCGTCGGCGAGGGCGAGCTGATTACCGGACTCAATGCCGTCCGGGTCTACACGCGCGAGCTCGCCGAAGACGAACTTCCGACGTGGCCGACGGGGACGACGCTCCTCCTCACGACCTACGAGGGCGGGACCTACAACCTCGGGCAGAAGCCGGACGGCGCTGCGACGTTCGAGGATCTCGGCATCGTCGTGAAGGAACGCCGAACGCGGTACGTCAAACGGCTGATTGCCATCGGGGGACAGACGGTGCAGATCGTCGACGGCGACGTCTACGTCGACGGCGAGCGCCTTGAGAGCGCGCGATTCGATCGGGAGTACTACTCCGGCGACCCGCGGTTCGGCTTCGGTATCGAGCCAACGCTCGTTCCCGAGGACCACTACTTCATGCTCGGCGACAACTCGACCGACTCGTTCGACTCCCGCTTCTGGGGCTTCGTCGACGACCGCGACATCATCGGGGTTCCGTACTTGCGCGTCTGGCCGCTGACACGCTTCGGTCTGATGTAGTCGGCGCGTTTTGCACGCTACCGTCCGGCGGCAGCGCGCAGATTCTCGTCCGCGAACAGCGCGTCCGGGCCCTCGTCACCATCGAGTAGCGCTTCGAGCGCGTCGACGACGATCGAGTGGGTTCGCATCTCGATGTGATCGAAGCCGACGCAGGCGACGTTCTCCGCTCCGTTCAGTCTTGCGGAGGACATCAGGATCACCAGATCGTGGCCGGACCAGGCGAGTGCCTCGGCGACGCACTCGTGGCGGCACGCCTCGACGTCTTCGCGAACGGAGCATCCGAATCCCAGGCAGCATTGGCCAGCCAGAGAGACGTAGCGAACGTCGGGGTGAAGCGCGGTCCCGTCCGGTTCCCCCGCGTTGAGCAGTTGGAAGAACGAACTCTCCGGATCGAGCTGTCGCGGGAGCGGTCCGAACCACGGGCCGAGAGCGGCGAACGCCGCTCCGTGATGCGGCCCCGCGATCGTGATGAGAGTGCGCACGTCGTCGCCGTACGTCGTCCCGTAGTCCACGAAATCCGGGTCACCGATCGCGTCCGCAAAGTCACTCGCCTCGACGTACGCACGAACGACGAGCGCTCCCATGCTGAATGCGATGACGTCGATCTTCGCGACGCTCTCTCGCTCGCAGACCCAGTGGATCTCCTCCTCAAGCCGCTGTGCGTAGAGGCGAAGGTCGCGAACCGTCGGCTCGAAGTCGAACGCGTAGTCGCTGATGAAGACCGGCCGATGGACCTCGCTCTCCGCGGGAAGGACGTAGATGTCATGGTCGAACGAGAGCGAGTGGTATTCGCACCGCGAGATGCCTCGTCCAGACAGCGCCTCGGCGATGCTCTCCCAGAGCTCCGGCGGATCGAATCCGGGGAGCGGCTGGAATCCGTAGACCAGCAGCACGGGGACCGGAGGTTCCGCGTGTGCCTCGACAGCGGCCGGTTCCTCCGACGCGGCGAGCGCGGCAGGCTGCGCAGACGTCTCCGGTGCGCGAGTGACGTCGGCTGCCGCCCAAAGCAGAAGCACTGCAGCACCGAGGATCCAAAGCAGCGGCAGAAGCTTCGTCATCCGTTTCCCGGGGCACGAGAAAGTCCCGGACGCTCCCCCTTGGCCGTGTCGCCCCTCCCCTTTCCTTCGGCAGCCCGTCAGTGTAGCTCATCCCCGCGGTGCTTCGCTCCTTGTCGCGTTGGGCGGCATTGCGTACGGTCGTCCGGGAGCTCGCATCTCGGAGGATCTCGATCAATGGACCTGGACATCCGCAGACTTGCTGACGAGGACGCGGAGCTGGCGGTCGATGTCCTGACCAGCTTGAAGGACGGCGGCCGCGGCGCCCCGGTCGCAAATCCGGACGGATCACGCGCCTTCCTGCAGGATCCGCGGAACGTGCTTGTCGCGGCGTTAGCCGACGGGGAGCCAGTCGGCTACGCCATTGCGTACGTGCTCGAGCGAGCCGATCGCCCTTCGCCGATGATCCTCCTCTACGAGATCGAGGTCGCCTCACGCCATCGTCGACGTGGGATCGGCCTGGGACTGATCGACCGGGTTAGGGAGATTGCTCGATCGGAGGGGGCGTACAAGATGTGGGTCCTCACCGAGTGGGAGAACGTCGCCGCTCGTGCGCTCTATCGGTCTGCCGGCGGCGCTGAGTCGGGGGACAGTCTCCTGATCGAGTGGTCTGAGGATTGCCTGGACGGCTAGTCAGAGGAGGTCTCTCCCGCCTTCGGAACCTCGTCATGATCCGGGACGAGATCCTCGATGTTCCGGACGGAGGCGCACAAGTATCCGATTCCGACGACGACCACGCTCAGGACTGCCGCGATCACCATCAGAAGTCCCATCCCGGCCCCCGAACCGGTTCCGACGAGCGGACCGAAGATCTGCGCTCCGGCTGCCCCTGACTGCATCATCGGCTCGAAGACGTAGTCAGCGAGTGGTCCGGCGCTCAGCTTCGCGAGCGGTTCTCCGAGCGAACTGATGACGCGCCTGTTCGCAAAGACGCGCCCCTGCATTCCCAACGGGACTTTCGCCTGCCAGATCGCGTGGCTGCCGGCGACCGCGAACTGGAAGAAGAACGTCCCGAAGAAGGCGCCGACGGCCCAGAAGGGGAGACTTCGGCCGACGCCCATCGTCCCCGCAGCAACGAGGATCGTGAGCATGCCGCCAAGCAGGAGCCCGTGAACTCGTCGCTTCGGCCCGCCCCAGGCCGTCAGGATGCCACCTCCGACGATGCCGCCGACGCCGAACGACGTTTGCACCGTCCCCAACGCAAGCTTGTTCGTGTTGGTGCGGGCGAGGACCATCGGCGCAACCAAGGCGGTGAAGAACTCCATCAGGAAGTTGATGCAGGACGTCACCACCAGGAGACCGACGAAGCCTTTCGTGCGGAAGATGAACCGGAACCCGTCGAGCGACTCCTGCCACAAGCTCCGTTTCCCGCTCGGTGGAGGCACCCATTCCGGCTGCGGAATGCGGACCAAGAGGAGAAGGCCGATCGCGACGACGAACGTCACGATATCGATCGAGAAGATGCCGCGGTAGCCGACGAATGGCAGCAGAGAGCCGGCGAACATCGGCGCGAGGATCGCGGAGCCGGCCCAGACCATGCCAGCCATTCCGTTTGCGCGCTGATAATGCCGCTTGGGGATCATCGTCGAGATTGCGGCCGAGTACGCCGGGTACTGTAAGGATTGGAAGGTCCCTTCGAAGACGGCGGCTGCGAACAGGTGCCACAACTGCAGGTGCCCGGCCAGGTGGAGGATCAGGATGGCGATCGTCGCGAGCCCGGCCGCGAGGTCGCTCAGGATCATCACGAGCTTCCGGTTCCAGCGATCGACGAGGGCGCCCGCGATCGGACTGAGGAAGACGACCGGCGCGACCCAGAAGAAGGCGACTAGGGAGAGAGCGGTCGCGCGCCCCGTGACTTCCCAGGCCCAGATCGTCAGCGCGAATCCGGTCATCCCGGATCCGATCATCGATACGAACTGGCCTCCCCAAATGACGGCGAAGCCGCGGATGCCGGATAGCGGTCTCATTGAGTTCCTCCGAGACGTGGATGAGGAAGTCTACCGCCCCAGGCGTCGCGCGAACGTCCTCTCCGACGGCTCGCTAGATCGTGTAGCCGGGGTCGTCGTGCGGCTTCATCGTGATGGCGACTTCCTCCCGGACCGAGGTCCCTGCCGGAACGGATTGCCGAAGCGTGACGCAGGCGCCGATTCGCGCGTCGTCACCGATCTCGATCGGCCCCAGCAGCGCCGAATGGGCGCCGAGCAGCACGCGATTGCCGACCTTCGGGTGGCGGCGTCCGCCGTTCGCCTTGACCCCGCCCAAGGTGACGCCCTGGTAGATCAAGACGTCATCGCCCACGACGGCAGTCTCCCCAATCACCACGCCCATCCCGTGGTCGATGACGACCCTTCGACCGAGTTGAGCGCCGGGATGGATCTCGATTCCCGTGCGGCGGCGTACGCCGTGAGAGACGAGTCGAGCGAGGAGCTTCGCCCGACGCCGCCAGAGCCAGTGGCTGATGCGGTGCCACCAGATCGCCCGGAGTCCGGGATAGGTCAGGAGCATCTCGATCGTCGTCCGCGCGGCGGGATCCTTCGATCTCAGCGCGAGGATGTCCTCTCGCATTCGATGGAGCATGTCACTGCACCTCCCACAGGGAGCTCGACAGGTACTTCTCCCCCCCGTCGGGGAGGATGACCACGATCACGGCTCCGTCGGCGTCCGGACGTTCCGCGACACGCACGGCGGCGGCCAGCGCCGCACCTGACGAGATGCCGGAGAAGATCCCCTGCTGGCGAGCGAGACGACGCATCCAACTGGCTGCATCCTCGTCGGTGATCTGGAGAATCTCGCTGACGACGTCGGTGTCAAGCACGGCTGGCCTGAACCCGGCGCCGATGCCCTGGATTCTGTGCGGTCCTGCGCGGCCCTCGGTCAGGAACGGGGACGACGCCGGCTCGACGCCGATGACCCGCGCCGACGGCTTCTTCCGACGCAGGAACCGTCCGATGCCGGTCACGGTTCCTCCCGTTCCGATCCCCGCAACGACGATGTCGACTCTGCCATCTGTGGCGTCCCAGATCTCCGGTCCCGTGGTCTCCTCGTGCGTTCTCGGGTTGGCCGGATTGTCGAACTGCCCGAGGATGATCGATCCGGTTTCCTCCGCGATGCGCTCTGCCTCGCGGACGGCACCAGTCATCGCCTCTGCCCCCGGCGTCAGCACGACGTCCGCTCCGAGCGCCGTCAGGAGTCTTCTCCGCTCGATGCTCATCGTGTCCGGCATCGTCAGCGTCACCCGGTAGCCCTCCGCGGCGCCGACCATTGCCAGGGCGATCCCGGTGTTGCCGGACGTCGGCTCGACGAGCGATCCGCCGGGCCGCAGCGCTCCGCGGCGCTCGGCGTCCTCGATCATCGCCAGCGCGATGCGATCCTTGACGCTTCCGATCGGATTGAAGCGCTCGAGCTTGGCGTGGATGGCCGCGGCGCGACCGAGCGGTATGCCGCGAAGCTCCACCATCGGTGTTCGGCCGACGAGGGAAAGGAAACTGCCTTCGATGCTCATGATGCCTCCTCAACAAGGAAACGCCGACGAGCGAACGAATCGCGCGTCAAGGCGATGGCGAATGGGAATGTTGCACCGAGGAACGGCCGACTAGCGAGTCTCGTTCGAGGTGAGCGCCGGACAAAGGCAATCACCTCGGTGGCTCAGAATCGGGCTCTTCACGTCGCTCACCTCCGTGTTACTGGAATGCGCCAGCCTACGGCGAAATCGGCGCCGCGTCAAGGGTCTCGACGGGCCCACAACCGCGACTCGCGTCGTTCACAGCATCTTCACGCATGCAAGCGAATCTTCTTCCCGTAGCGTACTATCTGCCCCGACGACGTACGCGGGGGGGTTCGATAGGCCTGGAGGCTCCGACGGCAGCCTTCAGCAGTGGGTCGTGGATGAACTGGAGAACATGACGCAAGGACCGACCAACGCAGCGATTGCGATTCCGATGCCGATCTCAGTTCGCGCGTTGCGTCGGGTGACTGACCTCTTGACGGCCGGTTGGCGACTCGCCAAGGCGCACGACCTCAACCCATGGGTGTTCGTTGTGATGTCCGCCGTCGGCTGGGCTGTTCAGGGGATGGTCTATCTGCCGTGGTTCCAGGGAGATGCCTGGCGCTTGGCGCTTCTGGTTCTTCTGCGCGTGATCGCGCTCGTCGTTCCGGCGTACATCCTCTTCAAGGGAAAGCGAATCGCCCTCGCGCTGAACGCGTCGCTTGTCGTCTTCTTCTTCGTCAACACGACGTGGCATGTCTGCTACTACGTTTTCCTGTAGCTTCGGTTAGACGCGGTACCGCTCTTCACGCCATGGATCTCCGCGGTCGTGGTATCCCCGCTCTTCCCAGTATCCGCGCTTCAGGTGCGTCAGGAACTCGATGCGCTCGACGTACTTCGCGCTCTTCCAGGCATAGAGCGCGGGGACGACGAGTCGGAGCGGATGGCCGTGGTCCGGAGGAATCTCCGCTCCGTTCATCCGGTAGGCGAGAAGCGAATCGGGACGGGAGAAATCCTCGATTGGCATATTGGTCGTGTAACCGTCCCGGCCGGATACGAGCACCCAGCGAGCGTCGGGATCCGGCGCGACTCGGTCGACCAACTCGCGCGTGCGCACGCCCTCCCACTTGATGTCGCGGACGCTCCACGTCGTGACACAGTGGAAATCACGGACCAGTTCGACACACGGAAGCGAGAGAAGCTCTTCCCAAGAGAGTGCCGCAGGATGCGCGACGGCGCCCAGGACCGAGAGGACGTACGTCGACAGATTGACCGGAGGAACGTTCGCGACGTCGTAGACGATCGGTTCGTCGAGCCAGCGCTGTCCCGAGGGCAGTCTCTCGACCATCACGCGCCTCCTCCTTCTTCGGTTCGAGAGGGGCTTGCCGGCAGTCTGCCCGACGCCCGGCGGGCGTCACTTCCTGGGCGCGAGGCCTGGGTCCGGCCCGGGTCGCCAGGTCGGCCGTCCGGTCGCGGCCAGAGGTGACGTCGCCGGAAGCGTGTGTTGCTCCATGCGTCTCACCCCTTCCTACGTGGAGTTGCCTCTCCCGAGGGTGACCCGAGAAGCACCATAGGGCGTGCTTGTGAAGAAGTGACGAAGACGCGCCTCTCCCAGCGGACTGGTTTCAGACTGGCGGTTCTCGCACGGCTTGCTGGCTGTGTGAGCGATTCACCCAATTGCAGTGTCCGGCAGTCAACCGCGCAGGCACGGGCAAACTCACATCCGGCGAAGCAGTTCGAATCCCCCAGGCTCCAAAACACCTGAGATTCCCCTCGTTTCTCCCAGTTCACTTCTTCACTAGTGCGTACGCACTCCGCTAGACTGCAGACGGCAAGAGGAGGTGCCCCCGTGGACACACGAGTTGGCTGGTTCATAGCAGCTGCCCTGGGAGTAGCGCTCATCTCGGTTGCGACGACGCTCACTCAGCAGTTCCGAAGCGAAATCCGAGAGGCTTATGAGCGCCTTGAGAACCAGCAGGACTCCATTGCGCAAACCACATGCGGACCAATCCAATACGCGACATCTGGTGAGGGTCAGCCAGTTCTCGTCATCCACGGGATCATGGGAGGAGTCGATCAAGGTCTCATTCTCGGAGATGGGCATCTCCCTGCAGGATACCGGTCGATTGTCCCATCACGCTTCGGATACCTAGACTCGCCGCTTCCAGAGGATGCAACGCCCGCTGGCCAAGCGGACGCCTTCGCCTGCCTGTTGGACTCCTTAGGTGTTTGGCACGTTGCTGCCATGGGGACTTCTGCCGGAGCCACGTCTGCAATCGAATTCGCGCTTCGTTACCCTGAACGCTGCTCATGCCTCATTCTTATCTCGCCCAATGCTCCGGGCGAGGTGGACATCGCTCCGCCGCCGCGGCCAGTCGCAAGTGTCATGTACAACTCGGATTTCAGTTTCTGGCTCATGACGAGATACTTCCGTAGCGCGATGACCTCTATGATGGGAGTGCCAAAGGGCTTTGACATGACACCCGAGTATGCGGTGGCAGTCGATGAAGTCATCGCGACCGTGCTGCCCGTCAAGCCTAGAGCAGCGGGCGCTCTCTTCGACCTGTTTGTCTCGAATCCAGCCGTCAATGAGATCTCGCTTGAGGACTTGGCTATACCCGTCTTGGTTATAGGCGCCGTCGATGATCCGCTCGCCCTCTTCAGGAACACGAAAGCGCTAGCGGAACGAATTCCGGATGCAGAGTTCCTGACGATCGAAGATGGCGGCCACATGATGCTGGGGCACGATGCTGAGGTTCGAGGGGCCATTGAGGAATTCCTATCAGGCCACTACCCTACCGGAGCGGCGACCGAGTAGTACTCGCGCATTCCGTGCTCAATCTGGTCCTTCCAAGACATCGATCACCAAGAAGCAACGCACGTACGCGTTCTACATTCAGTCCCCCAGGCTCCAAAGCGCTGTCTCCGCCCAGGTGTTGGTGGCACCTCTCGTTTCGAAGGCACCTTCCTCCAAGAGACGCTGGTTGCTGTCGCATCCGACGGCGCTTTCGGGCTCGATTGGAGGGAGAAGCCCTCTTACTCTTCCACCACCTGGACAACCTCGCGCAGCTGAGTCGGCAGCCCGGCAAGATCGACCTGACCTCCGTCCGAGATCACTCTCAGCCTGTGGAGATCATCGTGAGGCAGGGTCACGACCAGGGCCGGCCGCGGGTTGATCCCCCAGCTCAGACCTTCGCGATATGTCGCCGCGACAACGACATGCGTTTCGTCCCCTTCGACCTGGAGGTCTACATGCTGAGCGAACGTACGGCGCAGATCTGCAGTGAGATGGGCTTCCGCTCGGTCGCCGGTCGTCACGCGCACATCCACGTCGTTTGCACGCACTTCGATGGCGGTTGCGGGCGAGATCGAAAGATGCTCCTGCCGGTCCACGACCAGGGGGTACACCGGCGCGTCGAGGATCGGCGTCAACGCAGCGCCGACCGCGGAGAGCACGATCGCGACCAAGGCAATCTGCCAGGCTGCCCGGCCCGAGTTGAGCCAACGTCGAAGGCCACCGCGCCGAATCTGGTCCGGTGACCGCTCGCCGCTTGTGCCTGGATGCCGGCGCCTGAGGCGGCGTCGCATCCAGCGTGACAGGGCTCTGATCAGCAGACGGTTCCCCAGCAGAAGTGCGAGCGCGGCTGTACTCGCAGAAAGCCCGATCAGGACGCCGATGGAGGCCGGGAGTCCGGGGACGGCGAGTGTGGTGACCAGTGGCTCGTATCCGGCGATGGCTGCGACCGCCAGCACGACTCCGACGGTCGCGCAGATGATGAGGCTGAGCGTGCAGATCGAGAGGGCAAGCCAGACCAGGCCGAACAGCTGAAACGCAACGCCTCGCGCCAGGCGTCCGGTCAGCGACGCATAGGCGAACCGCATGCCCGATTTGGCTCCAGGAGATTGCTCAAGGTGGTCCAGCTGGTCGGCGAGTCGGTACTCGGCTGCGACATCGCGCGGAGACCCGATTCGAAGTTGGATCCGTTGGTCATCCAGTCCTCGCTCGGAGAGTCCGGCGTAGAGCTCCTCCATGTCGGACAGTACCTCTTCCCGCGCGCTCTCACTCAGGAAGCCGAGCGATCGCATCACTTCCGCAAGGTAGTCACTCCTGTTCACTCTTGGCCTCCTCAAGCAAGCGATCGATTGCCGCCCTCATTTCTCTCCATTCGATCTTGGCATCGGCGAGGTAGCGCCTGCCCCGATCCGTCAGCCTGTAGTACTTCCGCGGTGCGCCCATCGTTGATTCCTGCAGGTATGCGGTCACAAGCTTGCTGTCGCGAAGCCGCTTCAGCAGCGGGTAGATCGTTCGTTCGGCGATCTCGACGTGGCGCGACACCCGTTCGACTAGTTCGAATCCGTACCGGTCGGCGTGCTCAAGCATCGCGAGCACCAGCATGTCCAGAACTCCCTTCTTGAGTTGGGTGTTCACAAGACAACCGGCGCTGGCTCTTTGCAGAGTTGCTCAGACAGCGCCCAGAGACGCGACGCCGAGATCGGATCTCTGCCGGCGCGATCGGCTACTCCGGCTCGATCCAGCTCTCGGTAGTACGCATCCGGGTTCTCAATCTCGGGATCGACCGTGAGTGACGCAAGATGCCGTGCCGGCAGCTCCGGCGCGGATGCCCCACGACTCCGGCTCCGCAGGCGCCAAACCAGGTGTTCGAGCCCGCTTGAGGACTTGCACCCGATGTCGGTTCGGACCAGGCCTGGATCAAAGGCATACGCGCGAACCCCCGAGGTTCGGGCGTAGCGGCGGTTGAACTCCGCAGTGAACAGCACGTTTGCCAGCTTGCTCTGTTTGTACGCCCGCAGCGCTGTGTAGCCGTGGCTGAGCATCGGATCACGCCAGTTGATGGCCGTGTGCCGGTGGCTGCCAGAACTGACGGTTACAACGCGACCCGGTGATCCACGTTCTAGGAGAGGGAGGAGTTCGTGTGTCAGGAGGAATCCGGCGAGGTGGTTGACCGCAAATTGCTTCTCGTAGCCCTCGTCGGTCACCATCCTCCAGGTGGACACCATGGCGGCGTTGTTGACCAGCCCGCCCAGGCCGCTCAGACTGTGATCCCAGCGTTCTTGCAGCAGGCGAGCCACAGCAGCGGCGGCACGCCTGACCTCGCCGGTGGTGCCAAGATCAGCGACCACGAAGCCAAGTGTGCGTTCCGGGTATCTCACCCCGAGCTCGATCTCCACCGAGCGGCATCGGCTGGCATCGCGCCCGATGGCGATCACGTCCACGCCTTTGGCCAGCAGGCACGCCACGGTTGCCTTCCCAATGCCTGAGGTCCCTCCACTCAGCACGACAGGTCCGACGGATTCGCGGATCATCCGGCCCTCCTCGCCGCCGGGCTCGCCGGCGAACCCTGAGTGCTGGACTGAACGACCGACATGGGGACCGAGCGCTCGCGCTCGCCCGTGGTGCCCCATCGTCGACCGAGGAGCGAGGCGAGCAGCGGCTTGGGCACAAGCCGTGAAACCATTAGCAGCACTCGATTGATCCATCCCGGTATGACGACAGGACGACCACGGATGGCTGCGTTGTACGTTGCTCGGGATACGTCGCTTGTGTTCCGTGTGGTCAATCGGCCCATCAGACCTTGAGCATCGATCGCCTCAAGGCAGTTCGGTGTTGTCGGCATCCCCGCCGCGCACAACACCGTGACCGTTGCCTGTCCTCGCAGTTCCTCGCGCAGCGCCAGTGAGGACGAGAGGACGAACGCCTTGGACGCCGCGTACGTGGCCTTGTACGGCATTGGGAAGAAGGCCGCGAGCGAGGCAATGTTGACGACGCGCAGAGGCTCCCAGCCATCGCGCATCTCCGTGAGCGCGTGTGTAAGAACCAGTCCGGCCTCCATGTTGACTCGCATGAGCGAAACGAGGCTGTCCTGATCACGCCCGCGGAACGCTCCCTCGAGGTCGTAGCCGGCAACGTTCACCAATGCGCCGAACTTCAGCCCAGCGGCGCAAATCGTCGCGATGAGTCCAGCACGACCCTCCTGAGATGAGAGGTCGGCCGTGCTCCACAACACATCCACCGCGTGAGCTCGCTTCACACCAGAGGCGAGGATCTCGAGGGAACCCTTCGTGATGTCCGTGAGATACAGATCCCAACCGCGCGAAGCGAACTCCCAAGCAAGGGCCTTCCCAAGCCCGCCAGCGGCTCCCGTGATCAGGGCTCGTCTACGCATGGCTGTCGTCCTCCGTATCTTGCGCGGGTTGAGGCTTCCCTGCGGTCCGTATCCGTCTTGCAGCGCACCGATAGTCTTCAGGGATGGGGGAGTGCCATCTGGCTCGCGCAACTCCCCCGCGGGCACTTGAGCTACATCGGGCGCGAGCAATATAACGCAAGGTACTCAATAAAACAAGGTACTCCGTGGACGGTCTCCAACATCGAGTGACCTGCTCAACCTGTCAGGATCGATCCTAGACCAAGTCTAGTCCGCCCTACCCTTCCCCCGTCTAGGCAGGCGCAGGGATGGTTCGCCCAGCAATGGAGGAATCCGCATGTGACGCGCTTCCCACTGCCTCATTCCACGAACTGGTGGATGGAACGTGCCAATTGGCATGCGAGCAGAAGCCTGATTCCTTGAACGCTGCATCCACTGGCACTTGCGGGATCGGGCTCGTCGTCTGGCGACGCCGGTTGCCACGCAGCAACGCACGAACGCGTTCTGCATTCAGTCCCCCAGGCTCCCGTCCGCTGCATCTGGCTCAGGCAATCGAAGCCTCCTTGCTTCCCGCCAGTGTGGTGATCGACTAGACCGGGGCATGGCATTCCACATCGCGGAGATTGAGAGGGATGGTGCTGACTGGCAGAGGCTTCTCGAGCTAGCACCCGTCATGGAAGAGCCGATTCAGGCACGTCTGAAGATGCATCTCGAGTGGGTTCTTGCGGACCACATCTTGGCCTCCTTCGATGACGCGTCGCGGACACCGATGGGGGTGTTGCGCTGCGTTGTGCAGCGAATTGGGGAAGATGAGCAGCGGCCGCTGATCGGGCACGGTTCCGACCCGCTGACAGAAGGGAAGGTCATTCACTTCGAGGTTCTCCGGGCGAACAGGGGCGAAGGGATTGGCCGAAGTCTCATGGAGCGCGCGCGCGACCTTGCTGCTTCGGAAGGATGCCTCCAGCTCAGATCAAGGATCTGGTACACGAAGGCGGTGGCGAATGCGCGGCTGAACCTCTCTATGGGAGCCATGAACCAGCCAAGCCTAGTGGATGACTCCGCCTACTTCATCATCCCGCTCTAGCTGTTCGGCTTCTCTGCGACATGACTCGCCACTCCGAAGCCGACGAACGCGTTCTGACTTCTGTCCCACAGGCTCCAAACCACCCGACGGGAATGCTCTCCGCCGGACTTGACACTTCCCTTCGTGTTGGCGTTCGATACCAAGAACCTGTCGGCGGCTCATGCCGCGGGAGCCAAAAGGCTCTCGCCTACTGCTCCAAAGCCTGTTTGGCAAGCGTCTTGAGTAGTTTCATTTCCGCCGTGTGGTACAGCGTGTGATCGACGATCCCATGAATGTACTCCATGGTCGTCATCCCCGTCTTCTCTGAGGCCAGCTGATCGAGTCTGCGCGGATCCATGCTCCTGACGGCTTCCGCAAGGCGTTCCTGGGTCGCCTTCATGTAGCGCTTCTCCGACCTCCACTGTCCTTCATCGAGCGCATCATACGTGACAGGCCACCCTCGCTTTCGGAGGTCGAATTCGACGGGCAGATCCGCTCCACTGAGCTTGTTGGCTACAGCGTTCTCGAAGTAGGTGATGTGTAGTGCGATGTCCCGGATCGCATTCGCCCCGCGATGGGGACGCCACACGGCAATCTGCGAGTTCACGCCTACCAGAACACGCGATACCGCTGGCGCACCATGCCATGGCCGAAGATGCTTCCTTCCTTTGATACGCTCAATCGAAAGAATCTGCTGTCTGATTCGAGGATCCAGATTCTCCATGCGCCGTACTCCTTCCACTACACGAAGAGCCTACCACCCAATTGAGACATCCAGTGTCCCATATGTAGAGTCGCCTTCGTTTCCGCCTTGAGGAGGGATCCATGCGTGCGGATCGATTGCCATCGACGCTTCGGAAGCGCTAGGACCTATGCTTGAACGGGAACTCCGAAGAACCGGAGTGGCTCAGTAGGAACACCCGCCACCGGGAAGCAGTCAACGAACGCGTTCTACATGCAGCTCCCCGAGCTTGAGCCTGGGAACCGCAAACACAGCTTGTGGGACGCGTCCACTGGGCTGACAGCGCAGTATGGCTTCTGAACCTCGGTGCGGAAGCGATGTCAGCGAGAAGGACCCGTGCTGCGGTAGTCGCTGGCCTTCAGAGCGAACTTGCGCACCTGCATGTCGAAGTACTCCGTCTCCTCGACGAACGCGAGCCCGAGCTTCTCGATGACACGCTGCGACGCCAGGTTCTCCGGATGCGCGAGGGCGATGAGTTGTTCGATCCCGACAGTCTCAAAGGCGAACCGTACGCCGACCTTGCCGGCCTCCGTCGTCAGGCCCTGCCCCCAGTAGTCCCGATCGATCAGAAAGCCGATCTCCGTCTCGTCCGTCTCCGGCAGGAACTGCAGTCCGTTCCACCCGATCAGATGCCCGGTCTCCTTGAGATCGACCGCCCACCAAGCGTAGCCGGTCTCCTCCCACTGCTTGATCTGATGTGCGACGAACCGCTCGGCCTTCTCCAGCGGCGGACTCCCCGGCCCCGGGAAGTACTTGAGAACGTCCTCCCCGTTCAGAAGGCGGTGTAGCTCGACGGCGTCTTCCTCGACGAATGCTCGGAGCACGAGCCGCTCGGTCTCGAATGTCGGAACCTTCATGCAGCCTCCTTGGTCGAGCGAAGTCGATCAGCCCGGTCCGGCGTCCCACATCTGGCGGATGCGCTCCGCGACATCTGCATCAACGTCGATCGGCCGTCCGGGATCCGACTCCTCCGGATGCAGGAGAGTCTCCTCGTCGAGCGTCTCCAGAACGTATGGCGTGAAGAACCGGCACAGCTGCGCGTAGCTGTGGGAGTTCGACAGCGCGTACCACTTGTGGTAGTACCGGAACGGCCAGGTCACGTAGAGGAAGTCCTTTGCGCGGGTGAGGGCGACGTACGTCAGGCGGAGCTCCTCGTCGATCTCCTCTTGGGAGCCGGCGGCCATGTCAGAGGGCAGGAACCCGTCTGCAGCGTGGATCAGGTAGACCACGTCCCACTCGCAGCCCTTGGCCGAATGGATCGTTGACAGGTTCAGCCAGTCCTCGTCCTTCATCGGCGGGCCGGCGAGATCGCCGGTCGACGTCGGCGGGTTCAACTGGAGATCGACGAGGAACTGCCTCCGCGAGCGATAGCCGGACGCGATCTGCTCGAGGCTGATCAGATCGCGCTTCCTGGCGACCGGGTTCTCGTAGGTGTGCTCCAGGATCGGATCGTAGAAGCGGCGGATTCGCTCCACCTGGACCGCCGGCTGCCGTACCCCCATCGGGGAGAGCTCCGCCACCAGTTTCGCGAAGTCCTCCATCATCTCCCGGGCGGCCGGCGGTGCCTGGAAGGTTCCGACGCTGGTTGGGTCGTTGCGGTTCTGCGCGACGTGGTCAGTGATTCGCGATGCCGTCGACGGGCCGATCCCATCGAACAGCTCGAGAACGCGGTACCAGGCGAGTTCGTCGCGCGGATTCTCCATCACACGAAGGAAGGCGACGAGATCCTTCACGTGCGCCGCCTCGAGGAACCGAAGGCCGCCGTACTTGTGGTACGGGATGTTCCGCCTCGTCAGCTCGAGTTCGAGGGAGTCGGAGAGGTGACCGGCGCGGAAGAGGACCGCCTGCCGCCTGAGTGGAATCCCTTCGTCGTAGTGCATCAGGACTTGGCGGATCACGTATTCGTCCTGCTCGCCTTCGTCCTGACACGTGACGAGCCGAGGAAGATGCGTGCCGCCGCGCTCCGACCAAAGATCCTTCGTGTAGCGCTCCTTGGCGGACGAGATCAGCCGGTTCGCCGTTTCGAGAATCGGCGAGCGCGATCGGTAGTTCTGTTCCAGCGTCACGATCGTGGTTCCCGGGAACTGGCTCGGGAAGTCGAGGATGTTCCGGACCGTCGCCCCGCGGAAGCGGTAGATGCTCTGCGCGTCGTCTCCGACGACCATGATGTTGCTCGAGTTCGTCCGCATGCCGCGCAGAATCTCCGCCTGAAGGCGATTCGTGTCTTGGTACTCGTCGACCAGGATGTGGTCGAACCGGGCGGAGAGCTCGGCGGCAGCGTGAGGATCGGCAACCAGCTGCGCCCAGTAGAGGAGCAGATCGTCGAAATCGAGCACGTTGCGCTCCTGCTTCCGAGCGACGTATCGGGTGAAGATCTCGCGGAACTCCTCCTCCCACTCTATGCACCACGGGTACTCGCGTTCGAGAACGCGATGCAGGTCGTCCGACGTGTTGATGCAGCGAGAGTAGATGGCGAGGCACGTCCGCTTGCGCGGGAACCGCCGCTCCATCTTGTGGAGGTCCAGGTCGTGACGGATGAGATTCATCAGGTTCTCGGCGTCGCCCTGATCGAGGACGGTGAAGTCCTTCCGAAGCCCGACCGCCTTCACCTGCGTGCGCAGGAGGCGGTTGGCGATCGAGTGGAACGTTCCGCCCCACACGCGTCCCGTGGCCGACGTCCCTCGGGCAATCACGTTTGCCGCGCGGTGGAGCATCTCCTGCGCCGCGCGCCGCGTGAACGTGAGCAGCAGAATCCGTCCGGGATCGGTGCCCTGCGAGATCAGGTAGGCAACGCGGTAGGCGAGGGTCTTCGTCTTGCCCGTGCCCGCACCGGCGACGACCAGAATCGGGCCATTGCCGTGCGTGACTGCGTCACGCTGCTGCGCGTTCAGATCGTCGAGCCAAGAGAGGTCATGTTCATCCGGAGGCATGAACATACTGTAGCGCATCCCGCCTGCCGCGGCGAGCCGGCTCGTAGGCGGCGCCGCAGCCGCCTACCGATTTGCGCAGTCCGCTTCCCACTCGACGAACAGCTCGCCGATCTCGGGGAGGCTCGTCCACTGCACGTACCCCTCCGCGACGAGCGGATCGACGACCTCCCGCATCGCGGTCTCCCAGTAGTCGAGGTCTCGCTCGAACGCCGCTCCGCGCGTGACACGCCCCGTCACGGGGTCGACGGTGATGTACGATTCCTCGCTCTCCGGCTCGAAGTGCCCGACGTGAGTGACGATGTAGAACGTGTTGACGCGGTCCGGGTCCGCGTACGAGATGACCTGGGCAAGCATCGCCACCAGCCGCTCCTGGAGGTACTCCGGGTGCCGGGTGATTGCCTGTCCCCAACCGGGGATGAAGATCACCTGCGTCGTCGGATCGTGGACGAAGAACGCTTCGGGGTCATCGACGGCGCTGGCGTGTGTCGGGCGCCACGGATTCGTGAACAGGACGTCGAACGTCGATTGCGTCTCCGCCTTCTTGAACGCGGACAGCGTCCTCACGCCGACGTCGGCCAGCGCCGAGAGGTTCTCGTACTTCCAGTTCCCGTTGTGGTCGGTGACCGGGGTGCCCGACGCCTGCTCGATCAGTAGGCGCAGGTTCTCGACGTAGACGGGCGTGTACGGATCGGTGTCAGTCACCACGCGGACGCAGTCCGGACAAGCGCTGCAATCACCGTTGCTCAATGGGCGCTCGGTTCCCTCGCACCCTCTCGGCCCCTGGGCGCCAGGGCCGTCTGCATTCAGACAGCCGATGCAGGCGGGTCCGTGGGTGTGCGTGGAGTAGACGACGCCGTACTTCTGAGCAAGCTCCGCCAGCGTCCGTCCGGCGGAGAAGATCCCGCTTCCCTGCGGCCAATCCTCCTCCGGCTGGATCGTGAGGAAGCCGCCGTGACTGTGAAGGGTCTCGGCGAGGGCTGTGAACACCTCCGTCGTCTCCCGGAAGTACGCCTCGCTGACGGTGAGCGCGGCCGGATCCTCGACGTGCATGAGAACGTTGAAGTGGATCGGCGCGGCCGGTTCCATTGGCACCTCGATCCCGCCGACGACGCGGGTGGGGCCCTCGATCTCGGGCCTCCGCCAGTGCTCCGCCTCGACCTTCGCCTCGTCGATCGCGATGGACGTGTCCGGATCGAGTTCGACTGCAAAGAACGCGCGCTCGAGGCCGGACGTCGTGGCGAACTGAAGCTCGATCTGGGTCCATTCGGGGCCGACCGCCACCGTGAGCGGCTCCTCCAGGCCACGGAGCGCTCTCGCGACGGGGGCAGTGTAGCTCTGCAGTCCGAGAACGTGCAGACGAACCTCCGTCGGCCCACCGAGCGACCGGATCCACGCCGTGAAGCGCGTCTCCTCGCCCTTGTCGATCTTCGCTTGCAGGGCGAAGGCGCCGCCGCTCGCGTCGGTCTCGACGCGGATTCCGTACGCGCCGTCGTGGCGGGTGTTCGGATCGGCCGACCGCTCAATCTGCGCCGCCAGCTGTCCAGCACGCTCGTCGTCGGTTAGGTCAGGCGATCCGCTCTCGAAGCTCCCGTCGATCAGGCGATCGCGCCAGATGAGGCTGTCCTCCATCTCGGCGCGGCGAGGATTCGGCGTTTCGCAAAGCCCGCAGTCCTCGGGACAGAGGGCGGGCGTCTCCGGGCCTTCGCAGATCCCGTCGCCGCATCGACCGACTCCGAGGGCAATGCTTCCAAGAGAGAGAGCGAGCGCCGCCAGCACGACGCACCCGATTCGCATCACACGTTCACCCGTTCTCGACACCGCCTCCGCCTCCTTCGCTCGACATGGCTCCTGCGCCCGATTCGCTCCATCCGACCCGGGCCGTTACGGACTCGCTCGGATCAGGTACACCGTCGGCCATCCTAGGTTGCCGTTCGCGATGCGGGCAAGCCTGCGCGGGCCCAACTTGCCAGCGCCGGTTTGCGGCGGTCCGCGCCTGGGCGTAGAGTCCCGCCGGAGGAGGGGATCCGATGAACGTATTGACACTGATTGCGAGCCCTCGCGCGGATGGGAACACGGCGGCGATCCTCGGCTGGGTCGAAACGGCGCTCCAACAGGGTGGACACTCGATCGATCGGGTCGATCTGACGAAGCTGCGGATCGGGGCCTGCAAGGCCTGCTACGCCTGCGCAGAGTCCGAAAACGAGCCGGGCTGCGTCCAGCAGGATGATGGGCAGGATGTGCTGCGGCGCATGACCGAGGCGGACGCGATCCTGTTTGCGACGCCGCTCTACATGTGGAGCTTCGCCGGTCACCTCAAGCCGCTGCTCGATCGGACGCTCTGCCTAGTCCGAGGGTTCACCACGCCGGAGCATCGGTCCTTCGTCGAGGGCAAGCCGGGGGCCCTCCTCGTCGCATGCGCCGGACCGATCGAGCAGAACACGGAGGCCGTCCAGTTCGCGTTCCCGAACCTCGCCGACTTCCTCAAGCTCGACGACCGAGGCGTCTGGGTCTTCCCGAACTGCACGGAGCCGAAGACGCTTCCGAACACACACGGCAACAAGGCTCGAGAGCTGGCGGAGGCGCTTCTCGCCTAGCCTGACGAGAGGAGTTCGATGAAGACGATCGAGTGGTTCGAGGAGACCGAGTGGCTGAAGTCGGCCCTGTCGAGCGGCGGCGCCTTCCTCGTCGCGAAGGACGCGGCTGGCAAAGCCAACCCAATGACGATCGGCTGGGCGCAGGTTGGCATCGGCTGGTCGCGTCCCGTGATGACTGTCCTCGTCCGGGAGAGCCGCTACACGCACGGCTGCATTTCGGCGTCGGACACGTTCAACGTGTGCGTGCCTGAGCCGGGCGAGCTGCGCGAAGCCCTCGCGCTCTGTGGGACGAAGTCGGGACGTGACATGGACAAGGCGATCAAGGCCGGCCTGACGATGGCGCCGGGGCGAACCGGCAATACGCCGGTGATTGCCGAGTGTGGCCTGTTCTACGAGTGCGAGATCGTCGCACGGACCCAGCAGTCGCTCGCCCACTTCGGCGAGAAGGCGGACCCGGTACTCGAGAAGTACTACGCTGATGGGGACTACCACCTCGTCGTCATGGGACAGATTCTCGAGGCGTACACGACCTAGCCTGAAGGGAGACGCGGTGACTCGATTCCGAGTGCTTCTCGTAGCGCTGCTGGTCCTACTGCCCGCGGCGCAGGCGCTGGCACAGGAGGCGGAGCCGATCGAACTCGATCACTCCTTCGGAGGCGGCTCGGCAGTCCTGTGGGTGCCGGATCTGTCCGGCCTCAATTCCGCCCTTGACGCGGCCGAGTACCCGGCCTTGCCGGAGGCGGTCCTCTTGCTTGGGCAGACAGGGACGTACGGATTCGCCGATGGGCCACGATTCGGCTTCACCCTCGTCGGTGGGCAAGCGGCATCGTCGCTTGGCGAACGTATCGCCCGCCTCGGTCTGACGATCGGCGGCGGAGTCCTTGAGTGGAACGTCCCTGCTGTCGGGTTGTCCGTAGGCCTGATGCTCGGCGGCGGCTACGCGACCCTGAGTCTCGTCGACCATGCGCCGACGTCGTTTGAGGACGCGATTCGGATTCCGTTCCGCGCGGAGCTCGAGCAGTGGCTGTACGCGATCGAGCCGTCGATCGTCGCCTACGGGACGCCTCTCGCAGGCGTTTCGTTGAGGCTGCAAGTCGGATACCTGTTCACGATCGGCCGGACGTGGAAGGCGGAGGAGATCGCCTACCGGTACCCGATGGAGGCGTTCACCGGGCCGACGGTCGAAGTCTCCGTCGAAGTTAGACTCGAGGAGCTGTTGGCCGACCTGATTCCGCCGCTTCCCGAAGAGGGCGAGACGTAGCGGCGAACGAGCGAAGCGAGCGTCCGGGAGGTCGCGGCAGCATGGGCAAGCACGTCCTGATCCTGAATCTCATGGTCGACTCCGACTTGAACGATTCGGTCGGCCAGTGGTCCCGGCACTTCGGTGACGTTCCGTACACGGCCGTACACCTGCCGTCCGGGGAAGCCGCTCCGGCGCTCGACCAGGTCTCGCACCTTCTGGTCGGCGGCTCCGAGGTGTCGCTGTGCGAGCCAGCGGAGTGGATGCATGCCGCGGCCGATCTGACGCGTCAGGCCGCCGCACGTGGCCTCCCAATCTTGGGCAACTGCTTCGGGCATCAGCTCATCGCGTGGAGTCTGTCCGGCGAGCGGTACGTTCGCCGTGCTCCGAATCCCGAGATCGGGTGGGTGGATGTCGAGATCGTCGAAGAGGACGAGCTTCTGGACGGGCTCCCCGGAACATGGCGCGCGTTTGCGTTCCATTTTGACGAGGTCTGCGACCTTCCCCGCCCGTGGCAAACGCTCGCTCGCAACGCCGACTGCGCTTTCCAGGCGATCCGCTACGGCGACCGGCCGATCTGGGGAATCCAGCCGCATCCGGAGATCGGGCCGGAGGAGGGGCGGCGTCTTCTGGAAATGGCCGCACCGTTCGTCTCGGAGGCCGCTCCCGAGTACGCCCCGCGACTCGCGCGAGCGCTGGAACAGGAACCTCGAGACGACGCCGTGACCCGTCGGATCGTCGACAACTTCCTGCGTCAGCCTGGGCGAGGCGGCTCCTAGCCGAGCTTCGCGTGGATCTCGTCCAGTCGTTTCCTGTGCGCCGTGCCGGGCTTGGAGAATGCGTCGATCTTCTCGCACGCGTAGTCTTCGCAGTGTGCGCAGTTCTCGATGTGCTTCTGGACGGCACAGACCCGAATCTCGCACTCGTGGCAGTACCCGATCTGCCGCCCCGTCGTCGCACGGCAGCCGTCGCACATCGCATCGGCGACTGTCATCTCCATGCCGAACTGCTTCGAGGCTTCGTCCGCCATCCGCTGGAGCGCTTCCATGTCCTCTGCCTGCGTCGCGACGTAGGCGTCGCAGTCGGTGCAGACGAGTCCGCAGTACGCAATCATCGGTTCAGCCATCGTCATCCTTTCCTCGTGGTTTCGAACCAGAGTAGAGGGGCATGAGGGCTTCGACAAGGCAGCACGTTCTCGCCGACGCCGGTATCCTTCCTGCAGACGCAGGAATCAGAGGGGAGGCCCCGATCGAGACGCAAGCCAGCCAAAGCGCGATGGATGCGCGCAGCCGGATCCGCGCTGGCGCATGGACGGGGCCGACGGTCGGGCTGGCTCCCGGGTACGTCCAGGCGAACCTCGCAGTCCTGCCCGTTGAGCTGGCGGACGACTTCGAGGCGTTCTGCCGAGCGAATCCCGCTGCGCTGCCGCTGCTGGAGCGAACGGACGTCGGGTCACCCGTCCCGGAGAGACTCGCCCCGACGGCGGACCTGAGGACAGATCTTCCCCGGTATCGCCTCTACCGAGACGGACGGTTGGCCGAAGAGCCGACCGACATCGTCACGCTCTGGCGATCCGACTACGTCGCGTTCCTGATCGGCTGCAGCTTCTCGTTCGATGAGCTCCTGGCCGAGGCGGGCATCGAGATCCGTCATCGACGCCCCGGCGGAAACGTGCCGATGTATCGGACAAACCGCACGACGACGGCGGCGGGCGGCTTCCACGGCCCGCTGATCGTCACGATGCGACCGATGCCGGCGACCGCGGTCGAGCGCGCGGAGAGGCTGACGAGCGCGCTGCCGGAGGCGCACGGCCGCCCGATCCACATCGGCGATCCGGCCGCTCTGGGAATCGCCGACCTGTCCGCTCCCAATTACGGGTCGGCCGTCACGGTGGAATTCGGGGAGGTCCCCGTCTTCTGGGCGTGCGGCGTCACCGCACAGGCGGCGGCCACGGAGAGCAGGACCCCAATCATGATCGCCCACGCCCCCGGCCACATGTTCATCACCGATCGGAGGGTCGACGCACTGAACGACTAGCTCATGCCGCGGCCTGTGGATCGTGGCAGCCTGGCCGGATACGCTTCGGCCCGTCGTGGAGCCCACACCGAGCGAGACATCGAGCAGTAGACGCCGGACACTTCCTCTCGCCGCCTCGACGCTTCTGACCGGCGCGTCGCTCCACATGCTCTTCCTGCAGGTTCAGCTCTACCTGCAAGGACGCGGCGTCTCGACGTTCTGGATTGGAATGGTCGCCACACTCACGGCCGCCGGGATGCTCGTGGGGGGGCTGATGTGGGGAACGATCTCCGATCACGTTCGCCGGAAACGCTTGCTCTGCCTGCTGGCGCTCGGGCTTACGGTGACGATTGCCGTCCTCGCGTTCCTGCCGCCGACGAACGTCGTTCTGGCGTCGAGCTTCTTCCGGTCTCTGTTCTTCTCCGGGATCGGGGCGGTGACGATCGCCGTCATCTCCGGATCGAGCCGTGTGGAACGGCGCGGCAAGAACCTCTCCTACGTCAGTTCTGCGCGATCGCTCGGATTCGCCCTCGGGGCGGCCTCCTCGGGCGTGCTTCTTGAACTGCTGGGGTATAGAGGCGCCTTCGCCGTGGCCACGGCTCTTCCGCTTCTGGCGGTCGTCACGCTCCTGTGGCTTCCTGCGGAGAACCCGATCGCGCGGGCTCGAAGGTCGAGTGCCTGGCGAGAGGCGATCAAACGAGGTCTCGTCGATCTGTACATCGCCCTCGCCCTCCGTCAGATGGCGATCTTCGGCGCGTTCGCGCTGCTCGTGGTCTACATGGACTCGATCGGTATCCCGCCCAGTCTGATGGGCGTCGTCGCGGCGTCGAACACCATCACCCAGGTGCTGGCGCTGATCGGGTTCGGAAGGCTCGCCGACCGGATCGGCCGCCGGCGGGTGTTCATGTTCGGACTCGCCCTGTCCGTCATCACGCCGCTCGTTCTCGTGGTTCTTCCGAATCTCGCCGGCATGGCGCTCGGGTATGTCACACTAGGGATCGGGTTCAGCTCCCTCCACGTTGGGGCGACGGCGCACATCGGCGATCGGGTGCCGGAGGAGAAGCAGGGGCAGATGCTCGGGCTCTACGAGTCTTCCCGCGGGCTCGGCGGACTCATCGGGCCCGCTCTAGCCGGCGCGATCATCCCGTCTGTCGGCTTCACGGGCATGTTCCTCGTCATGTCGGGTGTCGCCGCCCTCGGCTTCCTCCTGATGCTCTGTGGACGCATCGTCCGCGCGAGGCGGACGGCGGCTGCGTCGTCGGGCGCCTGAGCTGGAAAGCAAGCGGGAGACAGCGCGCGTCTGGCCTAGGCGCAGGAGTCCCTACCGAATGGACCGAGGAAGAAGGCGCCTCGAAGCGGCCTGGAGTGGGGAGTTGGTCGTAAGGGGTGCTCCAGGCCTTGTGGGGTGCAACGTTCTCAACTGCTAAGCGTAGGCACGAGCCTTCGAATGAACATAGAGGCGACCTGGCAATCCGATGGACCGAGTATGGAAGGCGCAAGTCCGTGCTGGGACAAGCCGAGAGTCCACGTTCGCTGAAGGAAAAGAACGGAGAACCCCGCGTAGAGACGTGTTGCGCTTCGACCAGCGACCGCGCATAGGTTCGGTTCTTCCTCCTGCTGCCGTGGCGGGATGTGCGGGTCGCTCTTGACATTGGCCAGTGTCTTAGTACACTAAGACACTATGAACATCGTGACAGGCCTCAGGGTCCGTACGAGAGAACCCGGAAAGCGCGGTCGCTACCTGCTCCCGACCTCCCTGGCAGTGGCGGCCGCGCTCGGCGTCGTCCTCGGGCTGGCGGGCCTCCCGCGGGCTGCCGAGGCCTCGGCGGTCGTCTACTCGCAGGACGATCTGATCGCCGATGCCCGTCAGCTGGCGGAGATTATCGAGACCACGCATCCGGACCCGTTCGTGCGGGGCGGAGGCCGGATTCCGTTCTTCCGACGGCTCGGTTCGATCCTGAATGCGATCCCGGACGAGGGAATGACGGCGGACGACTTCGTTCGCCTCCTCCGGCCGCTCGTTGCGAGCGTCGGAGACGCGCACACAGACATCTGGAGCGAGTACACGGTGAGCGAGGCGTTCCCGGGCGGCGTGCCCGTGCAGTTCGGCGTCGTCGAGTCCTCGCTCTACGTGAAGGGCGTCCTCGGCGACGTCTCGGCGGACCTTCTCGGCGCGCGGCTCGTCGCGGTCGAGGGGCGTCCACTGGAGGACCTCATGTCCCGCCAGCGGGAGTTGGTTGGCCTGGAGAACGACTACCACGTCCTCCTCGAGCTCGCGGAGCGATCGCTCTACTACGAGCCGTACCTCGCCGAGCTGCTGCCGGACTGGACGCGGCACGACTCGATTTCCGTCGAGCTCCTGACGCCGGCCGGACGGGTCGAGACGCACACGTTCGATCTTCCCGTTCTCGCGAACCCGAAGACGAGTTCGCCGACCGATGTGCGGATTCCGGTCGTCAGCCGGGCCGGCTTCTACGCCGGGTTCCTCGACGTCGCGACGCAGACGGAGCCGGTCGGCTACATCCGCATCGACCACCAAGCCGGGTTCCGCGAGTTCCTCGAAGAGAACGCGGTGGCCGGGGCGAACGACACGACTCCCGAAGCTCGGGCGCTCGTTCCCTCGGCGACGGAGGCGTTCCGCGAGCTTGCGATCGCCATGCGCGATGCCGGCACTGAGACCCTCATTGCCGACCTTCGCTTCGACACCGGCGGAACGGACACGATGGCGGACATCCTCGTCTACTTCCTCTACGGCTGGGAGGGGCTTCGTGACTACCTCGGCGAGCGGTACATCGCCGGCGGGTTCTCCGCGATGCGCTACTCGGAGCTGCATTTCGAGAACTGCTCCAACCAGACGATCTCCTCGGTCAACGAGGGGAGAAGCGGCGTGCCGATCGCGGTCGGTGAGTACGAATTCGACGTCGCCGAAGGCACCGAGGAGGAGCGCAGGGCTCAAGTCGAGGCCGTCGATACCTGGGAGCACGTCGCCGATCGATACGTCAGTGCGTCGACGTTCCACGACGAGGTCGCGGCCGGCGAGTACGCGGGCTACTACACGCCGCCGAACGTCGCCGTCCTCATTTCTCCCAAGACGTTCAGCGCCGGGTCTACGACGATGCGCGCGCTCGATCTGGCGGGGGCGACGCTGTGCGGCACGCCGTCGGGTCAGACGATGCGGGCATTCGGCAACGGGACCCTCTGGCAGCTCGACCACACGGGCATCCACGGGATCATCGCGCGCTCCTACTTCGATCCGTACCCGAACGACCTGGAGCGAAGCGAGGTCTGGCCGATCGCCGTCCCTCTGACGTACGCGCAGCTCGCGTGCTACGCGTTCGATCCGAACGCCGAGCTCCTCCTGGCGCTCGACTGGATCGAGGAGAACGCGGAACTCGGATCTGCGGAAGGAGAAGGTATCCATGATGCGACCCCTTAGGTTGGTCGGTATCGCCGTCCTCGGACTCGCGGCCGTCCTCGGCATTGTTCTCACCGTAGGCTGCGACGACGCCGGGACTCCGGTCGTGGACTCGAGCGACGATGAGGCGGCAGCGAGGGTGACGGAGGCTGTAGACGCGACGGAGGGGACGCCTCACGCCACAGTGGAGGCGCCGCTTCCCGCCGGGACGTTCACGCACGATCAGCTGATCGACGACGCGCGGCAGCTCCTCGGAATCCTCGAGGAGAACCATCCCGATCCGTACACCCACGGCGGCGGCCGAGTCGCCTTCCACATCCGGTTCCAGCAGATGCTGGCGGAGATCCCCGAGGAGGGGATGACGAAGGAGGCGTTCGCTAAACTTCTGATTCCATTCGTCGCCTCCGTCGGCGACGGGCACACGGACGTGTGGGCCGCCTACACCCTCGATCCCGACCTTCCCGGGGGCGTTCCCTTGCGGTTCGAGGTCGTCGAGCAGTCTCTCTACGTCTCTGCCGTGGTCCGCGCCCAGGACATGGACCTGATCGGCGCGACGCTGGTCTCCGTCGAGGGCGTTCCGTTCGACGAGCTTCGCGCGCGCCAGCGGGAGCTGCGCGGCATCGAAAACGAGTACCACGACCTCCTCTGGCTCCTCAGCACGCTCTGGTATCGGGCGTACCTGCAGGATCTGATCCCCGATTGGACGGACACGTCGTCGATTCAGACGACGCTCCGCCTTCCCGACGGGACCCTCGTCGAGGAGTCCTTCCCGGCGCCGCTGTACTCGCGCGAGCTTCGAAGGCCCCTCTCGAGGGCGCGGGCGATCGACCCGGGCCCGTATGGATTCAACTACGTCGTCTCCGAGGACGGGGTCGCGACGCTGCGGGTCGACGACATGACGAAGTATCGCGAGGTCCTCGGCCGGACTGGAGACCTCAGCCTCGCCGACACGCCGGAGAATCGAGCGGCGGTCCCTTCGGCGACCGAGACCTTCCGCCAGCTCGTCATCGACATGCGCGAGGCGGGGACGGAAACGCTGATCGTCGACCTCCGCAACGACCCGGGCGGCGCCTCGATCATGAGCCAGTTCCTCGTCTACTTCCTCTACGGGCGCGACGTGCTGTTCGACGTGACCACCGATGCCGTGCGGCGCGGCGGCGGCCAGATCGAGCGGATCGGGCCTCTCGAGATGAAGTACTACAAGGATACGGACCTCGCGGAGCTGTCGCTCCAGCAGGGGTTCCTGATCCAGACCGGCGACTACAAGACGGTCGACCACTACGACTACTACGCGGAGTACGCCGAGGGCCTCGGCCTAACGCTGGAGGAGCTCGGGGAGCAGATGAAGGATGAGGTTCTCGACCGCATGTTCGAGGACTACCCCGAGTTCGACGATGAGGTCTCCGCGGGGACGTACGCCGGGTACCACACGCCCGAGAACGTCATCGTCCTCGTCAGGCCTCGGACGTACAGCTCCGGCTACACGCTGATGGCCGACCTTTCGCGCGCGGGGGCGACGCTGATCGGCACGCCGTCGGCGCAGTCGGGAAACACCTTCGGCGAAGGACAGATCTGGACGCTCGATCACACGGGCATCCGCGGCTTGGTCTCCCACAACGTCTACATCGACACCGCGGACGACCCCGAGCGCGGTCGCGTCTGGCCGGTCGACGTGCAGATGACGTACGCGGATCTCGTGGATCACGAGTTCGATCCGAACACTGAGACGCTGCTCGCCATGGAGTGGCTCCGAGCCAAGCGAGAGTCCGAGCAGGAAGCGGATCGCGAGGCGGCGGCGCGGCTCGAATCGAAGTTGCCCGACGTCCGCGAGGCGCTTCGGATCCCAGGGCTTGCGGCGGCGGTCGTCCGAGACGGCGAGTTGATCTGGTCCGGCGGATTCGGGCTCGCCGATCTGGAGTCCGGCGTCGAGGTGACGGCGGACACGCCGTTCGGCCTGGCGTCAGTGACGAAGCCGTTTGCCGCCTTCCTGCTGATGAGGAAGGTCGAGGAGGGCCTTCTCGACCTCGACACGCCGGTGCGGGAGTTCGGCATTGAGTTCGAGGACGAGACGATCACCGTCCGTCACCTTCTGTCGCATACGTCGGGCGGCGTACCCGGCACGGCGTACCGCTACAGCGGCGACCGTTACTCGAGGTTGACGCCCGTGATCGAGCAGCTCTACGGCGCGACGTTTCGCGAGGTGCTGCGACAGGAGATCCTCGAGCCGCTCGGCATGGACGACACCGCCCTCAACTACGGCGGTTGCGGGCTCTCGTACTACCTGTCGACGCTCGCCGAGGACGATCCGGAGCGCGCCTTCGAGCACGTTTACCGCGACGCCGCTACGCCGTACCTCTATGACGACGCGTACGAGCCGTACCCGACGGGCGTGCCGAGCTACGCGAATGCCGCCGCCGGTCTCATCTCGACGGCCAGCGATCTCGCCCGGTTCGCGTCCGCGATCGAAGCGGACGTCCTCGTCTCGGCCGAGACGAAGGAGACGATGTTCACTCCGACGAGACTCAACTCGGGTGAGCGCGGGCCCTACGGCCTCGGCTGGTTCACCGAAGAGTACGAGGGCACGGAGATCATCTGGCACTACGGGTACGGAGCGTACTCGACGATCTTCGTGATGATCCCCAGCGAGGGGCTGACGTTCATCGCGCTGGCAAACTCGCAGAACCTCAGCCGGCCGTTCGGCCTCGGCAGCGGGGACGTGAGCGTCCTCAGCTCCCCGGCGGCGCTCGCCTTCTACAAGGCGTTCGTCGTCCAGCCGTGGCATGAAGAGCCGCTGCCCGAAATCGACTGGTCGAGCGATCCTGGCGACGTCGTCGCCGAGCTCGCGTCGATCACGGATGCGGAGCTCGTGCGCCTCTACGAGCGGGAGCTGTGGACCTACCGGAAGCTGTACGCCGGTGTCGGCAGGAAGGACATCTCCGCTGACCTGTTCGAGGTCCACCGTGCCGCGTTCCCGGCGTTCACCTACTCGATGAGCGATCGCTACGAAGTCGGAAGACCGGGGATGCGCTCGGCTCCGGCGGAGACCTTCACGCTGAGCGACGAGCAGGTGCAGCGCTGGCTCGGCCGCTTTGCACTGGATCCGGACGATGCCGCCTCCGGTCTTCCACTTCGGATCGCGATGTTCGAGGACGACGGTCGTCTGTTGGCCGTGCCGGAGGGGGAGACGTGCCAGCTGTTCGTCCCGCTGGACCCGAATCGACTGGCGTCGACGGAGAACCCGGCGATCCAGCTGGTCGCAGAAGCCCTGACGGGTCCGATTCGCCGGGCCGTGGTCGAACTCGACGGACAGCCGGTCGGGACGTACGAGCGCGTCGATTGACATGGAACGAGGAAAGGCCTTGGATGGTGAGGGAGAAGGCAAACGGATGCGACGGAGAAGGATGAGACCATGACCGAGAGCAACGGCTGGTCCCTCGACATGGATGCCGGGCCGATCTACGTGCAGATCGGAGCACGTGTGCGCGAGCAGTTGGCGCGCGGTGATCTGAAGCGAGGGCAGAAGCTGCCGAGCGCGCGTGAGCTCGCGGCGCGATTGAACGTCAACCCGAATACGGTCGTTCACGCGTTCGAGCGGTTGGAGGCTGATGGCGTGATTGAGACGAAACGAGGATTGGGAACGTTTGTGCGCGAGGACGCACCGATCGACGCGATGCGCGACGAGAGCTTGGAGAGCTCGGCGACGCGTTTCGTCGGCGAGGTGCGGCGGCTCGGAATTCCTTGGGAGGAGGCGCTTCGCGCGCTGAAGGAGGTGTGGGATGCTGGCGAGTCTTGATTGCGTCACCAAGCGCTACGTCAAGAACGAGGGCGTGCGCGACCTAACGCTCGGCTTCCCGCCGGGCGAGGTCGTCGGCATCCTGGGCTTGAACGGTAGTGGCAAGTCGACGCTGCTAAAGCTGATCGCGGGGCTGCTCTTCCCGACCTCCGGGTCGATCGCGGTCTTCGGCGGCCCGCCTCGCGGGAATCGCAGCCGGATCGTCTTCCTCGGAGAGACAGACGCCCTCTGGCCTTGGATGACGCCCGTCGACGCGGAGCGGTTCATGGCAGGACTCTACGGCGACTTCGAAGCCACACGGTTCAGCGAGCTTCTCGACGTCCTCGACGTCCCGCGACGCAAGACGAAGTCGATGTCAAAGGGCGAGCGGGGCCGCCTTCGGCTGGCGATGGCGCTGGCTCGCGATGCGAAGCTGTACGTCCTCGACGAGCCGCTCGCCGGCATCGACCTCATCTCTCGGGAGAAGATCCTCTCGTCGATCGTGCGCGAGTGGCACACCGATGAGACGGTCCTCCTTTCGACACACGAGGTCGCCGAGGCGGAGGGCCTATTCGAGCGGGTCGTCCTTCTCAAGGAGGGCCGTCTCGCGCTCGACGCGCGAGCGGAGGATCTCCGGCATCAAGGCAAGAGCGTCGTCGACGCGTTCCGGGAGGTGCTCACATGAAGAGCTTCCGAACACTTCTCTGGCTCGAGTACCGGCGAAGCTGGATCTGGGCGGTCTCGCTTCTTGGCTCCCTCGCGTTCTGGGCGTGGGGCATCAAGCAGGTTCGCGTCATGGACGTCGCCGAGCGCCTCGGCATCCGCGCGGGCCTGCTGGCGATGGCGGCCGGCATCGGCGCCGTCGTGCTGTGCCTGATGATCGGTCGGATTCGCTCGGAAACCCGCCACGGCCAGCACCAGGTGCTTCTTCTGACGGGCCCGAGCGGCTACGCGCACATCGCGGCGCGATTTCTGTACGCCGCGGCGGTGGCGGTCGTGTACTTCGTCACGATCGGATTCCTGTTCTGGTGGATCATGGCGCTGGCCGGGATTCACCTCAATCCAACGACGCTCGTCGAGTTGATCCTCGCGGTGCCGTTCTACGGGATCAGCGCGATGGTGCTGCCCGTTCTCGCTTGGACGCTGCTGCTGATGGTCTTCATCAGCGCCTACCGGATCTCAGGTCCGGGGTGGGTCCCGGGAACCGTCATGATTCTCGGGACGCCGTTCGCCGTTCGGTGGTTGTGGAACGGAATCGCACGGATCTCGTACTCGCTCCCTGGCTGGCGGCTGTTCGCCAGCGCGTCGCCCGCCGTCTTCGAGCGGTTTGGGCACCCGGATCCGGAATCGATGATGCAGGTCAACGAGATCATGTACCGCGGCGTCCCGATCGAGCCGCTTCTGATCATGCTCGCGCTGACCGTCGTGCTGCTCGCCGTCGCAGGACGGATCTGGCAGGAGGTGGAAGGATGACCCAAGCATTCCTGATCGTTGTTCGCGTGCTGCTCGTGGCGCTCGTCGCCTACTGGGCCTACAGGCTGTGGATCGGAACCAGAAGCTTCACGTCGCGGGGCGTCGGCACGTTCTTCTGTGCCGTCCTCGTCTGGCAGATCGTCGGTGGATCGTTGTAGCAAGGGCGACCAAGAGGTTGCCCATGGAGGGAACATGAGACGTAGATTGATCGTACTGGCGGTTCTCGCGTGCGCCGCTTTGCCGGTCGCGTTGAGCGGATGCGGTCCGATGATGGAGGCGACGAGAGAGCTGACGGCGAGCTTCGCGCTCAGCGCCGATGCCGTGGAGCTCGATGTCGTGAGCGCGAACGGACGCATCGAGATCGTCGGCGTAGAGGGACAGAAATCAGTCGAGGTCACCGCGACGCTTTGCTCGTACGGCGATACCCTCGCCGAAGCGGCCGCTCGCGTGGCGCAGATCGACGTAGTGATGATCCAGGAGGGCGATCGGGTCGAGCTTCGGTACGACGCGGGCGAGCATCCGTTGGACGTGCGCATGTTCAGCTCCGTCGAATTCGCTGTCACGATGCCCGTTCAGGCGGACGTCGATGCGTCGACGACGAACGGCCGGATCGAGGCCGAGAACCTCTCCGGCATCCTCGACCTCGAGACGTCGAACGGGCGGGTCGACGTCTCGGATGTGGTCGCCGACCTCGACGTGAGCACGTCGAACGGGGAGATTCGCGTCGAGCACTCGGACGGATCGTTCGAGCTCGACACGAGCAACGGCGCGATCGAGATGGAGAACGTCTCCGGCATCGTGGACGCCGAGACGTCGAACGGGCCGCTCACGTACTCGGGCTACTTGATTCCCGAGGCGGATCACAGAATGGTGACGACAAACGGAGCGATCCACCTGGCCATTCGGTCGGACGCCTCGTTGATCATCGACGCCGCGACGAGCGTGGGCAGCATCGTCTCCACGCTGCCACTCGTCGGCGACACCGAGGGGACGAGTTGGAGCGCGATGCTCAATCCTCCGGCGACGGGTACGCTCACGTTGCGTACGAGCAACGGACGCATCGAGATGCACGGCATCTTCTAGGCCGGAGAGAATGCTCGACAACAAGGACAGGGTGATTCGATTGAAGCGAGTGAAACGGTGGACGCTCATAGGATGGGTGGGGCTCCTCCTCGCGGCGATGCTCTTGGCAGGCTGCGAAGAGGAGGACGTCGCAGGCGTGCTCGGCGGCGGAAACGTCAGTGCGTCGGAGACGGAAACGGTGATTCTAGATGCTTCGGCCATCGTCTCGCTGGACGTGCAGTCGTCGAACGGCGCGATCCGCGTCCGCGGTCAGGCGGGCACTCAGACCGCCTCGGTCGTCATCACGAAGCGGAGCCGCGGAGAGACGCTGGAGGAGGCCCAGGATCGCCTCGAGCGCATTCAAGTCGAGTGCGCGATCAACGGCACGAGCCTGGCGGCGATCTATCGAGCGAGCGATCAAGATGCCGACGTCAAGCGATGGAGCGGCGTCGACTTCGACATCGTGGTCCCGCCGGGGACGCACGTGAGCGCCGACACGTCGAACGGAGCGGTCGAGATCGATTCGATTCGCGGCACCATCACGCTCGACACATCGAACGGAGCGATCGACGTCAGCCACTGCGTCGGCGATCTCTACGCGGACACGTCCAACGGGCGGATCGAGGTATACGGCTTCGATGGAGACATCCGGGCGGATACGTCCAACGGCGAGATCTGGATCGAAGAAGTCACAGGGCTGATCGACGCCGAGACGTCGAACGGCAGCGTCCACTACGTGGGACGACCGGCGGTCGATGCGACGCACCGGCTTCGGACGAGCAACGGCTCGATCACCGCGCGCATTCCCGCCGATGCGTCGATTCACTTCGAGGCGCACACGTCGACCGGGACGGTTCGGTCTTCGCTGCCGCTCGTCGGGGACACGCAGGGAGACGACTGGTCCGCCGATCTGAATCCGCCCGCCGGGACGATCATGGATCTTCGGACGAGCAACGGCTCGATTCGCATCGAGGCGGCGCCGTAGAAATCGACGGTCGTGGCAAAGCGGCGTTCCACGCCGAGACGGAGAGGACCATGGCGAGCGCGGACGCGGCGCGAGCGGTTCGCATCAACGTCGTCGGGACGACCGGCTCGGGGAAGACGACCGTGGCGCGTGCGATTGCGGCGCGCCTCGGGATTCCCCACATCGAGCTCGACGCCCTGTTCTGGCGACCGGACTGGGGAGAGACACCGGACGAGGTGTTTCTCCCACGGGTCAACGAGGCGACCGATGCTCCGTCGTGGGTGCTGGACGGGAACTACAGCCGGACGCGCCCGATCGTCTGGCCGAAGGCGGACACGATCGTCTGGCTCGACTACCCGTTCCTCGTCGTCTTCGGTCAGCTGCTCCGGCGAACCCTATCCCGGGCAGTGACCAAGCAGCCGATGTGGGAGGGATGCGTCGAGAGTTGGCGCGGGTCCTTCTTCTCCCGCGACTCGATTCTCCTCTGGTGCCTGCAAACCTTCTGGAAGCGGAAGCGCAACTATCCCGCCGTCTTCGCCCGCCCGGAACACGCGCATCTGGACGTGGTACGGCTCCGCAGCCGTCGCGCGACCCGCCGGTGGCTGGCATCCCTGCGCGGAAGCGCCGGCGAACCGGCATGACTCGAGTTCAGCTGCGAACTACCATTATCCCAGTTCGATCGACTCGAGGAGGGAGCACATGAGGATCCGCATCCCGGCGGAGAGGGGAGAAACCGATGCCAGCGGCTGAGTTCACGGAGGCGGCCCTCGCGCGCGTCGTCGCGAGACTGGACGAAGACAACATCGAGCACGTCGTCGTCGCGACGACCTCGGGAGCGACCGGCGTGCGCTTCGCGGAGGCGCTGGCCGATTGGAGTGGCCGAGTCGTCTGCGTGACACATCACGTCGGCTTCGCCGGGGGCGACACAGATCAGCTCGAGGCGGTGCATCGGGCGCGGCTCGAAGAGCTGGGAACGCCGATCGTCACCGCAGGCCACGCCCTCTCCGGAGTAGGGCGTTCGATCTCCAAGGCGTTTGGCGGGCTGTCGCAGCCCGAGATCATTGCTCACACGCTCAGGTTGCTCGGTCAGGGAATGAAGGTCTGTGTCGAGATCGCCGTGATGGCGGCCGATGCGGGGCAGATCCCGACCGATAGACCGGTCATCGCCGTCGGCGGCACCGGACGCGGGGCGGACACGGCGATCGTTCTCAACGCGTCGCACATGAATAGCTTCTTCGACCTGCGCGTGCGCGAGATCCTCTGTTTCCCGCGGGGCTAGGTGCCCGTGAGCGAGGACCTTCTCACCCTCACCGAGACGGATCGGCGGATCGACGACCTGGTTGCAGGGGCTGGCGAGATCGTCACGGCCTATCTGGAACAGGACTCGGGCTGCGTCTCGTACGTCGTCGACCAGGGCGGCCAGCGGCTGTTCGTGAAGTGCGCTGTCACGGAGAGCGGCGAAGCATCGCTCGGGCGCGCCGCCGCCCTCCACCACACGATCCGACATCCCGCCCTTCCTGCTTTGCTCCACACCCTCCGCACCGGTAGCGGGCCGGCGCAGATCTACCCGTGGGTTCCGGGAGACGTCCTCTACGACTACGTGACGATGGACGGCGCGGCGGGGAGGCGTGATCCCGCCTCCGCCCACGCGCGCTTTCGGGCGCTCCCAATCGCGCGTATCCTGGCTGCACTCGACGCCATCTACGATCTTCACGTCCGGATCGCCGAGGCGGGCTTCATCGCTGTCGACTTCTACGACGGCTGCATCCTCTACGACTTCGACGCACATCGAACGTGGGTCTGCGACCTGGACGAATACCGCCCTGGCCCGTTTCGACTCGTGGAGGATCGTCTCCCCGGGTCGAGGCGTTTCATGGCGCCGGAGGAGTTCGTCCGCGGCTCGACGATCGATCAGCGGACCAACGTCTACACCCTTGGACAGGCGGCCGCGCTCCTCCTCGGCGACGGCTACCTCGACTCGGACACGTGGCGCGGAGCGGCCGAAGCATCGGCCGTGCTCCGGCGTGCGACGGCGTGGGAGAGAGAGCATCGCTACGCCACTGTCGTTGCGTTCGTCATGGCGTGGAGAAGGGCGATCCGCCAATTGACTGCAGAAGACGAAACGTGCTAGATTCGACCTCGCGAAAGGGAGGTATCGCAATGGTGAAACGCGTTTCAACTGTCGTCGTAATGGTGTTGATTGTCGGACTTCTCGGGGGAGCGGCGTTGGCCGATCCGTACATTGTCGCTTCGGACATCCCATGGAAGCCGTTCGAGATGATCACGGACGATGGCGAGTTCTTCGGCTTCGATCTTGATTTGATGCGTGCGATCGCCGTGACCGCCGGGTTCGAGATCGAGATCCAGAACGTGGCGTTCGATGCGATTATCGAGAACGTTCGAACGGGCAAGGCGGACATCGGAGCCTCCGGATTCACCATCACGGAGGAGCGGGAGGCCACCGTCGACTTCTCCGGTCCGTACTTCCTGTCGAACCAGGCGGTCGTCGTCCGCAAGGACTCCGGCCTCAACATCGTCACTGCGCTCGGCGGCCAGGGCTCGACCAAGGCCATCGGCGCTCAGAACTCGACGACCGGACTCTGGTGGGGCGAGGACAACCTCGGAGGCTTCGGCGTGGAGGTCCGCGGATACGAGACGTACCCCGCGGCAGTCCTCGATCTCGTCAACGGGCGCCTCGACGCCGTGATCCAGGACGAGCCTGCCTCGGCCGCGTCGATTTCGGCGTATCCGGACGAACTGACGATCGCTGGGATCATCAACACCTACGAGTACTTCGGCTTCCTTGTGCCCGAGGGCGATCCGGAGGGTCTCCTCCCGCAGATCAACGACGCGCTCGCAGCGCTTGGGCTGACGGCCGTCGACGTGCCGGGCGGACTGCAGGAGCTGATCGTCGAAGAGGGAAGCTTCATCGACGACCTGATGAAGATCTACTTCGAGCCGGACCCGGCGGACATCACTGCGGCGTGGATCGAATGCAAGGACCTGATCCTCGCCGGCGACCTGGATGGGTTCATCGACTGCATGAAGGCGGAGTTGGGGCTCTAAACGACACTGCGTAGAGCTGAATTCGGGTGACCGGGGGCCGCTCGTTGCGGCCCCGGTTGCTCCTCGGTGGAGAGGGAAGCCGATGAGTTCGCTCGTCGAGATCGGGCCGTTCATTCCGGGCTTGCTTCGCGCGGCGCTGATCAACATCCAGCTCCTCGTCGCACTGATCGCCGTCGGCTTCGTGGTAGGGACGCTCGTTGCTCTGCTACAGGTCTACGGCGGCCGTTTCTTCGGCGCCCTGGCCAGCGTGTACGAGTGGGTCTTCCGAAGCATTCCCGCGCTGGTCCTCCTGTTTCTGTTCTACTACGGACCTCCCCGATTCGGGTTTTCGATCACGCCGTTCGTCGCGGCGACGATGGCGCTCGGCTTCCGCTCCTCGGCCTACCAGTCGCAGATCTTCCGGGGAGCCATCCAGTGCGTGTCGTCCGGGCAGATGATGGCGGCACGTTCGATGGGCATGAGCCGTGTCCGCGCGATCTTCAGCATCATCCTGCCGCAGGCGCTTCGTCTCTCGATCCCGGGGTGGACCAACGAGTTTTCGTCGGTCGTCAAGGACACGACCCTCGCCTACGTCGTAGGGTTCAACGAGATCATGCGCAACGCGCGGATCATCATGGACTCCAACTACAGCCTTGCGATGCTCGCCTTCATCGCCGTCGCGCTCGTCTTCCTGCTCCTGACGTCAGCAGGGAACGGGTTGATGGGGCTCGTTGAACGACGTTTGCGAATCCCGGGGCTTCAGATGCCGGGCTCGGGTTCCGGGGATCACAGCCGCTAGGAGAGAAATGAACTCACTGCTGCGTGTTGAGGACATTCACAAGACGTATGCCGCCGAGGAAGTCCTCAAGGGTGTCTCCTTCGACATGGCGAAGGGAGCGACGAAGGTCATCATCGGCCCGTCAGGGACCGGGAAGAGCACGCTCCTGCGCTGCATCAACCGGCTGACGCCGCCGGACAAGGGGCGGATCTGGCTCGACGGCGAGGAGATTACGCACTCGCGTGGGAGCATCAACAAGCATCGCGCCGAGATCGGGTTCGTCTTCCAGAGCTTCAACTTGTTCTCACACCTCACGGCGCTCGGCAACGTCCGGATCGGACCGATGAAGGTCAAGCGAATGGCAAAGGCAGAAGCGACGAAGCTCGCGACGGAAGAACTCGCTCGCGTCGGCCTGGCGGACAAGGCCGGCGCGTATCCGGCGGAACTCTCCGGCGGTCAGCAGCAGCGGGTCTCGATCGCCAGGGCTCTGGCGATGTTCCCGAAGTTGATCCTGTTCGACGAGCCGACGTCGGCCCTCGATCCGGAACTGATTGGCGAAGTCCTCGAAGTCATGGTCTCTCTTGCCAAGGAGGGGATGACGATGCTCGTGGTGACACACGAGATGGGCTTCGCACGCGCCGTCGCCGATGAGATCATCTTCATGGAGCATGGCGTCATCGCCGAACAAGGACCGCCCGCCCAGCTGTTCACGAACGCGAAACACCCGCGGACGGCCGAGTTCCTCAACAAGATCAGCGAGCTCTACGGGGAGACGGACGGATGATCTTCAGATGGGAGTGGCTGCAGCCTCTGGCCGAAGGCCTTCCGCTGACGCTCAACATCACGTTCACGTGCATTGCGGTCGGTCTCGGTCTCGGCGTGTTCCTCGCACTCGGGCGCGTCTACGGGGGCAGACCGATCCGCTGGCTCACGTCTGCGTACATCCAGCTCTTCCGCGGGACGCCGCTCCTGGTCCAGCTGTTCATCGTCTATTTCGGTCTTCCGAACTGGGGAATCACCCTCTCCCGCTACACGAGCGCGATTCTGGCTTTGGGACTTAACACGGCCGCCTATCAGGCCGAATACTTCCGTGGCGCGATCCAAGCCGTCCGGGGCGGGCAGATGATGGCCGCTCGGTCGCTCGGCATGACGATGTCCCAAGCGGTTCGCCACATCATCCTGCCGCAGGCGTTTCGTCTCGTGCTGCCCTCCTGGTCGAACGAGTTCATCCTGATGCTCAAGTACTCGTCGATTGTCTACACGATCACCCTCTACGACCTGATGGGGCAGGGGAAGCGCCTCGCCTCCCGGAACTTCCGCTTCTTCGAGATCTTCGTCATCGTCGCCCTCTTCTACCTGGCGCTCGTCTTGATCGTGACTCTGATTCTGAGAGCCATCGAGCGGAAGATCCGGATTCCGGGTCTGGGATTCGCCGGCGAGGCCGAAAGCCGGCGCCAGAGGCTCTTCAAGCGCGGACGAAGCGTCGGCGCGGGCGCGTAGACGCCTATCTCCAGACGCTCTTCAGCAGTTCGTCGATCCACGTCTCGATGCGACCCATGTGCGTTCCGCGCCAGTAGAGCTTCCCGCAGGCCTCGCACGCCCGATACTCGTCAAGCCAGGCCGCCGTCTTCGGTGGGATCCGCTCGATCACATCCTCTTTCCGGACTCTCTCCAGTTGCCCGTTGCAGTCGACACAGCGTGTGAGCGGCGCTGCCTGCTCCCGCAGATCGAAGCGACGCAGGACCTCTCGGACTTGATCAGTCGGCTCCACGCTACGAACCCAGTAGCCCCGCGTGAGCGCCCCGTGCTTGAGCAGCTGTCGGTCTCGCGTCAGGGCGATTCGCGATTCCTCCACGGAGATCCGAATCACCTCTTGGTCGGAGATCTCGTTCGAGTGCAGCGTGTCGAACCCGAGCAGGCGGAGAAGACGAGCGAGTTTGCGCAAATGGACGTCGGCGACGAACGTTGGCGTACGCAACGGCGTCGGCCGGAGGCGAACGATCGGCGAGATGTCGATCGACTCGAAGACGGGATAGACGGCGATCCGATCGCCGTCTCGGACGCGGTAGCGGAAGTCGACTGAGTCGCCGTTCGCGATGATCAGATCGACCTCTACGTGCGGAATGCCGAGCGATTCGATCGCATCCTTGACGGAAGGCGAGACGTCGAACGTGAACGAGATCACCCGCTTCCTCCTCTCCTCGGGGAGGAAGTCGTTCAGCTCCTCGTAGAAGCGGAATGTCGCCTGACTCATCTCGGCTCCGGCTGCAGTTCCTCCGCTTGCGTCATGTGCCGGCACCCAACTCGTGCTCGATTAGTCTCAGCAGCTGCTCCCGCTCCTCCGGGATTCGATCGGCCAGGCGCAGAACGGCGATGACGCCGAGCCACTGCGCGACGTCTTTCCAGGTCGTTCCGGTCAGCGCGGAGTAGGTTCGCAGGTAGATCCACAGCGAGAGCCGGCGGATGAACGTCAGGATGATCCGCATCCCGAACGAAGCGTCGATCGGCTTCCCAACCATCGTGTACAGAAGGTACGTCCATGCGACGTCCGCCGCCGGGTGGCCGGACGAAGCGGGACCCCAGTCGACGATGATCGGGCCGCCCTCCTGCAGGAGGATGTTGTCCGGATGGAAGTCCCCGTGACAGACGCGATTCCCAACCGGAAGCCCTGTGAGAGCAGTGTGCGCGGCCGACCGCAGTTCGTCGCTCAGAAGGTCATCCGCGCAACCCAGGATCCACTCGATCCTCTCGCGAAGGTCCGGCAGTCCCTCGCCCGGTGCGGTGTGGACGTGCGCATGAAGGGCCGCGAGTGCCTTGGAGTGCGTCACCAGCATCCATGGGCGCTTGACGAGATCGCGGAGCATCGTCGGGCCTTCGACCCAGTCGTAGAGAATGCCGAGTCGGCCGTCGACTTCCCACAGACCGTCCTGCGACTCGGACCGGTGAACCGCCGGGGCGGGGAGTCCCAGTTGGTGTGCGATGCCTGAGACCCGCAGCTCGCGAGCGACGTATTCGCGCGAGCTATTCTCTCGGTACAGCTTCATCACGCGCTCGTCATCCCACGCGTAGATCTCGCCCGTGCGGCCGACGGCAATCGGCTTGCCCTGTATCCCGGAATGTGCCACCTGTTCACTCACCTCGCTCGCGCTGAGACACAGCGAGTGTACACGCGCGCCTTGCTCCGTGGCACGCTCGTGCTACGCTTTGGGAACTCCAATCGGACTCCCAGGAGGTACGCGGATGAGCGGCAACACTCGCCAATGGATTCTGAAGGCCGTCGAAGGGCTCGAGGAGAATGCAGATTGCGACACATGCGCGCGCATCCTCGAAGCGTGCGGCCGCCAGTGCGCGCCGGACGGCCTCATCAAGAAGGCGAAGGAGATCCACGAGACGTCGAAGGACGTGGGGGAGTTCCTCGCCCGGCTCGGCGAGGTCTTCGAAATGCTCCAGCTCGAAGACGGGAAGGTCTACGTGGTCTACCCGGAATGCTACTGCGAGCAGATCAAGGGCATCCCCGTCGACAAGGTCCCGAACGCGTACTGCAACTGCTCGGTCGGCTGGGTGAAGGAGATCTTCGAGGGTGCACTGGGGAGGCCGGTCGAGGTCGCCCGTCGATCGTCCGTCGTTGCGGGCGATCCGGAGTGCCGGTTCGAGGTGACGATCGACTGACCGAGCTAGGCCGACTCGCGGATGCGCCTCACGAGCGGTAGCAGATCGCCGAAGCGATCGATCACGTGCGTCGCCCCGTCGAGTTCCCCGGGCCTCGCGTATCCGTACGCCGCGCCGACGGTGACGCAACCGTTGCGCGTTCCCGCTTCGAGGTCGTGGTAGCGGTCGCCGACCATTACGGCCGTGCGTGGGCCCAACCGTTCGAGGAGTTCGGCCACCATCTCCGCCTTGGCCCGTCGATCGTCGTCGTTTGTCTGGAGCACGTCGAAGGACGTCAAGATCCCGTGTGCCCCGAGAACGTGCTCGGCGTAGCGGCGGTCGCCATTGGTGCACAGTGCGATTCCGTTGCCGTCCTCGCGCAGCATGCGGAGACCGTCTGCGACGCCGTCGAACAGCGCCCCATCCGTCACGATCGCCGCGAACTCGATCTCCGTGATCCGCCGTCCGACCGCTTCGACGTCTTCCGGAAACCCTTGGGGCACGAGCCATTCGAGGAACGTCGTGTACGTCTCCCCCACCTGAGCGAGGATCTCGCCGTCGTCGGGGCGTGGCACCCCGTACTCGTCGTAGATCCGATGCATCGTCGGAAGGAATGAGGATTCGGTTCGGTAGAGCGTTCCGTCGAGGTCGAAGATCAGAAGGAACTTGCCGGCCATGTTGGCTGAAAACGGTACGGGGACTCGTATCCTGCGTCAACCGGCCGGCGCAAAGGTTGCGGGCCGCGTTCCGAGTCCGGAGGAGCTCTGAGCGCAGCCCGCTGTCGTGGAGACTTTGCGATCCTCTTATAGTGCACAACCGTCTCCTGAGCGTATGATCGACGTCTCCTACGGACTTTCCAGCGGCGACCCGGAGTTCGATGAACCTCCTCGCGCCGCTCGACGACAGACGTGCGTCAAGCGAAAGCTCGACGGACCACGGGAGGAGAGGGCACGATGGGCGCGCGTGAGTGGAAGAGCGATCGGTGGGTCCCGCTGTTCTTCACCATTTGGGGCGGCCAGGTCTTCTCTCTGCTCGGAAGCCGTGTCGTCCAGTTCGCGTTGGTCTGGTGGCTGACCAAGACCACCGGCTCCGCCATCGTTCTCACCACGGCGACGATCGCCGCCCTTCTGCCGGGTATCGTGCTCGGCCCGTTCACCGGCCCGCTGATCGATCGGTGGAATCGACGACGTGTGATGATCATTGCCGACAGCCTGATTGCGCTTTCGACCGTGCTCCTGGCCGCTCTCTTCGCGCTGGGCTTGGCCGAGGTCTGGCACATCTACCTCATCATGTTCGTCCGCTCCGTCGGCGGCGCCTTCCACTGGCCGGCAATGCAGGCGTCGACGACCTTGATGGTTCCCGAGCATCACTACAGCCGGATCGCAGGCCTGAACCAGAGTTTGCAGGGCGCCGCGAATCTTGCCGGTCCCGCGATCGGCGCGGCCCTCGTCGAGGCGCTGCCGATGCCGGGCGTCCTGTCCGTCGACATCCTCACGGCGATTCTCGCTGTATTGCCACTGCTCTTCATCGCGATTCCGCAGCCCCAGCCGTCTTCGTCGAGGCGGCCGTCCTTCGGGAGGGATCTCGCGGAAGGGTTCCGCTTCGTCGCCGCCTGGCCCGGCCTGATGGGCGTCGCCGGACTCGCCGCCTTCCTCAACTTCCTGCTCGCGCCAGCCGGATCCTTGATTCCCCTTCTCGTGACCGAGCACTTCGGAGGCGGCGCATTCCATCTCGCCGGCCTCCAGATGGCAATGGGCATTGGTGTGATCGGAGGAGGGCTCCTGCTGACCGCCTGGGGCGGCTTCAAGCGCAGGATGGCGACGGCGCTTCTCGGTGTGATCGGCCTCGGCGTCGGTGCGATCCTGCTCGGACTCACGCCAGCATCTCTGTTCTTCCTCGCGCTTGCGGCGACGTTCATCAGCGGCCTCATGCAGCCGATCGCGAACGGGTCGATCATGGCCGCGCTCCAGGCCAGCACGCCCCCAGACATGCAGGGAAGGCTCTTCTCGCTTCTGAGCAGCGCGTCCGGAGCGATGATGCCGCTCGGCCTGCTTCTCGCCGGGCGACTGGCTGACCGATTCAGCCCCGGGGCGTGGTTCCTTGTCGGCGGAGCGGCGTGCATCCTCCTCGGCGGGCTTGCTTTCTCGATCCCGGCACTGACGAACCTCGAGAAGCGTGGCGAGGAACTCGCCGCCGCGCGGGTGGCGCGCAATGGCGGCTCTCTCGATTCCCCGGCGACGGAGGAGTCCGGACGGGTTCACACGCGCTAGCGTCCCGAAGGCAAACACTGTTCTTCCATCAAGGTCGCGGCCGGCAAGCGCGCGCCTGCAGATCCATCGCGAAAGCCTCTTCGCAAAGCATATCGAGGAAGCAAAGACGCCTCTTGACTTCTGGTTCACGCGGATGTACCGTATGCGAACACTGTTCTATCGCTCAGGCGTCGGCTCATCACGGCCGAACGCGAGAGGAGGAGGAGGATGAGCGTATTGACCGGTGATTTGGGGACTCCCGTTCGGGAGACTCGGCAAGTTTCTGGATTCTCCAGTGTCGTTCTCGACGGAATCGGCCACGTCCGCATCGAACGTGCCGACGTCGAGTCGGTTGCGATCGAAGCGCCGCGGCGGCTGATGGAGCACATCGACGTGTACGTCGAGAGTGGCGTCCTTCATCTCGGGTTCCGCCGCGGTCTCAGTCTCCATGGTGTCGGCAAGCTCGACATCCGCTTCGACGTGTGTGCGGTGCGGCTCTCCGGAGTCGAAATCAACGGAGCCGGGTCGATCGACGCCGATCGGCTCGACGGAGAGGCGGGAGGCGTGGAGATCGACGGGACGGGGCGTGTTGCCGTTTCGCAGATCGACGTGCGAGATGCTCGCTGCTGCATCGACGGCGCGGGGAAGATCGAACTCGATCGGCTGTCTGCGACCTCCTGCCGAATCAGTCTCGACGGATCCGGACGGGTCGAATCGCGGCGCATCGAGACGCAGGGACTCGACGTGAGCGTCGACGGCGCCGGGAAGATCCAGTTGGGTCGCGTGGAGTGCCAAGGACTCGACGTCCACCTCGACGGCGTCGGGCGCGTTGGTGCGGAAGGGTCCGCGCAGAGCATCGACATCGACGTCAACGGCGCCGGCCGTGTAGACATGGAGGATCTTGCCAGTCAGTCTGCGCGTGTCGACATCGACGGAACCGGGAAGGTCGGTTTGGACGTCAAGCAGTCGCTGAAGGTTCGAATCTCGGGGTTCGGCCGCGTCTCGTATCACGGGAGCCCGTCGATCGACGTTCAGCGAGGCGGCTTCGGAAAGGTCGTTTCGCTCGACGCGGATTGAGCCCCGGGGACCGGGTCCTAGCGTCGTTGCTCACGGCTTCCGCGGTTTCGTGAGGCCTTGATCCGCGTCGGGGAGTTCGCCGATCTTCGCCTTCAGATCTCGCTTCAGCTGTGCGATCTTCTTCGTGGTACCCTCGACGCTCTCGAACAGCTTCGCGTTCGCCTCCACCCCCTCCCGGATCATGAACGTGGCTGCGCTGGAGCGGCTGTTGCAGATCCCCGCCTCGGTCAACATGTCGAGCTGGTCGCGAATCGCATCGCTCACGCGCACCATCACCACGTGTGCGCGGCCCGCGAGGGCGTGATCGATCGCCTCGGCGAGTGCCTCGCCCGACGCACAGCACAGTCCCTCATCTTCGGAGGCGGGAAGGTTCACCGTCTCCGAGATCAGGAATCGGCTCGCCTTGCCCGGTCTTTCTCTCGGCCCTGAGTCTGTCGTCATTTCAATCCCTCCATCTTACGTGTAACACGATAGCACGGCGCTCTCCCGATGCCAAACCCTTGGGCTTCCGCCACGCAACACGCACCGACCCATCTCCCCAAGCTATAATCGGTCGGTGATTCCGATGAGAACGTTCGCGACAATGCTCCTGCTCCTGGTTGTCTCCTCGACCGCGGCGGTCGCCGTGGATTGGGATGAGATCTCGACGACGGCGACCCCTGTCAACGACACCGAAGGCCAACCGATGGTGGTGTTCACGGTCCACCTCCGGTACGACCAGCGCCCCTCGGAGTCGTCACTCTCCTACGGTTGGACGGTTGACGAGATCTCCCCCGACGGCACGACCGAGGTGCTCTCCTTCTATCGCAAGACCACCTTCTCCGGAGGGGGGCTGAACCTCTATCTCGCCTCCGGACACGTCCCGATCGTCGCGGGCAACCGCTACGTCGGTCGGGTCACCGTCGATGACGACGTCAACGATCTACACTTCGAGACGGAGGTCGACTACTCGGCTCCGGTTTCGCTGCCGGTGGGCATTCGGCTGAGCGCGCAGACCGGCGATCAGGTCTTCGATCTCTCCGGCGTTCCCGACGAGGAGATCGAGGAGTTGGCGACCGCCTGCGACGTTCTGCGCAGCGAGTACGACCTCGTTGCTGAGGACGTCACGCTCGACGACTTCTTCTCGGAGCATGCCAGTGGAAGCGAGGACTTCCCGGCCACCGTCTTCCTGATCCCGGCGGCGGCTCTGGAAGGCGAGATCGGTCCCTCTTCGGGTCCGATCTCGTTCTCGGTCGAGCGGATTCTCTACATCTTCCCGGTGCCGGACCGCAGCGCCGTGAGTGGCCTGCTCGATCAGCTCTCCGTCTACGAAGTCGACTTCATGGGGCGCGTCTACGAGGGCGATGGCAGCGACGCCGTCTATGGAGCCATGAAGGTCTTCGTCGGGAATGCGGCATGGGACACGATGGCTGCGGCCGCCGAGGAGGAAGACCGGCGGTAGGCTGGACGCAGCGCCCTGTGAATCCGTTCCCGGCTAGCCCTGCCCGGGGGAGTCGAGTTCGAACTCGTTCTGGTTGCCGCGCGTTCCGTCCGCGAGAACCCACAGGTCGCCGAACAGCGGATCGGCGCCGAGATCGAAGCGTTGCCACGTCTGGCCGTCGTTGTCCTCATCGTTGAGGATCGACGTGCGGTAGACGCTGTTCCCGTCCGGATCTCGCAACTCGATGATCATGTTGTCCGCGTTGCGCAGCATCAGCTTCGGATACGTGAACACGTAGATCTCGCCCGGTCCGAGGAGCACCGACGTCTCCGAAAGGAGGATCCATCCCTCGGACGGATACGCGTAGCTGACCGTCCATCCTGCAAGGTCGATGGCCGCGTCGCTCTCGTTCACGATCTCGATCCATTCCCGTCCTGCGTCGCGGCCCGCCGGATTGAGTTCGACCTCGTTGACCACCAAGGACGACGTGGCGTCGACTGCCCCGACGGGCCCGGCCAAACAGAGCCCGAGTATGACCATCAACACCAGTCCGCCTACGAAACGCTTCATCCTTCCACCTCCAACCCGTCGCCGACTGCGGTCTGATTCCGCAACGTGCCGATCCCTTGGACTTCGACCTCGACGCAATCGCCTGCGGACAGCCTGCCCACACCGGCAGGCGTTCCGGTTGCGATGACGTCACCCGGCTCGAGTGTCATGAACGAAGTGATTGTCTCGATCAGTTCCGGGATCCCGAAGATCAGTGCATCGGTCGATCCATTCTGGCGCGTTTCGCCGTTGACGCGACATGTCACGCGCAGCGGCCAGGGCAAATCGCTCGCCGGTACGATCCACGGCCCGAGAGGAGCGGACGTATCGAACGCCTTCGCCCGCACCCAATTCCGTTCCCACGATTGCGCCGTTCGATCGCTCACGTCGTTCATGCACGTGTACCCGAGGATGACGCTGTGGGCACGATCGGCCGAGATGTGCCGGCATCGTTCCTTGATCACCACGGCGAGCTCCGCTTCGTGATCGACATCGGCGCCGGGCGGAAGGTGGATCGTTTCCCCCGGTCCGATCACGGCGGACGGCGGCTTGAGGAAGAAGGACGGCCGATCGGGAACCTCGTTGCCCAGCTCCGCTGCGTGCGCGGCGTAGTTCCTCGCGACGCAGACGATCTTCGTCGGCTCACACGGCGCAAGAAGACGGACCGCCTCAAGCGAGAAGCGTTCCTCTCCGACGCGGATCGTCTCGCCGTCCAACTCGCCGAACGAGGCGTTGCCTGACCCGCTCGACTCGAATCTCACCCATCTCATCCACGATCACCCCAGTCGATGCTTCCACTCGCAACGGTATCCGAAGCCCGTACCCTTCGGCAATCCCTGGCCGGCCTCCCTTCCAATGGATGCTTGACGGACCTCGGAAGCGACGATAGGCTTCTTCGCCATGCGAAGGCTGTTGTGGCTCTCTCCGGCGGCGATCCTCATTCTCTTCGATCGTTTGCTGAAGATGTGGGCAAGTTGCGCCCTTCCGCTCGGCCGCCCGCAGCCCCTCATCGGCCAGGCGATCCGCCTATCACGGGTACACAACACCGGCGGCGCGTTCGGGGCGTTCGCCGGCAATGCCACAGCGTTCTTGGTCGTCTCCGCGGTCATTGCGGCCGTTCTGGTCACGCTCATGCTGACCGATCGACTGCGCGGAGGCTGGGCGCGAGCCGGCGCCACGATCCTCCTCGCCGGGGCGATCGGGAACCTCATTGACCGGGCCGCTTACGGATTCGTGGTCGACTTCTTCGAGATCCGGGGCTTCCCGGTGTTCAATCTGGCCGACGCTTGCATTACAGTCGGCGCAGCGCTGATTGTTCTAGGCGTTCTGTTGGGAGGTGATCTCCGTCGATCTCGCCGGCAAGCTGATCACCCTTGAGGGGCTTGATTTCACCGGGAAGTCGACGCTGCTCGGTCACCTCAAGTTGTTAGCGCGGGAGAAGGGGTACGACGTCCTCTCCACGCGGGAGCCCGGCGGCACGCCCGTGGGCGAGCGCGTTCGGAAGCTCCTGCTCACTCGACAGCACGAGGAGATGCTCCCGCTCTCCGAGCTTCTCCTGTTCATGGTCAGCCGCGCGCAGCACACACACGAGGTCATCCTTCCCGCTCTGCGCGCAGGCAAGACCGTCCTGACCAGCCGCTATCGCCTCTCGAGCATGGCGTACCAGGGCTACGGACGCGGAATCGATCTCGAATTGATCCGTAGTCTCAACGACGCGGCGACCGAGGGACACGAGGCGGACCTCACCTTCTTGATCGACGTGCCCGTCGATGTCGCCCTCAGCCGGAAGCGGGGCGAGGGAGACAGGATCGAGAAGGAGGATCACGCCTTCTATCAACGTGTCAGGGAGGGGTACCTCGAGATGGCCGAGGCTGACCGCCGCGTGTACGTTGTCGACGGAACCGGGACCATCGAAGAGGTGTTCACGCAGATCACGGATCGGCTCGATCCTGCCTTTTGATGGGCTCTAGGCGAATCGGGTATGATCGCAACGGCATTCCGATTCAAGGGGGTCATCGATGGACTTCGTGTGTCTGAAGGACGATCTGGTCCGCGGCGTTCGACTCGCTAGCCACGCGCTCGGTACCCGCAGCAGCATGCCGATTCTGGCCGGATTGAAGATGGAGATCGGAGCGAAGGAGCTCACGCTTCAGGCGACGGACCTCGAACGCGCCGTCCGTTGCGAGATCCCGATCGAGAACGCAGGCGGCGAGGAGGCGGTCGTCCTCAACGGGACCGTCTTCAATCAGATTGCGTCGCACCTTCCGGAGGACGAGAAGATCTCGCTTCGGACGGACGCCGAAGACGGCACGATGGTCAAGGTTCAGTGCGGCGAAGCGTCCTTCGATCTCCCAACTCTCCCGCTCGAGGACTACCCGGAGATCCCGCCGCTGCCGGACACGAAGATCGCCTCCGTCCAGGCGTCGCAGCTCCACCGCGGCCTCGAGCAGACGGCGTTCTCTGCGCTGCGCGCCGGCGAGACGACGCGGCTCAACCTGACTGGCGTCAACCTCGTGCTGAAGGGCGAGCACCTCAAGATGGTCGCGACCAACGGATATCGGCTCGCCGTCAAGACTCTCGCCGTCGAGGAACTACGCGAGGAGGGGGAGCATCTCATCGAAGCGAGGATCCTCACGGACCTCGATCGCGTGCTCACCCAGATCGGGCTCCCGCTCGTTGCCATCTACCGGGGCGAGGGCGGACTCTTCTTCGAAGCGAACGGCGTGACCTTCATGGCGCGCACGATTGCCGAGGAGTTCCCCAACTTCGAGCGCGTCATTCCGCAAGACAACCCGATCGCGCTTTCGTTCGATCGGAAGGCCATCCTCGAGGCGCTCCAGCGGATCGAGATCACCGCCGCCGAGGACTCGGGCGCGATCACGATTCACGCCAGCGCGGAAGAGACGGCCGTTCGCATCACGTCCTCCTCGAAAGACAAGGGAAAGGCCGAGGAGCGCGTCCGGGTGAAGAAGACGCCTGCGGAGGCGGTCCAGATCTCCTTCCGCGGCGAGTACATCGTCGATGCGCTGAAGCGGATCGACTCGGAAGATGTTGCACTCTGGCTCGCAGCGCCGGAGAA
>Ga0272441_10001324_pt1 | contig 52953 bp, 42 predicted proteins | sample SSMProp6N_FD_193582 | JGI IMG/M metagenome (GOLD analysis project Ga0272441, IMG submission 193582) | Marine sediment archaeal communities from Little Sippewissett salt marsh, Falmouth, MA, United States - SSM-Prop-6N | ecosystem: Environmental > Aquatic > Marine > Wetlands > Sediment ...
GGCTTTAGCGATGAGGCCGTAATGCTTAAAAATAGTTTGGAGGATGTCATTGTTGCTTCCGGGAAGAATCGCGTGGCATCAGCTCGCAAAATTCTAAAGGAACAAGTAGTCGATGCTTTTCTTTTGGATGACGGCTTTCAGCATGACAAGATAAAAAGGGATTTGGACATTGTGGCTATTGATGCAACCAATCCTTTTGGCAACGGACATTGTATTCCCCGCGGCATCCTTCGAGAACCCATTTCAGCCCTTAAAAGAGCGGATATGGTTGTCATCACAAAGTCGGATTGGGGCAAAAAGAACGTCGATGTTATCAAAAATAAAATCAGAAGGATCAAAAGAAACATGCCCATTTTCGAAGCAGTGCATTGCCCGCAATATTTTTACGATCTCTGCGATGGGAAAGAATATGACCTGGACTTTCTTACCGGCAAGAAGGTGTTTTCGTTTGCGAGCATTGGGGACCCCCGGAGTTTCTGCAAGACATTAACGAGCTTGGGGGTTAATCTGGTGCATCATTTTTCTTTCATGGATCATCACAGGTATGTTGATCAAGATATTGATAAAATAATGGGTTTTTGCGGGGAGCAGAAAATACAATATATCGTCACGACCCAAAAAGATGCTGTCAAACTTAACCCCTATTGTAAAAAGCTCACATCTGTTTTTAAATGTTTGGTTCTCAATATTAAATTAGATCTTTTAGAAGGAAAAGATGGATTCATTAATCGAATATCTCACATATTATAGCGTCAAGATCTTTGGGTTTTTTATACGACTGCTGCCCATTCGTGTCGCCTTATTCATTGGAAGGATTATTGGTGTTATTGCCTATTGTTTTGATTCCAAACACAAGTCGATTGCTTATGCGAATTTAAAAATCGCCTTCGCCAAGACAAGACCCTACCAGGAAATCAATCGTATTTTATTACAATTATTTCAAAATTATGGCATGAATTTCATTGAATTGTTGCGCCTGCCTTTAATGAACCCCAAAAGGTTTGGTAAATACATCCAAATCGAAGGCAAAGAGCATGTGACCGAAGCCCTCAAGGAAGGAAAAGGTCTTATCCTGCATGCGATGCACTATGGAAGCTGGGAGATGGCCAGCTTGGCCAGCGGCATGATGGGGGCCCCTTACAAGGTTGTTGTCAAGCCTCAAAATCGTTTTTCACGATTAGATGAGCTGCTCAATCAATACAGAAGTTCTAACGGTTCTATTGTGATCGAGCGTGGGTTTGGAACAAGAAAATTTATTGAAGGGTTGGGCAATAACGAGATTGTTGGGTTGGTTGTTGACCAGGGAGGCAAAGGAGGGACCCTCATGCCCTTCTTTGGCCGTCATTCCAGTATGTCCGTCGGGGCGATAAGGATGGGACTTAAATTGGGAGTTCCGGTATGCTTTGCTATTATTATTCGTCAAAAAGGGCCTTATCACCGATTTGTCATTCACAAGCCTTTTGAGTTAGAAAAGACAGGAGAGATCGAGCAGGATGTCAAGAGAAACTTGAGCCATGTCATAGAGGTTATGGAGAAGTATATTCAGGAGTCCCCTTCCGAATATATATGGTTTTATAAAATATGGAAATATGCGAAGGAATCGACGACTCTTATTCTCAATGATGGAAAAACAGGGCACTTAAGACAATCGGAAGCCACTGCAAAGATGCTGGCAAGAGCGTTGAAGGAAAGAAAGATCGTATCAGAAGTCAAGATTGTTAATGTCCAGTATAAAAGCCAATTTGCCTCGATGATGTTATCTCTTGTGAGTGCCTTGATGCCGCGCTCTTTTTTACAAAGGAAAATAGGAATTCTCAAATGGTTCTTGCAAAAAGAGACTTTTGATGAAATTGTGACTACCCGTGCGGATTTTGTGGTGTCGTGCGGGTCTTCCATGGCAGGCCTCAATTATCTTTTGGCGAATGATTATCAATGCAAGAACGTTGTTATCCTCAAGCCGGGGATTCTTGGCTTTAGGCGGTTTAACCTGATTGTTTTGCCCCAACACGACAAGAAAAAAAGATATGAATCGAAAAGGAATATTGTGTTTACAAAAGGGGCGCCTAATCTTATAGACGAAGCCTATATTCATAATCAAAAGGAATTGTTGCTTAGGCGGTTTTCTCATTTGAAAATGAGCAATAAGTTCAAAATAGGGGTCTTGATCGGAGGCGATACAAAGGATTATTATTTGAATGAACAGAATGTCAAGATGGTCGCTCATCAAATAAAAGAGGTTGCCGAAGAGCTCAATGCGGATATTCTCTTGACGACTTCCCGCAGGACATCTCCCAATATTGAAAATATGCTGAGTCGCCAATTCAAAAAATATGAAAAATGCCAATTGTTCATTATCGCAAACAAGAACAATGTGGAAGAAGCTATCGGGGGTATTCTGGGGTTATCTGATGTGCTCGTCGTTTCGGGAGATAGTATCTCTATGATCTCAGAGGCAGCCAGTTCCGGCAAAAAAACCGTTGTCTTTCCGGCCCAGAGAAAAATGAATATTTCAGAGAGAGTCCATAAACATATCAAGTTTATTAATATACTTAACGAGCAGGGATATATTCTTGCATCTGCTGCTTTGAACATTCGTCAGTCCATTTATGATCTTGCCAAAAATAAAATTCAGACGCGGACGGTTGATGACGAACAAAAGATATTAAAAGCGATTAGAAAAATAATATAAAGATACAAGGACAAAAATATAATAGTAATTAGAGCCTGGTAACTGGGGACTAGAGAAGAGAGACTTGAGACGATAAACAAAAGCATCGGCCTGTAGTCTAGAGTTTGTTGTATTCAGTAACTAGTCCCCCGTCCCCCAGCAACAATAAGTTATTGTACACGGTGACGTTGTGACTTTTCTTTTGACCTTGTGGCACTGTGACATAGCGACATTTTTATGAGAATATTACAGATTCTTCCAGAATTGAATGTCGGGGGCGTTGAGACGGGAACCGTCGATTTCGCACGATACCTTAAGGATCATGGCCATCATGCTGTTGTTGTCTCTCATGGCGGCGCATTGGTTGAGGCCTTGGAGAAGATGGGCGTCAAGCATTATGCTTTGCCCGTGCACAAAAAATCTTTGTGGACGATTTTAAGGTCAGCCGGTGCTTTGCGCAAGATCATTCAAAAAGAAAAGATTGACATTGTTCATGCAAGAAGCCGGGTGCCCGGATGGATCGCTTTTTTTGCCTGCAAAAAAACGAAAGCAAAATTCATCACAACATGCCATGGCTACTATTCCAACCATTTTTTCAGTAAAGTGATGGGATGGCCGAGGCTGGTCATTGTTCCCAGCGAGGTCATAGGGCGGCATATGATCGATAATTTTAAGGTTCCTTCCGAGAACATCCGCTGTATTCCCAGAAGTGTTGATTTGAAACGTTTTCAAGTGAAAAAAGAGGAAAGCACAGAGCCGTCTTGCCGCATCTCTATTGTTGGGCGGATGACGCCCCTCAAAGGGCATAAATATTTCTTAAATGCCATGGCCAAAGTGGTGCGATTCCTCCCTTTTGTAAAAATTTGGATTATTGGAGATGTCCCTCCCCAAAAAGAGGCTTACAGGAAGGAACTGGAGCTTTTGGCCCGTCGATTAGGCCTGGTCGACCATGTGGAATTTTTGGGAACAAGAAAGGATGTCCCTCAGTTGCTGGCGCAAACGGATGTTTTGGTGATGGCATCCATTGAACCAGAATCTTTTGGAAGGGTCATTTTGGAAGCCCAGGCGGTGGGCGTTCCTGTTGTGGCTACCCAAATAGGCGGTGCTGTCGAGATTATTGAGGATGGCAAAACAGGACTTTTGGTTCCCCCTAGGGCCACAGATGAAATGGCTCATGCGGTTATGCGTATTTTGAATGATAAAAGGCTGGCTCGACAATTTCAAATTGAGGCGAGAAAGAAGGTGGAAGAGAAATATACGGTTGATCATATGTCTGGGCAAACATTAGATGTTTATAAAGAGTTGATGGGATCCATGAACATATTGGTTATGAAAATGAGTGCGATGGGAGATGTTATTTTGGTCACAGCGTCCTTAAAAGCGCTTAGAAAAAAGTTCCGCAGAGCAAAGATCATCTGTCTGGTGGGAAAAGAGTCCCGGGAGATATTGCAGAGATGCCCTTATATTGATGAAATGATCGTTGTTGATTTCAAGCATCACCACAAGAGCCTTTTTAGGATTATCCGTTTTTCTAAGAAATTAAGGGAATACAAATTCGACAAGATTATAGATTTTCAAAACAATCTTAAGAGTCATTTGTTGACATTTTTGAGTTTTCCTTCAGAAAGCTACGGGTTTCATAATGGGAAGATGGGGTTTGTTTTAACCCATCCTGTCAAGAACCCTAATGATGATTTGCCGCCTGTCCAACATCAGTTTCAAATATTAGAGATGCTGGGGATTCAGGGGGGTGATGTCCATGAGCTGGAATTGTGGCCCTCTGACAATGACAGGAAAAGGATCAAGGATATTTTGGAGAATGAATGGATGGGAAGCGGGACAAAGATTGTTGGAATCCATGTTTCCGCTTCTGAAAAATGGCAAACGAAAAATTGGCCTATTGAACATATTGCTCATTTGGCAGACATTCTTGCCGGGTATAATATCCGCACTGTTATTACAGGAGTGGCTCAAGATTTAGAGTTAGCCCAAGAGGTGGTCAAGAAGAGCAAGACAAAACCTGTTGTTTTAGCCGGAAAGACTTCTATTATGGAACTTGCCGCGCTCATTGAAAGATGCCAGGTTTTTGTTACTCCGGATTCTTCTCCGATGCATATTGCCGCAGCCATGAAGACGCCTTTTGTCGCTTTTTTTGGCCCGACAGCGTCTTTGCGGCATATTCCTCCGGCACGCTCGTATGCCGTTTTTGAAAAAAAATTGGAATGTGCTCCTTGTTATCGTTCCCATTGCCATATCTTGACGCATGCGTGTATGAAAGAAATAACGCCCCAGGAAGTTGCTCATAAAGTTAGAGAATTGATGAAAGAGAAGAAATGAATATTTTGATGCTGACAACACATCTTAATGCAGGAGGCATAACAAGCTATCTTTTGACGTTGACGAAAGAGTTGCTCAAAAATGGGCATCAGGTAACGATTGCTTCTTCGGGAGGCGATGCGATCGAAGAGCTTGGAAAATCGGGGGCCCAATGTCTCATCCTGAATATTCAGACAAAATCGGAGCTGTCCCCCAAAATTTATATGGCCACGGGCCGGTTAGTAAAATTTGTTAAGGAAAATGAGATTGATCTTATCCATGCGCATACACGGGTGACACAGGTGTTGGGAAAGCTGATGGCTCTAGGAACGGGAACCACTTATGTTTCGACATGCCATGGATTTTTTAAGACACGCTGGTCTCGCAAAATTTTTGGTTGCTGGGGGGATGCGGTTATTGCGATTAGCCCCCAAGTCAGAGAGCATCTGATTCGTGATTTTTCTGTCGATCCCAAGAAGTGTTTCTTGATCAAAAACGGCATTGATCTTCAGAGGTTTTCCTCTGTTGACCAGGATTTTGTTAATGAAAAAAGAAAAGACTGGGGGCTTTCAGAAGGAAATATTGTCATTGGAATTATTGCGCGGTTATCAGATGTCAAAGGCCACTCTGTTTTGATTGAGGCTTTTTCGAAAGTTATGAATGAAGTTGCAAACGTCAAACTTCTGATTGTTGGTGTCGGAAAAGAGGAAGAGAAGCTCAAAAACCAAGTCAAAACATTAAAACTCGAAGAGGATGTTATCTTTGAACCATCCTCCGGGAGTTCGGAAAAATTTTTGAGCATGTTCCATATTTTTGTCATGCCGTCTTTGCAGGAGGGGTTGGGTCTGTCTGTGATGGAAGCACAGGCGTTCGGCTTGCCGGTGGTTGCCTCGAGGGTGGGAGGCATTCCGGCTCTCATTGAAGATGGGCAAACAGGGAAATTGGTCTCTCCCAACGACAGCCAAATGCTGGCCGGAGAGATTGTCCATTTATTAAACAATAAGGAAGAAGCCGGTCGCATGGGAAGGAATGCCCGTCAATTTATCGAAGAAGAATGTTCTTCTGAGAAAATGTATCAAGAAACAATTTTCTTTTATGAAAAGGCAATGAAGGGAAAATGAAAAAGATCCTTGTCGTCAATGTTAATTGGATAGGAGATGTTATTTTTTCGACACCTATTTTCAGGGCCCTCAAGGTTCAGTATCCGCAGGCTGCCATTTCTTGCCTTTGTGTGCCGCGTGTTAAGGAAATTCTGGAAAGCTGTCCTTTTGTGGATGAAATCATTGTTTATGATGAGAAGGGAAAGCATAAATATTTTTTGGGAAAGATAAAAATCATATTGGCTTTGTGGAAGAGAAAATTTGATATTGCCTTCCTGTTGCATCGCTCGTGGACGAGGGCATTTTTGATTTTTTGTGCGGGGATTCCCAGTCGTGTCGGTTATGATACGAAAAACAGGGGAAAATTTCTCACCTCTCGGATTGAGCTTCCCGGTCAGAATATCCATCGTTCTGATTTCTACTTGAATGTGATTGAAACGTTTGGTGTCCCTGTGGGTGATCGTTATACGGAATTGGCTGTTTCTCCTCAAGAAAAGAAAGAAACAGATCAGATTCTTTGGAACGAAAATATTTCTCCTGAAGATAAAATGGTTGTTGTTCATATCGGGGGGAATTGGGACCTGAAACGTTGGCCTCAAGACAATTTCGCCAAGCTTATCCGGAGAATCGAAGAGGAGTTGCATTTTAAGATTGTTATTCCGGGAACCTTAAAGGATGCGCGCGTAGCTGACGAGATAAAGGAATCAACCGGGATGGAGGGGACTGTTCTTGCAGGGAAGACCAATTTAAAGCAGTTGATAGCCCTCATGAAAAGGGCCGATCTTGTTGTTTCATCGGATTCAGGGCCCCTGCATATCGCCAGCAGCGTAGGAACAAACGTGATAGGGCTGTTTGGGCCGACACGGCCGGAGATCACAGGCCCTCGAGGAAGAGGCAAGAGCATTCTTTTGCAAAAAGAGATTCACTGCAACCAAGAGCCGTGTTATCAACTTGACTGCAAAGACAATATTTGCATGAAGGCCGTGGGAGTCGATGAAGTATTTGAAAAAGTTAAAGAAATATTATCTGGTTGATTTATGTTTGATCGAACAAAAATAAAGCGAATTTTGGTTATATCGTTGTCGAATATCGGGGATGTTGTCTTGACATTTCCGGTTATTGATATTCTCAAAAATGATTTTCCAGAGGCCGAATTGTCAATTGTTGTCGGGCCCAAGGGAGAGCCTTTGTTGAAGGAGAATTACTGTATTCATCAGGTCCATATTTTTAACAAGAGGCAGCCCCTTTTTAAAACCCTGCACTGGCTTGTAAAATTGCGAAAAGAAAGTTTTGATTTGATCGTTGACCTGCGCAATACGGCCATTCCTTTTTTTGCGAGGACTCGTTATGTAACAGCCCCGTTTATCAAGCGTTTGAAAGAAAAGCACATGCTTGAGCAGCATCTTAACCGATTGAAATCCATTTATCCCTATCTGAAAAGGCCGGAAAAAAGATATGCCTTGAGAATCTCTGAGGATGACAGGGATCATATCGATAACATCCTTGAAAATAAAATCCCCCCAGGAGAAAAGTTTATGATTGTTTGTGCGGGAGCAGCTGATTCAGCAAAAAGATGGACAGAAGATGGGTTTGCTTCTGTTTGTGATGCGGTGATCGATCTTTACAATGTCCATATTGTTTTTGCAGGGGATACAGATGATCGAAATGTCACGCAACAAATCATTAAAAAGATGCACAATTCTCCTCTTCATTTATGCGGGAGAACTTCCTTGACACAACTCGCCTATTTACTTCAAAAAGCCCTGCTTTTGCTTACCAATGACAGCGCCCCGATGCACATTGCGAGTTATTTTGACGTTCCTGTCGTGGCTCTTTTTGGCCCAACCGACCCTCAAAAATACGGGCCCTGGAGCAAAGAACATTGTGTTGTTCAGAGTAAGGAGATTTGTCCTAAATGCGAAAATCGTAAAACGAAAGAACCCCATCGATGTATGCAAACAATAAAGCCATCTCAAGTTTTGCAGGAATGCGATGCGTTGATTAAAAAGAGATTAAATGGAAATGAATCCAATCTATAGAAATATTTTGATGGTACGAACAGACCGCATCGGAGATGTCGTTTTGACAACTCCTGCGGTGCATGCCCTTAAGAAGGCATTCCCTCAGTCGAGGATTTCGCTTCTTGTTGCTCCTTTGACCCAGGATCTGGTTTGCGGCAATCCGAATATTGATGAAGTTCTCTTGGATGACCGCAAAAATGAGCATAAAGGTTTGTTCGGATTTATTCGACTTGTCCAATTGATCAAATCAAAAAAATTTGACCTGGCCATTAATTTTCACACCAAAAAACGGACAAATCTATTGTGCTTTTTGGCTCGTATCCCTCATCGATTGGGTTATAAGAACGAAAAATTGGGTTTTCTTTTAAACATGAAAGTTTTTGATGACAGGCCTCAGGGCAATAAACATGAAGCCAGGTATTGTCTGGATGTCCTGAAGGCTTTGGATATTTATGAAGAGGAATGTAAGGTATTTGTTCCCCTGCAGGATGAGGCGGAGAAATGGGCTGAGGAATTTTTTCACGAAAACCGGCTGGACCGCGCCCAATTGATTATTGCTGTGCACCCCGGGGCTAGCTGCCCAACAAAACGCTGGCCGCTAGAGCGATTTTCGGAATTGATCAATATCTTAAATGACAAGTATGCTTGTGATATTGTTCTTATCGGAGGAAAGGATAATCTTAAAAATGCGGAAGAAATCATCGAAAATCTGGATGTTCCTGTGATTGATTTGACAGGGCAGACAAGTGTAGGGCAATTGGCAAGCCTTTTTAAGAGGTGTCATTTATTGGTATCGAATGACTCAGGGCCAGTCCATATTGCCGATGGGGTAGGGATTCCCGTTGTCTCCATTTTTACAAGGAATCAGCCGGGGATCAACCCTGAGCGGTGGAAGCCGTTGGGAGAAAACTCTCAATGCGTGGCTCCTGCACCTTTTAAGAGCATTTCCTTCAAAAAGGGGGAGGTGGAAGATCCCGAATATCTTAATAAAATTGAGGTTAAAGATGTTTTAGAAGCAGTTGACGCCGTATTCAAACTATGCTAGAATCAGCTTTCTTAGAAGTTCATAAGATATTGTAAATCCTACTCTTCTATCTATACTAAAATGAATAAATATAAAAATATATTATCTAATTTTAATAAAAAAACGATTTTGGTTGTTGGAGATGTCATTTTAGACAGGCATATTCAAGGAAGTGTCTCGCGCATTTCTCCAGAGGCACCGGTTCCTGTTGTTTTGGAAGAAAAGTCGTTTTGTGCCCCTGGGGGTGCAGCCAATGTTTCTTATAATTTGAGATCTCTTAAAGCGAAGGTTATTCAAGTGGGCAAAATCGGGAAGGATCAGGATGGCAGGGTTCTTAAGAAGATGCTGAAGAAAAGAGGCATTAATGTTGATGGTATTTTTGAGGATACGGTGCCTACCATTACCAAAACGCGGGTGATTGCCCAACATCAACAGGTGGTTCGCATTGACAAGGAAATAAGTAATCCAGGATCGAAGATTATACGGGATAGAATTGACGCTTATATTAACAAATCAATCAAACATGCGGATGCTGTTATTATTTCTGATTACGGAAAAGGGATGATTACCTCAGGGTTATTGGACAACGTCAAGGAAAAGCAAATACCTGTTATTGTAGATCCCAAAGTTGAGCATTTCGATTCCTATCGTAGGGTTACGGCCATAACTCCCAATAAGAACGAAACGGAAAATGCGATTCGTAATATTAAGATAAGGTCAGAAGATAGTGCCAAACTGGGCCTTCGCAATGATAAATTGGCCACCCTTAAAGACGTAGATACCGCCGGAGAAAAACTTTTAGAGTATCTTGATTTGGATTCTCTTTTGATCACATTGGGCGAGCAGGGAATGCGACTTTTTGAAAAGGGCAAAAAGCCTTATGCGATTGAAACCAAGGCTCAAGAAGTATTTGATGTGACAGGGGCAGGGGATACGGTGATTTCGGTTTTTACTTTGGCATTGATTTCGGGGGCGACTAAGCGTCAGGCGGCTGAGATCGCTAATGTGGCGGCGGGTATTGTTGTTGAGAAGATGGGGGCTGCCACCACAACCAAAAATGAATTGTTAGAGAAATTAGAGGGGCATAAGTAAACAATGAAGGTAATTGGTGTCATACCAGCACGATGGGCTTCCACACGACTGGAAGGAAAAGTTTTGGCACAAATCAATGGTAAGCCAATGATTCAACATGTTTGGGAAAGAGCCAAACAGAGCCGATTACTGGAAGAGGTTTTCGTTGCGTGTGATGATGAAAGGATTTTTGATGCCGTTCAAGAATTCGGGGCCAAGGTCGTGATGACATCCAAAGAGGCTGCTTCAGGAACGGATCGCATCGCCAAAGCATTTAAACATGCCGCGGCCGATATCATTATTAATATTCAGGGAGATGAGCCTCTTATTGAGCCGGCGCTGATTGATTCACTTGCGCATGCTCTCATTGAAGATAAAACTTGTTCCGTCGCAACGGCCGCCAAGCTTATCAAAAATGAAGCTGATGTCCGGAATCCGAATGTTGTCAAAGTCGTCTTTGATGCCAAGCAGTCTGCGCTTTATTTTTCGCGTTCTGTGATTCCCTTCAATCGGGATGAAAAAAGTTTTGAAGATATTGATTATTACAAGCATATTGGCATTTATGCATATCGTAAAAATTTTCTCGTGGGTTTTAACGATCTTCCCGAATCGAGTTTAGAAAAAACAGAAAAATTGGAACAACTACGGGTTTTGGAAGCAGGATATAGGATTAGAGTGGTTGAGACGGATTATGATTCTGTTGGAGTGGATACTCCCGAGGATTTTGATCGGGTGAAAGAATTGATGCAAAGTGAGGAATCAAATGGCTAATACAATCCAATTGGGGAAAATAAAGATTGGCGGGAATGCTCCTCTTGTTTTGATTGCCGGACCCTGTGTGATCGAAAATACAAAGGCAGTGATGGAGATCGCAGAACGCCTGAAGGATATTACGAAGCGTCTTGACATCCCGTTTATTTTTAAGGCAAGCTATGACAAGGCCAACAGAACTTCTCTGAAGTCTTATAGAGGGCCGGGGTTAAAAAAGGGACTTGAGATTCTTAAAGAAGTTAAGAAAAATTTTCGTGTGCCGGTTTTAAGCGATGTGCATTGTGTGACAGAAGTGGAGGAAGCTGCCAAAATTTTGGATATCATTCAGATACCTGCTTTTTTATGTCGGCAAACCGATCTGATCGTCAAGGCAGCCCAAACGAAAAAAATCATCAATATCAAAAAGGGACAATTTTTGGCCCCTTGGGATATGAAGGCAGTCATTGAAAAAGCCCAGCAGAGCGGGAACCAAAAAATACTACTTACGGACCGAGGCACCAGTTTTGGCTATAACAACCTGGTGAGTGATTTTCGTTCGCTTGCCATCATGCGTCAACTGGGTTGTCCTGTGATCTTTGATGCTTCTCATAGCGTTCAGCAGCCGGGAGGACTGGGGTCTGCATCCGGAGGAAAGAGTGAATTCATTCCGCTTTTGGCACGTTGCGGTGTTGCCGCCGGATGTGATGGTTTGTTTATGGAAGTCCATACAAAACCCGAAAGGGCGCTTTCCGATGGACCGAATATGTTATCGCTTGATAAGCTTGAGGATTTGCTCGTGGATTTGATGGCTATCGATGCTGTTGTTAAAAGGAAATCAAAAAAAGTATAAGGACAAAAGATCATGACTCTTAATAAAGCAAGAGATGTCATTCGAATCGAAGCCCAAGCCATCAAAGATTTGGCCCAGAAGCTTGATGGAGATTTTATGAAAGCGGTTGATGTCATGGCCAAATGCACAGGCCGCGTGGTTGTAACAGGTGCGGGAAAAACGGGAATCATTGCACGAAAGATTGCAGCCACTTTATCCTCGACCGGGACACCCAGCATTTTCTTGCATAGCGCTGAGGCCGTTCATGGAGATTTAGGGCAAGTCACAAAAGATGATGTGGTCATTGTTATTTCAACCAGCGGGGAGACGGAAGAGACAACGAGGCTTCTGCCACTTGTTAAAAAAATCGGATCAAAGACAATCTCCATAACGGGAAATCCCAAATCGACATTAGGAAGATTCAGTGATATCGTCCTGGATGTGGCTGTCAAGAAAGAAGGCTGTCCTTTAGGACTCGCCCCTATGGCATCCACAACAGCGACTTTGGTGATGGGTGATGCTTTAGCGGCTTGTTTGATTGTGCGAAAAGGTTTTCGCAAAGAAGATTTTGCTTTTTATCATCCGGGAGGATCTTTGGGGCGCAAACTTCTTCTTAAAGTGGAAGATATTATGCGAAAAGGAAAAAATTATCCCAAGGTTACCGAAGATAAATATATTAAAGATGTTCTGCTTGCTATTACAAAAGCCCGTTGTGGTTCTGCCTGTGTGATTAATAAAAAGGGACAATTGACAGGGATCTTCACGGATGGGGATCTTCGTCGACATCTGGAAAAAAGCAAAAGTTTATTGTCGGAAAAAGTTAAAAATGTTATGACAAAAAAGCCATCATCTATTTTGAAAGACAAACTTGCCGTGGAAGCATTCGTCCTTCTGAAGGAGAAAAAAATAGATGAACTTCCGGTCGTCGATTCAAAAGGAAAGTCCGTTGGATTATTGGACATTCAGGATTTGCTGAAAGCAGGGCTATTTTGATGAAGAACAGAATTAAAAAGATCAAAGTTCTTGCAATGGATGTCGATGGTGTTTTGACCGACGGGAAGATCATTTATGATAAAGAGGGGCAGGCCATCAAGATTTTTGACGTAAAAGATGGATATGGCTTGATTTTGCTTCATGAGGCCGGATTAAAGACGGCTCTCATATCCGCAAAAGCGGCCAAGCCTGTCACAAGGCGTGCGAAAGATATGAAGATTACGAAGGTTTATCAGAATGCTTATCCCAAGATGCATGCTTACAAAAGGATGCTTAAGGATTTGAAGGTCAAAGATAGCCAGGTTTGTTTTGTCGGGGACGATCTTCCGGACATTCCGATTTTAAAGAGGGCTGGGTTTTCTATTGCTGTCAAAAATGCTGTTTCCGAAGTCAAGAAAGAAGCGGATTATGTAACCAAAAAATGTAGCGGGAATGGTGCCGTACGAGAGATCGTTGAGTTGATATTGCAAACACAAGGAAAATGGAAAAAGGTATTGCCGAAATGAGAAGGAATGTTATCTTTTCTGTGATTTTAAATTTGTTTATTCTAGCCTCTGCTCAATTTGTGTGGGCGCAAGAAGAGGGAAGCCAAAAATTCCATGGATTCAATCTTCAGGGGTATACGGATGGGGGAGATAAGGCATGGGATGTCAATGGAACCACGGCCAACATCAAAGGAGAATCCATTGAAATTATCGATGTGGATGCCAATCAATACGGCAAAGAGGATATGAATTTAAAGGCCAAAACGGGCGTTATTGATAAAGCAACGGGAGATATTCATCTTGAAAAAAATGTGGTGATCACAACAAAAACCAGAGGCAAACTTACTACGGATACCTTAGATTGGAAAAAACAAGAGGACATTGTGACAACTCAAGACAAGGTTTTTATTACAGATAAAGGCATGACAGCGTCGGGTCTGGGATTAGAAGCACGGCCGGGTTTAAAGACGGCGAAATTAAAGAGGGCAGTCACGGTTAATGTCGAGACAGAGCCGGAGAAAAAAAATGGCAGCCCCGTGACCATCACTTGTGATGGCCCTATGGAGATAGACCAGAATGCCAATATGGCTGTTTTTCAGGATAACGTTGTGGCTGTTCAGGATGACAAAACATTGAAAGCAGACAGGATGGAAGTCCATTTTGATCCTGATACCAGTCAGATTGAACAAACAATTTGTATCGGAAATGTCGAGATTGTTCAGGGGGAAAATGTCACCTATTCTCAAAGGGCTGTTTATAATGCGAGTGATAAAAAACTGATCTTATCAGGACGGCCCAAGCTGATTATGGTGACCGAAGGCGACGGGGGAATTTCTCCTCTTAAATAGAAAGACATGGGTATGGGTTTAAGGATAAACAAGTACTATGAATCTTCTTGAAACAAAAGGTTTGGTCAAAACATATAATAACCGAAAAGTGGTTGATGGCCTGAGCATTACCGTCGGAAGATCTGAAATTGTAGGTATTTTAGGCCCTAACGGGGCCGGCAAAACGACTTCTTTTTACATGGTTGTCGGGATTATTCCCGCCGAGGAAGGGCATGTTTATTTTGATCAAATGGATATAACGGATAAACCTATTCACGATCGTTGTCATTTGGGCATGGGATACCTTGCCCAAGAGCCATCGATATTCAGGAAGCTGACCGTTGAGGAAAATATCCTGGCCGTATTGGAAACATTGGATATTAGCCCGAAAGAAAGAAAAAGAAGGCTGTATTCTCTTCTTGAAGAACTCAATATTGCCCATTTGGCAAAAAGCAAAGCCTACACGCTTTCGGGGGGTGAAAGGCGGCGTCTGGAGATTACGCGTGCCTTAGTTACAAACCCTTCTTTTTTGCTTCTGGATGAGCCTTTTTCAGGAATAGACCCTATTGTTGTTGCCGAGGCACAGGAAATCATAAAGGATTTGAAGAAAAAAGGCCTAGGGATACTTTTGACGGATCATAATGTGCGGGAGACCTTGTCCATTACCGACAGGGCTTATTTGATTGCGGATGGAAAAGTTTTGATTTCGGGGACAGCAGAGGATTTAATCTCTGATCCTCAAGCGAAACAGATTTATTTAGGTGAAAAATTCAGAATGTAAACAAATAAAAAATTGAGAAGCACTTGCTCGCTCAGCCTTTGGCTGATAGCACTCGCAGTGCGATTCGCACCGATTTTATCGGTGTTCATCGAAAGGGTATTAAACGAAATGAAGATTGTTGTGAAAAAAATCGATGCCTTAAGGCGGGAGATGAGGTTTGAAATCCCTAAGGATCGTGTTTCGGCAGCGATGGATGAGGTGTATAAGGATATTGGAAAGGTAACCAAGGTCAAAGGGTTTCGTCCAGGAAAAACACCGAGGCATATTTTAGAAAACGAGCATGGAGCATTGGCTAAGGAAGAAGCCATCAAGAAAATCATTCCTGAGGCCTACAAAGAAGGATTGGAACAGGAGGAATTGTCTCCCCTGGATCTTCCGGAAATATTGGATGTTGATTTTAAAGACGGGATTATTAAATTTACAGCCAAATTTGATGTCAAGCCGGAAATTAAAATTAAAAATTATAAAGGGATCAAAGTCAAAAGGAAAAGTTCTAAGGTTACAGAGCAAGAGATTGACAAAACTTTGGATTACTTTAAAAAGAGTCAAGGGCCTGAAAAGGAAGTCTCCATTGATGATGAGTTTGCCAAAGGTTTGGGCTTCCCTAACTTGGAAGAATTCAAGAAATCCTTATCGGCCCAGATGGAAATCGATAAAAATCGTCAAAACAGATTTGACGTCGAAAATCAGATCGTTGAAGCAATTCTTAAGGAGGCCAAGCTCAGTGTTCCTCAGAATTTTGTCAAAAAGCAGATTGAGCATCGTATTGCTGAAGCTGTGAAGCGCATGAAAGCGCAAGGTTTGCCCGAAGAGGATATCCAGAAGAAGGAAAAGGAATTGCAGAAAGAATTGAAAATTCCTGTCGAGAAGGACGTAAAGACATATTTGATTTTCGATAAGATTGCGGAATTAGAAGGCATTCATGTTCCCCAGGGGGAAAGCTTGCCTAACAAGGTTATGGAGTTATTGCTCAAAGAAGCTGACTGGCAAGAAAACGAAGAAAAACCTGCGTAAATATTTTTGTAAACTTTTAAATTAAGGAGATAGAAGATGGATGAAAAATACCAAACCCTGGTCCCAATGGTTGTTGAAAAAAGTGGTCATGCAGAACGTGCCTATGATATTTTTTCAAGACTGCTGAAAGATCGTATCATTTTTATTGGGACGGCCATCGATGATACGGTTTCTAACTTGATTATTGCACAGATGCTGTTTTTGCAAAGTGAAGATCCGTCCAAAGATATTCATATTTATGTCAATTCTCCCGGAGGTTCTGTCACCGCAGGCCTTGCGATTTATGATACGATGCAGTACATTAAGCCGGCGATCAATACATTTTGTATCGGGCAGGCAGCTAGCATGGCAGCTCTTCTTTTAGCTGCTGGAACCAAGGGCAAGAGGTTTGCTCTTCCTTATTCGCGTATTATGATTCATCAGCCTTGGGGAGGCGCCCAAGGGGCGGCCAGTGATATTTCTATCCAGGCTAAAGAAATTTTGAGAATGAAGGATGAGTTGAGTAAGATTCTTTCAGAGCATACCGGTCAAACCCTTGAAAAAATCATCGAAGATTCTGACCGGGACTTTTTCATGTCGGCTGCCGAGGCAAAAGCGTATGGTTTGGTCGATGAAGTGTTGATTCAAAAGGAGAAAAAATAATTAAGATTTTTATTGTACTTGTGTGCCCCATTTGTATAATACTATTTCTCAAAATAAAATAAGCCCTACATGCGCAAGAAAGGAATTAGCATTATGAAAAGAAATCTACTCTTAACTCCAGGACCCACACAAATACCACCGGATCTTTGCGCTGCGCTCGGAAGACCGATCATCCATCATCGCACACCTCAATTTGCACAAAATTTAAAAGACGTGATCGAGGGCTTGCAGTATGTGCTTCAAACAAAAAGTGATATCTATCTTTTGGCTTCTTCAGGGACGGGAGGCATGGAAGCAGCGGTGAGCAATCTTGTCGGCGTTGGCGATAAAGTGGTTACCGTCAACGGCGGAAAATTCGGTGAAAGATGGGGAGATCTTTGTAAGGCTTTCGGCGCGGATCCAAAAATCATTGATGTCGAATGGGGCAAAGCTGTTAAACCTGAACGGATTAAGGATATTTTAGAGAAAGAAAAAGACATGAAGGCTGTATTCATTACGCAAAATGAAACCTCAACGGGTGTCGTGATGGATGTCAAGGCTATTGCCGATGTCGTCAAAAAAACAGATGCCGTTTTGGTCGTGGATGCGGTCAGTGGCTTGGGTGTTGTGGATCTTAAGATGGATGCCTGGGGTGTGGATGTTGTTGTTTCAGCTTCTCATAAAGGGTTCATGCTTTCTCCGGGCGTGGCTTTTGTTGCCATGAGCCCCAAAGCACAAAAGTTAATGGATGCCTGCAAAACCCCGCGATTTTATTTTGATTTAAGAAAATCAAAAAAGCTTTTTGATAAACCGGATACGCCATTTACACCGGCGATTGGAATCATCATTGCTTTGAATGAGAGTTTAAAAAAATTCAAAGACAATGGCCGTGAGGCATTATTGGCCAAATATGCACGTCTTGCCAGAGCCACACGGGCTGCTGCCAAAGCCTTGGGGATGACGCTTTTAGCAGACGATGATTGTATCTCAAATGCCGTGACTGCCATCAACTTGCCGGAAGGTGTAGATGGCGGGAAAGTCGTTAAATTGATGCGGGATACCCATGGCATTTCTATAGCGGGTGGCCAGGCGCAATTAAAAGGAAAGATTATCCGCATTGCTCACATGGGATGTGTGGACGAATATGATATCTTAACCGGGATTTCCTGTCTGGAGAAAGTCCTTAAGGAATTGGGTTACAAATTTGAGTTGGGTGCGGGAGTTGCGGCTGCCCAAAAGGTTTTTAACGAATAAATCGTTATTGGCTGAATGGCACTGTCTCTTTCAGGGGGCAGGTCATGGTACTGCTTCTTTCAGGTTGCAGGCCAAAAATGTGGGAGAAAGAAGATGAGAATTCTCGTAAGTGACAAGTTGGCGAACGAAGGTGTGGAAATTCTAAAGGCAGAGAAGGGATTTGAGGTTGATGTCAAAACTGGCCTTAAACCCGAAGAACTGAAAAAAATTATCAAAGACTACGATGCCATTATTATTCGGAGTGCGACAAAATTAAAGGCGGATATTATTGAAGCGGCGGATAATCTGAAGTTTATCGGCCGGGCCGGCGTAGGCCTTGATAATGTGGATCTTAAGGCAGCGACAAAAAAAGGCATTGTCGCCATAAACACACCGGCGGGCAATACCACGTCTACCGCCGAACAGACCATGGCACTGATTTTGGCCTTGTCGCGGAATACCCCTCAGGCATGCGCATCTTTGAAGTCCGGAAAATGGGAGAGGTCCAAGTTCGGGGGCGTTGAGTTAAGAGGAAAGACGCTTGGCGTTATCGGCTTGGGTCGCATCGGATCGACGGTCGCCTTTATTTGCAAGGCCTTTGGTATGCAGGTTATTGCTTATGATCCATTTTTGTCAATGGAAATTGCGATCCAAAAGGGTGTTGAAATGGTCGAAAAGCTTGAAGCTCTGCTTAAAGTTGCCGATTATATCACCGTTCATATCCCCAAAAGTAAAGAGACAACAGACCTTATTTCTGATAAAGAATTTAATTTGATGAAAAAGACCGTTCGCGTAATCAATTGTGCCAGAGGCGGTATTGTCAATGAAGCCGCCTTGATTCGTGCCTTGCAGGAAGGAAGAATTGCCGGGGCTGCTGTTGATGTTTATGACCAGGAGCCGCCGGATTTCAATTCGCCTTTGTTGCAGATGGAGAATTGTATAGCCACTCCGCATTTAGGTGCCTCGACGGATGAAGCGCAGATCAACGTCGCGGTTGAAATTGCCGAGACACTGAAAAATGCTCTCTTGGGCAGAGGCATTATGAATGCGGCGAATTTTCCGTCTGTCAGCGCAGAGGCTTATGCTGTTCTGGAACCCTATATTGACCTTGCCGAACGAATGGGAAAATTTTCCGGGCAGCTCTTAAACGGAAGAATCAAAAAGATAACAGCGACTTATAATGGAGTGCTTACAAAATACAAAGTGGATTCTGTCACCATGGCTTTGGTCAATGGACTCCTTTATCCTGTTTTAGGGGATATGATCAACAGTGTCAATGCTTTGGATGTTGCAAGAGAAAGAGCCATTGATGTTGAGTCTATCGTCTCCAACAAAGAAGAAGAATTTGTTAACTTGATTAGTGCCGAGGTTGTGACGGATCAAGAAACTTTTAATGTTTGGGGAACATTGTCGGCGAATAATAAACCAAGGATTGTTAAGGTCAATAAAGTCTATGTCGAGGCAATCCCGGATGGATATATGATATTTATCAATAACAATGATAAGCCGGGAATCGTAGGGGCCGTAGGAACCATTTTGGCCCAAGAGAATATCAATATTGCAGGCATTACCTTTGGACGAGAAACAGCCGGAGGTTTGGCCGTTAGTGTTGTCAATGTGGATAGTGAAGTTTCCCAGGATACCATTGATAAAATCAAGAAAACCAAAGACGTTCTTTTTGCCAAACTCATTAAAGTATAAAGACGTTTTCATTTTTAGCCTTTTTAAAAAGGAATATATCTTATGAACCTTGTCGTTGTTGGTGCGCAATGGGGAGATGAAGGAAAAGGAAAACTTATCGATTTTCTTTCGGAGGAAGCAGACATTACTGTTCGCTACCAGGGCGGGAATAATGCGGGACACACCATCGTTGTCGGGGAAGAAAAGTATGTTTTTCACCTTATCCCGTCGTCTATTTTGCACAAGGGGAAGGTCTGCGTTATCGGAAATGGTGTTGTGGTTGATCCGGCCGCTTTGTTGGGAGAAATAGAGGAATTGCAGGAAAGAGGGGTATCTGTAACCCCTCAACAGCTTAAAATATCTGGATACTGCCACATTGTTATGCCTTATCATCGCATTCTAGATGGCTTAAGGGAATCTAAAAGAGAACACAAGATCGGGACAACGGGAAGAGGTATCGGGCCCTGTTATGCCGACAAAGTGACACGATGTGGAATACGGATGATTGATCTTCTTAATCCTCATGTCCTAAGGTCAAAGTTGCAGGATAATTTGAAGGAAAAAAACGGCACATTCCGTAAAGTCTATGACCACAAAGGTTATTTGGTAGAACCCATTTATAAGGAATACTTGGAGTACGGGAAAAAAATCAGGCCTTTTGTTTGTGATACGACGTTGTTTTTGAACAAGGCCATTGACAAGAAAAAATCCATTCTTTTTGAAGGGGCTCAAGGAGCCTTTCTGGACATTGATTTTGGTACTTATCCTTTTGTGACTTCTTCTAATACGATTGCTGGAGGCGCCTGCGCTGGAAGCGGTGTTCCTCCCACCAAGATCGACAAGGTGATCGCCGCGGTGAAGGCTTACACGACGCGGGTGGGGGAAGGGCCATTTCCAACAGAATTTTCATCTAAACTGAAAGAACAGATTCGAAGCAAAGGCAACGAGTTTGGGGCAACAACGGGTCGTCCCAGGCGGTGCGGATGGTTTGATAGCGTTTTGGTTCGTTATTCGGTTATGCTTAATGGGATCAAGGACCTAGCCATCATGAAACTGGACGTATTGGATGATCTTAAAAAGATCAAAATTTGTGTTGGTTATGAGTACAAGGGAAAGGTTTTGACGGATTTTCCTATGGATTCAGATGTTCTTTATAAGGCTAAGCCGGTCTATGAAGAATGTGAGGGATGGCAAACCTCAACGGCAGGAATACAGGAATACGATAAGTTGCCTATCAATGCAAAAAAGTACATCTCTCGCTTAGAAAAATTACTCAAAGTCAGAGTCCAATATGTTTCCATTGGCTCCAAACGTAGCGATACCATTATCAGATTCTAGGTTTGTATCTTTCTTAAATGCAGTCATTTGAGGAGTTTTTAAGCTTCCCAGTGAACAGAATATCCTTGACTTTGAATATCCCTTATGTTAATGTGAGAAACTGATATTACTAATATTAGTCTATAACTTATAGTTATATTATAAGGATGAGATTTTATGAAAAAGATGACTATGCAGATCGCAACTTGTTGTGTTGTTTTTGTATGGGTTATGGGTTTTTCCGGATGTACTATCATTTTTCAAAAGGGGCGGAAAAAAGATGTTGCCAAGATCTCTAATTTGCAGCGCAAATTGAGCGAAATGGAAATGGCAAAAGCTGAGCTGGAGAACCGATTGAGAAATGAAATCAATGATAAAGAGGTGACTGTTCAGATGATGGAAAGAGGGCTTGTCATTACTTTTCTGGCCGAAGTTTTGTTTGATTCCGGCAAGGCTATTCTTAAGGAACAGGCCCTGGATAGAATAGATAAGGTTTCTCAAGTGCTGAATACGACGGTCAAAGACTTGAACGTAGGAATAGAGGGACATACAGATAATGTGCCCATCAAATATTCTAAGTGGAAATCGAATTGGGAACTTTCCTCGGCACGGGCGATGAGCGTGCTTCATTATTTGGTCGAAGAGCATGATGTAAGCCCTTCTCGTTTATCCTCAACAGGATTTGGCGAGTATCAGCCGATTGCATCCAATGAGACAGCTCAGGGACGTCAACAGAACAGGCGTGTTGAGGTTGTCATTTTGCCGAAAATCAAAAAAGAAGCAGCTGTTGTAGAAAGTCAGAATTTAAAATAATTTTTGGATTTGCATGAAATTTTAGGGAGGTTTGATAGTGAAAAAAATGTCTTTACCCGTTGCTGTTTTTGTTGCCCTTTTAGGCTGTGGTTTGGCTGTTATCGCCAACGTGACAACCAGCCGAATGCATGAAAAATTGGAAGGGGAGAGATATCGTCGCATTGCTGTGGAAGAACAATTGCAAAAGGCCGATCAGATGATCGTTCAACTGAAAGTTGAATTGGCGGAAGCAAAAAACAAAATCGCAAGTATTCAAAGCATTTTAAGCGGTACCGAAAATTTGAAGGACCAGCTGAAAGCGGTTGACGCTCAAAAGAGAGCACTACAGAAGCAAATTCAGGAGTTGCAACAACAGATGGGGGCCGGTGGGATGCAAGGAGAAACAGGCAACTATTAAAAGAAATATTGTCCTATTGCGGATCAACATAAAAAGATGTGTTTCGTGATGTGGCATATGGAAATGGGCCCCGCCTTTGCGGGGCAATTTTTTTCATAGATGAGTAAATTCCATGAAGCATTTATTTTTTTTAAAAAAAATTATGGATATTTTTATTCCTCCCAGGCAAAAGAGTCTTTATGGCGAATTGCCCGGACATATTGCCATTATTATGGATGGAAACGGCAGATGGGCCGAACAACGGGGTTTGCCCAGATTTAGCGGACATCTTGAGGGAGGAAAACGTGTCGAGGAGATTGTTAAAGCGGCAAGTGAAATGGGCGTTAAGGCTTTGACCTTATATACCTTTTCAACAGAAAATTGGAAGAGGCCTAAATCTGAGGTCTCCATGATTATGAAAACGGTCAAAGCAGTTTTAGACAAAAGTATTAAGAAGCTGCAGGATCTTAATATTCAGCTTCATTTTATAGGGCAGAGAGATATTATTCCTCAGGAAGTATTGGAGAGTATTGATCGTTCTGTGGAAGCAACGAAAGGCAGTACAGGGTTGATGCTCAATATGGCTTTTAATTATGGATCTCGTAATGAGATTTTGGATGCGGTTAAAAAAATTTCTACGGATGTGAAAGAAAACAGATTGCATATTGAGCAAATCGATGAAGAACTGTTTAGCCAGTCGCTGTATACCAGAGGAATGCCGGATCCTGATTTGCTGATCAGAACGTCTGGGGAAAAACGAATCAGCAACTTTTTGTTATGGCAATTATCTTATGCCGAGATATATTTTACGGATAAATATTGGCCGGATTTTACACAAAGAGAGTTTCAAAAAGCCATCATCGATTATCAGAATCGAGAGCGCCGTTACGGCAAAGTGATGTCATCTTAGAAAATGATTTTTAGAAAGGACTTGCATTATCATGTCTAAAAATAGATTCATAAGTTCTACCATTATGATTATTCTTACGATCACGGGTATTTTTTATGAATGGTTTTTCTTTGCGTTAATCATGGCATTAACCATTGGGGGATTATACGAATTCTTTTATATGATTAAAAAGAAAGGATTTCCGATTTATAGTTATTTCGGGATTTTTATTGGGATATTTATTCCGCTTTCGATTTATCGAGGATTTGAACTCACCAGGAACTGGGAACTTCTGTTTATTGTTCTTGCCTTTTTGGCGGTATTTATTTTACAGTTTGCGAGGCAAGACAATACCAATGCGGTCGTCGGCATTTCAACGACCATGTTTGGGGTGTTTTATGTTTCCTGGCTTTTTAGTTTTATCATAAAAATACGATTTTTACTTCCCGGGATTGCAGGGATAAAACTTTTGGCGTTTATTTTGCTGGTGACAAAAACTGGGGATATCGGGGCTCTCCTCATTGGGAGTTGGCTGGGGAAACATCGTCTTTTGCCAACGGTAAGCCCCAATAAATCCATTGAGGGATGTTTGGGGAGTTTTGCTTTTAGCGTCATCGCGGCAATTCTTTGTCATTCTTTTCTACCGGCGTCCCTTGAACTTCCTTTATGGCAGGTTGCTCTTATGGGCGTATTTTTTGGCGGTATTGGTCAGTTGGGGGATTTGTCGGAATCCCTGATAAAAAGGGATTGCAATGTTAAGGATTCAGGAAAGCTGCTTCCCGGAATGGGCGGCATATTAGATGTGATCGATAGTTTGTTATTTGCCTGTCCGACGTTTTATCTTTACATGAGCGCTCTTTTGTTGCCCACGTAATATTTATTAGGATATGAAAGTTAAGAAAATAGTTATTTTAGGGTCAACCGGTTCCATAGGCGTTAGTAGTTTAGATGTGATCTCTCGGTATCCTAACCGATTTAAAGTTGTTGGTTTAACGGCATATAATAATTCTACGCTCCTTGAAAAACAAATAAAAAGATTCAGACCCGAATATGTTGGTGTTGGTCCAAAGGCTTTTGAGGGTTTAAAGAGAAAATTATCCTCTTTAAAAGTGAAGGTTTTGAATGTAGAATCTGATTCGTCGGATTTGGTTTCTTTGAATCAAGTCGATATCGTCGTAATTGGAATAAGTGGAAGCGCTGCTTTAGTCCCTTTTTTAGCTGCGGCCAAGAGAGGGAAAACGATTGCTCCTGCAAACAAAGAAGCCTTAGTGATTGCAGGTGACATTATTCTCAGAGAAGCAAAAAGGCATAAAGCAAGGATTATCCCCGTGGATAGCGAACAAAGCGCTATCTTTCAGTGCCTGGAAGGGCAAAATCGTAAGGATTTAAAAAAAATATTTTTAACCGCATCAGGAGGGGCTTTAGACAACATCCCCCAAAATAGATTTGACCGATTGACTGTTAAAGATATTCTTCGTCATCCCAGGTGGAAAATGGGGAAAAAAATAACCATTGATTCGGCTTCTTTAATGAATAAAGGATTTGAGGTGATCGAGGCCCAAAGGCTCTTTGATTTAAAAACCAAGGAAATAGAAGTGGTTATCCATCCCGAGGCGATTGTTCATTCGATGGTGAGTTTCAGAGACGGGTCTGTGGTCGCGCAACTGGGCATTACCGATATGCGGCTTCCTATTCAATATGCGTTGAGTTATCCTGAAAGGCTGGATACGGGATTAAAGGAGCTTGATTTTTTTAAGCTGAAGCAATTGAATTTTCGCAAGCCTGATTTCAAAAAGTTTCCCGCATTGGCCCTTTCCATTCATGTTGCCAAAACGGAGGGGACACTTCCCAGCGTTTTGAATGCTGCAGATGAAGAGGCAGTTGCATCATTTTTAAGAGGAGAATTATTGTTCTCTCAGATTTATGATGTTGTTGAAAAAGTTGTCTTAAGCCATAAGGTCAAGAAGAATCCAGATTTATCTGCTATTTTAGCGGCAGATCGTTGGGCAAGAGTAAAATCAGGAAAGATCATCAAAAACATTAGAAAAAAATAGTGTTTTTGTAACAGACAGAAAGGAAGAAACGGTAGGATGAATACATTGATTGTTGTGGTTGTCTTTTGCGTGCTTATTATTGTTCATGAATGGGGGCATTTTATTGCAGCGAAAAGACTGGGAGTTAAGGTTGAGAAATTTTCTGTCGGGTTTGGGAAAAAAATATTCTCTCGTCAATACAAAGGTACGGAATATATGATTTGTGCTGTTCCCTTTGGCGGTTTTGTGAAAATGGCGGGGGATGAACGTTCTGAATGCAAAGGAACCACGGATGAGTTCTTCTCTCATCCGATATGGCATAGAGCCCTTATTATCGTGATGGGGCCTATTGTGAATTTCCTTTTTGCTTATCTTTGTTTTTATTTTCTCTTTGTAACAGGATTTCCTATGTCATCATCAAAAATTGGAAAAGTCCTGGAGAACTACCCTGCTTATGAGGCAGGCATATTGGAGGGAGATCAGGTTATAAAAATCGATGACAAGGATATCATGACGTGGAGCGATTTGGAACAAACGATTAAGGATTCCGGCGGGAAAGAAATGCAGTTTACCCTATTGAGAGGAAATGAAACAATAACCAAATCAATCGTGCCTCAAGAAAAAATCCTAAAGGACCTTCTTGGGCAGGAAACACAAGCCTGGGTCATCGGTATTCAAACGAAGGGGAGTGATTTTATTTTAGTCAAGGCAGGAATAGGAGAGTCCTTCGGCAAGGCATTTGATCAATTATACAAGATCGTAACCGTTACCTTGAAAGCGGTGTATCGTATTATCACAGGGGCCATGCCGGCTAAGGGAAATGTAGGAGGGCCTATCCTGATTTTTATTATCATAAAAAGTGCAGCAACGATGGGATTGCCTCATCTTATTTTTATTACAGGGGTTATCAGCGCATCTTTGGCTTTGGTTAATCTTTTTCCTGTCCCCGTTTTAGACGGTGGGCACTTGGTTTTTTTAGCTATTGAAAAAGTCAGAAAAAAACCTTTATCGGTCAAAGTAGAAGAAGGCTTGACAAAATTCGGGTTTGGTTTGCTTTTATGTTTAATGATTTTTCTTTTGTTTAACGATGTTTCTCAAATGGGATGGTTTGAAAATTTAAAAGAGACGTTTATAGATTTTAAAAATTAAAAACTTATTATGTAAGATTTTAAAGAACAGGGGATGAATTATGGCGAAAGACATTAAATCACAAGTTCATCATTACTTGATTCAAAAGACAGATTTCCTGAAAGTCAAAGACAAAATGGATGAAGATCAATTGCGGGACTATGTTTCAAGAGCCATTATGGACTTATGTGATGATGAGAATATTCACTTGCCTGCAGATGTCCGAGGGGATCTCATCCGAGAATTAGTCTCAGCGATGGCAAGCTTGGGTCCTTTAAGACCATTGATTGAGGATAAAGAGATCACGGAAATCATGGTGAACGGATATAATCGTATCTATGTTCAAAAGGGCGGAAGAATTGAATTAACAGATGTCAAATTTCAGAGCAATCAACATTTGTTTCATACAATTCAAAAGATTTTGGCGGCCTCCAATACAAACCGACGGGTGGATGAGTCCAATCCTTATGTTGATTTTCCTATGGGGGATGGATCTCGTGCGAATGTTTTATTGCCTCCATGCTCTTTGATAGGACCGGTTCTCACCATACGTAAGTTTGCTGACATCTCGACCGTTGAGGATCTTTTGAGGCTAAAAATGTTAAATGAGGATATGGCAACACTTTTGATCGCGGCCATGCAGGCAAAATTGAATCTTGTCTTTTCGGGAGCTACAGGGTCCGGGAAGACAACAACTGTCAATGTTCTTTCCCGTCATATTCCTTCGCATGAACGAATTATCACGATTGAAGATACGCCGGAATTACGCCTTAATCAGGAACATGTTGTCACCCTGCAGGCCAAGATGGCTAACATTGAGGGCAAGGGCGCTGTGACCATCAGGGATCTTTTTGTGAATTCGCTTCGTATGCGCCCGGATCGGATTATCATCGGGGAGGTCCGTTCGGATGAAATGCTGGATATGATCGAGTCCATTGCCTCCGGACACTCTGGTTCTTTGGCCATTGTTCACGCCGAGTCTCCCGAGGACTGCTTTAGCCGCATGACAACGATGATGCTCATGACAGGAATCCGGCTGGACACTGAAATCATCATCAAACAAATAGCCCATGCGATTGATTTGATCGTTCATATTGAATTGTTTTCCGACGGGGTACGACGGATTACGAATGTTACGGATCTTATGTGGGACGAAGAAAAACACGGTATGATTTTGAGGGATATCTTTAGGTTTGAACAACAAAAAGTGCTTCCTGATGGAAAAATCATCGGCGGCTGGGTCATGGATAAGCGTGAGCCATTTTTCATGAAAAAGTTCGCTAAAAGAAATGTTAAATTTTCAGAGGGGATGTTTATCAAAAATTCATAAAGGACGAACTCCATGTATTGGACAAAATATTTTATTCCTACCATGAAAGAAGTGCCGGCGGGAACAGAGGCTGTGAGCCATCAGCTTTTGTTGCGTGCGGGTTTGGTAAATATGCTGACAGCAGGCGTGTATTCTTATTTGCCTTTAGGATTGCGAGTCCTAAGAAAAATCGAGGGTATTATACGCGAGGAAATGAATGCTGTCGATGCCAATGAATTATTCTTGCCCTGTTTGCAGCCTATAGAGCTTTGGAAGAAGACGGGGCGGGATGAAGTTCTGAAGGATGTCATGATCCGGTTTGATGATAAAAAGGGAAGAGAACTTTGCCTTGGTCCGACGCATGAAGAGATTATCACCGAATTGGTCAAAAATTATGTGCAATCCTACCGGGCGCTTCCCGTAACCCTTTATCAAATCCAAACTAAATTTCGAGACGAAATGCGGCCGCGTTTTGGCATTGTTCGGGCGTGTGAATTTATCATGAAGGATGCCTATAGTTTTGACCGGGACCAAAAAGGTTTGGAGAAGAATTATCAGCTGATGTACGGGGCTTATAATCGAATTTTCAAACGATGCGGGTTGGATGTTGTTGTAGCAGAGGCAGATTCCGGCGCTATGGGAGGCAGTGTTTCCCATGAATTTCATTTTCCTGCGCCCATTGGCGAAGATGAGGTCGTCAGGTGCAACAAATGTTCATTTTCAGGAGCACTGACTGATAAAACAAAAGAGGGCACAACTTGCCCCGACTGCAAAAAAGGAAAACTAAAAAAGCATACAGCGATAGAACTGGGACATATTTTTCAATTGGGAACAAAGTATAGTGAGGTCCAGGGTTGTACTTTTCTAGATGAAGACGGAAAGCGGAAGCCGATTATCATGGGCTGTTATGGGATTGGGGTGAGTCGGCTTATATCCGCCATCATCGAGGGTTATAATGACAAGGCAGGGATTGTTTGGCCTAAGGAAGTGGCGCCCTTTGATATCGAAATTCTTCCCATCGCTGTTGATGAAAAGCAAACGATGGCGTTGGCAGCAAAATATGCCGTCGAATTGGAAAAGCAGGGATTTGAGGTATTGGTCGATGACCGCGATGAAACAGCCGGACGCAAATTTAACGATGCAGACCTCATTGGGATTCCGTATCGCGTGATCCTAGGGAAAAGGACATTAAAGGAAGGGAAGGTCGAGATCAAAGAAAGAAGTTCAGGAAAGGTCATTTTGGCAAAGAAAGAAAATTTGATCAAAAAGCTTAAAGGAATGTTATAAATGACCAGTGAGTTGACACAACAATTGGAGGAATTTGTTCATCTCAAAGCTGAAGAGATCGGATTAGAGCTGGTTGGGGTTACGATCAACTATAAAAAAGGCGGCCCTTCGATAGATGTTTATGCAGATAAAGAGAGAGGCGGGATCACACTGGAGGAATGCACCCTGCTTAATAAAAGGATAGTTCAAGATTTGGATCGGGCCGATTGGTTTGATAAAAATTATGCTTTATCGGTGTCTTCTCCCGGAGTGGATTGGCCGTTAAGAACGGAAAAGGACTTTAAACGATCATTGCATCGAAAGGTTCGGTTTTTATTGATTGAACCCATCGAAGATCAGTGGGAATACATGGGAGAGATCACGGAAGTGGGGTCAGGATGTATCCATGTTGATTTTGAAACAAAGACAAAAGAAGGGAAAAAGAAAGTTATTGCAAGAAGACAAGTCATTATTCCGATAGAAAAAATTAAAAAAGCACTTCAAGTTATTTGAAACAATAAGGAAGGAAGGTTTTTATTTATGGATAATATTGAATTACTCAGCATCCTTGAGCAGTTGGAAAGAGATAAGGGAATTGATAAAGAGGTCTTGATTCAAGCCGTTGAATCTGCCGTTGCTTCTGCGGCCAAAAAAATTTGGTCTATTGAAAGCGATGAGGAGATTACGGTTGAGATTAATCGAAAGACAGGAAAGTTAACGGCTTATGCCAACGGGCAGGAGATTCGTTCAAGCGAATTCGGTCGTATTGCAGCACAGACGGCCAAACAGGTTGTTATACAAAAGATTCGTGAAGCAGAGAAAGATGTTGTTTTCTCTGAATACAATGCACGAGTTGGTCAGATCATTAGCGGAAGTGTTTACCGGTTTGAAAAAGGCAATATCATCGTTGATTTGGGAAAGACAGAGGCCTTTGTTCCCCGAAGCGAACAGTCTCCTACAGAAGAATTTCGACAGGGCGACCGCATACGCGTTTTCGTGCTTGAAGTCAGACGTGAAACAAAAGGGCCTCAGATTGTATTATCTCGTGCTCATGCAAATTTCGTAAAAAGGCTTTTTGAATTGGAAGTCCCCGAAATTTATGAAGGCATTGTCGAGGTAAAATCGATCTCACGTGCTGTAGGAGAGAGGACTAAAATTGCCGTTATCTCCAAGGATGAGAAGGTTGACTGCGTGGGGGCTTGTGTCGGAATGAGAGGTTCAAGGGTCAAAAATATTGTTTCTGAGCTTCAAGGGGAGAAGATTGATATTGTTCGTTATTCATCTGATATCAGGGAGTACATTCAAGCGGCCCTTTCGCCGGCGGAAATTTCCCAGATACAGATCAATCCAGAGGAAAAAAAGGCGAATATTATTGTTGCGGACGATCAATTATCGCTTGCGATCGGGAAAAGAGGACAAAATGTCCGCTTAGCCAGCGAATTGGTTGGCTGGAATCTTAATATCTTTACGGCTGATCAATGGAATGAACAGAAAGAGCAGGCAGAAGGGCAAGAGGAAGCAACGCAAAAGACAGAACGGGAGACAGAAGAGGCGGCTTCTGATGCCAGCGGGTTGGATAAGTTAACAAGCATCGGGGATAAAATGAAAGCTTCGTTGGTAGAATTTGATTTTGATTCTATCGAAAAGATCGCCCAAGCCTCTGCCCTTGATTTGACACAAATCAAGGGCTTGGGTAAAATTAAGGCTCAAAAATTAATTGATGAGGCAAAAGCGTTGTTGGAATAATAACGCGGCCTGAAATCATGTTTAATTAAAAAAAGAAAGAGTGTAATGAAAGTATCTGAATTGGCAAAAGATTTGAATACAACCACACAGGTTGTATTGGATAAGTTGAAGTCTATGAAATTGAAGGCCAAAGGCCCTAATCAGGAGCTCAGTAAAGTAGTTGGTTCTGTGGTCAGGAGTGCTTTAATCAAAGACCTTAAGGACTCTTGGAACAAAAAAGCTGCTATTAAATCTGTTAGTGTGCCTAAAAGAAAAGGCCCCATGAGTCGAGTTTCGGATAAGGTGGCTGTGTTGGCAGCCAAAAAAGAGGCCGAGAAGGTAGCTAAGGAAGCCAAGAAGAGGGAAAAAGAGGAAGCGAAAAAAGCTAAGGAAAAGAAAAAAATTGAGAAAGAGAAGCCTGCCGAGCAAGTGGAACGTCCAGTTGAGAAGAAGGAAGAAAAAAAGCCAGAAAAGATTCAAGAAAAAGTAGGAAAGAAGGAAATTGTTGTAAAAAAAGAGGAAGAGAAAATCCCCGAGCCTGAAATAAAGGTTGGCAAAAAGGTTGAAAAGAAAAAAGAAAAGGTTGTCCAGGAGAGCAAGAAAGCAAAAGTTGAAATCAGGGAAAAAGGAAAGCCTAAAAAAGTCAAACCCAAGATAAGTGATGCTCCTTTTGTCTCGGTAAAACCTCTTCTCAAAAAGAAGAAGAAACCGTTACCAACGGCTGAAAGGGAAGGGGTTAAAGGTCGCGGCAAACATGCCAGAAAAGATAAACAGGCACAAGATATTCCTGAGGAAATTATTCTTGAAGAGAAAGAGGAGATCCCTTTTGAAGACTTAAAGGCACTAGAGCTAAAAATCCCTATCTCTGTTAAAGATTTTGCTGTCAGCATAGATCAAAAAACGGGTGTTATCTTGAAAAAATTGATGGGGATGCGCATTTTTGCCAATATTAATCAAAATTTGGACGAAGAGGTTGCCAGAGAACTTGCCCGAGAGTTCGGTTATAATCTCACAAAAGTCAAGACGGATGAGCAACAACTTATTCAAGATCATGAGCAGGATGAAGATGATCCCAAGTTGCTTGAATCCAGGGCTCCTGTTGTCACATTTATGGGACATGTTGATCATGGAAAAACTTCTCTTTTGGATAGAATCAGAAAAAGTAGAATTGCGGATCAAGAACATGGGGGCATTACGCAGCATATTGGAGCATATTCCGTTAAGGTCCCTAAAGGAAAAATAACATTTTTGGATACTCCTGGGCATGAGGCTTTTACTGCCATGCGTGCCAGAGGCGCCCATATTACGGATTTGGTTGTTGTGGTTATTGCTGCAGACGAAGGAGTTATGCCTCAGACAATGGAGGCGATTGACCACTCTCATGCCGCCGGTGTTCCTATTTTGGTTGCCCTTAACAAAATCGACCGAAAAAATGCGGATATCGACCGTGTCAAAAAGCAACTGGCTGATCATGGCCTGAATCCGGAAGATTGGGGAGGAAAAACCATTGTCGTTCCGGTTTCAGCCGTGACAGGTGAAGGGATCGAGGGTTTATTGGAAATGATTTTATTGGAAGCGGAAATGTTAGAGCTTAAGGCCAATGCCAGGAAAAAAGCGGCAGGAATTATTGTCGAGGCTCATTTGAGCAGAGGAAAGGGGGCCGTAGCAAGTCTGATTGTTCAGAGCGGTACTTTAAGGAATAATGATTTGATTATCGTTGGTCCTCATTTAGGAAAGATTAAGGCAATGTTTGATTATAGGGAAAGGCCGATTGAAGAAGCTGGCCCATCCACACCGGTTGAGGTCTTGGGGTTGCCGGGCGTTCCGGAGGCCGGAGAAAAATTTTATGCTGTTACGGATGAAAAACGGGCGAAAGAGATTGTGCGTATTAGGCAAAACCAATTAAGGGATCAGAAGCATAGCGCCCATAAGCGCTTGACTTTGGAAGATTTTTATTCACACGTCCAAGAGGGGAGTATCAAGGAGCTGGATGTTATCTTAAAAGCGGATGTGCAGGGTTCTCTTGAGGCACTTAAAGATTCTCTCGAGAAAATTCCCAGTGAAGAGGTGAAAGTTAAATTTATCCATACAGGGGTCGGAGAAGTCAATGCTTCCGACGTTATCTTGGCGGTTGCTTCTAATGCCATTATTATTGCTTTTCAAGTGGGCATTGGCCCTCGGGCTGCTGCGGAGCTTGAAAAAGAACCCGTTGATGTGCGTCAATATCGTATCATTTATGATGCGGTCAATGATGTCAAAAATGCTTTAGAGGGGTTACTGGCTCCCAAAATCAAAAGAAAATTTTTGGCCAAAGTTGAGGTGAGGCAGGTTTTTAAGTTGAGCAAATCAGGGATGATCGCAGGCTGTTTTGTTCTTAAAGGGAAGGTTCCCCGCAAAGCCAAAATTGATGTCGTTCGCAATGGCGATATTATTTTTACTGGAAACATCCAATCCTTAAAACGATTTAAGGATGATGTCAGAGAAGTCAACGAAGGCTATGAATGCGGCATTTCGATTGACGGTTTTGATAAAATGCAAGAAGAAGATATATTGGAGGTTTATGAATTGGAATCCATCGCAAGGACTATTTAATTTCAGTTGGCAAAAAAGAGAAAAATCATGAAAAAGAGAATTTTTAGCGGAATGCGGCCGACAGGGAAATTGCATTTAGGACATCTTGTGGGGGCGCTCCACAATTGGGTTAATCTGCAAGATGAATACCATTGCATTTTTGGGATCGTGGATTGGCATGCGCTGATGGGAGAATACGAACAAAGCAAAGACATCAAAGAAAACATTCTCGATATGGCCATTGATTGGCTCGCTTGCGGCATTGATCCTAAAAAATCCATTGTCTTTGTCCAATCTCACGTTTCGGAACATCTTGAATTGCAGATGATCTTGGCATGTATCACTCCTCTGGGATGGCTGGAACGCAATCCCATTTATAAAGAACAGCTAAGAGAAATAAAAACAAGGGATCTGCAAACTTTCGCTTTTTTAGGGTATCCGGTCCTGCAGGCAGCCGATATTCTTCTTTATAAGGCAACGGCCGTTCCTATCGGAGAGGACCAGCTTCCTCATATCGAACTGACCAGAGAGATTGCCCGGCGTTTTAATCATATTTATAAGACAGATACGTTTTCTGATTGCAAAGCTATTTTGACGGAAACGCCGCGTTTGCTCGGCCTTGACGGGAGGAAAATGAGCAAGAGCTATAACAATGCCATCAACTTGTCCGATTCGAAAGGCGTGATTATAAAAAAAGTGAAACAAATGTTTACGGATCCCAAAAGGATCAAGTTGAGCGATCCAGGGCATCCCGGTAAATGTAATGTGTGCAGCTATTATAAAGTTTTTGCTCCGGAAATGGTTGATGATGTTACGCAATGGTGCAAAAAAGCGCAGAAAGGATGCACAGAGTGTAAAATGATTTTAGCCGAGAAACTTCTTGTCAAGCTTGCCCCTATTCAAAAGAAGCGAGAGGCATTGGTGAAGAATAAGAAAAAAGTTTTGGATATTTTGGAGGATGGGCGCAAAAGAGCAAAAAAGATTGCTGAGCAAACGCTAGCGGAAGTGAAAAAGGCAGTTTTTTAAAAGGACATCTATGAGCTATAAATTAAAGCTGGATTTATTTGAAGGGCCCCTTGACCTTCTGCTCTATCTTATCAAAAAAAATGATATTGATATTTGCGATATTCCTATTACCAAGGTCACCGAGCAATATATTGAATATATTGAGATGATGAAGATGCTGGATTTGGAGATCGTCGGGGAATTTCTGGTGATGGCCGCAACACTGATCCAGATTAAATCCCGTATGCTCCTTCCTCCCGATCCTTCTGAAGAGGTGGAAGAAGAAGATCCTCGAGATGATCTCGTCAAACGTCTGCAGGAATATCAGATATTCAAGGAAGTGGCCGAACAACTCAAACAAAAAGAAATCGAACGGCAGAATCTTTATGCAAGACACATGGATGAAGAGAGAGCCAGACAACTCAAAGAGGATGCTAAAGAAGTCTATTTTGAAGCGAGTTTGTTCGACTTGATTAATGCTTTTACCAAAGCAATAAAGAAGTTCAAAGAGCAGCCGGTTTATGAGGTAGAGATAGAGGAATTTACGGTCGAACAAAAGATTCATGAAATTCTCCACACTCTTCTTAAAAAACCTCGGGTGCCTTTAACAGACTTTTTTTCCGATGCCCAGAATAAAATGGAAGTGATTGTCACCTTTATGGCTATTTTGGAATTGATTCGTCTAAAAGAAATTAAAATTTTGCAAAAACGCATGTTTGCCAATATAGAAATTGTAAGAAATAAAGATAATGTGATTCCTGCAGAGAGTGCGTAAAATGAACGAAAGAAAAAAAATAGTTCTTAATCAGGAAACAGAGGAGGATAAAATTATCAGTTTGTCTTTGCGTCCGACATGTCTTGATGAATTTATAGGACAAAAAGATTTGGTTGAAAATCTTTCGGTTTCCATCAAGGCAGCCAGGCAAAGGAATGAACCGATTGAGCACATGCTTTTTTCAGGGCCTCCCGGATTAGGAAAGACATCCCTAGCTTACATCATCGCGCATGAAGTGGGTGCGCGCATTACGGTGACATCGGGACCGGCGATTGACCGGGCGGGGGATTTAATCGGGATTCTGACCAATCTGGAGAGAGGCGATGTTTTGTTTATCGATGAGATTCATCGTCTATCTAAGGTTGTTGAGGAATTTCTTTACCCTGCGATGGAAAATTTCAAAATCGATTTTATTGTGGATAAAGGGCCTTATGCACGGACGATCAATTTTAACTTGAAGCCTTTTACGATCATTGGGGCGACAACACGAAGCGGGCTTCTGGCTTCCCCTTTAAGAGACCGATTTGGCATTTTTCATCATTTGGAGTTCTATTCACCTGAAGATCTCAGTATGATTGTGAGTCACTCTGCAGAAAAATTGAATCTTTCGGTCGATGAAAAGGCGGCTTTTGAGATTGCAAAACGATCCCGCGGGACACCGCGCATTGCCAATCGATTGCTTCGCCGGGTACGCGATTACGCACAGGTCAAAACAAGCGATGGCAAAATAACCTGCAAGATCGTTGAGCAAGCGATGAAAACTCTCGGGATTGATGCGGCCGGTTTGGATGAGATCGACAGGCGCCTTTTGGAAGTCATTGATAAACAATATAAAGGAGGGCCCGTCGGGATTGAGGCCCTTGCAGCCACTTTGAATGAAGAAGTGGATACTATCGTCGATGTCATCGAACCGTATCTTTTAAAAAATGGATTCTTAAAGCGAACCTCAAGAGGCAGGGAACTGACGGAGCGTGCCGCAAAACATATGAATGCAAAATCCTCTCCCAAGACCGATCTTCAAAAAGAATTTTTTAAGCCTTAGAAATAACTTATGAACGAAATTGCAAAAGTATTCGCCACACTTGGGATAATATTTTTATTTTTGGGTGGCCTGATTTTCTTATGGGGAAAGTTGCCTTTTTCGGGAAAACTTCCCGGGGATATCCTGATCAAACGTGAGAATTTTACCTTTTATTTTCCCATGGCAACCTGTATTGTTTTGAGCATCATTTTAAGCTTTCTTTTTATGCTTTTTAACCGAAGATAGTTATTCATGAAAAAATTTTTGATAATTTTTTGCTTTTTGTTGATCCTGGCCTTAGGGTTTGTCCCCGCGGATGCTTTAGCAGTAAAGATAAAAGACACCATTGTCAGGATCGCTATTCTTAAAAGTGCCGATACGTTTGTTTTAAAAACAAGAGGAACGTTTAAAATAACGGATCTTAAGACGCATCAAGTCATCCAAGAAGGAAGGGTTTTTCCGGCAACGAAAATAAAAGCAGAGGAGGATGCGATCGTCATAGGCAAAGAGTCGTTTCCTGCAAGAAAGATAAGATTTGCCTCCAGCAAAGACATTATTGTCAAAGTAGATAAAAAGAATCGGAAATACCGGGGGGATATTGATATTGTGATCAATAGTGCTGAGAAGTTGATCGTTATTAATCGCATTGGCCTTGAAGATTATATTCGAGGGATCCTTTACCATGAGGTTTCTGCCAAATGGCCTATGGAGGCGATGAAAGCGCAGGCCGTTGCTGCAAGAACATATGCGCTCTATCGCATGAAGGAGAATAAAGATCAGGCCTATGATGTTACCAGCGATATTTATTCTCAGGTTTATGGAGGAAAAAGTTCCGAAAAGTACAGAACCAATCTTGCCGTCAAGCGTACGAAAAATATCATCATGACCTACCAGGGGGACATTCTTCCTGCTTACTTTCATGCTCATTGCGGTGGGCACACAGAAAATGCAGCCAACGTATGGAAACATGAATCCATTTTGCCCTTAAGCGGCAAAATTTGTGATTTTTGTTACCGCGCGCCTCATTATTACTGGGAAAAAAATTTGCGCCTTAAAGATATCCAGGATAAGTTGAATGAAAAAGGATATGCGCTTGGCCTTATCAAAGATATAAGTGTTGTCGAAAGGAACAAAAGCGGCCGCATCGTCAATCTTAAGATCACCGAGCGAAACGGCAGGGAAACGATCATCAAGGGAAAGGATTTTCGCAATATGATTGGCCCCAATATCATCAAAAGTAATCTGTATTCCATTACGATGAAAGGATATTATTGCGATTTTATCGGACGAGGCTGGGGGCATGGTGTGGGCATGTGCCAGTGGGGAGCCCGCCAGATGGCGCTCAGTCGATTTAAGTACGATGATATCTTGCGCTACTATTATCCCGGGGTCTCTCTCGTTGAGTATGATGATGTTAAGGATCAATGGGATGTCAAGGGTGAGTAAATGCAGCTTAAGAAATTTTTCTACAAGCTTCCCGAAGATTTGATAGCACAAACGCCGTCCCCCCGAAGAGATGGGGCGCGGCTCATGATCATTGACAGAAAGAAGAAAAAAGTATCCCACGATATTTTTGCGAATATCGGAAAATATTTACCACTCCAAAGCATCATCGTCAGAAACAACAGCAAAGTTATTCCTGCGCGTCTGTTGGGGAAAAAACTGAGGAGTGGGGGCAAGGTTGAAATTTTTTTATTGAAGAAGCATGCGGATGGATGTTATGAGGTTCTTCTTAAGCCAACGCGAAAAATCAGAAATGGCGATGTGATTGCTTTCAAGGGAAGTTCTTTAAGGGCAAAGATCATTGATAAAGATGCGCGTGTTGTTGCTTTTAACAAGAAAAATATCCTTAAAGATTTGGAAAAAATTGGGCACATGCCGCTTCCCCCTTATATTCGAAGGATGGATACCAAAAATGATAGGACTTATTATCAGACGGTGTATGCACGGCATGCAGGATCTGTGGCTTCTCCAACGGCAGGGCTTCATTTTACAAAATCTCTTATCAAAGATTTAAAGAATCAAGGGCACCAATTTTTGGATGTCACTTTGTATGTCAATTATGCCACGTTTAAGCCTGTAGAAGAAGAGGATATCCGAAACCACAAGATGCATTATGAAAATTATTCGGTCTCCCCAAAAGTGGTTGATGCTATTGAGAAAGCAAAATCAAAAGGAGAACAAATCATTTCTGTGGGAACGACCAGCTGCCGTGTTCTTGAAGCGGTTGCCTTGTCGGGGAAATTGGAAGGAGAGACGAATTTATTTATTTATCCAGGATTTCGATTCAATGTGGTTGACTGCTTGATTACCAATTTCCATCTGCCTTTGAGTACGCTTTTAATGTTGGTATATGCGTTTGGTTCAACCACGTTAATGAAAAAGGCCTATCAGGAAGCGATCAAAAAGAATTATCGTTTTTTTAGCTACGGAGATGGGATGATCATATTATAGAGGTAAGGGATAAGAGATAAGGGGTAGGTAGAAGGCCTGAAAATTTGTTAAACCAATTACCTCTTATCCCTTTTTTAAGAATTTAATATTTATGTCATTTAAAATTAAAAAACAAGATAAAAAAACAAAGGCGCGTCTGGGTGTTCTAAAAACCGCACACGGGAATATCAAGACGCCATTTTTTATGCCCGTAGGGACGAATGCAACGGTTAAGGGTTTATCTTCAGAAGAATTGCTGGGCATGAAAGCCCAGCTTCTTTTATCCAATACCTATCATTTATTTTTAAGGCCGGGGCTGGACATCATCAAAAAATTCGGCGGGCTTCACAAATTCATGGCGTGGGGGAGACCGATTTTGACTGACAGCGGAGGATTTCAGGTTTTCAGTTTGTCGGAATTTAGAAAGATATCAGATGAAGGCGTTGAATTTAAGTCCCATTTGGATGGAAGCAAATGTTTTTTCTCGCCGGAAAAAGTAATAGAAATCCAAGGTGTGTTAGGTTCGGATATGATCATGCCCTTGGATGTGTGTGCGCCTTATCCTTGTTCTCGCAAACAGGCAACGGATTCGGTTGTGCGAACAACTCTTTGGGCCAAACGTTCCTATGATTATTTAAAAAGAAAGAAGAAAAGCAAACAATTGTTGTTCGGGATCATCCAAGGGGCAACTTATAAAGACTTAAGAGAACAATCGGCAACTGAGATTTCAGAAATTGATTTTGACGGGATCGCAATCGGCGGCGTGAGCGTGGGAGAACCCATCAAAGAGATGTTTGCCACACTGGATTGGGTCGAACCTTACATGCCTAAGTCCAAACCAAGATATTTGATGGGGATTGGCCTTCCCGATCAGATCGTGAAGGCTGTCGGGGAGGGGATGGATATGTTCGATACTTGCATCCCGACACGATTTGGCCGTCATGGAACGGTATTTACATCACGCGGAAAAGTGATCATTTTGAATGCCGAGAATGCGGCTTCCCAAGAGCCCATTGACAAAGATTGCGACTGCTTTGTCTGTCAAAAGTACACAAGAAGTTATCTCCGTCATCTGGTGAAAACAGGGGAAATTTTGGGATTACGGCTTCTTTCGTACCACAATGTTTATTTTTATATTCGTTTGATGCGCCAAATCCGAGAAGCGGTTTTCCAGGACAATTATCAGAAATTTCAGAAAGCATTCTTGAAAAAATATGGTTCAGGATTATGAAAAAGGAAAAGTTTCCATAGGTTGCAAAGGTTGGAAAAGGTTGCAAAAAAACAAATATTGAAAATTTCTTTTTGCAACATCTTCAAACATTTTCAAACTTTTTTGAACATTTGCATAGGAGATGTGATCATGCTAACCATTGATATCATTACAATTTTTCCCGAGATGTTCAAGCCTGTCTTGAATGAGTCCATCTTAAAGCGGGCAGCCAAAGCCAGGAAAGTCAAAATCAATGTCCATAATTTAAGAGATTTCACCAAAGACAAACATAAGAGCACCGACGACCGTCCCTTTGGCGGTGGGCCAGGTATGGTGATGCTGCCGCAGCCCTTATTTGATGCGGTCAAAAAAATCAAAGGAAGAAGAAAGGCCAAGATCATCCTCATGTGCGCGGGTGGTAAGGTTTTTTCGCAAAAAAAAGCAAAGAACCTTTCCAAAGAAAAAAATATCATCATCATTTGCGGCCATTATGAAGGTGTGGATGAAAGGGTGAGAAAGGCACTTGTCGATGAAAGCATTTCTATCGGGGATTATGTCTTAACGGGAGGAGAAGTGCCTGCCCTTGTGGTGGTAGACAGCCTTGTTCGCTTGATCCCTGGCGTTTTGGGCAAAGAAGAATCCTTATCCGAAGAATCCTTCGAAAACAATCTGCTGGAATATCCTCATTATACGCGTCCTGCTATTTTTCAAGGCATGAAAGTCCCCCAAGTTCTCTTGTCGGGCAACCACAAAAAAATCCAGGAATGGCGCAAAGCCCAGTCGCTCTCCAGAACCAAAAAATTAAGGCCGGATTTGTTGAAATGAATTGTTTTTATTTAAGGCATAGGACTTAGAACATAGGACTTAGAACATAGAACTTAGAACATCGTTTCCTAATCTAAATTCAATGTTCTATGTCCTATATTCTATATTCCATAGTCCATATTCTATATCCCGTGTCCCATGTTCCATATTCTATGTTCTATGTCCTATGCCCAAGGCTATTCAATATCGCAACCAAAACATCTGGCTCTGAGACGATGAAGGCATTAGGTGAGATTTCGATAATTTTATGCCGTAACGCTTCATCTTTTGTGACAAAGACAGGGTATGTATTTGTTGTTTTTTTCATTGAAGCCAAGATCATCGGAATATCCGAATTGGTATCTCCGCAGATAAGATTAGGTCCTTTGGCAAGATCAAGATTAAGATCCTCGTCTATAAAAAGGATGCCATCGCCTTTATCAAAATCTTTTGCTGCATTTTCTGCATCATCTGCGTCAATGGTCAAAATGATCTCAATATCCAGTCCCGTGTCTTCAATGCGGAAAAATTTGTTTTCTGGATCGATGCCTTTGACCAGATTCTTAATCAGATTCAAGAAGGTTTCCGATTCCTCTTCAGGGATCGTATGCGTAATATCTTGATGGGCAATGGTTGTTTGCCCAAACTTGTATTGCAAGCCAGATCCGATCAAGGAAAACATCTGATATCCAGGCTGCGCAAGCAGTTCTTTGAGTTTATCGTTGAGTATTTTGAGTTTTTCTTCCTTTTCTTTTTCGATGGGGAACTGGCATCGTTTGCCTTCTTTGTCGAAGTATTCCCGTCCTTTGGAGCCGGCATAGATAAAAGTATTTTCAGGTGCCGTACTCATATCCGCGAGGCCGATGTTATCCAGCGGTGCAGATGTCAGGATAATGGCATTTTCGACACAGTTGTTGGCAAAGCGTGTTAAAAAGAGTGCATTATAAATGGATTGGATAGAAGAAGCATAACGTCCGCAGTAATTGTTCACCGTGCCATCCCGATCAGTAATGAAATTTTTAAAATGAATGCTGCTGAGCATTTCAACGCCCTTGTTGACCTGCTCCTCAAAATTTCCATGAAGGTTATCCAGATATTTCATGAATTCTTCTTCGCCATGCTCCAAGAAAAAAATGTCTTTTTCTAATTCATTGATTTCATAGGAAAGGTCCAGATGAATATCTTTTTTGTCATCCAGTGGGAGGCAAAACTGGCCATCCTTTTGTGGAATGGCTGTAAGGCTATCTAGAGTCTCTCTTAAAAGGCCTGAAGTTTGAAAAGATACTTCATGATTTTCTAAAAGATCATTGACAACAGAAGCGCGGATCTTGCGCGTTCTGAGCATGACTTCATAGAATTGCTTGAGGTTTTCGATGTTCATTGCGTGTGTCCTTATTGTCTCCCATTATATCGCTTTTGTGAATTTTAAGGCAGTAATTTTTTATTTTTTAAAAAAATTTTTCTTTGATTTTTAGGCTAAAAAACAAGAAGTTTGTAACCAAAATGATATCAATAAGATACAAAAAATAAACCCCATTCTAACTTTTCAAATATTTTTGTCTAAAAAGGCTCAAAAACCTTGCATTTTTTAATAAATATGTTATATTTAATATACGCTTTTGAAAAGAAAGCGCTTTCTTTCTGCAGTTATACCAAATAAGCAGTTCTATAAAAAACTCGCCACGGTTGTATCGAATTATTTCCATACAAAACGTCTATAATTTTATTTCATTTTTATTTTCATAGGGTAACTATGTTACATTTTTTCGTCCAATTTAACTGTGGAGGGTTTCAAAATGATGAGTTGTATGCACAGAAGTAGAAATTCCGTAGTCAACAAAATCTTTTCAGTCGTACTTGCCGCAGCGTTTATCTTTACAACTGCATTTCCGCCTAGTTTATCAAGCGCGCAAACAATTATGAATCTGCCTGTTCCAGGCACGATGATAGCAACCACACCTGCCTATACGCCTGCAATCATAGAAGGGATCACGATTCATCCCAATGATCCTTTCAAGTTTAGTTTTATTGTGGATACGGGGGATGATAACCTTCAGGGCAAGGCATTTGAAGAGGAGTCGACCAGGCTCATCAAATATTTCATGGCTTCCTTGACTGTCCCTGAAGAAAAGATCTGGGTCAACCTTTCTCCCTACGAAAAGGACCGCATTGTCCCGGATGAATTCGGCGCAACAGAAATGGGCCGAGACCTTTTGGCGCAAGATTATCTTTTGAAACAACTCACATCTTCGCTCATTTTTCCCGAAAGTGACCTTGGAGCAAAGTTCTGGAAGAGGATTTATGCCAGAGCCAAGGCGGAATTCGGAACCACAGATATTCCCATCAATACATTTAATAAAGTTTGGATCGTTCCTGAAAAAGCTAAAATCTACGAGCATGAAAAAGGCGCTTTTATTCTTTCAAGCCGTCTTAAGGTCATGCTAGAGGAAGATTACGTGGCTTTGCAGAAGAATAAGGGGATTGAAAAGTATGGGCTGGACAGCCTTGGTGAACAGGAAGCGGATTCGGTCAGCGATATTTCCTCTGCCATTGTCCGTGAGATTTTAATCCCTGAGATCGAAAGGGAAGTCAACGAAGGAAAGACCTTTGCCAATCTAAGACAAATTTACAATTCATTACTTTTAGCTGGCTGGTATAAGAATAATCTCAAGGAAAGTTTGTTAGGTCAGGTCTATATTAATAAAGAGAAGACAGCCGGTGTTGATATTGAAGATCCGGAAATCAATCAAAAGATTTATGACCAATATGTAGAAGCATTCAAGAAAGGTGTCTACAACTATATTAGAGAAGATTACGATACAGAAACCAATCAAACAATCCCTCGCAAGTATTTTTCAGGGGGTGCTGATTTGGCGAGCGCAGATCAAGTTGCGGCTGAAGGGACTACCGATGAGGTGAATCCCGGAGACGTCCAAAATCCTGCCGGTAGGCGAACAATAGTTGATGCGGATTTAAAACCGGAAGGCGAAGAAGGGACTGAAGGTCCTATTCAGAATACATGGATAACAGGATCGAGGGAGGCAACAGAGCAGCAGCAGCTGGCAGTAGAGGAAAACGCTTACTCTTCTTTAGAGAGAATAGGAAATGCGCATGGCATAATTAATTCTGCTCTTGATTTAGAGCCGCAAATTAAGGACTACACAGAGGATGAAGCAAGGCAAAAAGAATTATTATTTAGAATAAATAAAGCAGCTATTTTCCATGACAATAGGATTGGTGGCCTTGATGAAGCTGATGTCGTTGCAGTTTTAGGCGAAGACTATCGTAAAAAAACTGAAGATATAAAAAGAGCTATTCTATACAATATAAGGCATGCGATTCTTATTGATAGTCAAAATCGCCCGTATCTTGCATTAGCTGAAATGTCTCCGGGAGACAGCAATTTCATAGGGGTTACAGCCTCAAGTGGCGGATTTAAACATAAGCCTGAACCAGAAGAAGATGGCGAGTGGCGAAGTACATATCAGCAGCTTGCAATGATAGAAGGCTATATGGCTTTAGGAAAAGACGGGTATCTGGCGTATATTTACAAACACCTTCATGAGTATGCCCTGTTGCATAAGATAAATCTTAAGAATGGCCGTAGAATAGAAAACGATCATGTCATAGATATCGTAGATGCCGCTGATAGAAAAGTTATAGAGGCATGGAAAGCCAAGCACAAGGAGTTAGTTTTAGCAGAGTGGCAGAGTGTCAAAGTCCCTGAAAAATTTAGTGGCGTTTTAGCCAGAGATCATCATTTAAGGACAAAAAGCATTAGTGTTATCCCTGTGAAGGGAGACGGCAATGCTGAGGCACTTTTGGCAAATCCCTTGACACGATATATTGTCGAGTCAGCCTCTGCGGCTGCGTTAGGTTCTTTTTACCTGCGAGGTCGTGGGAAGAAAACAAAGGGAGGTTTAGATATTAAAACTGCGGCTGATGTCAGTTCGCTTCGTTTGATTGAAAATGAAACAGCGCGTTTTGTACAGGAAAATCCTAGATATGCTGTTGTAGACTTGGCCTCTGAAGGGTTAAGAGATGGGACTAAATCTTCAACAATTGTAGGCCGGGTCCATTACAAAGGCTATCGTGGTGGTTTTGTGGATACAGCTACAATTGCATATAAAGATAGTGGAAAAGGATACGTTGACTCTTTCGATAAAATATTGTACATAGGTCTTCTCGATCAACTGAGAAGAAGTGGCGTACAAATATTGTATAAGGTTACAGATTCTCTTGAGAAAACCGAAGGGCTAGTCAATCCGGATGCAAAAGATAATCCAACGGATAGCTGGGCGGTAAACGGATTTATTTTAGATTCGGGAAAAGGTCCGTATATGCTGCCTATTGATGACAATTTTAGAACAGCCGGTTACAGTTACCATGCGCCCAAGAAAGCAGATATCGGCCCGCTGGATATGCCGAGTGTTGCTTTGCCTAAGATTGCCGAAGCACACGGACTTGTGAAAGGAACACCCGAGTATGACGCTTTTATGAATAACACTACGGTTTCTCTTTTAGGACCTCGTGGATTTAATCTGAAAGATGAAGATTCATCAGACTCAAGGCATGCACGTTTTATCGCAGATGCAATAAGATTTAAACAAGACAACGGTTATACTGGTATGAGAGTAGAACCTGTCACAGATGGGGATCTTATAGTACGATTAATGGCATTAGCAGGACCTATACCATTAAATGATAACAGGAATGTAATTGCTCTTGGACGATCAGGTTCTGCCGAGGCGCAAGCCGCACGGGCTTTCGCCAAAACGGTTGAAGGTGCTCATATGGTAAGCCGCCGTGTTTCAACAAAAGCCACAGCTGATAGAGTATCTTACGAAACAGCCGATGGGTATACAGATGAAGAAAGGGAGACAAATCGTATTTTAGGCTATTCTGAAGATGATCTCACCGCAGTTACGGCTGATGAAGAGGAGGACGTTGAAACGATTACAGCGATGGCATCTGTTACGGGAGCTACAGATCATCTGGGGACAAATTTTAGAGATACCTTAAAAAGAGTCGCTCATGATGCGGCTAATCAAACGATTATAACATCAGAGTTGATCAGTGATATGAAAGGCAACCTCTATGTTGTCAAGGTGACTTATGAACCGGTCGAAGGGGCAAAGCTCGGTGATTCTGTTAGAAGCATTGTTAACTTACACCCGGATTCTAAAGCGGTTGCGGAGGAATTGGGCGATGTTATCCCGTCTGACTTTACAGCGGAGTTAGGGGCCTTAGATGAAGTACTTGCAGAAGAGTGGAGTGCAGAAGATCCATATGAGGGGCAAACATTTGATAGTCCTGTGGATAAGATTCTGGCTCATCCTGATTTTGCTAATGAAGATCCTAGGGTTTTAGCAAAAATGCGAAAATTTTTCGAGACAGGTACTTTAAGCGGAACAGGACAACTGGTTATTTTACCGATCGATCAAGGGCTGGAGCATGATGTTTATAGAAGTCATGCCTCAAATCCTGCGGGAGCGGATAAATGGTGGCAAGCAGCATTTGCTCACAGATTAGGGATGAGCGGCTATGCTGCTCCGTTGGGAACGATCAAACTAGTCAAACCAATGTATCCAAATTTACCCATGATTGCCAAGATCAATAATAGTGTAACTTCACAAGCAGGGCCAGATAAGGCAGATATGCAATCAGCGATGACAGCAAATATTGCCGAGCTAGCCGAATTGGGTGTGGAAGCAGTTGGTTTTACCATCTATGGCGGATCGAGTGCGTTTGATGCTCAATATGAAGAATTAAGACAAGTCGTAGCAGAAGCCAAGAAGCGTGGTATGGCGGTAGTGGTGTGGTCCTATCCTAGAGGAGGCCGGGATGCAGAGGGCAACCCTATGCCGTCTAAACAAGAGACAGCGCTCGATGTTACTATTGCTGCTGTAAAACTTGCTGTTAGAGCAGGGGCTAACATTGTAAAAATCAAGCCGCCAGCTAATGTTTTTAGAAATGAAGAAAAGAGAGCATGGATAGAATCTCAAGATTGGTTTAAAGAAGCAGGTTATGACTTGGAGAATCTATCTGATCGTATCGCAGTTGTTAGAAAACTAACAAATGGCCGTGTCCAGATATTTTCAGGTGGGCCGGCGAAAGTAGGCGCAGTTAATGAGATAGCAGAATTGGTTTGGGGTGGAATTGGAGGAGACATTATTGGACGTAACTCCTTTAAGCCTGAATTTGCAAAAGGGAAAAAATTTGTTTTAAGCGTTATAGCTCTTAATTTAGCTAAAGCTGAACGAGACAAGGGAAGAGATTTTGCAGATATTGAAGAATTCAAAGCATATGCCTTTGAAAAAATCCTACCTGAATTAGAAGCTGTGGCACCGGATGCATTAGAAAACTATGGTCCGGATTATGACATTGCTGGCAACTCACTAGGAGTAGAATATGAGGATGAAGTTGCAAGAATGCTGGCTGAGGAGTTCGCTGCAGAAGGAAAAATGCTTAAAGATAATTTAGAGACAATTTATCGTTGGGGAGCACTGGCGGGTACAGGAAAGCTCTTCATTGCACCATATAATAAAAAGGTTCCTGTGGAAGGTGCGAGTGCTTATACGGTGGTTGCTGCAGATGTAGCAGATGTAATAGAAGCACTTAACGCAACAAAAACACCTATCATTGCTAAGATCACATCTACTCCTTATACAGGAGGGGACGCAGCTGATTATGCGAATCCAGCTATATTAGGTCGAATAGGAGAATTAGATAGACTAGGTGTTAAAGCGTTAAGCTATGAACTGAATATTGATAAAGGCCCTGCATACCTTGCTCAAATGACAGAGCTAAGGGCCATTATGACTCAAGCCAAGAAATATGGCCTTCCGACAGTTGTTCAAGCTTATCCAACAGGGGACAAACAAGACGCGTTTGACCGTGTCACTGCATCAGCACACATTGCCTTTGAAGCAGGGGCGCATATTATTATTATAAGACAACCAAGTGAAGAGCTCTTTGATGCAAAGAATACAACAGCAGAGCTTGATGAGAAACAACAAATACCCCATGCAACTCTTGCAGAGCGAATGGGATTAATTAAATGGTATGCTCTGTCAGGTGCTAGACGTAAAACTACTGTTACTCTTCAGGGCGGGAATATCTTAGAAGATCTAGCTGCTACTTTAGTGGGAGGCAATGATGGCGTTAACTTAGATCAAATTCCGAAAGATGAAACAATCGTGCCCAAGATCGTCGCTATGCTTCAAGCTTCTGCTGAGGGGACAGACACAGTAGATAGATTGATGGAAGCGGCTGCAGCAGTCGCAGTTTCTGGTTCTGACCGAGCGATGTCAGGCCTTGCCGAGAGAACAGGCTCTGAAGCAGCAGTCAAAGATCTTTTCTACGCCAAGACGTTGGATATTGATTATCAAAACACAACCGAGAGACATAATGATCTTAAGGTAACGCAGGTTGGAGCCAGGATCATTCCTTTGTCGAGTGGAGCGCCGACAATAGAATACTTGTTTGTGGGCGAGGATGGAATGGGCCGCCGTTATGTAGAGAGGGAAGCGACCGCATCCGGTGCTTCAGCGGGAGTGAGGGAGGCGTTTTTCTTCTTTGACGGCAAAATAGCTAAGAAGGGTTTTTCTATTATTACTGATGAGATATTGCAATATGTCTATGGAGATATTTCCAGGGAAGAGGCGATAACAAAGATGCTTCGGGATATTTTTGGAGACAAATATGAGAATGAGGAACAAGCTGTTGAATCGCTTAAGAAAGCTAATAAAGGCAAAGGCGTCAGGATCGCTTTATGGATTGCAGAAAAAGTTGTTATGCCGGAATTAAAGAAGGCTGTTGAGAGCGGAAAAGTGGATTTTGCCGACAGGTATAGTGTTGATGATTTTATCATTGAGTTTGATCAACAACTCGGAGGTGATCTCTATCAAAAGACAGCCTTATCCGGGAATAATACAACAGCGATTACTTCTGCGGCTGCTAAACTAGGTGCCAAATTAAATGGTTTGGATACTGAGGAATTTTTATCCTATGGTTATGACCCAAAGACAAGAACAGTTGACCCTGACCAGGAATGGGACATCGTTCATCCCGAGTCGGTTTTAATCGAGGGCGGAGCTCATGGTAATTGGGCAACCACTTGGCAGGAGATAATGCAAATGATGTACCTTAATCCCGAGGAGAAAAAACTGGATGGATTAGCGCCTCAATTTAGAAGCCTGCTGGATAAATTAGATGAATTGACCATCGAGGTAGAACGATTGGTAACCGCTGATGGGGAATCCATGGCGACAGGTCTTGAGGCAGCCTATGTTGTAACAAAAGTAAAAAGTACTCTTAAGCCAATTGATTATGTTTTACGGGCAGCCCTTAATATTGGGCTGGTTCCCGGTGAAGACTTTGCTATAGCTATTGATGCAGCAGCCAGTGAATTTTATCACAAGGCCAATGATCCCAAAGACCCGGGATATAAATATACGGGTTATTATTATGGGGTAGAAGGACGTTATGGAACCAAATTCCAAATTGTCACTCCTGAAGGCAACCCCAAAGAGCTGGGCCGGCTGACGATGGTTAATGTCCCTGGTCAAAAGTCTCAACGATTCTTACATTTGACTTCTGATGAGCAATTTGAATTGGTTCGATATTTGACCACAAGAAAGGACGACCCTTTGCCAATTGGTTTATGGGAAGATTTGTTTGGTGAGTTTGATTTAGCAGGTAACAGGAAGCTCACAGAATTGTTATATGCTCTTGTTGAGAGCAACGGATTTCCTTTTGAGTTTCAAAATCAAGATGGTGTTGTTCATATAGCTGATGATATGACGACGACCCGTCATGATTTATTTGAAGCCGGTATTGATGGAGGGACAGTTGAAATAGGACAAGGGGAAGGCAGAGAAGAATTAACATTTGAAAAGGATACAGTTGATGGTGGATTAATAAAATTAAATCAGGTAGGAACACTAAAACAGACTATGGAAATGACGGCGTATCTCAGGTCACGAGGCAGGAGTGTTTCCCATTCCCATCGGGGGCAGGATACTCATGCCGGGACCATAAGGGGGAGCGTTGCTGTTGCCTCAACAACCTACCCGACAAAACCGCATGATGTTACGGGTGTAAAGCCTAAAATTTTTATTAAGTATGGGACAAACAGGAATATACGCGCCGTTGCTCTGCAGGAAATTCTTGAAGCCTATGAGCGAATCGATGCGAAAAGGGCTGCAAGAAAAGCAGAAAAGACCCCCGGTGGTATCAACCTTAATCCATCCTTGGTGAACTTTGAGGTCAAGAAAGACGGTAATGGGGTAATTTTGCAGGTGAGCGAACAGCCGATCATGTATATGAATATCAACGGCTTTGTTCCTGTCATCATCAATGTAACGCCCGTTACAAACCTGCCGTTTATATTAGGTATGGGTGATGCAGAGAAAGAAAAAGAAGAATATGGCTCGTTAGATTTGGAGCCGGCAGATAAACTTGAAATGGCAGAGGTGATTTAACGCTTTTCTTTAAGGAAGAGTGGTGCAAGTGGCTGCCTTTTGATTGTGGAAGAGGCAGCCACTTTCGATTTATTTCTATGACTTATGGAACCCCGCTTTAAGCGGGGAGAACATAAGCCATAAGAAATAATCGCACTCGAGCATGAAGTGCTCGAAGTGTCATGTGTCCTTCACCTTTATTTGTTATTTTTATTTTCGTCGTGGGAGATGCTTGACAAAACAGCATTTATAAGGTAAAATCCAACCTCACTCATTGAGAGTAATATTTCCATAAAGGAATTTTTGAAGGGAGTTATAGGATGCTCAAAAGAGGCAATAAGATAACAGAATTGGTGGATAAACCGCGATTGCGGACAGATCTTCCTGATATTCATGTGGGTGATCATTTGAAGATGAGAGTCAAGGTTCAGGAAGCGGACAAAATGCGTATTCATCCTTTTGACGGCACCGTTATCCGCAAAAGCGGCGGCGGGATTCAAGAAACATTTACCATTCGAAAGATTTCTTTCGGGGAAGGCGTCGAAAGGACTTTTCCTGTCCATTCGCCTTTGATCGAAAGCATCAGCGTTATCAGCAAAGGCAGGATCAGAAGAGCCAAATTGTATTACTTAAGAGAAAGAATTGGCAAGAAGGCACGAGTCAAAAAACAGAGCACCACATAATTTTTTCCTACCCCGCAATCTTAATCTTCATGAAAAATTCTTCTTTAGAAGACAACATGTTGCATCATGAAACGCAAGCAAGGCGGTCCGGGTACAGCCTTGTCATTGGCGTTGATGAAGCAGGCCGCGGCCCTTTGGCCGGCCCTGTGGTAGCAGCTGCGGTTCTCTTGCATAATTATCAATTCAAGAACCGCATTGCAGACTCCAAAAAATTGACGCCGCATCAAAGAGAAAAGGCATTCGACGAGATCATGAGCAAAGCTTATGTGGGGATTGGCATCATGAATGAAGGCTGCATTGATCTGCATAATATCCTTGAAGCCTCTTTTTTGGCCATGGACAATGCGGTTTTGGATCTGGTCTCCCACATTCCTAAAAATTTATTGAACGGCGATATCGAAAAAAAGGCCTGTCTTCTTATCGACGGAAATCGATTTCAATCGCGGCTTCCCTACGATTTTAGAACCATTATCCATGGAGACGATGTAAGCATTTCTATTGCCTGTGCTTCGATTCTAGCCAAGGTGACGCGGGACAGGATGCTTAATGCCTATGATAAAATTTTCCCCGAATATGGATTCAAGCAACATAAAGGTTACCCCACAAAAAAACACAAAGCGGCAATTAAAGAACACGGTCTTTCTGTGATCCACAGGAGATCTTTTAAACACGTCTGATGAATACCAAGCTTAATCATAAACAGCTGGGAGAAAAAGGGGAATCCCTGGCGGTTCAGTTTTTAAAAGAACAGGGCTATAGAATCCTAAAGAGGAATTATCGTATCAAGATAGGCGAGATCGATATTATCGCAAAAGACGAGGATACGTTATGTTTTGTCGAGGTGAAGGCAAGAAAGAAGGAGGATGCTTACTTTCCTTTTGAAGTTATCTCCCAACCCAAACAGAGAAAGATTTCTCAGGTGGCTGCCTGCTATATTAGTGATCACGATTGTTCTGACCAATATATGCGCTTTGATGTAGTTTCTATTTTGGAAACGCAAGAGGGAGAAGCCCAATTTGAACTCATTAAAGATGCATTTGATGCCGCCTTTATCTCTAGCTGAGCGAGAGGAAAAACATTATAAATTATTGAAAAATCATTATCTTTGGGGTATTATAAACTATAAATAATAATATTAATTATTTTATTAAACCAAAATCCAGCCGATCATTCAAAAGCTTTAAGAACGAATACCAAATCTTACCAAATAAGAAGAGTGAAAAAGTTCAAAACGCACACACTAAAAGAATATAGCAATGCCCTTTCAGCAAAAAAACCTGTTCCAGGCGGTGGCTCGGCGGCAGCGTTAACGGCTGGTTTGGGAGTTGCCCTCATCAGCATGGTCGCTCATTATTCTCTAGGAAAAAACAAGTCTCCAAAAGTTGATTTGAAAATTAAGAAGATACTCAGAAAAAGTGAAAAATTACGCAAACGCCTGTTAGATCTTGTTGACTTGGACGCAAAAGCTTATCTAAAAGTGGTTGCCGCAAGAAAGGGCAGTTTGAAGAAAAAACAAAATGCGTTAAATGAGGCAAGAGAAATCCCCATGGAAGTTTGTCGCTTGAGTTATGAAGCTATGGAACTCACCCCTTTTTTGGTTGCAAAAGGCAATAAGAATTTATTAAGCGATATTCAGGTTTCGGTGGAATTGTTAATGGCCGCTTTTAATGCTGCTATGGTCAATGTGAAGATAAACAAGTAAAGACACAAAGACACAAAGACACAAGGACACAAGGACACAAGAAGGCATATCTACATAGATATACAAAACAATTAATAATTGAACTTTATCTTGAATGTTGTGAGTTTGTAACTCTGTGATGATATTATTTTTTTTGTGACGTTGTGACTTTGTGACGTTGTGACATTATTAAAGGAAACAAATCCATGTCTGCCAAAATTTTAGACGGAAGAGCTTTGGCAAAAGATTTAATAGCTCAATTGAAGAAGGAAGTCAATGCCCTGCAGAAACAAACAGGGGATGTGCCGCATTTGGTTAATGCGATGGTGGGAGATAACAGCAGTTGTTGTGCTTATGCCAAGTCCCAAAAACGTGCTGCCCAAGAAATCGGTATCGCTTATGAGATGCTGAATTTGCCTCAAGAGACAACACAGAAAGATTTTGTGGCGCGAATCGTTCAATTGAATCAAGATAAAAAAGTTAACGGCATCATGATCCATAAGCCATTTCCTCCGCAAATCGATTATTCTGCCGCAGCGAATTTGATCGAAACCAACAAGGACCTGGAAGGCATCAATGTTGTGAACATCGGCCGTATGCTTTTGGGAGAAACCAAAATTATTCCCTGTACGCCTGCAGCTGTGATTGAGCATATGGACAAAACAGGGTTGGATATAAGGGGCAAAGAAGTTGTTATCGTTGGTGCCAGTGATATTGTGGGAAAACCTTTAGGCCTTCTTCTTTTGAGGCGTATGGCGACTGTTACCTTTTGCCATATTGCCACAAGTGAGGCAGGACGCCTCAAGGAGCATGTCGAGCGCGCGGATATTTTGGTCGTTGCCGTCGGGAAAGCGAATCTCATTAAAGGAGAATGGATCAAGGAAGGCGCGGTTGTTATTGATGTGGGTATCAACCAGGTAGGAGGAAAAATTGTGGGTGATGTCGAATTTGATTCCGCAAAGAAAAAGGCATCTTTTATCACACCTGTTCCGGGGGGAGTCGGGCCGGTGACGGTTGTGATGCTCATGCGTAATGGC
>Ga0272441_10001325_pt1 | contig 52952 bp, 58 predicted proteins | sample SSMProp6N_FD_193582 | JGI IMG/M metagenome (GOLD analysis project Ga0272441, IMG submission 193582) | Marine sediment archaeal communities from Little Sippewissett salt marsh, Falmouth, MA, United States - SSM-Prop-6N | ecosystem: Environmental > Aquatic > Marine > Wetlands > Sediment ...
ATTCATTCTGTATAAGAATCGCCCCGACCTGGGGCCCGTTACCGTGGCTTACCAGCACTTCGTAACCTGACCTGATCATCTCCACGATCTGCGCGGCCGTGGCGTTAACGTTCTCCATCTGTTCATTTGCGGAACCCTTCTGACCGGGTTGCAGAATCGCGTTTCCTCCAAGAGCCACAACTACGCGCCTGCTCACTATAATTCCCCCTGTCTTATATTCTTTATTGCGCACAAAAACGATTATAGTCTCATCGACATGCAAAAGACCATAATTTCAGGATTAAATATAAACCGGAGGTCCTGCGCGGTTTATATCCAATAAAAAAGCGCGCCTGAAAAGGCGCGCCTGAGACTTTACGGGGTTCAAAAACCGGTTATTCTTCGAGTACCTCTTTTTCCTTTTCGGCGTATATTTCGTCGACTCTGGTGATGTAATCGTCAGTATGCTTCTGGATTTCCTCGAGAAAATCGTGCATCTGATCCTCGCTGATATCACCGTTTTTTTCCTTTTTCTTGTAGATCTCGTTCGAGTCACGACGCAGGTTCCTTATGGCTACACGCGCATCCTCGGCAAGGCTTTTTACAACCTTGACCAGCTCCACCCTTCGTTCACCCGTGAGTTCCGGCAGGTTGAGACGCACGTTTTCACCGTCCACCATGGGGTTGATGCCCAGGGTAGACGCCTGTATCGCCTTTTCAATGCCCTTGATGGCCGTCTTGTCCCATGGGGTTATCAAAATCTGCCTGGCGTCGGGGATCGTGATCGAGGCCATCTGTGAAAGAGGCGTGGGCGCGCCGTAATAGTCGGCTTTGATGTCGTCTACGAGAGCCGTATGGGCCCTGCCGGTCCTTACACCCTGAAATTCCTTACGGAGGTGCTCCAGGGCCTTGTCCATCTTCCCCTTCATTTCCTTCAATTCCTGCTCGGGCATCTGCGTCACTCCTTTTCGAAATAGACCAGAGTCCCCATTTCCATGTCGTTTACCAGCATATCCTTCAGAGTCCCTTTGCGAAGAATATTCGCGACAAGAATGGGTATCCTGTTTTCCATGCAAAGAGAAAAGGCGGCGGCGTCCATAACCTTCAGCTGTTTCTGCAGCGCTTCCATATAGGTTATTCGCCGCAGAAGCCTGGCATCCGGATTGGTAACCGGGTCACTATCATATATACCATCGACTTTTGTTGCCTTCAACAGGCAATCTGCACCCATTTCCGCCGCACGCAGCGCTGCCGCCGTATCGGTCGAAAAATAGGGCGATCCGGTGCCTGCCGCAAAAATAACGATCCTGCCTTTTTCGAGGTGCCGCAACGCCCTGCGGCGAATGAAGGGTTCCGCTACAGCCTGCATCTGGATAGCTGTCTGGACTCTGGTGGGTATCCCCATTCGTTCCAGGGTGCTCTGAAGCGCCAGAGAATTGATGACCGTGGCCAGCATTCCCATATAGTCACCCTGAGTCCTGTCGAGATCCTCCGTCTGCGCCCCCCGGAAAATATTTCCGCCGCCGACCACCATGGCGACCTGTACACCGCTTTCGGAGACGGAGGCTATCTCCTCGCACATGTCGGAAATAGCTTCCATATCCAGCCCGAAATGGTTTCCCCCGGCAAGAACCTCGCCGGAAAGCTTGATGAGTACCCGCCGATGCACGACAACACCTCCCTGAAAAAAAGGGAGGGCGGATATCCGCCCTCCCTCTGTTCGACTAACCTCCTATCGAAAACCGGGCGAAGCGTTTTATTCCCATGTTCTCGCCCATTACCGCGATATTTTCAATAAGAAGATCCTTTATCTTTTTCTCCGTATCCCGAATGTATTTCTGCTCAAGAAGGCAGTTCTCCTCGTAGAACTTGGCTATCCTGCCCTCGGCTATCTTGTCGACTATGTTCTCCGGCTTGCCCTCGTCGAGAGCCTGCTGCCTGAATATCTCTTTTTCTCTGTCCAGGTCTTCCTGGGGTACATCCTCGGAGCTAAGGTACGAAGGCGCAGCTGCTGCTATGTGCATGGCAAGTTCCTGTCCAAGTGCGTGAAATTCGTCGGTGCGCGCCACAAAATCCGTTTCGCAGTTGAGCTCTACCAGAGTGCCGATCTTTCCGTTGGTATGGATGTAACTGAAGATCTTTCCTTCGGAGGCTTCCCTGCCGGCTTTTTTGGCGGCCTTGGCCAGGCCTTTCTCTCTAAGAAAATCAACGGCTTTTTCTACGTCGCCGCCGCATTCCCCAAGGGCTTTCTTGCAATCGAGCACACCTGCGCCCGAACGATATCTAAGTTCCTTTACAGCATCCATGTCTACAGCCATCTGTGGTTACTCCTCCTTCCAGCCTTTTCGGTCTTCAAGTTCCTTCTCAACGATCTTCTCGCCTACGGTGCCAAGGTTTTCCTGGATCTCATCGACCTTTTTCCTTGACTCATCAGCGTTTTCGTCTTCGTCGGTTGCATCCTGCGTTGCCTGGGGTTCGGTTGCTCCGTCCTTACCCTGTTTGCCCTCTACCACTGCGTCAGCCATGAGGCCTATGATAAGCTTGATGGCCCTGATGGCGTCATCGTTCCCCGGGATCGGGAAATCGATAAGATCGGGGTCACAGTTGGTGTCGACTATGGCCACGATGGGTATTCCAAGCTTGCGGCCTTCAAGTACGGCTATGTCTTCCCGGCGGGGGTCAACAATGACCAGGGCGTCCGGAATAGACTTCATGTCCTTGATGCCGAGCAGGTATTTCTCGAGTTTTGCTTTCTCCTTGGAAAAACCTGCGAGCTCTTTCTTGGTCCAGTTTTCCGCACCTTTTCCTTCTTCGAGCGCCTGGAGTTCTACCATTCTGCTTACACGCTTGCGTATCGTGGAAAAATTGGTAAGCAGCCCGCCCAGCCAGCGATGAGTGATATAAAACTGACCGCTCTTTATCGCCTCGTCCCTGATGGTTTCCTGCGCCTGTTTTTTGGTCCCCACGAAAAGGACGCTGCCGCCGCCCTCCGAGGTCTGGCGAAGGAACTCGTAGGCTTTTTCAAGCCCCTTGACGGTCTTTTGAAGGTCTACAATGTAAACGCCGTTGCGCTCCGTAAAGATGAAAGGCTTCATCTTCGGGTTCCAGCGCCGGGTCTGATGTCCAAAATGAACACCGCACTCCAGCAACTGCTTCATGGTCACTATAGCCATGGTTATCCCTCCCTGGTTTTTGTCCCTCCACGGTCGTCTCTCCGAAACGGAATCCGCCATCCTGGCGGACACCGCCGTTCCAGTCGGACCGTGTGCGATATAAGGGCCATCGGGGAGTATAGCACAGGTATAGATTGACCGGCAACAACTTTCGCCGTACCATATACCCGGTATACCTACTTTTGCATTATCTGCACTCAAGGAGGAGCTAGCAATGGCAAAAACATCACTGATTCAGCAACTGGAAAACATGCCGCCGGATCAGAAAGCAATGCTCAACAGGCTGAAACGGGTGGAGGGTCAGCTCAGGGGGATCCAGCGCATGATCATCGAGGACAAACCCTGCAAGGATATCCTTCTGCAGCTTTCCGCCGCACGAAAGGCCATGCAGAAAGCCTGCATAGAAATCCTGAAAAACTACGTTCGCAGGTGCCTGGCCGAGTCGAGGTCACCGGACATGGATGAAATGGAAAGGCTCATAGGAACACTTATCGACATTGCTCCAATGCAACTGGAACCCGACGACGCCGAATCACAGTAATGAATGGGAGAGGGCGAAAACCGCTCTTCCATTTATTCGGTTTCTCCACCCTCAAAGGAGATGCTTTCGGAAGACATGTCTTCCGAAAGCATCATTGAAAGCAGTACGCCGGCCCTGATGGTCCGACCCGTTAGCGAATCTTCCAGTGAGTCTCCCCGGACTATCCATACTCTCCACGTGGACTCGGTTTCGTCTCCCCTGGCCATAACATGGGCTGAGCGAAGCAGCGCCTTCCAGCCTTCGCGACCCTCGCCCATTGCAGCCTCTTCGGCTACTCTGGCAGCGGCGGCGGCCTTTACCGACGCCGGCAATATTTCGCCCTCCGGCGGCTCCCTGTGCTCGATGACTAGTTTTTTTTCGGGAAAAAGCTCCACCATTCCCGAAACGGCTTCTACCACGGCCTTCATTCGCCTGTACTGGGGCCTCGCCAGCATGCCCGTTGTAAAGACCTCCACGGGCACCACAAAAACGGGTTGAAGCAGAAAACGGGCGTTTTCGGGCAGATCTCTCCCGGGTTTAAGGTATCCATCTCTCGATTTTTCCGGCATTTTGGCCTCCGTTAGATATACGATACCAGGTTACACGAAAAAAGCGGTCTTCTGCGGGAGACCCAGCACCCCCGTGGCGCCCGAAAGACACCGATTACCGTTGCTCCCTTCCGGGCCTGGCGGGGTTCACGGGCTTTCGCCGCACGGGACTGGGCATCCCGCAAAAAACCGCTTGTAATATTTGCGCCTGACGATTGTACCACACGAGGGATGGTAATTCAGGCCTGTTTCAGCCAGTGAAGCTGCTGCACGAAGTCGAGTTCGCGAAAAGGGGCAAAGGTGCTTATCCCTCTTTCGAGTAGCTTTTCTTCGAGGGCGGAGGGAAAGAACTTTCCTGCAAGTATAACCACCATATCTCCTTGGCTAAGCCTGGGCAAAAGACCCTCAAAAAGCGATTGCGTAAAAACGCGCTCTTTTTCGAGAGTCATTGGGATCTGGAAACAGCCGTCACGTGCTGTGAAATCGGGATCGAGAGATTCTTCGGGACCTACGAGACCCGCCCGCTCCGAGACCACAAGCCACTCGTCGGCTTCTCTTTCGGCCAGTTCTCTTGCGCTGCGAAACCATTGGGAAACGTACATATTCCGGGCGGCGGCCCGGCGATGCAGCGTCTGTGGAACCGCGCAGACAAGAAATATAATTTTGTTGGAACGTGGCGTCATCGTCATCACCACTGTTTCATGCGTATGAGATTTAACCGGTCTTTATTCTTTTTTAGTATAACACAAATCAATAGAGGTCCCAACTTTCCTTTACTCTTCTTTACGTTATGATCCCATATAAAAAAGCCGGAGCTCATTTGAGCTCCGGCTTTTGGAGTCTGGCGGAGAAGGAGGGATTCGAACCCACGGGACGTTGCCGCCCAGACGCTCTCCAAGCGCCCGCCTTCGACCACTCGGCCACTTCTCCAGAATTGTTCGCGGCCCGCTGAACTGTTGTTGGCGGAGAGAGTGGGATTTGAACCCACGAGGCAGCTATCAACCACCTAGTCGATTTCGAGTCGACCGCCTTCGACCACTCGGCCATCTCTCCGCACTATCACGCCTTTCGGCGAGCCTGAAAGAATTCCCGGAGGATTGTAACACATTCCCCCTCGAGTACGCCACCGGTAACTTTGCATCTGTGATTGAACCTGGGATCCGACGGAATATCGTAAAGCGTACCGCACGCGCCCCACTTCGGATCGCTCGCGCCAAAATATACGGACCTTATACGCGCCTGCAAAAGAGCTCCCGCGCACATCGGGCATGGCTCCAGTGTCACGGCAATGTCGCATCCATCCAGAGCCCACCACCCGCTATTTCGGGCGGCGTCTCGCATGGCCACGATCTCGGCGTGGGCCGAAGGGTCGCAGTCGGTTTCCTTTCTGTTGCAGCCTTCACCCAACAGGGTGTCGCCCCGGAAGATCACAGCGCCTACGGGAACCTCTCCCAGGATCGCAGCTTCGCGCGCCAGATCAAGGGCCTTTTTCATGAAGGATCTGGCTCTTGCCATTTCCCCTTGCACTACATTGAACCCCTGGTCGAGATCATACCGTCAGTAGAGTTACCTGCGGCGCATGGTGCGGATAAGTGAAACAAACAAAACGAAAAGAACAAGCGAGGTGCTGAGAGCAAAGACTCCAAGTATCGTTCTGTCTCCCCTGAATCTTTCCAATAATCTTTCGTACCAGGTTTCAGGTGCTTTCTCGGGCGCTCTGGGTTCCGGGGTCTCCAGGTAGAAGGGAACTATCTTGCCTTTGGGAGAAACAAGACAAAGGTCTCCCATCAGCCTGCTCTTGAGCAGCACATCGCTGAAAAGTTCTCCATTGGGCATGTTTCTGGCCCATCCGGCCGCAAGGATAAGGCCTCCGTCTGTTTCGCCGCCGCGCACCAGCTGGAACAAGGCGGCGTCTTCACCAAAATCGGGCACTACCGGAACACTTGAACCCGAAATGATCCGCTTCTGTTTGTTGTCGTAGCCAACAGCCAGTTTGATGTTCTTTGCAAGGATCTGATCCACCGGAGCCAGAACGACCGCGCTCTGGCCTGCGGCGGGGGCCTTGAAAGCGTTCAGGCTTTGTACTTTCAGGGATATACCGCTCAGGAGATTCTGCTGCCAGTCCAGCAAGACGTCTCCCATAGCAGTAAGGGCGTCTCCGTCAGCCGAAGGGCTTACGTAAAGAGTGATGACGTTCCCCGTGAAGGCGTACGGGAGATATTCCAGGAGCGGCTGCATTGTTTTGATGTCGTGAGGCATATGCAGATAGGACGCGCGGTCGACCACCAGCCATGCGGCTTCGGTAAAATTATGACCGCAGTCGAATGTATCTATATCCAGATACGCCGTAAGGTTGATGTTCAGGAATTCCCCGCCCCTCTTGTTTTCGGGGATCGGAACGACAAGACGCCCGTTCTCTATGTTGGACGGACCCAGAGGCGAGGATCGAACGGGTACGTCGTCCATTTCGACCGTAAGGGCCGACTTCCTTTCGTTAAGCGCCGGAGCATGCCGAAAATGAAGCACAAGCTGAGGGTCTCCCCGTAGTTCCCACTGGGGCGGTATCTGGAAACTGAGCATCTGCTCGTGGCTATATGTTCCCCTGAAAACCACATCTCCCGTGAAAACCTCTGAAAAAAGAAGGTCCATTTCCTCTTCGGCCTTTGTGTCTGCGGAGGGTAAAGGCGTTTTAAGGGAAAGAGCAAGTTTCCTGTTGTTCATCTGATCCTTCAGTTCCGGCAGCATCAGGGCCCTGGTCCCAAAAAGCACACCGGCAGCATTTTCAGCAGTTACCAGCATCCGGCCTCTGCCCTTGTCGTTCAGGAACGTGGACATAAAGGCAACATCCTTTAGATGGTCCGGTGTGCCGAACGACTTGTGTAGGCTGGCCGGGAAGGCGGCGGACCTGCCGAAGTAGATGATATTAAAGGCCGTGGCAAGTTCGGGCGTAACATCGCCCAATCGCATAACCAGAGGTCTAAAGTCCTTGAAGCGGGCTTTTCGCGCCCAGTCCAGAACCAGACTGTAGGCGGCTTGCAGTTCTTCGGGCTGGAATTTGTCGGGCACCACCAACAGGCAGTTCTCTTTGTGATACGGGTTCGTCTCGAAATAGGGCGTAGTGAAATCCATTAGCCTGAGATCACTGCGTGGCATATACCGCAGGTGAACGAAGCTCTCCCTGTGTATCCTGAGCCAGTTGCCAGGGTTGTCTATGTCCTGGCACTGTTCTTCGCTCGCCCTCATGAAGCTGCTGAGAGTTATCTCGTTGGTTTCGGGGCCGAAGTATTCGGCGCCAACCGGAATTTTGATCTCGCCCTTCCATGTATTGCTTTTGTCGAGGATGATGGTCTGAACGGGAGCGTCGTTAACGCTTACAACAACGTTGGATATCCGCGGGTTGGTCATCTGGGAGTGACTCAACACCACGTGTATGTAGCATCCGTCAAGGACTTTCCAGGTGGGCGAAATATCTACATAAAAAGTCTGCGTGGCGAAAATGCTGTTGACGGACAGATCCACGTCGGTAAGCAGCCCGTTGAACGCCTGGGGGCCTTTCCCTCCGTAGGTTCCGGAAGCGGGAACAAGGTTCTGCGAAGCGACGTTCACAGGCGAGGGTTCCGGTTCTTTGGGCTTTGTTCCACCGGTTTCCGGGGTCTTCGGCGCCGGGGGCGGAACTGCGGCGGCTGAAGAGGGATAAAGATCGATAACTATACGGTCGGGGTTTTTAAGCACAAAATGCTTTATGGATACTTTGTCCGAGGCGAGGGCTATCTTTACTACCGACACACCGTCTCCTTCTGAATCCGCACGAAAGCTCGAAGCCAGGCGGTTAGACGGAAACCCGCCCTGCATTGCGCGCGAGATATCCGTAGACACCCTGACAAGGACATCCCCGCCCGTTCTGTCGATAGAATATTTTGCCGGCCTGTCGAGATCCAGAACTATCCTCGGCCCCTTCGGCTGGATACCTGTCCGAATGGAAGTAACAGAACACGATCCTTCTTCTGCTGTTGTCGCTACGCAAAGAAACAGGACCACGCCAGCGCAAAAGGCTTTTGTAAATAAATGATCGAATAAAGTCTTCCTCCGCCCGCTCATAACATCACCCCGCCCTCTTGGTTTTTACCCAGAAAGTTTTATCTTTTCTGAAAATACCCAGAATGCCTTGAATGATCGCGTTGAACATTACCAGCAGCCACATCTGACTGTAGGTAAAATACATGATCAGGGCCAGCAACAGATTGGATCGTTTGTCTTCCCCGGCTTCCGTCGTCAACGTTATGCCCATTTCAACAACGAACAGTATTGCCGCAAGGAACCATAAAATATTGAAGGGCCCCTCAAGCACGATCTTACCCAGTCCCGTGACTCCGAGAGCAAAAAGCACCAATGACGTGCTGACGCTTGCAAGGAAAAGGAAATATATCATCATAAGGTAGAGAATATCCCAGTAAAGCCGGAACCTGCCCTTCAATAACAGCGAAAAGAGATATTTTCTGAGCACATAGACATTGCCCCTGGCCCACCGCGTTCTCTGCCGGAACCATACCGGCCAGGTCTCCGGTTCTTCTTCCCATGTTACGGAATAGGGAACCATCTTGATGAATTTTTTCCTGAGATAGATCCTGATCGAAAGTTCCGTGTCTTCGGTCAAAGCTTTTTCGTCCCAACCGCCCAGAGACCTCATGAGGTCGGTCCATACCACAAAATTGGTTCCGGGAATCGTGGTAAGGCGATACATTTTCCAGCGCCCGGCCTGTGTAGTCCATTGAAAGAATATAGTTTCCAGATTTATGAATCTTGTAAGGATGTTTCTTTCCAGATTTCGTGTCCTGAATTTGCCTATGGCCGCGCCGAGAACGTCTTTGCCTTTTACCAGGTTCCTGACCAGGTAGAGGAGTGCGCTCCTCTCCGGCGTATTGTCGGCATCGTAAACCGCGATAACTTCTCCGGAGGCTCTTTCGAGACCAAAATTCAGGGCCGAGGATTTGCCCCTGCCGGCCCGTTCCTCCGGCACCCTGAGCACCTTTAGCACCCCGCTGGATTCAGAGGCTACTTTTTCGGCTATGGCCTGTGTTCCATCAGTGGAAGCATCATTCAGGCACAAAACCTCAAGAACGCCGCCCGGGTAATCCATTGCCAGGATGGCCCTGAGGGTGCGTTCTATGACAGCCTCCTCGTTATGAGCTGGAACAAGTACTGTCACCGAGGGGATCTGTCCTATGGGCGTGCTGTCGAAAAGCCGTTTTTCCTCCTCCGCCTCGATCGAGTAGCGATAACCGGCGTAAGAAAGGACCACGTGATACAGAAGGACGCTCCATATAACGACCAGACAGGTTATAAAGATGTAATCAAGCGGTCCTATCATTGTCTGAAAAGCTCCTTTTTTCGCTTTTTGCGCAGCCTGAGATAGATCATAAACAGCACAAAAGCCGAAACCGACCCTGCCGCCAGCGGAATATAGTTAGTTTCACTTGTTTCCCTTTTGGCGACGTCCCAGAGGTCTTCCACCGGCTCAATTTCAACCCTCGGCGGTTCACCCATCTCCGAGCCTACGTCAACGAAGACGAAACCCATATCCCTTACAAGAGGAATCAGTTCCCTGAGGTACATATCCCCGGCGACATAGGGATGATAGAAAAAACAGGCGAATGGATCTCTTACTATGGCGGCCAGCAGATCAAGCCTCTCGATAATGGTCCTGACTGAAACAGTCTCCGCGTTTGTGGCTATATATCCCAGCTGCTCAGGTATGACCTTGAGCCCCGAGTAAGAGCGATAGATGAGATATGGGAAATCCTGCGTCGTAAGATATGTTTTGTTGTTTATCATCAACGAGCCCGCTATGGCCCCGAAATATCTACCCAGCTCTTTCTGCAGGCTCAGCGGCATGTTGTAATGCGGCGCCTCGAACAGCAGCGGATGCAGCCCGGCCCTCTGAAAAAGCCACAGGCCATATTTCATATGGCTGTCGAAATATTTTGTTTCATCGGGTATCGGTCCGTCGGTCTCGACATCCCAGAACTCCGATCCTTCTCCAGAGACCTGGTGATACTGGTGCGATGTGCCGTGCATGATCACCGTGCCGCCGGAGCGCTCGGCCTCCTGAAGGACCGCCACCAGTTCCTGATTGTCGGGGAGCACCGTGGCCAGCTTTTTGCCCTTTGGATTGATGAAAACAGGGAAAACCGCCATGGAGAACGGCACACCTTCCTCTTTGAGGTACCGGATGCAGTCTCTGAGCTTGTCGAGTCTTTTACCTCTGTAAGATGGATTTATATCCTCCAGTCTTATCATCGCCTTGCGTATTGGGCTGTGCGGCGTCTGCAAGATATCGTGAAGAACGTCGGCGAACACCCATGCAGGAATTTCGAAAACGGGTTTTCCCGAAACCAGCCACTCGGCTTCTTTCTTTTCGATAAACGGAACACTGCTGTCGGCCCTGAAGAACGACACTACCGTCTCACCGAAAGGTCGCGACATCTGGTGAACCGGAAAAGCGTCAAGCCAGAATCTGCGGCCCCTGTATTCGACACTGTCGACCGTTTGTATTGAAGGCAGCGCGCCCAGGCTTCTGTGCGTGCCGATGTAGCAGGTCGTCAGGGTCCTGGATTTCAAAACCCCGGCGAACAGAGGTCCCGCCGGAGGGGAATCGTAGCTCGCCAGATAAAATACGGCATCTGCCGAGGCGACCTTTTCAGGCTCTTTTTCGATCTGGTCAAGCGTGACAGGCTCGGCCAGATACTCCCTGAAATGGCCGATGAGGTTGGTTACGGCCACTGTAAGGTCTTCGGTCGTTTCGTCGTAGACCACCAGCGCGGTTTTACCCGACGCCGACGCAGCGAAAACACAAAGGATCAAAAGCGCTATCAGGAGAGGTCTGGTCACCTGAAGAGGTCCCTCCTTCCCCGCGTCGATCTTCTGATATAAGTGGCAAAAAGGACCGACGCCAGAATGCCTCCAATACAGAGAAGGCCGTACGCCAGATATCTGCTTAGATATCTGGGAGAAACATCGGCCGGTATACGCTCGTTATCGCTAACAGTTATTTCGCTTTCCGTTTTATTACCGGCGAACACAAAAGAATCGGGTTCGTAACCCTCGAGTTCAAGTCCCTCTATAAGGGTTTCAAGAGATTCGACCCCCAGCCTGGGGTCATAGGCCAGGGATGCGAGAGCGCCCCTGATGATAGTCATTTCCCTGGCTTTACTCAGAATATCCGCCATCGACTGCTGCGGCATGTATCCTGAAACATAACCCAGGTTTTCGGGTATCAGTCTCATCGCCCCTGCCCGGCATTCGAAGGGGGGAACAAATGAAGCTGATCCTGTCCAGGAGCTGGCCTGTATCCTTCCCGATATCAGGTCGAAGCGATCAGCCACTGTGTCGAGCAGGTCGGGGGGCAATCTGTAGCCCGGGGCGACAAATCCTTCGGGATGTATGCCCAGCCTCTGGCAAACGTCAAGACCTTTCGCGATCCGGGTTCTCAGTATTTCTCTTCCTTCTTTCAGTGGTATGTCTTTGTCTATATCCCAGAATTCCGCCGCATTGTCGTCGGGGATACGATGAATATTTCCGGCAAAACCTCTCATGAACAGAGGCACGCCACGATCCTGCAACAGACGCAATTCTGCGGAAAGTTCCCTGTTTTCCTCCAGGGTAACCAGATTGCCGGTTCCGGCTTCCCATATGGCCGGCTGAAAAGACACGCCGAAGGCAATACCATTTTCGGCGAGCCATTCTGCAGCTTCTGCAAGAACAGTGGGGTCAGCGAACGGGTCGATACCGTCGAGTCTTACAAATATTCCGCGACTCTGCGCACTCTGCCGCATTGCATCCATCAGCATGTCGACAAAAACAAATAGATTCCCTTCCCAGAACGGAATGCCTGTAAAAAACCAGAGGTCACGCCCCTTGGCCTTCACTGCAAGTGGGGTTGATTCCGCCATATTGGTGGCCCAGGCAAGCACTTCATCACCTTCGCCTGCTTTAAGCACCGGGGTTTCCTGCCCCGTACCGGTGAAAAGCACTTTGTCGCCCCGCCTTGCATGGTCGTATTCGAAAAGTTCACCCTGTTCAAACACGATACTTCCCTCCTGAACGGCCGGAGACCCTTGTCCCACCCAGATAACGGGAACGGTCGCCGTTGGGAGCCTGATTTCAGATACGCCCCGTTCAAGGACCAGAAACACTACCGCGTCGAATGCACCGGCAATTGCGGGATCATAGGTTTCTCTGCCTTGAACAACCACTTCTTCGGCAAAATGCGACAGAAGAACGCGCATCATAAAAACCGGGTCCGCCGAACTGGAGGGCAACAGTGACCCTCCGTCATGAACCATCAATATTCTGGTTCCGGGCTGGGCGGACACCTCTTGAGCGACGGGACCCATAAAGAACAACAGCGTTAAAACAGCAAAAAACGTTCGCTTTAACGGCCGCCTAGCCTCGGTCATATTCGTAATCCCTCCTGGCTACGTTCAGCAGGGGGATATATTCTTCTCCGTCCTCCGGATAGGTGGAAACACCTACCTTGATGGTGAGCTTTATCCTGCGGAACTCCTCGCCCGCGGGTGTAACGTCAATATAGGGCAGTCTCTCCTTGACCCTTTGCTGCAATGTTCTGGCGCCCTCTTTGGGGGTGCCGGGAAGAACGAACCCGAACTCGTCCCTGCCGATACGCGCCACGAAATCCTCTACTCGCTTGACGGAACGAATAACCTCGGCAACCTTGAGAATGACCATTTTCTGAACCCTTGCGCCATGAACGTCTTCCATTTCGTCCATAAAGGCGATCTTTACCATCATCAGGGAGAATTCTCCACCGTATCGTTTGGTTCTCGAAGATTCCTCGACCACCCTGAAGGCGAAACGTTTAGCGTTATCCAGCCCCGTGGCTTCGTCCACAGCAACGAGATCCTCGATCTCGGTGTGAAGCGTACCCAGGCGGTCTATGACCCCCGAGACGGTCTCATGCAGCGACCCGCTGAGAAAGGCCGCTACAGGAACGGCAATAAGCCAGAAAAGCTGGCTTACTCCAATGTCTACAGGCTGCCCCAGCCACAGCACTACGCCAACTTTTAGCGTTCCGTATCCAAAAAGCACGAGCAGGGCGACTATGAGGCTTCCCCTCGTCCCAAGGCTGAGACCTGTAAAAAGGCAGCCCGCCGTCACCAGCGACATGGCGTATTGCTCAAATGGTATGTTGAAACGCATGAACTGCCACGTGAACAGCACGACGAAGCCACAGAACAGAAGAGAAAGTTTCAGGTAAATGTTTCGTTTCAGATTTTGTTCAGACACAGTATCCGCCTCCTCCGCCCATTCGGGCTCAATCGGATTGGAGCAAAGCGTCTATGGCTAGAAGCGCCAGGAGGTTGTCGAACGTCCAGGCCGAATAACAGCCCTCGCTTTCCTCGTATCCCAGCAGTCCTTTCATGCCGGGGGAATCCATTCTGAATTCCGACAGACTGCATGCCTTGTCCATAGCTTCCACGCTGAAGCCTGCGTTCTTAAGGAACAGAGACATCAGCGCTATTACCGATATGTTCTCGTTGCCGTATTTGTCCGTCAGGCTGCCCGTAAGACTGACCCGCCTTACATGCTCCGCCGCCCGCAACGGGAGAAAGCCGCCTTCGGCCATGTAGGACAGGGCCATCATTTTCCCTATTATTTCGTCTTCGGGGCTATCGTCGTCGTACATCGATTCACCAGTATCGTAAAGCCACATTGGCAGGTCGCGGCCCGATACACCCGCCGCGAGGACCCCCCACGACCTTTGCATCACGGGCGTCCAGCGCGGGTCGTGTTTTGCAAGAAGCTCCATCGCCAGCACATCCACGTAGGCCAGTGTGCTTGTTTCGTACGTATCGGCTACTTTAAACTTTCCGGTAACGCCTTTTTTCCATGAACAGCCGTCTACGAGAACATTGTCCGTTACGTTGTACTCAAGGACCGCTTCGCCTATCGAAAGCGCAAGGTCCAGATACGCCTGCCCGCCCCAGAGGCCATGGGCAAGGATAAGCGCTCTGGCTACTCTCAGGTCGTCCAGGGAGGCGTTCCAGGGTTCGTCCGGCTCCATGTTCTCTTTCAGCTTCCAGTACATGAGACCGAGAGGACCCAGAAAGCGGGTCTTGACCATTTCCATCTGCCTGTCGAAGGAGCGCCTGTCACCGGCGTTGACCGAGACAAGCATCTCAAGCCCCACCGATTCCGAAAGGAATGATCTTTCCTCCGTGTTGGTATACAGCAGCCCGCAGGGGGCCCGTAGTGCATTTTCGAGCCCCCTGGATATTTCTTCTCTCATTTTCTCAAGGTCACAAACCAGGCATTCAGCAACAGGTGCTGAAGCATGGATAAACATGAAAACCGCAACAAAAACAGAAATACAAGCCTTGAATCTCTTCATAACGGCATGTCCTCACATGACATGTCAAAATAAAAACATATATAGCGTCCGCAGTGTCATTATACGCTGTATTTTGTGTTTTGTCATGCAAATCAACTCTGGAATGGAACGATGACACGTTACAATCGTGGTATGGGGCCGGCCGTCAGCCGCTTAAGCCTGACGGGTGTCACCTGTTGCTTTTCAGTTCACGCCTGAGGACCTTCCCCGCGCCCGACATGGGCAGGGCGTCCACAAAATCGATCTTTCGGGGAACCTTGAAATGCGCCAGCCTTTCCTTGGCGAACTGGATCAGTTCGTTTCTTGAGACAACCGCTCCTTCTTCTACAACCACAAAAGCCCTTACCACTTCTCCGCTGATAGACGACGGCATCCCGACGGCGGCGGCCATGCTTACCGACGGATGAGAGTTGAGAACCGTTTCGACTTCCTGAGGATATACGTTGAAACCTCCTACTATGACCAGATCGGTAGCCCTGTCGAGAATGGATATATATCCGTCTTCGTCGATGCGGACGATATCACCCGTATTGAACCATCCGTGACTGAATCGCTCGTCAGTCAGGGCCGGCGCCCTGAAGTATCCCGAAACGACCGAAGGCCCTCTGAGCCATAGAACGCCTTCTTCCGATAGCGGCAGTTGCGTTTCGCCGTCGATATCCATGACCTTTACGTCGTAACCAGGCAAAGGGGGACCCACGGTCCCGAGTTTTCGTGTCTTCTCGGAAGGATTGCAAGAAACCACAGGGGAACATTCTGTAAGCCCGTACCCCTCGAAGCAGATAACTCCCATTTCTTCCCTTATCCTTTTTTCCAGTGACCCGTCAAGTTTTCCTCCGCCTGTAAGAATATAGTCAAGATCCGGAAGCTTGACTTCTCCCCTGGTAACTGCGCCCAGAAGGAACGGCAGCATGGTGGGAACGGCGATCATGATACTTACGGATGTTTTACGTAGCGTCTCAACGGTGTTTCCCAGGGGTATGAACGAAGGAAGCAGGACCATGGGGAGGCCGAAGCGGAGGGGCAACACACCACAGACGGTAAAACCGAAGGAATGAAAGTTGGGCAGAACGTTCATGATGACCCTTCCCGTTTCGAAACCCTCTATGGTTTCGTGAACCCGTCTGGAGTTGTCCAGCAGGTTCAAATGGGTTACGGGGACCCCTTTGGGTTCTCCAGTTGTGCCCGATGTTGCGAAAAGAACGGCGATCTCCTTTTCGGATGGTTCGGAGACTCTGGCCCTGACCATGGGCAGGTCACCATCCAGAGACGAAACGACGATAGGGAAATCCTGGTTTTCGAGGATACCGGCAACACTTTCCATACCTTTGCCCAGGACCACCAGCGACGGGTCGATGCGACGGACGATATTGAGGATTATTTCCGGTCCGCCTCTTCCATTCAGCGGCGAAACAGTCGCTCCCAGGCGCCACGCGGCTATGGCCGTTATCCACAGAAGTGGGGAATTGGGAGCAAAAACGGCAATTCTGGAACCTGGCGCTATCCCCGCCCCGGAAAGGGTTTCCTGACATTTCAGGACCTCGTTTTTGAGCCTTTCCCCGCTCCACCACTCATCGTTCCACCAGAGCGCCGGTTCCGCGGGATTTTCGGAAAGTCGTTCGATAATGGCGTCATCCAGTCGATTCCATCTCTCCAACGGGTGGTCCCCCTCTCGATAATGGGTTTGACTTTAAATATCAGATGTCTCTTAGCGCGCTTTTCAGAAGGGTCAGGTCCATATAGGCAAGGTCTTTACCCTGCTTGCCCTCAGGGGCCAGAAACTCCCTGCGGCCAAGGCGTTCCAGCGCGGTTTCGGCCAGAAGAAAATCCCTGCCTCCGACCCTGTCGGCGTCTCCCTTTTTCAGAACTACCGAACGAAAGGGGTTTCTCATCAACCTGCCGTTAGGCGGCAGGGGAGAGCTCCAGAGGATGTATCCCTCACTCAGCATTTCCTTTACCTTGAGCATTACATCTATCGGGGCGCCCTCTACATTCACCATGTCATCTGGATAGATCTTCAATACCTCGGGGTTGTTTGAAACGATAACTATGTCATTCATGATAATCGTATGCTCCTTTGTTCTATGCGCCTTCAAGACATTATACCCCCGCCCGGGCCATCGCAACCCCAAAATAAAGGAGGAAGAGCCTTGCGGCCCTTCCTCCTTACGGCAGGAAACGAGTAAAGAGGCTTTATTATCAGCCAGTGAAAACCGTCTGTTCCCCGATATCTGTCTGAATGGCTTTGAGAGCGCGTTCAAGAAGACCGCGTCTGACCGCTCTGTCGCCTTCCTGCCCCTGTGTCGGGTCTCCGACAGGATGTGGAATGGCTATTCCCGGAATTATCCTGTTGGCCCCGACCGTCAGCATGATCGGAACGATGGTGGCTATCTGAACCACGGGTATGCCGGCCGTCTCCTCTATCTCCCTTACCATCGATGCGCCGCATCGAGTGCAGGTTCCTCAGGTAGACGTAAGAATGGCCGCGTCGACACCGTCTTTTTTGAGTTGTTCACCTATTTCGCGGCCGAACTGTTCGGCGTTGGCTACTGCCGTTCCGGTTCCCGTTGTGGTGAACACGTGATCATACAGTTTCCCGAACACGCCTTCCTTTTCCATGACGCGCATGATATCAAGCGGCAGTACCGTGTCTGGATCCTCGTTGGCCCAGACTCTGTCGTATCCTCCGTGGATCGATTCGAAATTATCGGGAGTAAGGTCGTCGAGACCGGATATATCGTAAGTCCCATACGACTCGGCAGAGGACACTCTTATATGGTCGGGGTTGCCGCTGGGCACTATACCGCCGGAGCTGACAAGAGCTATGGTTGCGTTTTCAAGGTTTTTGACCGCCGCCGCCGGATTTATTCTCTTGAACACCGGCATTTCGTACTCGGTAACGAACTCTTCTCCCGCGATCTTTTTGAGGAGCATGTCGACAGCTCGCCTGGCGCCGTTGGTCTGGTGGAAAAAGTTCTTTCTGATACCTCTCGAGATGTAGCCCTCATCGGCGGCGGATCCAAGGGTCTCTTTCCGCAGCAGCTTTCGGGCAAGAGACACCATGGCCGGAAGAGCGTCCTTCATTCCTCTGGCGCTGTCTGCTACAGGAACGATATAGGCGCCGGACGCGTAAAGTTCCACGCCGGGGTTTTCGTGGTACATACCCGTAACGGCGGGAACGCCAAGCTGCTCTGTGACCGCAGAGCACACATCACCGCAGGCCACTCCGTAGCGTCCGGCGTTAAAGGCCGGACCGGCGATCACCAGATCGGGCTTCATCTCGCCTATCATCTCCATGCAGGCCGCTCTTGCTTCTTCGAGATTCTCGCCGTAATAGCTGTCGCCGCATATAACGGTGCCGACTACTTCGGCCTCTCCCTCAAGGAGCTGGCGTATCTGCATGGCGGGACCTGCGGCTTCCGTTTTCGAGGAAGGAGGCGTGTGGGCCTGTTCCTCTCCTCCCATTCCCGCAAAGAACTGGTTTATGTAGCATACGACCCGTTTGGCCATCGTTTTCGCCTCCTTTCCTACACCCAGCGGGCCCCGATGCTGCTGAAGCCCAGTTCGTTCGTGGAACCGATAATAGCCTGCAGCTCCACATACATGGAGCCGTCCGACCGGAGACTTTCCTCGGCGCCGCCAGAAAGGTTGGCGATCGATTCGGCAAAGCCGATGACTTTTTCCATGGGAGGCAGTTCAACCATTTCGTTGACGTTGCCGGCCGAAACGAAGGCTGTCATTTCAGGGGTAGCATCGGCAAGCCCCTGGCTCTTTCCATCGACCCCCGCCGCCTCATCCGAGATGATAACGGTTCTGACGCCCAGGTTTTCGCACTTGGCGGCGTTCATGCACAGATCGGTGTCGGGGTTGCCGTAACCCTCCTCCGAGACCACTACGCCGTCGGCGCCCAGCATTTTGGCGAGGTTTGCGTTCATCCATGTCGTGCGTTCCTTCCCCGCAAGCCTTGTATCCTCCAGGGTGGGTATCACTCCCAGAAAAACAAGGTCCTTTCCGTGGCGGCGGTAAAGCTCCTCCACGATCGGGTCATTGCAATGATGGAATGTGGTGTTCTTGTCGCAGGCCGAAACACAGTTGCCCGAGATCATCGCGCCGTCCATCTTTTCGTTGGGATGAATAAGGGTGGGAACGATATGCTTCATATCGGCGCCGTACAGATAGGTGTCGTGCAGAAGGCCCTGTGTGATCGACATACAGAAATAGGCTATTTTTGGGAGATCGGGATACTTTGCCGCCTCTTCCTGAGGGCCTTCCATTTCGTAGGTCGACACTGTATCCACCTTTGCTTCCCTGCACTTGTCGGCCAGGTACCAGCCAAGTTTCAGGCCGGCTTCGCGAAGAGCCGTTTCGTAGTCGTGCTGATCGAGGCCCTCTACCGGCTCCACTATCAGCACCACGTTGTTGGTGGCCGAAAAAGGATTGTAGGCGGCCGCCGGGCCCGTCATGTCTATAAGACCCTCCTGAAAAGCGACTATGGGGCCGCATGTCACAACGGCCGCACCCTCCAGGACCAGAGTCGCCCCTTCTCCAACTGTCTGCATTCCTCCGACGAATCCCGGGAACACCTCGCCGGGACCCTCCAGCTTGCATCTCGGCTCGATAACATCCTTGACCGGGATGATGCGGACGCTCTCTCCGGGCCGGGCAAGATCCAGCTCGGCCTTCGAGAAACGTTTGTCCCCGTTGATGACGGACAGCATTTCCTTGCGGTCGACGAAAAGCGTTCCGTTTTCCACGGAGGTCTTATCGCCCCACTGCACGTCCCTTACCCGCACTTTACGCAATTCCAGGCGCACGGACATTTCCCCCCTTCTTGAAATTCCTGCTCCAGCAATAATTCCGAAAACATTGTTTTCCATCAGTCAGTATAGGCTTACGGGGACTCACAACCTATTGTACGGGCCATAGAAATTACGCCGCCAAAGCTGCCGGGTTTTTGTGCTTTTGCACAATTATGGACAATGAGTCACAATAACAGGACAGTGGAAAAGAGGTGAGTCGGATGCTTCAGCGTTTTGCGCAGAAGATCTGCGATACGACCCACGAGATCATAGGGTTCCACACGCTTGTAACAAACGAAAAAGCGATAATCATTGGCGCCAGCGAGTTATCGAGAATAGGCTCTGTACATCATCCGTCCCTTGAGGTAATGCGTACCGGCAACGAAGTTTTTACCGACGAGAGCGAAGCTCTTGAATTAGACGGAGTAAAACCGGGTGTAACGCTACCCGTTTCGCTTACGGGAAACGTTGTCGGCTCTATAGCCATAGCGGGAGACCACCTGGAAGTGGCGCGTTACGGGTACCTTGTACAGAAGCAGGCGGAACTGTTTTTGCGCGAACAGATGCTTCGCGAGTCATCAGAAGCGCGCGAAAGGGCGCTGCGTGATCTTGTGGGAGATATAGCCTCTTTTGAACCGGGAAGAGACGACGCTTCCATGCTCACCGCAAGGGGAAGAGAGCTGGGGTATGATCTGGACAAACCAAGGGGTTGCCTCATTCTTCTTCTTGGATCCTCGGGCGATTTTGCCGCGGAAACGACAGAAAAACCGGAAGACCCTCTTTATATCCGTGAGAGGCGGAACACCGCTCTTGAGATTTTGCGCAGGATATTTCCCGAACCGCTAAACATAGTGGCCGATCTCGGGCAAAGGCGTTTTGCTGTTCTGTCGGCCGTGACCCGGGAGAACGAAACGAACTGGCGTTCATATATAGATGAACGTTTCAGGTCCTGCATGCTTCTGGGCCTGGAAAAGTCCATGCTGTGCACGATGGGCGCCGGCCTGCCGGCCAGGACTCCGGCCGAGCTCCATGCTTCGTACTGCGCGGCATGGAAAGCCCTTACGATAGGTATACGAAAAAAACGAACCGGAGAGGCGCATTATATAGAGGAATATCTCGTTGAGGACATCCTTACGACAGTGGACGTGAGCGCCGCCAGGGAATTCACCCGCAAAACGCTGGGCCCTCTGTCTGCGGTACCGGACCGCGGAGAAATGATCCGGACTTTCCAGGCGTGGCTCCGGGATCCCTGCAACCCCGGCCTTGTGGCGGAAACACTGAATATCCACCGAAATACGCTGCACTACAGGCTGGAAAAAATTCACAGGGTCACAGGACTGGACCCCAGAAAATTCACCGAGGCTTTCAACCTGCACCTGGCTCTGACGCTGGACATGCTTCATGAATGCACCGTTGCTACCCCCTCGCCAAGCTGTTCCACCTGTTCCCGCAGCAAGGCGGGCTCCAGCACTTCGGCGTAGGGAGCGCTGGCCATTACCCATCGTGCGACGTCGCCCAGTTCCGGAACACAGGCCCTCAGGGTAATGGCGCCGTCGTTTTCCCTTGTTATTTTCTGCGAGGGGTGCCAGACCGTTTCCTCGACAACCGACCCCAGCGGCTGCCTGACCCGTATCCGTATGTCGTACAGCCCCTCTCCGGAGCAGGCATACCAGGCCGATGCGGCATAGGATACTACGTCCTGCTCTTCTCCGGGTGGAATATACCCTGTTATATCGAAGGCCGAAACGCGGGCTATCCGGGATACCCTGAATGTAACGGGTTTACGCCTTCTTGAGGAAAAACCCCAAAGGTACCAGGCATGGGCCCTGAAAAACACGCCCCAGGGCGAGACATCGTGGTCTTTGGCTTTACCGCCGCTGTATGGAGAGCGATAGCGGAATCTGACCGTTCTTCTGTTGGAAATGGCCCCTATGAGCGTTTCGAAAACACCCGGATCCATCCGTGAGACCGGGAGCGCCACCACGGCGCTTCCGGCCAGTTTCCTGCCCTGGTCGGCCAGTGTTTCCGGTATAACCATCTGTATTTTGGCCCACATGTTTTCGCAGGATCCTGAAAGATGGGGAAGAAAATGTGAAGCCATCCTCAGCCCGGCCGCCAGAGATGTTACCTCCCGTTCCGAAAGCTGAAGGTTTACCAGAAAGGTCCCCATGCCCTCGAGGTGGTAGGACATGCTGCTCCTGGTGAAACGGATATCCACTCCATACTGTTCACGAAGGTATTTCAGGTCCCGCTCCAGCGTTCTTGCGCACCTGTATCCCAGCGAATAGTACAGATGCTCCCGCGTGGGATTCGACACTTTATAGAATTCCATGACAAGCTGGTTCAGACGGGCGAGCCGTACGGAACACATGTCTTTCGCCAATGCAACCACCACCCGCAGGCAGTATACCTTTTTTCTCGCTCTGTTTCATGAAAAACAAAGGCGCGCCGGGAGAATACACGGCGCGCCTTTGGAAATCGATCTGGATGACTGTCAGAAATGTATCAGGGGTTACTGGGGGCTGAGCATTTTCATATCCATCTTCGTATAGCCCTCCGGAACAGTGAAAAGGCTGTCGGGCTGAGGTTCTTCCAGGATATTGCTGTAGATGACGGTCAGTTTGTCCTGGGGGTTTTCCGAATACATTTTTATCGGATAGTTCAGGTCTTCCGACAACCAGATAGTGGCTTCCCCTGCGCTGGCGTCGTTGAAGACCACGTGATATTTGCGGCAATCGTACCCCTGGACGGTCTCCTCGCCAAGTTCTGTCACCTTGCCCTGTTCCGAGAATTTTTCCTCGAATGTTTCGTCTTCACCAAGCGTTATCTGGGTTTTGGGTATCTCCATGTACATATTCTGTCCCGGCATCACTGCGTAGGATACCGGAGCATCCGGGTCTACAATAAGGGCCTGAACACCCATAGGAGTATTTATCTCCTGGCGAAGGGCGTTGCCCTTTACAAAAACCTTGCCCGTCATTTCTCCTCCCGCCGCGCTATTCATGGTCATGTCGGCGCTGAATTCAGCACAGCACCCCGCAAAGGCGGCGGCGGCCACTATCACAAAGGCCGCAAACAGTCTTATCGCAATTTTTGTTTTCATTTTTTCTCAACCTCCCTGTCTCCTTCTGATAGGCGACCCTCAGGGGACGCCTGAAAAAACTGCCGGGCGGTGCTATACTTCGCTAATGCATCCATAGAGCCTAAAACACGTTGCACGGAGATTATTATGCCTGATATCCCTGAAATACTGCAAACAGTCCGGGGCGCAAATGTTCTGGCGATCAACCCGCCGGTTCATGATTTTGCCTATTTCGACCTGTGGGCGCGCCCCCTGGGGTTGCTCTATGTTCTTGAGTATATGCGCACCCGCGGAAACAGCGTAACACTTATAGACTGTATCGCCGAGGCTCCGGAAAAACACCTTTCCTTCGGAAGGATCCGACCCATGCGGTCATTTGAACCAAAACCGGCCGCCTACAGAAACATCCCCCGCCGCTACTGGAGATTCGGCCTTTCACGCGAGGACCTGGACCGCAGATTAACGACAGCGACAGAACCCGATCTTGTACTGGTGACATCCATGATGACCTACTGGTACACCGGGGTGTGGGAAACCATACGCCAGGTCAAAGAGATCTACCCGGATGTTCCCGTAATACTGGGCGGCGTGTATGCGCGGCTGTGCCCGGAACACGCCGCCGGTAGCGGCGCCGACTACGTGATCGACCGCCATTTTCCGCTTCCGGCGCACCGTCCAGCTCTGGATCTTTACGCCAGACCGGGCTACGCTGTCAGCCTCACCTCAACGGGATGCCCCATGAACTGCGACTATTGCGCCTCTTCCGCTCTCTGGCCCTGTTTCAGCCAGCGACCTGTAGAGGAAGCACTGGAAGAAATAGCTTTCCAGATATCCCGTGGCGACATACAGGATGTGGCCTTTTACGACGACGCCCTCCTGATAGGAAGCGCAGACCATTTTATTCCGCTCTGCAGGAAGCTTGGAGAACGGTTCAAAAATCTGCGCTACCATACTCCCAACGGGCTCCACGTGCGGGAAATATCTCCCGAGGTGGCGCGCCTGATGGCCGCCCTCGATTTTTCTACAATACGCCTGAGTCTCGAAAGCATAGATAGTGAGGTCACTAGGTCAGGTTCGGAAAAGGTATCCCGGAGACATTTCCGGGAAGCCGTACAAAACCTCGTTGCCGCAGGCTTCGAACCCGGGCGCATAGAAACCTACGTTCTGGTAGGCCTGCCCGGCCAGTCCGTTGGATCGGTGATAGACACCATCCGTTTCGCCGCATCGTTCGGCGCAAGGGTCAAGACGGCGCAGTTCTCGCCGATCCCCAAAACGGCGCTTTTCGACAGATGCGCGGAACTGGCGCCCGAACTCCGTTTTGAGCCCCTTCTTTCCAACAACACTGTGTTCGCTCCCTGGATCGGGAAAACGATACTTCCAGGTGAGCTCCAGCGGATAAAACACATGGCCGTGGCCATGAATGAAAAGGGAGCTGCTCGCCAATGAAACCTCATCACAGGATCATCCTGCTCTGTGTCGCCGGCAACTTCGCCATCATGGCGTTCGGCGACATCTATTTTCTGCTGGCGCTGTACCTGAAACAGTTCGGGCTGACCGACCCCGGGGTCACCGGGTGGATACTGGGCGTCTATTTCGCCGCTTCTACGATCTCCCGTCCTCTGACCGGTTTTATAATCGAGAGATTCGAATTCCGGCCCGTTCTGCTTGCCGCCTCGGTAATGTGTTTTGCAAGCGGAGCGGGCGTGGCCCTTGCTGGAACCTCGGCCACCCTGTTGCTTGTAGCGAGGGCCCTGACGGGGTTTTTCGCAAGCCTTTTCGTCATCGGGCTTACCACATACCAGACACTGGCTATCCCCGAAGAGATAAGGGGTTCATCATTTACGCTGGCCACGGCCGGAACAATAGCACCCCTTGTAGCAGTGGTTCCCTTTGCGGAATGGCTCCTCAGGGCTGGTCATACCACCCTGTATATCTGGTCGCCTCTTGTTTTTTCGCTTATGTGCGTAGCTGTTTCCCTCTCGCTTGAAACAGGAGACGGGATATCGCTTCGCGGCGGAAAGTGGGGCTCCTATCGCGAGGTGTTCCGCAACCCCGCTTTGAGAACACTTTTTGTTTCCGTTATGCTTTTTGCTTCGACCGACGCGACAATAGTATCCATGGCCGGGCTGGCTCTGGAAAAATCCCTAACGGCGTCAGCTTTCATATCCGCCCAGGCTTTAACGGCGGTTGTCATAAGGCTTTTCGGGTTCCGCCTCATGGACCGCATTCCCCGAAGCCGGATCGCCCCATTGACATTCGCGGTAACGGCGGCCAGCCTGATAGCGATCACGTTCGTACATACCGACCTGGGGATGATCGTCTGGGGTGTTGTCTTCGGGGTCGCCATGGGATACGGTTTCCCGCTGCACCTGTCGCTGATAGGCGACGCGGCGCCCGAAAGGCTGAGACCCAAAGCCACATCTATGGTCTGGTTCTTTATGGCCGGCTGTTTTTTCGTATCACCCGTCGTTACAGGTTTTCTGGCGGGGCTGATGAGTTTTTCCGCCGCCTTCCGCATCATGTCGGGAGCTATCCTGGTTTCGGCTCCCTTCATGTACCTGAGGTTCAGGCGCACCTTCGTCTAACTGTTAAACTGGAGCTCCGTGCTCACATTCCCGTATCGAACACCAGTGTAACGCCCGGTTTAACCGAAAGGCTCTCGCCTATCCTTAACGGCTCCGTCATTCCATCCATGATTATGTCGAGGTCGTAGTCTCCCGGCGGTACTATAAAATGCCTCCACAGGGGTTCGTCGTTGTCGCTTTGCCTCCGTATCGAAAGAAACGGCTCCGTTCCTCCCGCAGGCAGAAGATCCCAGCCCGTAATGTCGGAACCCTGGGGCTGTTTCAGGGCAAAACCGGAATCAAGCGTCAGAACTGTTTCCTCTCCTTTGGTTATCTCGATCCCGGAGGCGACGGTCACCGGTTCGGGGTTGCGCGAATGGGTCAGCTTAACCGAATAGACGCCCCCCGGAAGCGGCTTGGGGGTGAACAGATAGTACCCGTTGCCGTGATACTCGTTGACCAGATAATCAGTTTCCGAACCCTCGTCGTGCAGTATCACGGATTCCACGGCCTCATCCAGCGGTTCGGCGATGTTATAGACAAGAACACCGAATTCAATGATCTTCTGGTCACCCGGCTCTATTTCGAAATCGGCTACGCCGGCCGGGGTGGGATCCTTGTAATTGGGGTTGGCGTAACCAAGCACCAGGCTGTAGGACCCTGCAGGAAGAGGATGCACGGAATGCGCCTTGAATGATTCGACCACCTTCAGGGGTTTTCCGTTGCGAAGTATCTGCAGGTTGGCCAGGCTTTTCAAACCTTTTTCGGGCATGTCTATAACTAATTCGCCAAGTGTCGGAGCGGCCGTCACTTGCTGTGTCGCCGCCTCCTCGACTTCGGTAACCACCTTGCTGCTGGCTGATTCCAGCGCCCCCGCCAGAGACTCGGGATCGGAAGCTTCGTAGAATTCACCGCCTCCTTCGGTGGCTATGCAGTTGAGTTCGTCGAACTCTTCGCTGCCGGTATCGAAACCTACCACATGCATCACAAACTTCATTCCGCTCTTTTTAAGTTCCTTTACGACCTCGCATGGCTCTCCGTCGCAGGTTTCCTTCCCGTCGCTTATCAGAATGATGGTTGTTTCGGCTTCCCGGGCCTTGAGTTCCTCCGCGACCCGGGTTATTGAAAGCGCTATTGGTGTTTTACCCTTTGGTTGTATCGCGGAAAGACTCTCCAGTATCATTTCTCTGGTGTCAGGGCCCAGCGGAACGAGTTTTTCCACATCCTCACAGTCGCCCTTTCGCCTGTGACCGTAGGCGGTGAGCCCCAGGTCAAGTCCTTCGGGCATCTCCTCCAGAAGTTCCCTGAGCACTTCCTTGGCGATATCGATCTTGGCCTTTCCATCCACCTGTCCCCACATGCTCCCTGACGCATCCAGAATGAACATGATACCCGGGCCGTCGTTATCTTCGGCGGCCCACACGGCTGAAGTGATTATGAGCATCAGCACTATAGCCAGAGCAAAAACACCTTTTCGACAAATCATATTCCCGCCTCCCTTTTCATGCGTTTCAGTCGATATACGGAAGAAACACAAATCTGGAAACTTCGTCGGCTTCGTTGAACGAGATATTGACGCTGGCGCCGCCTTCATCGTCCTCATAGATCAGGTTGCCTTCCCATTCAACGCCTTCACCGAGAACATCCGTTACATTTTTCCTCGATGAGCCAACGCAAAGTCCCCTAAAGCATAAACCTCTATCCTGAACTTCAACCCTGAAAAGAATGGTGCGGCCTTCACCCTGTGACGGTTGGTAGAAACTGAATACAAGGCCTGAGTAAATATGATCATATCTGTGATCCGTGATTTCGGGGTTATGTATATTCTCTACCGGGGTGACCACTGTCTCGTCGGGTTCTCCGTGCTTTTCTATCATGACAGGTTCCGTGTCTCCCAACCTTGACAGTGATTCGGAGCAGAAATCGCCACCCGCCTGGGATGAGGAAGCGGAAAGAACAACCGAAAACATCAAAACCAGGGCGAAGAAAAACCTCATGCCTTCCGCCTCACGCCGATTCATACACGTCACCATCCCATTGTTCCTTCGTTCATATATTTACTACAATATCACAACATGCAAGCAGACCTCTCTAACTGCAGGCCTCTCTCAAAAAAGCTTCCTTGTCGCGCTTGACGCGTTTCTTGACTTCCATTTCAAGGGACTGGGCCTCCGAACGCGTGTACCTGTTTTCGGTAACAAAGAGCATCCTCACCGGCAAACGCCCCGCCGTATAGCGCGACCCCTTACCTGAATTATGCTGTTTGATCCGACGCTCAGGATCCAGAGCTATACCGCAATACAGGCTGCCGTCGGCGCAGGTAAGCAAATAGACGCAATAAAGGGGAGACTGCAAGATCTCCACCGGGTCAATCACCCTTTCCAGGATAATGGCTGTACAGGGGGCAGGTATTGACAACACTATCTGTGCGAATAGAACACGGCCTCGAGCCTCTTGCTGGATTTTTCGGAAAGCCCCAGCAGTGGCAACGTTCTCTCAAAGTGATCCGGCGATCCCCATCCCGACAGAAAACCGTTGATCCTTGCCGCTGCAGTTGAATCGGTCATATCCTGCTCTACGGGGTATATCGAACACATTTCTTCGTGTATGGAGCTATGCCGCTTGAGAACATACTTCTGGTGATAATCCTCGGCCCGGTAAAAGGCCGTATACGGTAATATTTCGGTCACCACTGTGCGGCCTGACTTCTGTTCTGTCTGCTTTACGGCGCTTTGGGCTGCCTGTTTCTGATCTTCGTCGTGAACGAAAATTATCGAGGCGTACTGTCTTGAATACGAGGGGGAAAAGGGATCGTGGGCTTTGAATAATTCCCTCAGCAGATCTTCGTAGGAAATGATACCGGGGTCAAAAACCAGGCTGATCGCCTCAGAGTGATCGCCGATGGCTCTATAGGTGGGATCGGGCGTTGTCCCGCCGGCGTAGCCCACCTTTGTACTGATAACCCCCTCCATGCTCCCGAACCGGGAGTCGGGTCCCCAGAATCAGCCAAGAGCGAATGTGGCGATCTCCGTCAAAGGCGGCCTGCTCAGATCTATAGCCGGAATATCGCTGGTGAGGACATTCTGCATGGTTTCATCGCTCCTTCCATACGCGGCGACTGACAGCAGGGTGCTCGCGGCTAAAACAAGAAGAATCGCTTTCTTCATGATCTTGAGTCCTCCCTGTCTCCAGACGGGGATATTCGGAAACCGGACAGTTTTCCCGGGGTCGTCCCGCTACGGACGCACCCACCACCAGATATCGTCATCTTCATGTTGGACTACCCTGTACAGGGCGCCTTTTTCTCTATCCCAGGCGTAGGGCCCCGTTCCCGACACCGGTTGCCCGGCGGAATTGAGAAAAACCATTTTCCGCAACATTGCGTTATCTTCTGTCACCACCCACCGCGCAGGGCGGGCGAAAGGCAGAGTTCCTTTGATAACCCCGGAAGGCCATCCCCCTACAGGGGCCGGGGATGTTGTTTTTCGCATCAAAGAAACGATCTGTTCATATTCGGCCGGAGCCGTTCTTAAAGCCATGTGCGTCGCTCGTGCAGATCTCCTGAGTTCCTTCAGCAATCTACGTGCAAGCCAGGGAGCGCCCGCATCTTCCATCTCGAGCAGCGCCAGAGACGTGTAGTAAACGGAATCCAGAGCGGCAAGTGGCCTCGGGATCATCTCCGGTATCCAGAATCCGCTCACCTTATCCCATTGCCCGGGGTCTCCGCCAGGAAAGATTTTTTCGATCAGCGCCAATCCATTTGCGGCCCTTTCTCTGGCTGGTACGGCTCTATCGATGACCGATCTCCACAATGACGCTTCCCCTGCGTCGCGAACCTCGCCTGCAAGCTCGTTTGCAAGCCTGTCCGCTTCGGGCGCAGCATCTTCCCTGGCCGAATAGGCCGAAACCAGATCCTCGTAGGTCCAGCCCGAAAGATTTTCGGCGGGAAAAGCCGGAGCTGCAAAAACGGCTGTTCCGGTCAGTATCCACACAATTATTGATCTTTTCATCAACACCACTCCCGCCGGCAAAAGTGGGATTTCCCATAGTAGCATAGCATTGGTAGCAACAACTGAAAAGCAGGCATCGCAATAGTAGCTCTTGTGCGTTACCATAACCCCTGACGAATGGCCGCGAGTATATCGATTTCTTCATAAGGAGAGAAAAAAGAAATGGCAAACAGCGAGTTCGATCACAAACTGCATTTACGTACACTGAGAAGCGATGATTATGAAGGCGTCAGGAAAATTATGGACACCATATACACCACTATGGGAGGAGCCTGGACTAAAAAGCAGTTTCTCGCAATGATCTCCAGATTCCCCGGCGGTCAGCTCTGCATAGAGGATAACGGGGTCATTGTAGCCGCGGCCCTTTCATTGGTGATCGATTCATCGGTTTTTGGGGAAAGGCATACATACGGACAGATCGTGGGGGACGGAACGTTGAAAAACCACGATCCTGACGGTGATTACCTTTACGGGATCGACGTTTTCGTCGACCCCGAGTTCAGGGAAATGAGGCTGGGACGCAGGCTCTACGACGCCAGAAAAGAACTGTGCGAAACACTTAACCTGAAAGGCGTCATCATAGGGGGGCGGATACCAGGCTATCAGAAACACGCGGCCGGGATGAAGCCGGGCCAGTACGTACAGATGGTCAAGCAAAGGGAGATCATCGATCCTGTGCTTTCTTTCCAATTGAGCAACGATTTTCATTACCGCAGGGTTGTACCCAACTACTGGCCTGAGGACCACAGGTCCAGGGGTTACGGGGTTATCCTGGAGTGGAATAACATATATTACGAGGAAAAACAGCGATTGATCCAGCGGGTAAAGACTTATGTCAGGCTGGGTGTTGTCCAGTGGCAAATGCGGCTTTTTGGGTCATTCGATGATTTTGTTCAGCAGGTTGAGTTCTTTGTCGACGCAGTTGCGGGGTACAAAGCCGACCTTATCCTGTTTCCCGAGCTTTTCAATGTTCCTCTGATCGCCAAATACGACCAGAAAGACCCCGCCGAAGCCATGCGATCACTGGCTATGCACACGGAACCCCTTCGCGAAGCCCTTACCGCAATGGCCATGAGCTACAACATAAACATTGTCTCGGGCAGCGTTCCCGAATACAAAGACGGGGCTCTTTACAACGTGTGTTTTCTCTGCCGCAGAGACGGTACATGGGACAAACAGTACAAGCTTCATATAACCCCCGACGAATACATGACATGGGGGCTGCAGGGAGGAAATGAGCTGAAGGTGTTCCAGACAGATGTTGGAAAGATCGGAATACTTGTCTGTTACGACGTCGAGTTCCCGGAACTGCCGAGGATACTCGCCGATCAGGGAATGACCATCCTTCTTGTACCCTACTGGACGGACACCCGAAACGGATACCTGCGTGTTCGTCATTGCGCTCAGGCGAGGGCGATAGAAAACGAATGCTACGTAGCCATATCAGGCAGCGTAGGCAATATCCCGAGGGTGGAAAACATGGACATACAGTATTCCCAGGCGGCGGTGCTGACCCCATCCGATTTCGCCTTCCCTCACGACGCTATTGCCGCGGAGGCAACACCCAATACGGAAATGGCGCTGATAGCGGATCTTGACATAGACCTTCTTAAAGAGCTGAGGGCTACCGGGAGCGTGCGCTGCCTACAGAGCCGAAGAGACGATCTCTACAGGGTGGAATGGCTGAAGAACGGGTTTGAAACGGGTAACGTGTAATTCTGCAACCCGGTTTCATGATATGCACAAGTCTACAACGCCCTGCTGTCGTAGGCCCAGTGCAGCAACGCCTGGCGCTGTCTGCGCCTGCAGTACAGGTCACCCTGGTCACAGTGTTTCCGGACCTGGGCGATATGGCGGGTCATGGCTTTCCACCTGGATATCTGGCGTTCGTCGTCGAAACACCTGCGTCCCATGTAATAACGGCAGTACCACTGAAACCATCCTCTGGGGTCTTCATGGTATATCCAGCCCTTGAGCCTCCAGTACGAAAGCGGCTTCGAGGCGTTGACGCCGAAATAATTAAGCTCCGGGTCATGCCGCTCCCGGCACAGACGTGCTCCCTCAAACCAGGAATCGGGAAACTCCCCCCGGCAATCCGTCATGTATCTTCCTCCGAAGACTCCCATTTCAAGCATTTCAGCGGGCGTCAACTGAGGGCCGAATTCGGGTGCAAAGTTCTTACCCTCCGGCTCTGTCAAAACATATCTGTAATTCTGCTGCATCAGGTCGTTGACGACAATAGTTATTGGTTTCATGACAGATTCAATAGTAGTGACTGGGCCTGCTGAAGGCAACCTCAAACAGGGCGGGGCGCGGGTACCGATCCCGCGCCCCGTTGTTTTATCGCGGCCTGGCCGCTCTGCGGAAACCGTATCGCAGCCTGAAACGGTAGAGAACGTTCAATATATCGGGATCAAGTAACGCCATTGCCTCTTGCACAACCCTTTCAGGCACATTGCTCCAATAGGCTTCGCCTACGGCTCCTGTTATGCACCCCAGAGTGTCCGCATCGCCTCCAAGCGAGACTGCGTTTCTTACAGCTTTTTCCCAGCTGTCGGCGTCGAGAAAGCAGATCAGGGCTTCCGGCACAGTTCCACTGCATGTTTCGTCGAAATCGTAATGGGGCCTGATGTCTTCCACAGTCCTGTCAAGGTCGTAATCGAAACCTTCGGTGATCCATACCGTAATATCGTGTTTCGAAAAACCTCTCCGGGCCAGGTAGATCGTTCCGGCTACCGCCATTGCGCCCTTGACGCCTTCAGGGTGATCGTGAGTTACTTCCGCCGTTTTTCGCGCCTCTATAAGTGTTTGCTCCAGAGTTTCGAACGCCCACCCAACAGGACTGACCCGCATGGCGGACCCGTTCCCGAAGCTGCCGTACGGGACCATATCTCCCTTTTTGACCCACTTTCGGAACATGTTGCCGTAACCGGCGTCGGGATATTTTTCAGCGTATCGGATAATCGATTCTCCATAGTCGGCGCCGGCAAGCAGAGCACTGGCGACCGCCGTAGTAAGGACCGTATCGTCGGTGAAACAGGTACCCGGTGCAAACATCGTAAAATCAACGTTTCTGGTGCTGTTCCACTCATAGGCAGACCCAACGATATCTCCGCATAACGCACCAAGCATATAGGCAATTCCTCCCATGTCGCAAAAATAGCCGACCAATATCGGCTCTGGATCAATCGTACAAAATCTCAGCGACAACTTGGGGTGGTTTTACCGGAAAGGAAAAAAAGAAAGCGCCCCCGGATCTCGGGGGCGCTTTGGAAGCGGTAAATGGCGCGCCGGACAGGAGTCGAACCCGTAACCTTCGGATCCGTAGTCCGATGCTCTATCCAATTGAGCTACCGGCGCGCGTTTTTGCGTTCCTCATGGCGGTGGGACAGGGATTCGAACCCTGGAGGGAGGTTTAAGCCCCCCTACTCGCTTAGCAGGCGAGTGCCTTCAGCCGCTCGGCCATCCCACCCCGCAACTCACGCGGGGACTATTCTATTCACCCTCACAGGCACTGTCAAGGCGAAAAACAAACTTCAGATATCTACTGCTCCTGACTTTCTTCCGTATCTGTTCCGCCATCCACATCCGCGGAAGCGGGCTGTTCCGGAACCTCGAAAAAGTCCTGGTCCAGTATTTCCACATTGGCCTGTTGGCTCAGTTGGGCCAGCCAGGCATTCTGGTTCTCCTTGGCCTTCTGCTCCGCTATCATGACTTCAACATCCCCGCTGACTTCGTCGTAGGTAAGTGTGCGGGCTTTCAGTTTTTCCTTTTTTATCACAAGGACCACATCGCTATCCGAAAGAACGAGGGGGTCGCTGAGAGTATCCATTTTAAGGTCGGCAAGGGATTTCAGTCGACCTTCCGTGAATTCCGACTGGGCAACGAAGGCCTGCTCCTCCGAGGGAGTGAAATCGGAAATATTCTCCGCCCATGTTTCCATGGCGTCGTCCCATGTGTTGCCTTCCAGGATGAACGTGCGCGCGTCGGCCGCCGACGCTTCATCAACGAAACGTGCAAAAAGGACGTTTATTCCTTCGGGCTGCCTGAAGAAAAGGTCCTTTGTCTGATCGTAGAACTGTCTGGTTTCCTCGGGACTGACCGAAACGTCACCGACATGCTGCTGCAGCAGTTCCTGCTGGGCAAGCTGTTTGCCTATCTCTTTTCGGAGATCCTTCATGGTGACCTGGCTGTTTTCCATATACTGCATGAATGCTTCCTTTGTGGGAAACTGCGATTCTATCCTGGCGACAGCTTCGTCGATATCCGATTCAGGAACTTCGATATCCGCCTCCCTGGCGGCCTTTTCCAGCTCATACTGAACTACGAACTGGTCCAGGACCGATTTCCTCATGGATACTATCGATTCAGGCGACAGATCCACCTGATTGCTGCGCTCGGCGTACTCCTGAACGGCCCTCAAGACCTGTGACGCCATTATTTTCTGTCCGTCCACGGAAGCTATGGCGAAATCGCCCTCCGGCCCCTGTCTCGAGGGAGCTGTACCCCGTGACATGTACATTGCAAATATCGACAGTACGAACACCACCACGACTACAAGCATGATGGTTCTTGTTTTCGTTCTGAGGCTGCGCATCAACACGTTAGATTTTCCTCCTTGCGGTCGCCCCCGGTACGGGCTCCCCCGTTTTTCAAACGAGTCTAATAATACGTTCCCCGCACTGCGGTGTCAAAGACCCGGCGGCATCAGATATCAGCAAATGTATCACCTGATTTTATTGAAACAGCAAGGGGTACCGCCAGGTCGAAAGCCTTTTCCATTTCATCAGCCAGAAGCAGGGTTATTTCTTCACGGTCTTGCGACGGGGTCTCGCAGACAAGAGAATCGTGAACCTGGAGGACCAGCGGGGCGTCCAGGTTTTTTTTCTGTACGGCGCTGTCGAAACGTATCATGGCCAGTCGCGCTATATCGGCTGCTGTCCCCTGTATCGGGGTGTTTACGGCGACGCGGTTTATGGCGCCCCCACCCCTGCCCTCGATGGTGGAAACTTCGCTCAACGGGCGAACACGGCCCAGCAGTGTTTTGGTGTAGCCACGCGCAACCGATTCCCCGGCGCTCTGTTTCAGGTAATCCCGGACCCTGGGAAAGGCGCCGAAGTAGCGTTCTATTATCTCCGAAGCTTCCTGTCTTCCTATTCCAAGTCTTCTTGCGAGTCCGTAATCCGTCATGCCGTAGAGCAGGCCGAAATTGACCATTTTGGCGTACCGTCTCTGTTCCGAAGAAATTTCTTCCCCTGGTGCATCGAATATGCGCCTCGCTGTTTCGGTATGGATATCCCTTCCGTCCGCAAAAGCCTGTTGAAGCATCGCTTCTCCGGAAAGATGCGCCAAAACCCGGAGCTCTACCTGGGAATAGTCACCGGCAACGAAGACCCTTCCCGGCGCGTGTGGAGTCAGGGTCTCTCGCAGTCTTTGCGCCCACCGTCCGTAGGCGGGTAAATTCTGAAGATTGGGGTCACGGCTGCTTAGTCTGCCGGTACCCGTAACAGTCTGCTCCAGCGTGGTGTGTACCACTCCTCCCGACCGGGTTCCGCATTTGAGGAGGGGCTGGACAAAACCCGAGAACATTTTGGTTATCTCTCGATACTCCAGCATAAGAGATGGCACCCGGGATGGGTTCCCCGGAAGTGAGGCCAGCGTCTCCAGAACGGAAACATCGGTGGAAAGACCCGTTTTCGTCTTCTTGACCGGCGGATAACCCAGATGCTCGAAAAGAAGCCAGGCAACCTGTTTCGGCGAGTTGAGGTTGATGTGAACTCCGGCCCTTTCATCGATACTGTTCAGTATCTCCCACGTTCTCTCCTCCAGATCGTTTCCCAGTTCGCGAAGCTTTTCCGTGTTCTGTCCCACGCCATAGAGCTCCATGCGCGCCAGGACCCTCGAAAGAGGGAGATCCACGGTGCGCATGATCTCCTCGAGGCCCCGTTCGCGGATCTCTCCGGACAGAGTCTCCATGGAACGCCTTATCGCCCCGCAATACGTGACAGGCGAGTCTTCGCCTTGCGGCTGGGGGTCATGCGATGGGAGGTCGGGATGCAGGAGATAGTGGGCTATCCTTATGTCCCATACGTTTTGGGGTTCGGGCGCCATATCCCTGAGCGCGCAGCACAGTTCCTTGTAGCCGGTAGTGACTATGGAGCCCTTTCGCCACCAGTCGGCGATCTTTTCGATGGATCGCCGGTCCGGATCCTCCGCTGACCAGGCGCCGCCAGAATCATCCTGCAGGCATATGGACCTCAGGGAATAGCGGTAAGGATAATCGCCGGTTCCCTCCCACGCCATGAATAGTCTGTCAGCCTCGAGGATCCGCTCAAGCGAGATCTCTGATATTTCGGGTTCTTCTCTAACCTGCTCTATTGCGACCACGGAGGAATGGTCCGGCGCCAGTTTCTCGGCAAGTTTTCGTAGAGCCAGCCTGTCCAGCAGCGACAGCAACCCGGTTTCGTCTCTAACGGCCGGAAGCAGTTTTTCCATATCCAGTGTTTCGGTCAGGCGCAACCTGGTGAGCTCCCTGCCCGAAAACGCCTGTTCCTTTCCGGCCTCCAGTTTCTTTTTAAGGGCGCCCGGTTGCTCGTCTATTTTTTCGTATATTTCCTCCAGGGTCCCGCATTTGGCGAGAAGGTTTCGAGCCGACTTGTCGCCTATTCCCTTGACGCCCGGAATATTGTCGACCTTGTCTCCCACCAGAGCGAGATAGTCGGGCATGGAGCCGGGACCAAAACCGTATTCTTCCCAAAACGACTCTTCAGACCACTCCCGGAAACTGCTTACGCCCTTGAGCGGTCTCAATACGGTCACATTCTTTTCGAGAACCTGCAGCATGTCCTTGTCGGCGGTAAGTACAACCACCTTTTTGCCCTGTTGCGCAGCCGCCCTCGCGGTTCCGGCAATAACATCGTCCGCCTCCACACCGGCTTTTTCGACTACCTGGTATCCCAGGAGACGAGCAAACGAACGGATATGAGGCATCTGGGCCTTGAAATCCTCAGGTGTAGGTTGCCTGTTTTCCTTGTAGGCTTCGTACGCCTCATGTCTGAAGGTAGGACCCGGAGCGTCGAATATCACCCCTACCGAATCGGGTTGAAGTTCTTCCACCACCTTCAAAAGCATGTTGGCGAACCCCAAAACGGCGTTGGTCGGCAAACCTTCGGGGGAGGTAAGTTCCGGAAGAGCGTAATAGGCCCGGAAAGCCAGGCCGTGACCGTCAACGAGAAGCAAAAGATCGTTATTCACAAACACTCATCTCCACAACTGCATGGTTCCCCCTTATGGGGTATACTGCTGACCGATACAACTTTTATAGGATACCATCTGGAAAGGATGAAACATATGACGTCTAAATCTCCCGTTCGTGTCCGTTTCGCCCCGAGTCCCACCGGCGCACTTCATATCGGAGGCGCGCATACGGCTCTTTTCAACTGGCTCTGGGCCCGGCGCAATCAAGGAACATTCGTCCTGCGGATCGAGGACACCGATCGTGAAAGATCGACATCCGAATTTGAACAGACAATCCTTCAGGGCATGCAATGGATGGGCCTTGACTGGGACGAAGGTCCCGACATCGGAGGCCCGAACGGTCCCTACAGGCAATCTGAACGCACGGATCTGTATCTTGAACACGCGGAACAACTGGTATCCAGAGGTTTGGCCTATCGCGAAGGCCCGGCAATTATTTTTTCGGTCCCAGGGGGCAAAAAAATCGCTTTCAACGATCACGTCTACGGCGCCATCGAAATGGAAAGCGACACACTCAAGGATATAGTTATCATAAAAAGCGACGGATCCCCAACGTATAATTTCGCCGTCGTAGTGGACGACTACACCATGGACATCACCTGGGTAATAAGGGGCGAGGACCACATCTCCAACACACCCAAGCAGGTGCTTCTTTACGAGGCGCTCGGCTGGCGTCTGCCGAATTTCGCCCACCTGCCCATGATCCTGGGGGACGACAAGAAAAAACTGTCCAAACGTCACGGCGCCACCAGTGTTTACGAATACCGGGACAAGGGCTATCTTCCGGAAGGACTGTTCAATTACTTTGCCCTGCTGGGGTGGTACCCCGGGGAGGAACGCGAGATCTTCACCCGGAAAGAAGCCACAGAGCTGTTCGATCTCGAGAAGATAACCAAAAGAGCGGCTGTGTTCGACATGACTAAACTGAACCATGTGAATCAGGCCCACCTGTGGATGATGGATCGCCTGAAGCGCGTGGAGCTGGTAAAACCGTTCTGGAAAGAAATGGGGCTCCAGCCGGAGAGATTCAGTGACGAATGGCTGGCCAGTGTGCTGGAAATGCTGGAGGGACGAGGCCAGACAACCAGGGAGGCCGCTGAGTACTCAGATTATTTCCTCAGTTTCGATTCTGTTTGTCAGCGCTATGACGGCTCCGATATCCCCGGGGAGAACAGGGCTTTTCTCAGAGAATTCTTTTCAGGGTTTCTCGCCATAGGGGACTGGACCGCGGAAGCCATGGAAACAGCTACAAGAGCGTGGTGCGAAAAAAACAACGTCAAACTGAAACAGGTAGCCATGCCTCTTCGATGGATCCTTACAGGACGCAAGGTAAGCCCGGGAATATTCCATGTAGCCGTGTTTCTGGGCAGGGAAGAAACCGCAAAAAGGCTTGCGCACTACGGCCTGGCCTGACCGGCATATCCGGGGACAGAAAACAGCGGGGGTTTTAGTCCCCCGCTGTTTATTCAAGGCTCGTATCGTTTGAGAAATCTGGAGAGTATCGTCTCCGGCGCTTCCGGATCCGCCAGCAGGGAAAAACACGCCAGCGCGTGGATGAATTCCACGGGATAGTCCATCTGCCCCCAGACCACAAAACCGTCGGAGCTAAGGGAGGCAATGCCCACATCGCCATAGGAGACCGGATTCTTGACATCGCCCTCGGCCTGGCTGCAGGCTATCACCTGCGGTTTGCGTTTCCCGGACCAGACCGCCTTTATTCCCGCCAGCGCGACAGGTTCAGCGTTGCCCGAACCATACCCCCATATAACAAGTATATCCTCTTTTCCGGACGGGTTTCCGTAGACCCCCGGCTGGCATACAAGCCATCCCACGCGGGAGCATACAGATTGGATCTCCTGCGGCTTTCTTTGCAAAATGCTTTTCAACTGATCCGAAAGTTCTACGCATTTTCGGATACTATTGCCGGTTTCGGCGCCTTTCTGGGCCCAGTCGGGGCTGAAATACAAAGGAATTGAGCCTATGGGCGCAAAAGCGTCAGGGTGCAGCGCTCTGGCCTTGTGGGCTCTGGCCCCCGGGATAAGTTTCCAGTTGCAGTATATCCATACTCCGCTGATGCCGGAGCACACCACCTGCGCCGCCCCCCTGAGGTTAACTGTCACGTCTTCGGGAGTATAGTCAAGCGTAAGCTGACTGCCCGTAAGTACGACCGGCACCCCGGCCCCCGAAAAGCACAGGCTCAGCCAGGCCGATGACCAGGCCATTGTATCGGTGCCGTGAAGTATCAGAACACCTGATGCTCCCTTTTCGAGCTCTTCGGCTATGATCGCGGTCATATGGACCCAGTGGACCGGCGTCAGTTCCGAACTGTCAAGCCCCGGTACTCCCCAGGGTTCGCGGCATGTTACTTCCACATCTTTTTCGTGGAAGAACGAAGCAACATAATCATGCAGTTTTGCCGAAACATCCGCACGGGGCCCCTTTATATCCTTTGCCGTGAAACCACTGGATATGGTGCCTCCGGTAAAGACAACGAGTACCCGTTTCATGGCAACCTCCAAAAAAAGGGCGAAGCCGCATAACGCGGCTTCGCCCCGGATCATCTGTTCCTGCAGATCATGCTCGCCGGGATGTTTCGGGCTATTCCTTGGGATGTATAGCCTTTACCGGACAGGCTTCCGCGCAGGCGCCGCAGCCTACACATTTCCCTTCATCGATCAAATGCGGCTCCTTGACCTTGCCGGTGATCGCCTGTACCGGGCAGGTTCTGGCGCACTTGGTGCATCCGATACATTTTTCGGGATCTATCTCGTATTTGAGAGCACCGGCTTCCTGCGATTTTTTCTTTGCTGTTCCGGAATCTTTTGCGAGTTCCGGCTTCTTGCCCGAATCCTCAACCACCTGCGCTTTTCTGTCATAGGACGAAAAGGCGAATTCCCCGGTCATCCAGATACACTGGACAGGGCATATCTCCGTGCACTGGGCGCAGAAACAGCAGCGGTCCATGTGAAAGCGAACCTTTTTATCTTTGTCCAGCGCTTCAATGGCGTTCGCGGGACATACCCTGATGCACATTTTGCATCCGATGCATGCATCCCTGTCGTAGCCTATACGACCACGGAAATTTTCCGGGATCGGGATGGCTTCGTTCAGCTCGATCTTGCCCTCCGCCGCCGCCTTCAGGGCTTCGGTCAGATTTTCAGGCATATGCGCCACCGGGAAGGGGTTTGTGGCCGGCTTTTCTCCCCACTGTCTGAGGATCTGGATCATCATTCTGTTAAGCATGTCCAACCCTCCCTTTAAAGGATGACGTCAAGCGACAGAAGCACCATGCCCGCCACGGCCAGTCCGGCGATGGGAAGCCAGTACAACTGCGAAGCCTGCCATATCTTGTAGCGGCCGAATGCGGTCCGGATAAGCGTAACGCCCACCACCTGGACAAGGAAAACCTTTATCCAGAAGAACACGAAATCCACCGCAAAGAGAGCAACGCCCGTCAGTCCCAGCGGCGCTCCAAGCGACCAGGGAAAGAACAGGGAAACCACCAGCGCACACATTACCAGAGTTCTGAGCGCAAAAGCGGCTTTTAGCATAGCCAGGTTACGTCCGGAATATTCGCAGATAAGCCCTTCGAGTATCTCCGTTTTCGCCTCGGCAATATCCATGGGGACCTTGCCGACTTCGGCGGGGACAACAGCCATAAGCGCGAACAGCAGGCCCAGGAGACCGAAACCTCCGGTCCATCCCGCCACGCTCCACACGGGCATGGCCACGTAGGTTTCAAGGCTGAATGGCTCGCCCGGCATTCCGGAGCGATATCCGAACCAGGCCAGCGTAATGATGACCACCGCCAGAGGCAGTTCGTAGCTCATCATCAGCACCATTTCACGCTGGGCGCCCACGTTCGCGTAGGTCGACCCGCTGGCGAAACCTCCAACCGCCATGGCTACAGCCGAAAGGCCCAGGAGGTAAAGGATCAGTATCAGGTCTCCGTGACCACTGAGAATAGGCGGCAGGGAGCCCATGGGAATATACAGAAGCACCATGAGCGCCGTTGAAGCGGCCACCCAGGGGGCTCCGTTGAACGCCCAGGGAATGGCCCTGCGGGGAACGATGTTCTCTTTTCCCAGCAGTTTGAAAAGGTCATAGAACGGCTGAAAGACCGGAGGTCCTAGCCTCAACTGCATCCGTGCATGGATGATACGGTCGATCCCTTCAAAGAAAAACGAAAGAAGGGACCCGAATATCAGCAGCGCAGCTCCGGCAAGAAATTTGTAGAGCAGAATGCTCATGCGCCCATCAACCTCCTCGTCTTGTCACGGCACTTGCTGAGGAGTTCAGCTCTTGTGACTACCTGCTCCGCACCCGAGCTCTCTTCAGTTATCATCATTCGCTCCATGCAGGAAATGCAGGGATCGATACTGTTGATGATAAGGGGAGCGTCGGCCAGTTCGTTGTCCTGGAACATTATCGGCCAGGAAACGGCGTTGGAATATGTGGGCGCCCGGACTTTCCACCACGTGACGTTCTCCTCGCCCCCGGTAAGCCTGATGGAATGCGAGTCGTCGCCCCTGGGAGCCTCGATCGCCGACCAGCCGATACCGTCGGCCTGTTTTAGATAACTGAGCAGCTTGGGAAGCTTGGGTTCCCACATAAGATCGCCCGAGGGAAGCCCCTGCATTACTTTTTCGATTATTTCCAGTGACTGGTACACCTCGAGAACACGCACCAGGAACCGGTCAAAAACGTCGCCGTATGCTTCCCCGAAATAATCCTGGGGAACCACAGGTTTGATATCCATATCGGCGTACGCCTCGTAAGGCGCTGTCCAGCGAAGATCGGCCCTTACTCCGCTTCCGCGAACCGTCGGGCCAAGCGCGCAGTAACGTATCGCCTCGTCGCGGGTCAGTACGCCCACATTGCGCATACGGGCTTTGGCGATGGGGTCTTCGGTTACAACGTCGTAAAAGACACCGAACTCGTTCTTGTAGAAGTTCACCATGTCGTTGACGACCTTGGCCAGTTCCGGGGTTACATCCCGGCGCACGCCTCCCACTGTTCCTGTTCCGTAGTTGACACGGTTGCCCGTAAGGACTTCGAGCACGTCCATGACCTTTTCACGAAGGATCATGCCAAGATGAAATGCGGAATCGTACCCGAACGTATAGGTCGCCACTCCGGCCCAGAGAACATGCGAATGGATCCGCTCAAGCTCCAGGACCAGTGTGCGGATGTACTGCGCCCTCAGTGGGACTTCGATCTTCGCGGCGTCTTCAACGGCGCGCACGAAAGCCGTGATGTGTGAAAAGGAACAGATACCGCAAATACGCTCCGCCAGGTAGATGACCTGAAGCGGGTTTCTTTCACGGGCCATGAATTCTATGCCCCTGTGAATGGCCCCGGGGCGTATGGTAGCTTTCTTGATCCGCTCGCCGTCAACATCGAGCCATGCCGTAATAGGTTCCTTGAGCCCTACGTGGACGGGGCCGATCGGCACTTTATAGGTCTTACCAGCTCCTACAGCCATACCGGCACCTCCTAGGAAAGATCCCGGACATCTTCGGGACCGGGGCCGGTTTCATCCCGGCGCCATGGTTTGATGTCTTCGTTCCAGTGCTCGGGCAGGAAAACAAGCGCCTTGTTGGGCAGGCCGTCCGGGTCGACGCCGAGCATCTCGCGCATTTCTCGTTCACTGAATTCGATACCGGGTATCCTGCTCCACAGAGACGGTATGACCAGGTCATCCTTGGGTATCCGGACACTTATGGTGACTCCCAGCCTGTTGCCGCGGCCGGCCACCCTGAAGAGCGAAAAGTGATAGTTCAACTGGATAACATCGCCCTCGTCGTCGCCCGAGGTGATATGGAAATGCAGAAAATCGATTTCCATCAGCAGGTCTACCAGTTCCACGAAACGGTCTCTTTCCACCGTCACCCAGAGGTGATGGAACTGGGGTTTTTTTGCCTGGCCGTCGTGATATTCGCGAAGATCCAGACCGCTGATACTGTCACCCATATGTTCCTTGATGCAATCCACTACTTCTTTGGGATCACGACTTTCCTTTACGTAGTCCTTGCAGGGATGGTTCATTTCGCGGCACCTGCCTTTGCTTCAAGGTCGGCCTTGAGTTTCTCCAGCTTGAGAACCGCCTTGGCCGCACCTTCGATGATGGCTTCCGGGCGGGGCGGGCATCCGTGCACGTATACATCGACAGGAATAATGTTGTCCACGGGGCCGTCCAGGTTGTAGGACTTGTAGAACACGTCGCCCGAGCAGGCGCAGTTACCTATGGCTATGACGACTTTGGGATCCGGCATCTGCGCATAGATACGGCGCAGCCGGCCCGTCATGTATTTGGTGACCGGGCCCGTAACGAGAAGGGCGTCGGCGTGCCTCGGCGTCCCGACCAGTTTCATTCCGAAACGCTCGATATCGTAACGAGGCGTGATGGTGGCGACGATCTCGATGTCGCAACCGTTACAGGATCCGCTGTTGCAGTGAAATACCCATATCGACTTCGTCAGAATGTCGAGGTAGCGTTCGATTTTCATCGTCCCACCCCCCTAGATAAGCACCAGAACGGCCAGAATGCCAGTGGTGACAACAAGGTATCCCACGTAGTCATTGGCTATGCCGGTGTGGATTTGTAAGAGTTTCTCGTAATAGGGCTGCAGGGCTTCTACAAACCCCCAGTAGGCGGAGCTTGCGGGAACCTGTATATCTTCTCCGTCTTCGGGGACCTCGTTACTTCCGTAGAATATCTCGTCCTGCTCCGTACCCTTCTTGTAGTCGCTCCGACCCATGGAGCGAAGCCACAGAACAAGTCCGGCCGCGAGCGCAAAGAAAATGATCCAGGTGTATACGTCCCAGAACCCGAAACCGGTGTACACCTTGCTCCACATTAGAGGCCACCTCCCATAACCGCCGCTATGTAGCCCGCCTGATCGACAAGGGCCTTGGCCGCAGGTTCAACGAGATGCGAAAGCGCCCAGGTCGGGAACAGGGTAAGCCCGATAATAACGACTGTAAGTATCGACATACCCAGGATCATCGAACCCGGAGCCTCTGTCACGTGAGCGAATTTCGCCTTTGCCGGACCCAGGAAGGCGGTCTGGAACACCTTGACGAAAGACGCCAACGTAAGCACCGAAGTTACAAGCGCCATTACAGCAAGTATCGGGTACACGGCGAACGTGGATTCGTAGATAAGCAGTTTTGACACAAAACCGTTGAAGGGCGGCAGTCCGGCGATCGCCGCTGCAGCTATAACGAACATGAATGTGGTCTGCGGCATTACCCTGGCCAGACCTCCCAGTTCGTTAAGGTTGCGGCTGCCCGCGGCGTAGTACAGGGCGCCCGCCGTAAGGAACAGCAGACCCTTGTACACCGTGTAGTTGATGATGTGATAGATACCGCCTTTCATGGCCGTAAATCCGTAGTCGGCCATCGCCTGGGGATCCCTCAGGGCCAGCAGACCTACACCCAGCCCCAGCAGGATATAGCCGATCTGCGAGACCGAATGGTATGCCATAAGACGTTTTATCTCTTTTTGGATTACCGCCATGGAAACCCCTATGAACATCGACAGAACGCCCATAACGATAATGGTCCAGGGGACTACCACGCTATCCAGGCTTGCGCCGTACAGTGAGAAACAGACGCGGAACAGGCCGTACAGAGCCGCCTGGCTTACACCCACCAGAAGACAGGTCACGCCCGCAGGCGCTTCGGTGTATGCGTCGGGAGTCCACATGTGCATGGGGACAGTTCCGCATTTCATGGCAAGAGCTATTACAAGGAACACCAGTGCGATCTTTTCCGCATAGCCCATGTGCAGCATCTGGCCTACGGCGGCCATGTTCACGGCGTTATATCTGCCGTAGAGGAACCCTATGGCTATGAGCACCATCATCGCCGCCACGGTGGAAATGACCATGTACTTGAACGAAGCTTCCACCGCTTCAGGCCTGTCTCTCCAGAACGCCACCAGGCCAAAGGATGCAACCGAGGCTATCTCGAGGAAAACGAAAAAGTTGAACAGGTCGCCTGTGAGCTCCATGCCCAGCATGCCGGTGACGAGAAGGAAATACAGTGAGACGAATTTGTCGAGACCGCTGAATTTCTCCATGAAGCGGAGCGAAAAGAACGCGCCCGCAAGAGCCACAATGCCGCCCACGACAGCCATGAAAGCTCCGAAAGCGTCTACCTCAAGAACGATCCTGATAGGCCATGTCAATCCGGACGGAAGGGTAAGATTCCATGCCTGGCCACCGAGAACGTAGACCGCCGGGCCGCCTGCGGCGACTTTCTGCCACAGGAGCATCGTGAGAACGGTAGTCACCACTGAAATAAAAATAAACCAGGCGTTCCGGATATGCTTGCCGCCCAGACCCGCAAGCGGAGCCGCGAAAGCGCCAAGAAGCGGGATCGCAAGGACAAGGGCCGGAAGATGTATTTGCCAGTTCATCCCCGCAACCTCCTAATCTCCCGAACATCGAGGGTCCCGTAATGACGGTAGAGCATCATGATCAGCGAGAGCAGCAGCGCCGAAGTCGCCAGACCTATGACGATGGCCGTCAGAGTGAGGGCCTGCGGGGTCGGAAGAACCATTTGTTTGACTTCGCCCGCCAGGGTAAAGACCGGAATGCTCCCGTCGAAACGGTATCCCAGAACGATAAGGAGCAGATTGGCCGAAGCCTCGACGAGCGTTATGCCTATAGCCATCTTGATCATGTTCCGCTCGAACAGAACAGCGTAAAGCCCGAGGAAGAACACGACGCCTACGACAAGGAAAGGAATATTACCGGTCATGGCCTGTTTCCTCGCTTCCTGTTTCAACATGAAGACGGATGCCCCTGAACATGAAGTAAATGATCAGGGAAAGGCCGCCGATGACTTCGAGGCCTACGCCCATATTCATAAGAGCGATCGTACCCGAGCTGTTGAGAACGCCGCTGTTTGCGCCCAGAGGAACAGTCGAGCCGAAAAGTCCGCCCTGCTTCGCCAGAAAATTGTAAAAGAACGTTGTGGCGATACCGAAAAAGCCGGCGCATATGAAAAGCAGGAGGCCTGTGGTTTCGGCTGCGGAATACATGCCGGTGCGAACAAACGAAACCATCTTTTCTCCCCCGTGCGAAACCAGCATGAACGCGATGAGAGTCGCTACAACAGCTCCACCCTGGAAACCGCCGCCCGGCGTGATGTGCCCGTGGATAATAATGTAGGCCCCGTATACGGCCATGAACCACATGAAGATATCGCATATGGTTCTTACTACAACTGAAAGCGGCTTCACTGGTGTCCGCCTCCCTTCCGGAAGAGGGCCAGGACCGAACAGACTGCGGTGAAAAGGACAGCCGCCTCGCCCAGGGTGTCAAATCCCCTGTAGTCGAAAACGATCGCTGTAACGATGTTGTTGACCGCCCGTTCTTCCTGTGCGTTCTGGAGATAGTAATCATCCATTGGCGCGCGGGCCGGTTCTCCGAAAGGATGCACTCTTTCGAGAGCTCCCCACAGCGTTCCCGCCACCACAAGAATGGCTATCATGAAAAGGACTTTCTTTTTCATCTCTAGTCACCCCCGCTTTTCCTGAGCACGGTCTTGCATGCCCTGAGAGCAATGATGTAGATGGCCGTACTCAGTCCGGCTCCTATCGCGGCTTCGGCTATCGCCACGTCCGGAGCCTGCAGAATAAAGAACTCCAGCGAAAGCAGAAGGCTGAAAACCGCAAGGGACACGACCGATGAAAGGAGGTCCCTGAACCACACGGCGTAGAACGCCGCTATTGTTATAAGGGCCAGCACCGCAATGTGCGCGATCTCGTTCATGCCGAAGCACCACCCTTTTTACGATCTTCCTCAAGACGGTCGACAACGGCGAACTTTGGAAAAACACCGCTGCGGTGTGCGGCCCGTGCAATTGCGTGAGCGCCCGTAGGGTTGGTTATCAGAAGGGCTGCTATGGCAATTATCACGTGAACGGCAAGTGTGCTGAAACGCCCCTCACCCGTCGCGGAAAGCCTCATGAAAGCATATACGACCACGGCGGCCGATATGAATATGGAGCCGAAGGTCGTGCACTTGGTTGTTCCGTGAAGTCGGGTGTAAACATCCGGAAATCTGTAAAGGGCGACAGTTCCGAGAAAATTGAACAGGACGCCAATTCCCAGAAGCACCATGATGAGCGTGTCCAAGATCACACACCCCCCTCGATATGACGGGCGATGAACATCGTTCCAACGAACGAAAGCGCAGCGTAAACGATGGCTACGTCAACCATAACAACCGAATCGTAAACAACGGAAAGCAGGATCATCAGCGTCACGACCAGCGTGTTTATGGAATCCAGAGCCACCACTCTGTCGGGAACCGTAGGTCCTGCTATCATTCTGCCCAGCATGATCAGCGCGCAGACGCCGATAACCGCCGCGGCTCCTGCAAACATGGTAACCGTCATTCGGCAACCCTCCTCGCCCATCTGCCGAAAGAGCCGTATACCTCTTTTTCGTCGGGCGTTTCATCGGTGACATTGATCCAGTGAATATAGAAACAACTGGTGTCTCCCGACTCGTCGACATCCACCGTCAACGTTCCCGGCGTCAGGGTTATCGAGTTGGCAAGCATGGTCGAAGCCAGACTGCCCTTGAGCCCTGAATCGATCTTCACTATTCCGGGCCGGATATGCCCGGTGATAACGCGGATCGCGACATCGATATTGGCCTTCAGCATCCCCCAAAGAAAGGGAACAGCCAGATAAAAGACAAACGCGATCCATCGGAACGGATTCAATCCCGCGAGACTCCACGAACGTCCCGGGCTGAAAGATCTGGCTGCTACCGCCAGACCTGCGCCAAGAACGACCGCTATAGCTATCTCGATGGGGTCGATCCCTCCTCCACTCCACGCCAGCAGCAAATACGTGGCGACAGAGAGGACGAAAATGACCACACGCCTCACCTCCCAAAGATAATAAGAAAAAATTCACGCCTGGGAGAACCAGGCTCCAACCGTGTATTATAAACGTTACAACCGGCCGCTATGCGGCCGGGAACGGTTCTAGCATTAGTGATGTAAATGTCATGACGAAATCTCCGAACCACTGTCCGCGGTTCCGTTCACAAAACTTACCCTGTCACCCGATTTCACTGAACCATCTGAAACGACCCTGAGGAAATACCCCTTTGAAGGCAAAAGACACCAGCCCCTGTAGGCGTAGGAATGCGGCTCATCGGGCCTTTTGCCCTTTTCCACTACCTCCAGAACGGCTTCGGGGCCAAAGGCCAGCCTGAGGCCCAGGGGCAACTCGGCCGGCAATCCTTCCACGACAAGGTTTTCCGCAAGGGCGCCCGGGGGAAAGACAAAACCGGCCTGCTTTCCGGCCTCCGCTATGTCTTCGGCCCTCAACATGCTGACCTGGCGGGGCTCCATTCCGAAATGCGAATCACCCTCGAGGCCTCCTGCAACGCAGAAAAAACCTTCAGGCAGAGGTTTTTTTGCCTCCTGTCTGTGAACGCTGGAACAAATAGCGATAACCCTGGACACGCAATCACCGTCCGGAACGTTTTTTGGTGTTGTATATACATTATACAGCAAAAACATATGGGCGTCGTAGCCGTGCGTTACCTGTTTTGGAAAAGCGTCAGAGATTCAGGCGCCATATAGCCGCGTTCAGTAAAGCGGCGAAAGAAACCCATAGGAGATATGGGACCATAAGCCAGCCGGCCAACCGGCGCATAGCAATGAATTCGCGTGTAGTTGCAAGAATTGCGACCCAGAGAAACACTATTTCCACCAGCGCGGCTCCTGGCGCGCGAAACCCGAAAAACAGCCACGACCAGGCCGCATTGAGAGCAAGCTGCACGCCGAACAGCGTCAACCCGCGCGAGGCTGCGGACAGGCTCCCGGCCCTGACAACATAGAGCCAGGCCGCAGCCGCCATTGCGATATAAAGAAAAGTCCACACAGGGGCAAAAACCCACGAGGGCGGGTTCCATTCGGGTCTGGCCAGTTGAAGATACCAGTCGTTCACCGACATGGATGTTGCTATCGAACCCACCGCTCCAGCGCCGAGCGAGAGCGCCAGAAGCACAACTCCCGTCAGGATGTCTTTTTTTCTATATCTCATCTGAATCCTCTCTGTTCGGAAATTCCGTTTCACACGTTCTGCAGAACCAGAGGGGCGGGTCTTCATCCGGAGGGCAAAGCTCCCTCTGCAGCGCTTCCCCCCGGGAGATCATTGCGCACAGGTCGAACGGGGCGTATCCGTATATTATCGGTATGATGTCAATGCCGCCGCATTTTGGACAGACGGGTCTTTCGCCGAACACGATCTGTTCCTCCCTGTCAAAAATCTGCGCCCTTTTCTTAAGGGTTTTTATGATAGTCTGTTTTTGGTGGGCGCGGAGTTCGCACCCACCGGCTTATCCTAACAGAAGGGGCTGAAACCGCATAATGAAAAAGTTCATCGCTTTCCTTGCATTGTTTTTGATCCTCTATCCGCCCCTGCGTGGAGCCGAAGCCGGGGTTCCTTTTTCCTTGTGGCGAACTTCGGGGGTCGGCATATTGATGGACAGGCAGTCCATACACGACATCCTCGGACAACCGGACGGGGTCGAGGAAACAAGAGAATGGTACGCTATTACAGGATCGGAGGGAATGAAAAAGACAACGATCGACTATATAGGCACGGAAACCGCACATGCCGTATCGCTTGAGTTCGCACCGGCGTCCCTGACCATGGACGAACTGGCCAAAACAGCGGAAAGGGCCTTTCCGGACGCCCAGCTGCTGCACAGGGATGAACTTGTGGCAATGTACCTGGCCCGCCAGGCCGGGGCCGATAAACCTGTCTATATTCTGGTTATCGCGGAAAACCCCGAAAAAGAAAGAGGACCGCAGATAGTTACCATGACGGAGGAAGCGAACCAGTACTACAAACAGTGACCCTGACAATATCAAGGGGGTGCGGGCAATGTCCAACACATTTGTATGGATAGCCTCTTCGGCGATTCTGGCCGCGCTGGTAAACGCCGCAGGCATTTTTGTTGTGTTCAGGCACAGGCGAGGCGCGGAGAAATTCATGAGTTATCTGCTTTGCTTCGCCGCGGGCGTCCTTATTTCAACCCCCCTTGTTATCGCCCTTCCGGAAGCGGTCGCAAGATCACCGTACTCAGGGTTAATGGCGCTCGGCGGATTTCTCTTCATGTTCTTCTCCAGCCGGGCGGCCCGCCATTTCGCCCATGAAGAAGCTCTGGCCTTCGGCATAACGGCGGCGCAGGGCATAGCCATACACTCATTCGTCGACGGTGTGGTTTACGCTGTAACTTTCGAGACCAGCATACTGATAGGAATCATGTCGGCCGGAGGACTCATCGTTCATGAATTCGCGGAGGGAGTAATAACCTATCTGGTGCTGATGAAGGGAAACATCCAGAGAAGAACCGCCATGATCTACGCTTTTTTTATTGCTTCGCTTACAACACCCATTGGCGCTTTCGCGGCCTACCCTTTCGTCCGATCCATAGGAGACAACGCTCTGGGTATGATGCTGGGTTTCGTATCAGGGGTGCTTATATATGTTTCGGCCTCACATCTTCTGCCCGAAGCAAGGGCTCATGAAAAACGGCATTCTCTTCTCGCCTTCATATCCGGAGTAGCCATAGCACTTGTAATAGCCTTCAGCCATAACCATTAAAAAAGCCTCTCCGACCGGAGAGGCTTTTAAAATATCCGCCGCAAGGTAAAGTAGAAAACGAAGATCAGGCTACTTCGTAGATCCATCCCTCCGGAGCTTCGATATCACCGAACTGCATTCCCACCAGCGTATCGTACAGTTTTCTGGTTACCGGCCCTACTTCCGACTCGCTGTAGAACACGTGGAGTTTGCCTTTGTACTCTATTCCGCCGATAGGGGTGATAACAGCGGCGGTGCCGCAAGCACCCGCTTCTGCGAACTCGTCGAGCTTATCGATGTAGACGTCTCTTTCTTCCACTTTCATCCCCAGGGACCCTTTGGCTAAATGAAGAAGAGAATACTTTGTTATGCTGGGCAGTATGGATGGGGAATCCGGCGTAACAAAGGCGTTATCTTTTGTAATACCGAAGAAATTGGCGGCGCCTACTTCTTCGATCTTTGTATGCGTAGCCGGATCAAGGTATATGCAGTCCGCGAAACCCCGTTTTGCAGCCAGAGCGTGCGGCATCAGGCTGCTTGCGTAATTGCCTCCAACCTTGGCAGACCCGGTGCCCACCGGCGCGGCCCTGTCGTGATCGGAAACCGTGAAATTCACGGGACTCATGCCGCCCTTGAAATACGCTCCCACGGGCAGGCAGAAAACACAGAACATATACTCGGGAGCCGGGGAAACTCCGATATTATGACCCGTTCCGAACATTACCGGCCTGATGTACAAAGTGGCGCCCGTTCCATAGGGAGGAACGTAATGCTCGTTCGCCTTGACCACCCGTGCGCAGGCGTCGATAAATTTATCTACGGGGATTTCCGGCATCAGCAGGCTTCTGCAGCTTTGCTGCATGCGTTTCGCGTTCTGGTCGGGACGGAACATCTGGATCTTTCCGGCCTTCGTCCTGTACGCTTTCAGGCCCTCGAAACACGATTGACCGTAATGAAGAACGTTGGAGGCCTCACTTATGGAGATCATATTATCCTCAACGAGTTCTCCATCATCCCACTTGCCGTCTTTCCATCTGGCGACATAGCGGAGATCCGTCTTCGTGTATTTGAAGCCCAGTTCGCTCCAGTTGATATCCACTTTTTTACTCATCAACTCTCCCCCTTGAATGATTTGATAGACATCTTACCACGGCGCTTCGCTCTCGTCCTCAGACTCAACTGAACATTTCCTCTTTTTATAATAATACTACATGTTAGTCGTCTTCCGCGAGCGTAAACGGACCGGCCCACAGGCATAGCGTATCCTGAACTTAAAAAGGGTTCCGGCCGTCAGGCCGGAACCCTTTTTGGGGTTCTCGTGTACTTTTGCTGGAAAAACCGGTCAGCTTCTGATGGGGAGCGAGGCCTTGCAGGCCGCGTTGACTATGGGGTAGACAATGGGAGACGACGTGAGCGCGGGATGCGTGCCCATCTGGAAACTTGTGATGTCGTCGGCCGTCATCTTGTGCATGATGCAGGCGCTAACCACGTTTATCATTTCGCCCACCGACCGGCCTCCGGAAATTGAACCGCCCAGGATTATCCCTGTCTCCTTTTCGAAGATCAGTTTCACCTTTGTAAGGCTGGAGTCGGGCATCCCTCCAGGGTGTGTATCCGGAGCCTGTGCTTCGCCTGTAACTATGTTCATGCCGTTCTCTTTTGTAAAACGCTCGGTAAGCCCGGCCGCGGCGAAAGCGCGACCGTTGATCATGGTGGAGAACACGCTGATAGTCCCCTTGTTCTGAAGATACGGCGAAAACAGATTGGCGCCGGCTATGCGCGCCTCTGACGTAGCCGTGGAAGCCAGCATGGTTCCCACAGGGCGCCCCGTAAAGAAGGAGACCTTTTCAGCGCAGTCGCCGCAGGCGAACACATCCGGATCCGTGTAACTGCGCATGTAGCGATCCACCTTGATGGAGTTTCTCAGACCCAGTTCAAGGCCCGCTTTTTTAGCAAGTTCCGTATTGGGCGACGCGCCTATCCCGAGTATTACCATATCCGCTGGTATCTCGGCGCCGTCTGAAAGTTTTACTCCGGTAACAGCATCGTCGCCCGTAATGCTGTCGACCCTTGAATTGGCCAGAATGGTTACTCCGGCCTCGCTCAGCCTGTCCTGCGCCTCGACGCAGAATTCATTGTCCATGGCCGTCTGCAGGCAGTGCGGAAGCGCTTCGACGACGGTTACATTGATATCGCGCCCCTTGCGGCATTCATCAGCGAACTCAACTCCGATGAAACCGCCGCCGATGATCACCAGGTCCTTCACTTCGGGCATGCAGTCCAGTACACCCTGAAGGTAGTCGAACTCCTTTTTCACCGGGAAAACGTTCTTTTTGTCCACTCCCGGAATGGGAGGAACAATAGGCCCGGAGCCGGTAGCGAAAACAAGTTTTTCGTAGCCTACCGTCTCGCCGTCTTTAAGCGTTACCGTCTTGTTTTCGCGGTCGACATCCACGGCCTCCCCCTTTATCAGTTCGATGCCGTTGTTTTCGAGCAATCCGTCGGGAATAACGTTGTTCTGTGGCCCGCCTACCGTTCCGTAAATGTACGGTATGCCGCAGGGAACAAGAACAGTCCCCTCCTTGCGGACCAGAACTATCTTTTTGTCGGGGTAGTGCCTTCTGCAGCTGATGCCGGCAGTAATGCCAGAAAGCCCTCCAAGAACCAGCACATCCGTTTTGATCATAAATAGTCTCCTCCTCAAAAGTCACACCGGGACGGCGCGCAGACGCAAGGCCTTCTCAAAACACCCGGCGGTAATGTACATGCAAGAGTATAGCGCATATACCCCGGTGGGTAAATAGCATAATAGCTTCTTCTTTCACCCAACCATGGAAAGAAACAAAAAACCCGTCCACAGCCTGAATCAGCTACTGAACGGGTTTGTCTTTTTAATATGGCGGAGGATACGGAGCCTTGCCCCAATTCGCTCTCCAAACTTAAATACATTCATAAACCTCGCTTATTCAACATATTGCCGCAC
>Ga0272441_10001327_pt1 | contig 52925 bp, 41 predicted proteins | sample SSMProp6N_FD_193582 | JGI IMG/M metagenome (GOLD analysis project Ga0272441, IMG submission 193582) | Marine sediment archaeal communities from Little Sippewissett salt marsh, Falmouth, MA, United States - SSM-Prop-6N | ecosystem: Environmental > Aquatic > Marine > Wetlands > Sediment ...
CCACGAGGTCTGCAACGAAAATCGGAGGCATGGCCGGATGCGAGAAGGTCATGCAGGAGATCGTCCGAGGGTTGGAGGGGCTTATCACGCTGAACGAGTGGGAATTGACGCTCCTCCAGGACCTGCGGGCCAAGGCGGAAAACAGTCTCGGCCTCGGCCCGGACCCGAGTCCGGAGCGCGGGCCGGGCCAGGGGCGAGACCGCAGCCCCGGCCCCGATTCGGGCCGTTGCACGGACCCTCGCGCGGGTGACACCCCTCCTGGAAAGCCGTGACAGCCGTCGCCGGAAGCCGCCGCCCGCTCGTATAATAGGACAGAAGGGGACTTTTTACCAAACGAACCGGCTCGGCAACCGTCCAATGAAACGGGAAACCGAAAACCGGAAGGCGTTATCCATGGAAGCCGTGGCAGGGGTGCTGAGCGGCCCACGCACCGCCTCCCTTGCGGACCTGGCGGAGGCGGTCGGCGAGCAGCGACAGACGGTCGCCTCGCTCCTGGAGGTCGCCCGCCACGGCGACGCCGACGCCTTTGCCGGCTTGGTTCGGCACTTCCAGACGCCCACGTATCGCTTCATTCTGCGGATGGTCCGCCGCCCGGCCGTGGCAGAGGACGTGGCCCAGGACGTGTTCCTCCGGCTGTGGGAAAACCTGGAGCACCTGGGCGACGCCGATCTCCTGCCGGCGTGGCTCCGGCGTGTGGCGACGAACGCGGTCATCGATCACTGGCGTAAAGAAGACGCCCGCCGCCGCCGCCGCGACGCCCTGCGCGAGCACCCGATTGCGCGGCGGGTCGTGCGACCGTCCACGCGGATGGAAACACGCGAAGCCGTCGACGCCGTCGAAGCCGCGGTCGACGCGCTCCCGGTCAAACTGCGGACCGTCCTGATGCTGCGGGCGGTCGAGGGGCTGAGTTACGATCAACTCGCTGAGACGTTAGGCATATCGGTCGGAGCGGTCCGCAGCCGCCTGTTCCGCGCGAGGCAGGACGTCCTCGCCAACCTCAGGCGGAGCCGGGCTGCCGATTACCTGGCTGCCATGTACGCCGGGGCCGACGGCGACGGCGACGATTGAGTCGCGCCGCCCGTTCCGCGGCCCGTTGTGGAACGCATGCGATGACTCCGTGTCCGGATGACAAGATGCTGAGCCGGTACCTGGACGGCGAGTTAAGCGCCCGCCGGGCGAGCGCCGTGCGGGCCCACTTGGCGCAGTGTGAACGGTGTGCCCGGCGGTACGAGGCCCTCTGCGGTGTGGAGGAGGCCGTCCGCGGGGCCGAGGGCGAGCCGCCGCCCGTCCCGGATCTGGCGTCGCGCGTGACGGGCGACCTGGCCCGCCGCGGCGCCTTCTTCCGGGCCCGCATCGCCGCGGGCCGGCGCCGGCTGTTCGGGCAATGGATCCTCTCGTGGCGGATGTTCGGGGCGGTCGTGGCGGCGGTGGCCATCGTGACGGCCGGCCTGGCCGGCATGGACCGCCTCACGCACCGGCGGTGGGCCCGGCGGACGGGGCCCGTCCTGGCGGATGCGGAGCGCGTGCTCGTGCGCCTGGTCTACGTGAAGAACGCGGCGCCGCCCGCGCGCCTGGCCCGGGCCCGCCGCGAGGTGCGACACCTGGACCTCGCGCGCCGTCTGGACGACGTCCAGGCGTCGGCGGACCCCGGCTGGGCGCGGGACCTCGCGCCGCTGGCGGACACCTTCACGCTGCTGGCCCGCGACGAACCGCTGCCCGAGCCCGTCGTCCATCGGCTCAGCGACGGGCAGTTGCTGGCCCGGGCGTCACGTCTGCGCGAGACCCTGGCCCGTGGAGGCTGACGTTTCGCTGTCCAACAGGTTTTGGCGTGAGGCCGCGGCTGCGGTATAATGCCGCGGCCGATTTGTTTGGGGAGGTCCACGATGCGGCGGATGGGTATCGCGGTGACGTTGGCGGTGGTCGTGGCGGCGGGGTGCACGCCCGTCGTGCCGCGCCCGACGGTGCGGTTCGCGGTCCTGGGAGGGGTGTATTACTCGGCCCGGGGCGACACGGCCGTCGAGGGCGCCCTCGTCGAGGCGTCGGAGGCCACGTTGCGACGGGCGGTGGCGGACCTCAACCGTCGGGAGCAGGTCGACTTCGTCCTCGTGGCGGGCGACCTCCTGGCCCGGGCGGAACCGGTCAGCCTCGACCGGGCCCGGGCCGCGCTCGACGACCTCCGCGTGCCGTACTTCGTGGTCCTGGGCGACTACGACGGTCCCGCCCCGCCTACGGCGGCGGCGGAGGGGCCGGCGAAGGCGCCGGTGGCGGAGGCGCCGAGGGAGGCGGCGGCCCAGCCGGCGGTCGAAGGCCCCGCCGAGCCGCCGACGGAAATGCCGTCCGGGACGGCCGTCGGTCGGCGGCCGGCGCCGCACGGCGAGGGCGGCGTCAGCCGCAGCACGGTGCTGTGGGCGTTCCAGGGCCACGGTATCGACGGGCCGCAAGGGTACTGGGTCCGCAAGGTGCCGCCCGGCGTCGTCGTGGTGGGGTTGGACACGGCGCGTCCCGGCCGGCGCGCGGGGCACGTGAACCCGCAGCAACTGGCGTGGCTTGACGCCACGCTCGGCAACCATGCGGGGCAGATGGTCGTGGTGGTGGCGCATCACGGCCTGGTGCCGCTGCATCCGCTGGACGAGGGCGAGGCGTGGTCGCACCTGATGGTCGACAACGCCGCCGAGGTCCGCGAGGTGCTGGAGCGGCATCCGAACGTCGTGCTTGTGGTGACGGCCCACCATCACCTGGCGGGGGGACGCGTCGCCGGACGCATCGTGTATCTGGCGTCGCCGAGCCTCAGCGTGTGGCCGATGGCGTATCACCTGGTGCGCGTGGACCGGGAGCAGGCCGAGGCGGTGTGGATCTCGCCGGCGCCGGACGAGGTGGCGCAGCAGGCGCTGGAGCGTCTGCTCGCCAGCCAGACGCTGCGCGGCGTGTTTCCGAAAGGGGAGGACGGCGACACGGCGTGCGTGCGGCTGTTCGGGCAAAAGAAGATGGAAACGTATCGCCTGCCGGCCATCCGACCTTAGAGCCTATACCAATACCCCTCTGGCTTCGGCCGGCTGCGGCGACCACAGCCGGCGTCGGGCTGCATCGACAGCCCAGAAACGGGCTGCCTGCTTCGCCCTCCTTGCCTGCGGCCGCCTCGCTCGGCCTCGGGCCGACGAGGGGGGGTTATTGGGATAGGCTCTTAGGGGCCTACGGCCGTTTGGGCGTGAGGATGGCGATCCACTCCGAATTCTCGATCACGTGGTAGTTGTGCTCGAAGATGCAATCCCACGAGAGCGCCTGACCGGAGCCCAGTGTGTACTCCGAGCCCCGGATGGTGATCCGGACCTTTCCGCTCAGCACGAAGCAGTGCTCGTAATCGTCCATGTGGAACTCGGGCTGGCGGCCCCTGGCGCCCTTGGGGGCGGTGATGGAGAAGATGCGGATCCCGTCCAGGTTCACGAGCCGGCAGTTCGCCACCTCGAGGATCTTGCAGGTGGTTTCCTCGACCCGGATGGGATGCTTCTGTTCGGCCAGGGCCAGCAGATTGTGGGCCGGCATCTGGAGCGCCTGGCTGATGCGGTCCAGGGTTTTCAGTTCCGGGTTCCCTTGGTTGCGTTCCAACTTCGAGATGGCCACGTAACTGACGCCCGACCGCTTGCTGAGGTCGGCGATGGTCATCTTGCGCTTCTTGCGGAGTTCGCGCAAAACGGAAAAGTCATACGTCATCGCGTTTCCCCCCTTGCTGGACCCCTCGTCTCGAAACGACGTTTTCGCGACAAGCCACTCGAAGATCGCAGGTCTCGCACGGTGTATCCTTAAGTGTATCGTAGCGGTCGTGGCCGATACATGCCAGTGTTTTCCGGGCGCTTTCTACGGTTTGTTGTAGATTTTCCTGGGTCACTTCCCGGGCCCGGTAGAAGCCGTCGTCGCTGAGAAAATAGATGGACGAGCGGCCCGGCGCCCGGCCCAGCCATCGGGCCGCCGCCATCGCGTACAGGCCCAACTGGAGGGTGTAGGCCCCCGCGAGGGGGGCGTCCTCGTCGGCCGGCGGACGCGAGGTCTTGTAGTCCACCACTTCCCATTGCCCCTCGGCGTCCTCTAGCAGAAGGTCCATCGTGCCGCGGACGGTCGTGGCGTTGACCGCCAGGACGAACGGCAGTTCGCGCAGGACGGTCCGGGCGCCGGCGACCCGTCGGCCGAGGGGGCTCGCCCAGAACGCTTCCAGGATGCCGACGAGGCGCTGGCGGAGGGCCTCGCGGTCGATGCCGGGCGGCGCGTCGCGCAGCACCCCCTCCGCGGCCGACCGCGACGCCGCCTCGTCCGGCGCGGTGGCCCGTTCCATCGCGCGATGGCACAGCGTGCCCCACGCGCGGGGGCTCAGCGCGCCCGGCGTCGCCGGCTCGCACGTGCGGAGCCCCTGGACCTCGGTCCACCAGTACCGCCGCGGGCACGTGTGATACGCCGCCAGGGCCGTGACCGTGATCGTCCTCGGCGGGGCCCCGGTCGCCGCGATGCCGCCCGTCCGGGTTAGACGGTCCGCGGCCTTGGAGGCCGCCGCCGCGGCCCGGTCGCGGGCGCGGTCCCACCGGACGCGGCCCTCGGCAAAGACGTCGCGGGGGCCGCCGCGCCGCCGACCGCGCGACGGCTCGTGCGACGGCGGCGGCTGCATCGCCACCCGCACCCGGGCCGTCGGCGCGACGTCGACCGTCCGCTCCTCGTCGACCTCGCCGCGCTCCACGCCGAGCGCTGCGAGCGTCGCCTCCACCCACGACGTTCTGCTGCCGGAGGACCGCCCCGGTTCGTGGCTCGAGAGGACCAGGTACGCCTGCGCCCGCGTCAGGGCCACGTAGAAGAGCCGATGGTCCTCGGCCCGGAGGGCGTCCGTCTCGTCGGCCCGCGCCAGCGTCATGGCGGCCGAGGTCACGCGCTCGCCGTCCTCGTCGCGCATGCGGACCGCCAGGCCCGTCGCGGGATGGATCGTCCACGGCGGCGACGGACGCCGCGGCGCGTATCCCAGGTCCGGCAGGACGACGACGGGGAACTCCAACCCCTTGGCCTTGTGGATGGTCATGATCCGGACGGTGTGGCTGCCGGGCGCTTCGACGGGGGCCTGCTCGGCCCGCATCTGGCTTTGCATGATGTCGGTCACGTACTGGACGTAGTCGGCGACGGCCGAGAGACCGCCGCGCTGAAACTTCCGCGCCAGTTCCGCCATCTGCCGGAGGTTGGCGTACGCCCGGGCCCCGCCGAACCGTCCGACCGCCGACGCCGCATACCCGGAATCGAACACGAGATGCTCCATCAGGGCGGCCAGCGGCAGACGATCCTTCAGCCGCCGCCACGCCGGCAGAAGCCGGGCCGCCCGGCCCAGGCCGCGCCGGTCCTCCGGATGGAGGTCGCCGACGTCGGCGGCGCCTGCGAGCGCCTCGTGCAGCGTCGGGGCCGCCGCCTTCAGGTGGTACAGCCCTTCGTCGCTGACGGCAAAGAAGGGTGACCGCAGCACGCCCGCCAGGTGGAGGTCGTCCGTCGGATCCTGGAGCACGCGGAGCAGGTTGACGACGTCCAGCACCTCCTGCTGTTTGTAGAAGCCGCGGCCGGCCACGACGTAGTACGGCACGCGGCGGGCCTCCAGGGCTTCCTCGTACACATGCAGATACCCCGTTCTGCGAAGGAGGATGGCGACGTCGCCCCATCGGACGGGCCGGTCCTGGCCGGTGTCGGCGTCGCGGACGGTCACCTGGCCGCCCGAGACGATGTCCTCGAGCCGTGCGGCCAGCCGGCGGGCCTCGGCGGCGTGGCCTTCCCCGGCGCGGAATCCGTCGCCGCCTCCCGCGGGCACGGTGTGGAGGACCTCGGCCACCGTCGGATCGGCCTGGGGGGCCACGCCCTCGACGGGCTCGTAGTCCTCGCCCATTAGGGGGGCGAACAGGTGGTTCACGAGCGCCGCGAGGCCGGGCGTCAGGCGGAAACTTGCGTCCAGGCCCCGCCGGCCGCGCTTCGGCACGCGGCCGCGAGCCCGGTCGAAGACCTCGACCTCCGCCCCGCGGAACCGGTAGATCGACTGTTTCGGATCGCCCACCGCGAAGAGCGCGCCGCGGCGGAGTGGGGCGGTGGCGGCATCGCCCGCGGCGTCGCCGCCGGTCGTCAGGTGCTCGACGATCTCGAACTGGAGGGAGTTCGTGTCCTGGAGTTCGTCGACGAGGATCGCCCGGAAGTGCCGCCGGCAGGCTTGGCGGACGCGCGGCCGGTCGCGCAACAGGTCGCGGACGCGGATCTGGAGGTCCTCGAAGTCCAGGGCCGACCGGTCCCGCTTCGCCGCCTCGTAGGCGTCGATCGCGCCCCGGGCGGTGCGGAAGAACGCGCGGGCCAGGGACAGGTGCTCGCACTCCACGTCCGCATCGAACGCCGGGAGGTTCTTCATGGCGGCCTTGAACGCGTCGCGCAGTTGCTTCAGCGCCGCCTTGGCCCCGTCGAAGTCGGCCTCGGACGGCCACCGCTTTTTGCTGCCGCCCCGCAGATTGATGTCGGTGGCGATGTGCCCGGCGGCGGCGAGGGCGGCGTCGGCGGCGTGGGCTGCGCGGAGACGCTCCACCTGCGCGCGCGCCGCGGCGCGGACGATTTCGAGTTTGTCATCGGTCTTGCCCTGGAGGCGGCTGAGGTCGGCGACGGCCTCGCGGACCTGGGGTGCCTCGACCGTCTCGCGCAGCCGCCCGACCACCCGCTCGTCCACGCGCCGCTTCAGGTCGGCGAGAATCTCCTCGTCGCCGCGGTCCATGACGGGCCCGGCGACGCGGAGGAGGACTTCGCGCCGGCCGGCCAGGATCGTCTCCAGCGCCTCGCGGACCTCCTGGAGACGGAAGTGGTCGAGGACCGCCAGGAGGTCGGCGTCGCCAGAGTCCAGGCCGCGCTCCATCGTCGCTGCCACCACGTCTTGCTGGAGGAACGCCGACTGCGTTTCGTCGAGGACGGTGAAATTCGGATCGACGCCGGCCTCGACGGGCCACTGGCCAAGCAGGCTGCGGCAGAACCCGTGGATCGTGTTGATGGGGGCGATGTCGACGTCCCACAGCCGCCGCCGCCACCGCGCGAGGCGCACGGCGTCGCCGTCGCGCTGGGCCTGGAGGACGCGCCGGCGGCAGGCGTCGCGGATGCGGTCCCGCATCTGGGCCGCCGCCTTCTCCGTGAACGTGATCGCCGCCAGCGACGCGAGCGGCACGTTCGGCTCCTGTTCCAGCAGATGGATATATCTGGCGACGAGGACCCGCGTCTTGCCGCAGCCCGCCCCGCTCGTGACGCACGCACTCGTGCCGAGATCCTCGACGATACGCCGCTGGGTGTCGGTGAGCGGGCTCATATGTTGCCCTCCGCACCGACGGCCGCGCCGCCATTGTCGTCATCGTCATCGGCGCTGGCGTCGTCGGCAATGACGTCAAGCGCCTCGATCGGATGCGCGTCCCACTTCCGCTGGATGCGCCACTCGGCGTACCGGCAGATGGTTTTGAAGTCGCAGTGATCCGGGCAGCCGTCGTCGCCGCGCGGGTAGACGGGGAACTTCCCCTCGCGCATCGCGTCGATGAATCGTGCGATGTAGGCGGCGGCCCGCCGGCGGGCGGGGTCCGACGTGCCGTCGGGGTGTTCCTTCGTCGCCTTCGTCGAGAGTTTGCTCGTGAAACCCGGCTTTCGGATCGGCAGGAAGAAGGCGCGGGCGAGGGCGTCCTCGCCGACGGGGCCGAAGAGCGCCTCCGCCGCCTCCAGGTAGATCGGCAACTGGAAACTCGTGCCGTTCTGCATGTCCTTCCGGCCCGGCGCCGACGTGCCGGACTTGTAGTCCACCACTTGGTACCCGCCGCCGGGGCTGCGGTCGACGCGGTCGATCCGGCCGCGAAGGGCCAGCGGACCGTGGTCGGTCGGCACCGTGACGGCGGGGGTGCCGCCTGCGTCGAGCCCGAAGGCCCGCTCCGTCTCGGCGGCCTGCCACTCGGCGAGTTTGGCGGCGTGCCAGGCGAGCAGACGGCTGGTGTCGCGGAGGATGTGCCGCCGCTGGACGCTCCAGAGGGCCGGCGACCGCACCCGTCCGCCCGCTTCGAGCCGCGCGAAATAGGCCTCCGCCGTCTCCTCGAGCAGCGCGCGGGCCCGCTCCAGCGTTTCCTCGGTCAGGCAGCCGTCGAGGGTCGCGTCCGCTTGGGCCGCCCGGAAGAACCGCTCCAGCAGCCCGTGAGTGATGAGGCCGAGGTCAAGCGGGGCGAGGTCCGGCGCGGGTTCCTCGCGCGGCGCCAGGCCCAGCAGGTCGGCCGCCAGAAACGCGAACGGGCACCCCCCGAACCGTTCCAGGCGGTGGGCGCTCATCGCCGAGCCGCCCGGGAACCGTTCGCACAAGGCCTCGTGGATGGCCGGTGCGGAAAGACACCCGTCGAACGGCCCGAACGCCTCGCCGTGTTCGCGTTCCCACTCGGCGGCCAGGCCCGCCAGCGCCGTCTCGACGTCCGGCCCGTCGCCGGACAGGCCGTCGAGGACGGCGAGGTCCCGGTCCCGGTCGGGATTCTCGCCGGGTCCCCAGAGGGCGAACATCGTGCCGGCAAGCAGTTCGCGCCGGCTGCGGGCCCGCGCCATCGGCAGGTCGAGGTCGCGGACGCCGACCTCGGCCGTCGGCAGAGCAGGCGCGTCATCGCCGGCCGGGGCGAAGAGGGCCCGGACCTCGTCCACGTAATGGCTCGCGAGTTGTGGCCGGCCGCTGTCGTCCAGCGACGGGTAGCAGAGCGTGAGCGACCGCTCGGCCCGCGTGGCGGCCAGGTAGAACCGCAGCATCTCGCGCTGGGCGTCGTCGCCGGTGTCCGCCAGGTCCACGCCGCGCTCATGCAGGTCGGAGCGCTCGGCGTCCGTGAAGAACGGGTGCCGCCGCCCGCGTTGCGGCCAGGCCTTCTCCGCCAGGCCCACCAGGAAGACGTGCTCGAACGAAAGGGACCGGGCGGCGTCGGCGCCCACGACCACGACGGGGGCGTCCGCGGGTTCCGGCGAGAGCAGGGTCGCGGTCGACAGGCCGCGGGTCACCTCGTCGAGGAACTCCGCCGCCGTCACGGCGGGGCCGTCGGCGTCGTCGAGCAGGGCGACCTCGTCCAGCACTTCGTCCAGGCCGGCCAGAGCCTGGAGGTCGCGGGCCCGGTGGGCCGGGTCGTCGTGGTCGGCGGCGGCGTGGCGAAGGCCCGCCGCGCGGACGATCTCCCGGAGGCGGTCGGCCAGGGCGCGGCGCGACGCCGAGGCGGGCAGGGCGGTCGCGTCGAACAGCCGCCGCAGCAGCGCCTCGGCCCGGTCGATCTCGGCGGTGCGGGCGTCGCGCTCGGTGGCCGACAGGACGGCGTCGCCGGTCTCGTCCGTCGTCTCCGCCTGGCGCGCCAGCCGGCCGCGAAGATGCTCCAGGCCGCGGGCGTAGGCGTCGCGGCCCGTCCAGACGGCGGCGTCGCGGGCCAGGCGGACGGCGGCCCGGGCGGTCTCGGCGTCGGCGTCGAACGCCTCCGGCCGGAAGTAGCCCGACTCCAGCAGCCGCACGAGCGCCCGGAACGCGTAATCCTCCGCCTGGAGCCGCACGTGTGCCATCGCCGCTGCCACGGCCGGCACGTCCGCGAGGGGCACGCCCGCCTCCACGCGGAACGGTAGGCCGTACTGCGGGAACACCTCCCGCACGAGCGGGGCGTAGATCTCGAGCGACCGCGCGATGACCGCGACGGCGCCCGGCTGGTCGGCCCCGCCGCGGACGAGGTCCAAGGTCCGGCGGGCGACCTCCTCCACCTCGCGGGTCCGGCCGGCCGCCTGGACGACCGACACGGTGCCGTCGGCGGCGGGTGCGTCGTCCCCGTCGCCGGGCGGGAGGAAGAGACGGGTCCGAATCCGCTCCAGGCCCGCCGGCAGACTGCTCGGCGCCTCGGCCGGCGTCTCCGTCAAACGGTCGCCGAACCGGTCGCGCAGGCGCTCGCGCGTGCGGCCGGTGACGTTGAAGAGTTCAGGGCGGCCGGACTCCCACGTCAGCGTGATGAGCGTGCGTGCGGCCCGCTCCGAGAGCGCCACGATGACGTCCAACTCGGCGGGGTCGAAGTGCTGGAACCCGTCGACGGCGAGGAGGGCGAGATCGTCGAACGGCCCGGCCGGCGTCGCGGGGGCGTCTGGGCCGGGTTCCTGCTCCGCGAGCAGGGCGGCCGCGTGCCAGAACCGGCCCTGGTCGTCGTACAGGTCCAGGCCCTTGAGCCGCCGCTGGTACGCATCGTACAGGAGGACGAGGAGGCGGTTGCGCGGCGTGCGGAGGCGGCCGGTGAGGGCGTGGCCGAAGGCGTCCGGCTCGACGCGGGCGGCCTTCAGTTCGCGCAGCAGGTCGTCGATGGCGTCGATGAGGCCGGGGGCCGTCCGGACCTCGCCGAGGGGTGCGGCCGCCACGTCGTCCAGGGTGTCGAGGGCGTCGCGGATGAGGCGGCGTCGGGCGAGTTCGTGGATCCGCCGGACGGTCCGCCCGGCCGCCAGGAGCAGCCGCTCCGCCAGTGTCGGCAGCGTTAGCACCTGCGGGCGGATGAGGACGCCGGACGCCGAGGCGGCCAGGAGGCGGCGCTCCGTCTCCGACCGCCTCAGGCCCGTCGGGACGAGCAGGAGCGCCCGGCCGGGGCCGGCCTCGGCGAGGGTGTCCTCGTAGGCCGCCAGGACGCGGCCGGCTTTGCCGCTGCGAGCCGGGCCGACGATGAGTTCCACGGGTGCGGTCACGGCGATTCCGATGGCAGGGACGCGATGCCCGACGGTACCGCGGGGCGGGGGTGGTGTCAAGGCGATGTGGCCCACGGAAGGCTTTCGCTAATTCGCCCCGCCGCCGGCGTCCGATGGAACGGTCGGCGGGTTTCTGCTGGACGCTCCGGCGCCCGGCGACCATAGTAGGGCCTTCCCGAGCACGCGAGAGCCCCATGAGCACGGCGTATTCCAGCGACGTGTGTCATCGGCTGGCCGAGATGGCCGGCCGCGAGCGCCTCCTGCGCCCGCGCCGCATCACGCGGCACGAGGCGGGCGAGGTGCTGGAACTCGACCTGACGGGCGTCGCGCCGGCGTGGCGGGGACGGGCCGCCTTCGAACTCGAGCGGTACGTCGGCGGCGGGTTCGCGGGGCAGGTGTACCGGGCCCGGCTCGTGCGGCTCGACTGGCCGGAGACGGGTGCAGGCGAGGCGCCGCTCGAGGTCGGCGGCACGTATGCCCTGAAGATGTTCGTCCCGTGGTCGCGGTTCGGTCGCGGGTTCCGCAACGCGTTGTACGGGCTCGGGTTCCAGGCGCCGTTCGGGTTGCAGGCGAATCCGCAGGCCGCGCGGGCGTGTGCGCTGTGGCACAAGTTCATCCGCCGCGGGGCCGCCGAGGAACTCGGCTCGGAGGAGGCCGTCGTCGACGTCTTCGCCACGTTCCACGACCCGTCGCTCGGCTCGATGGGCGAGGTGCTGGAGTGGGTGGACGGCCGCGTGTGGCGGCTGGAGGTGAACGACCGCCTGCTCGCCTCCCGCGCCGACGGTGCGCTGGATGAGGCCGCCACCGAGTACGACGCCAAGCGGGCGTTCATGGCCCGGCTTGTCCTGCTCTTCCACGCGATGGGGGCACCCGAACTTGGCCGCCAGTACGAGTGGTGGACGATGAAGAGCCAGCCGAACGTCCTCAAGCGCCGCGGCGCGGGCGACGGCCCGTCGGCGGGGCTCGTGGCGGTGGATTTCGGGGCGGGCCTGGCGCTCTTGCCGTTCCTGCCGATGAGTCCGGCGGACGTGCGGCTCATCGGGCGGGGGCTGGCGCGCGGGCGGCTCGTGCAGTTTGACCGGGGCGACCTCGACCGCCTGGAGGCGTACGTGCACGCCCATCCGCACCGGTTCGAGGGGATGGGCGCGGCCCTGGCGGAACTCCGCGCCGCCGAGGCCGCCTACCACGGGGCGCAGCCGGACCTGGCGAACCGCCGGCTCGGGGCCTTCGCGGACCGGTCGCTTCCGGAGAAGGTCCGTCACACGTGGATCGAAGGCTATCGCACGCGCGGCCTCATGGACGCGCGGTCGGCCCGGCGGATGCGGGCCCGGCCCGAGCGGCTCCTGGCGTTCATTGTCCTGGGGCTCGTGCCGCTTATCGGGAAGGTGCTCCAGCGGGCGTGGGGCGACGGGGCGTACTGGCGGCACGTGCGGGAGGCGCTGACGAATCTCGATTACCTGAAGCGTGCCCTCCGCGGCCGGGCGCGGGAGAAACTCATGGACTGGCACCGTAAGGGACGGGCTGGCGAGGCGCGGGCGCTGGCGCTGGCGCACCATCCCGTGTGGTTCTGGCTCCAGGCGTTCACGCTGGGATGGCTGCCGGCCGGGCTCCACCGCGCCCTCGCCGAGCCGCGCTTCGCGTGGGACGTGTTCCGGTACATCGCGCTTCGGCCCGTGAAGCTGTACTTCAACGCGGCGTACCGGCGGGAGTGGCTCGTTGGCATGGTCGAGGAAGGCCGCGAGCAGGGCATGCTCCGCGGCGAGGAGGCCGACCACATCCTCGGCCGCGTCGACGAACCGTTCATCCAGAAATACCTGAAGTGCCTGGCGGTCCACGTGTGCACGCTGCCCGTGACGCAGATCGTCTCGGTGGTCGTGGCGGCGGTGTACATGCTCACGACCGAAACGCCGTGGGAGGAGGCCTGGCCCTGGGCCTTGGTCATCCTGGCGGCGTTCCAGGTGACGCCGATCTCGCCGGGCTCGTTTTGCCGCGGCTCGTACGTCGTGTACCTGATGCTCCGCGAGCGGAACTGGTACGATTACCGCCTGGCGTCGGTCATCTCGTTCTGGAAATATATCGGTTACTTGGGCTTTCCGATCCAGATGGTCTCTTCCTACCCGACGCTCGCCCGGTTCATGGCCGCGCGGTGGGCGATGCACGGCATCCGGCTGATTCCCGTCTTCGGCGAGCACGGGGCCCTGCTGGAGCACGGGTTCTTCACCGCGTTCTTCAACCTGCCCGTCAGCCTCCGCCGGCGGTGGGCCGAGTGGAAGGGGCGCGACCGGTGCCTCACGTGGTTCGGGGCGGCGGGCGGCGTGGGGTTCCTGCCGGGACCGTCCGGGACGTACGCGTCGTTGCTGACGGCCGGAGCGCTCGTGGGCCTGCTGCACCTCGGGTGCCCGTGGTGGGCGCTGTTCATCGCGATCTTTCCGGCGGTGGCGGTGGGCGTCGTCGCAGCCGGCGGGGCCGAGGCGTACCTCGGGACGAAGGACCCGCGGGCGTTTGTCTGGGACGAAGTGGCGGGCCAGGCGATTGCCGGCCTCGCCATGTGGGCGGGCGCCTTCCTGGCCCACGTGTCACGGACGATGGGCCACGATATTACGGGCTGGTTCCAGGTGGACGCGGACCTGTGGGCATCCGTCTTTGGTTGGCTCCCCGGCGACGCCGTGGCGTGGGCGGGTGCGGCGCTGGCGTTCGTCTGGTTCCGCGCGTTCGACATTCTGAAGCCGCCGCCCGTGCGGCAGGCGGAGCGGCTGCCGGGCGGATGGGGCATCATGGCCGACGATATTCTAGCCGGGGCGATGGCGCTGGTCGCGACCATCCTTTGCCTGGCCCTGATTCACGGCGGGGGAGGCTGATGGGCGGAAGACGCATGACGAGGTGCGCGCTGTGGGTGATGGTCCTGCTGCTCTGGCCGACGGTGGCGGCGGGGGCGGCGTCCGAGTTCTTCACGTTTCTGCCGACCGCCGAGCGTTTGCAGACGGGCGGCGAGGCCCGGCTCACTTCCACGTTCAAACCGTCCGGCTCCACCTGGGCCGACGGTCTGGACGAGCGGTCGGTCTTCCACAGCGAACTCGCTTGGCGGGGGGAGGGCGGTCCGTGGTACGCCTTGCGCCTGGGCCGCGGCGGACAGATCTACTCCTTCCGCGGACCGTTCGGGGAAAGCGTCCCCCCGCAGGTCCACGAGGGCGCTCCCTGGATCGACGAGGTCTGGCAGATCGTCTCGGTCTGCCACGCCCGGCACAACGCGGACCGGTTTCCGGGTCGGGGTGTGCCGCTGGCATACTTCATCCATGGTTCCGGCATCTACCTGCGGGACCCGCAGCGGACCGAACCGTTTTACTGCCCGATGCTGGCGTCGGCCTGGGATCCGAAACGGCACCGGTACGGTGTCCTGACGTGGGGCCAGCAGGCCCACGTGCCGACGGCCCACCGGTCCGGGGCGCTCTACTACACGGTGCTGCGAGCCTTGGGCGACGGGGTCATCGAGATCGTGTACGCGGTGCACAACTTCGGCGGGGATACGCTCGACTACTTCAACATGCCGTGGGGTGGCGTCCGCCACTCGACGCTGCCGGTGCACGTGCTGTCGCGGCCGGACGGTTCCTCCCGGCGGGCGGGCGGGCGGTTCTCCGACCGTGGAAACACCTGCAACGTCTCCGAGACCGGCGGATGGGCGGCGTTCGCCCAGGACGGCGACAAGCCGGCCGACCGATGGGGGCTGGGGCTGGTCTTCGGCCGCCGGGGCAACCGCGGCACCCACCGCACGCGGCGGAACGGTCCGCCCCCGGCAGACCGACCGACGCGGTACCGCTGGGGCTATGCCGGCAATCCCGACCGCCCCAACCCGCGGGACTACTTCGTCGCCGTCGTGAACCCCCGCCGCCGTGTGGCGCCGGGCCAGACCTTCTGGTACCGCGTCTACGTCGTCGTGGACAGGATGGACCGGCTGGGCGGGACGGCCCGGCGGCTGGTGTCCCACGCGGGCGGCGGCCTGGCGGCACCGTCCCGGGAAGACACGCCGCTCGTTGCGGTCGACGCCGAAGCACTGGGATTTCCGAAGAAGCACGGTTCGGGAGGCGCCCTGTTCCGGGTCTACGCCTGGCCGGCCGAGGGTACGCGCCCCCTTTTCCTCTTGCGGGCGACCGCCACGGGCCGGTTGTGTGTGACGGACGACCCGTACCGGTTCGCGTCCACCTCCCCGCTGGAGAACCCGTATCCGGCGGACCATCCCAAGCACGAGCGGTACGAAGGGCTGCGCGTCCTCCGGCCTTACGACGGAAAGACCGCCTACCTGGGGCTGCTCGGCTACGGCGTTCGGGAGGGGGATAAAGGCGGGGAAGGCGGCGCCCACGTGCCGCTCGCGAAGGTTCTGAACGACGCGGGACTTGCCGGTCAGGTGGAGGCGGCCGAAGGGCTGGCCGTCGTTCGCGCGGCGCCTACGCCTCTTCCGGCGGCAGGCGGAGCAGGTGATACGCCCGCTGGATGTACGTCAGGCCGCTGATGGCCGTGAAGACCACCGTCCCCCAGATGAGCGCGTCGCGCATCGTCTGCGTCCACGCGGGGTTGGCCGCCCGTCCCGGCCCGTCCGTCCAGTGGGCCACGTAGAAAATGGTCCAGCAGATGGCCGTGCACTGGAGGATCATCTTGATCTTTCCGCTCCACGTGGCGGCGAAGGGGATCTTGTGCGACTCGCTGAAACTCCGCATCCCCGTCACGAGCAGCTCGCGGGCCAGGATGAGGACGACCATCCACGTCTGCCAGCCGCTCAGGTTGACGGGGTCGGAGCCCGCCTCCCGCACGATGATGAACGAGTCGCCGATGAAGTACGCCAGCGCCCCGCACACGATGATCTTGTCGACGAACGGGTCGGCGATGCGGCCGAACGTCGACTGCACCTGGTACTTGCGGGCGATGTAGCCGTCCACCATGTCCGTGCTCACGCCCACCAGGAACAGGACGAACGCGATGTCGAGCACGGGCCAGCCGGCCGGCTCAACGGGATCGTAGAAGCCGATCACGATGAAGAGCGCGATGGCCATGAAGAAACGGCCCACTGTCAGCATGTTCGGGATATGTCGTTTCATGGATGCACATCCTCGCCCGGCCCGGCCGCCAGGTCGTATCCTTCGACGCCCGTGACGCGGACCGTCAGGAACGCTCCCGGCTCGGCGGCGCCGGCCGGCAGGAGCACGGCGCTGTCGACCTCCGGCGCCTGCCCGGCGTGGCGGGCGACGAGCCGCCCGTCGGCCCGCGCCCCGTCCACGAGGACCGTGAGGTCCCGGCCCACGCGCCGGGTGGCCTTCTCGCGGGCCACCTCGCCGGCCGCCTGCATCACGCGGTCCCACCGCTCGCGGGCCGTCTCCCGCGGCACGCGTCCCGGAAGGGCCGCGGCGGGCGTACCGGTCTCCGGACTGTACACAAAGACGCCCACGTGGTCAAAGGCAACTTTTCGGACCGTCGCCACAAGCGCCGCCGCGTCCGCCTCCGTCTCGCCCGGGAAGCCGACGATGAAACTCGTCCGGATGGCGACCTGGGGCACGGCCCGGCGGAGATCGGCAATCAGCCGCTCGACGTCCTCCTGCGTCACGCGCCGGCCCATGGCTTCGAGCAGATGCGTGCTCGCGTGCTGGAGGGGCAGGTCGACGTACGGCACCAGGGGCGGGCCCGCGGCAAGTTGCTCGGTCACCTCCGGTGCGAGCGATGCCGGATGCGTGTACATGAGCCGAAGCCACGGCACGTCCACCGCCTCGCGCAGCCGGGCGAGCAGGCCGGCCAGCGACCAACCTGTCTCCGGCACGTCCCGGCCGTAGGCCGTCGTGTCCTGTCCGATGAGGACGAGTTCGCGGGCGCCGTCGGCGACGAGTTCCTCGGCCTCGGCGAGGACGGCCTCGGGCGGCTTCGAGCGGAGCGGCCCGCGGATGTCCGGAATCGCGCAGTAGGCGCACCGGTTGTCGCAGCCCTCGGTGATCCGCAGGTACGCGTAGTGGCGCGGCGTGAGGCGGAGCCGCTCGCGGTCGTCCGGCATGCCGGTGGGCAGGCCGCCGACGCGGACGATCGGCTCCCCGCCGTCCTTGCTGCCCGAGCGCCGCCGGCCGCGCCGGCTCCGTTTCCCTTTGCCGCGGCGCTTGGCGGAGGGGCGGGCGAGGAGGTCCCGGCACACGTCGGCCAGCCGGTCGCGGTCGGCCAGGCCGACCACGGCGTCGACGTCCGGATGGCGGTCTACGATTTCGTGGGCCAGACGCTGGGCCATGCACCCGGCGACGACGATCCGGCCGAGGCGACCGTCGCGCTTCAGCGCCTCCAGCCGGTCGATGTGCTCGTCGCTCTCGGCCCGCGCGAGGTCGAGAAAGGCGCACGTGTTGACGACCGCCAGGTCCGCCCCGTCGGCGTCGGGCGTGACGGCGAAGCCCGCCAGGGCGAGGCCCGCCAGCATCCGCTCGGAGTCCACCAGGTTCTTCGGGCACCCCAGGCTGATGAGCGTGACGCTGGGCAGGTCGTCGGTCGGCATGGCGATTTCCGGTCCTCGCGTGACGCAAGGTTCTACGCGGCGTGACTGTAGAACCGCCTGCCCCGCGTGTAAAGCGAAAACGCAAGGGGATGAAGGTCGGCGTGCCCGGCGATTACTTGCCACAAGGGGCCGCCGTCCGGATAATGCGGGGCAGGGCGAATGCCCGCCCTCCGGAAGGAGCGTGGCCATGAGGAACTTCGCGATGGGCTTGGTGCGGGTGTTGGCGGTGATGTTCTTCGTCTTCATCGCCTTCGTCATCTGGGCTGTCGTGGCCGACGAAATGCGATCGGACGCACAAGTCGTCGAATTGGGCTGGCAATTCGTGTTCCGCACGGTCGGCGGTCTTGTGGCCGCGGTCGCCCTCGTGGAACTGATCGTCGAAGGCCTGCGAGGGGGCCTGAGTACCGATCTCGTCCCGTGGGCGATGGTGCTGCTGGGCGGGGTCCTGTTGATCGGGTTCCACTGGGCCGTCGCCCTGAGCTTGGGCGCCGTCGCCGTGGCGATCGTCGTGAAGGAAGCGTTCGGGCGGAAGGCGGCGACGGCCGAGGCGTCGGAGGAGTCGTGACGCCCCCGGTCCGTCCTTGCCGTTCCGGAACGCATCTCGAATCCCGGCCACAGATGGACCGCCCATGACGACGCAGCCTCAGAGCGAGGTCTCGCCCGCCCGCCGGCTCGACGTGCCGCTCCTCGACCGTCGCGACGCCGGGGCGGAGTACGTCCGCCTCGTGCTCGGCGTGCCGGCGGACTGGGTCAGCCGGCCGGGGCAGTTTATCAACGTCCGGTGCGAGTCGGACGCCCGCGCCGCCGCCGCGTCCGAACGCCGGCCGCTCGACTACGAGGAAGGCGGCGAATGGCCGACCGCCACGGGCCTGGAACTCGGCCGCCGCCGCTGGCCCGTGGTCCGCCGGCCGATCAGCGTGTCGCGCCTGCGCGCGACCGCCGAGGAGCAGGGACCCTGCATCGAGGTCCTCGTCCGCAAGGTCGGCACGGGCACGCATTGGCTGGCCGCTCGGCCCGTCGGGACGGCACTCGACGTCGTCGGCCCCCTAGGGAACCACTTCACCCCGCCTGAGCCGGACCGTCTGGCGGTGCTGGTCGGCGGCGGGTGCGGCATGGCGCCGCTCGTGGGACTGGCGGACTGGCTGGCGGACCTCGGCCGCGACGCCGTCCTCATCGTCGGGGCGCCGACGGTGGAGCAGGTCCCCTTGGCGATGGACGGCGAGCCCGAGTCCACCGACTCGCGGGCCTCCCCGTGCGAGGTGGTGGCGGCGTCGGCGGTCCGGGTCCCAACGATTCTCGCCACCGACGATGCCTCCGCCGGGTTCGCGGGCACGGCCGCCGCCGCCGCCGAGCGGTACCTGGAGCAGGCCGCGGAGGGCCGGCCCGTTGTCCTCTACGGCTGCGGGCCGGAACCGATGCTGCGGCCCCTGGCGGACCTCGCCCGCCGCCGGGAGGTGCCGTGCCAGGTGTCGCTGGAGGAGTTCATGGGGTGCGGCGTCGGGGTGTGCCTGTCGTGCGTGCGGAAGATGCGCGACCCGGCGAGCGAGACGGGCTGGACGTACCGCCTCACCTGCCGCGACGGGCCCGTCGTCGAGGCGGCGGATATCATTTGGGAATGAGTGTGCCGGCTCGGCTGTCGATCTGTCGGGGTCGCGGCCGCTGCGAAGTGAACGCTGGTGTTCGCCGCCGCGCTTGCGCGGCGCGTGCCGTTCGTATCGAGGGATGATTATGCCTGGAGAATCCATCGACCTCTCGGTCCGCCTCGGCCCGCTGGCGATGAGGAACCCGATCGCCACAGCGTCCGGGTGCAGCGGGTACGGCGAGGAACTGGCCGAGTTCTACGACCTGTCGCGCCTCGGGGCCGTCGTGACGAAGTCGATCACGCTCCGGCCGCGCGAGGGCCATCCCCCGCCGCGACTCGTCGAGGTCCGGGCCGGCATGCTCAACGCCATCGGCCTGGCGAACGTCGGGCTCGAGCGGTTCCTGGACGAGAAACTCCCGGCCCTGGCCCGGTTCGACGTGCCCGTCATCGCGAACGTGGCCGGCAGCACGCCGGAGGAGTACGTCGAAGTCTGCCGGGCGCTCGATGCGGCCGAGGGCGTCGCCGGCATCGAACTGAACGTCTCCTGCCCGAACGTCGACCGCGGCGGGATGGAGTTCGGCGTGGAAGTGGCCGCCCTGACGCGCCTCGTCGAAGCCGTCCGGGCCGAGGTGAGCCGGTCGGCCCTCGTCGTCAAACTCAGCCCGAACGTGACGGACATTGCCGAGACGGCCCGCGCCGCCGTCGACGCGGGGGCCGATGCCCTTACACTCATCAACACCCTTTGCGGCATGGCCATCGACCCGTGGACGGGCCGGCCGGCCCTGACGAACCGGACGGGCGGCCTGTCGGGTCCCGCCATCAAGCCGGTGGCGGTGTACATGGTCCGCCGCGTGTGGGAGCAGGTCGCCGGGCCGCGCGAGGTGCCGATCGTCGGCCTCGGCGGCGTCCAGTTCCCCGAGGACGTGATCGAGTTTCTCCGGGCCGGCGCGACCGCCGTCGCCGTCGGGACGGCGAACTTCGTCGACCCCGAGACGTGCGCGAACCTCGTCGACGGCCTGGCCGCCGCGCTCGGGCAGTTGGGCGTGGCCCGCGCCCGCGACCTCGTCGGGCGGATGGAAACGCGACCGTGAGATCGGTTTCCGCGCGGTGTATCTCCTGATGCACCGCGCACAGCGTATGTGTTCGCCGCGGCGCTTGCGCCGCGTGTGCCGTTGGGCAGCGCGGCGGGTACGGAGACCCGCCGCGCACAGTTAGCCGCCGGACTTGTCCGGCGCGTGCCGTCAATTGGACGAGGAGACTCACCATGCCCGAGATATTTGGCCAATCGCTCACGCCGGAGGACCTTGCCCGTCGCGTCGGCCGCATCGACCAGGTGGCCGGCGCCCGGCCGTTCGTCTTCGATGACGGCCCCGCCCGGGGCATGCGCGGCATCGACGTGTGGACGGGCGGCGGCCTGGAGTTCACCGTTTTGCCGGACCGGTGCCTCGACATCCTGACCGCCCGTTTCGGCGGTCGGCCCATCGCGTGGGAGTCCGCCGTCGGGCCGGTCGCCCCCGAGCGGTACGACCCCGAAGGCTTCCGCTGGCTCCGCTCGTTCGGCGGCGGGCTGCTGACGACGTGCGGCCTCCGGCACTTCGGCGCCCCGGACGCCGAGGACGGCGAGGCGTGGGGCCTGCACGGACGCGCCTCCAACCTCTCGGCAAGCGGCGTGGCGGTCGATTGCGGATGGGACGGCGAGACCTATCGCATCGCCGTCCGCGGCCAGGTGGACGAGGCCGAGGTCTTCAAGCCGACGCTCCGCCTCGCGCGGACCATCGAGACGGCCCTCGGCTCCCGCCGCCTCGCCGTCCGCGACCGCGTCACGAACCTCGGCTACGCCACGAGCACCGCCATGCTGCTGTACCACATCAACCTCGGGTGGCCGCTCGTCTCGGAGGAGAGCCGGCTGCTCGTCGCCTGCGATTCGGTCCGCGGCGTGACGGACGAGGCCCAGGCGGCCGTCGACCGCCACCGCGCGTTCCAGCCGCCCACGGAGGGCTTCACGGAGCAGGTCTACCTCATCGAGCCGAAGCGGCACGCCGACGGCACGTGCCGGGCGGCCCTGGTGAACCCGTCGCTCGGGCACGGCCTGGCGGTCAGCCTCACGTGGCAGAAGGACGCCTTGCCGTACATGGCCGAGTGGAAGATGATGGGGCAGGGGACGTACGTGGTCGGCCTGGAGCCGACGGTGTGCCCGTTCCCGCCGCGCGAGGGGCTGCGCGAGCGGGGCCTGATGCCGGAACTCGCCTCCGGCGAGAGCCGCGCGACGGGCGTGACCATCGATGTTCACACCGGCCGGGACGAACTGGACGAAGTGGCCCGCTGGGTCGAGGGCGAATGATGTCTCGCGCACTGGCCATGATCCTCGCCGTCGCCGCGCTTGCACCGGCGTCCGGCGCTGCCCAAACGGGCGAGTACACGCCCGAGCAGGCGGAGGTGCTGGCCGTCCGGATGGCCCAGGTCGACGCCGTCAACCGGTTGACGGAGAAGGTGCTGGACGCGCCGTTGGCCTCCGGCGAGACGGTCCGGGAGGCGCTCGGGCCGGGCAGCCGGAAGGAGATCGCCCTGCGGGTGTTCCTGCGGTCGGCCCGGATGGTGGGGCCCGCCCGGGTGTACAGCGACGGCGTGGCGGAGACGGACGTCCAGGCGCCGGCGGAGGTGGTGTCGGCCGAGGTGGCGCGGTTGCTCGGCCGGCCGGCCGCGGCGGTGAGCCTGGACGCGCTCCTGCCCGGGCCGGTGGAGGCGAACCTGTCGGCGAGCGGGCGGGCCGCCGCCCCGCCCGGCCTGTCGGCCGAGGCCGTCCGCCGCATCGTCTCGGCTGCCCGGGAGGCTTTGCCGGAGATGTTCCCTGCGGGCTGGCGTCGCGTGACGGCCGAGGGACGGGTCCTGGCGGCCCGGGCGGCCCGCATTGCCGCCTACGAGGCCCTGGCCGGGCGGCTCCGGGGCATCCGCCTCGGGCGGACCGAAACCGTCGCGGACCTGGCGGACGGGTCGCCGGCGGCGTCGGCGGCGTTCGACGCCTACTTCCGGTCGCTGCCGGTCGCCGGGCCGCCGAGGTTCATGCCGGACCGTATCGCGGAGGTGGAAGCCGCGACGAAGGTGTCCCGTCTGATCGGTATACTGAAGAGCCTGCGAGCCTTGCAGTCGGGCGGCACGCGGGTGACGGACGAGCGGATCGACCGGCTCAGCGTCCGGATCAAGTCGGACCGGATCGCCGCCACCGGCCGCGGCATGCCGCCGCCCGAGACGATCCGGCCCGAGTCCGCCGCCGCGGCCGGCGGGGTGGCGCTGCCCGATTGGGCCACCGAAACCCTCGAGGCCGTTGGCGACGCCGACCTCAGCCGCGACGTCGACGACCCGAGGCGGAAACGCCTGCTCGCCGTCCGCTCCGCCAAGGTCCGGGCACTTTCGGACCTGGAACGCCAAGTGGACGCCGTTGTCCTGGACGACGGCACGACGGTCCGCCAGCGGGCTGCACGCGACGCTGTCTTCCGCCGCGACCTGGAGACGTTCCTCGACAGCGCCCGGACGGTCCGGCAGCGGTCGCTTCGCGACGGGCGGGCGTGGGAAGTGACGCTCCGGCTGCCGCTGCTGAGGCTGCATGCGTTTTCCCGCCGCGGGGAGTGAGGCGTGTCCGCACGTGCAAACGTGTCAGGCACCTTTAACGGCGTCACAGGTGCCTGACACGTTTCCGTTTGCGCGGTGGGTATCCCTCGGCTGCGCTCGGGACAGGCTCCGACCCACCGCGCGACGACGTGTCTGTGTCACAGCGTCATCAGCCACTGGTCCGCCACGAAGGCGGCGTCGAGCACGATCAGCCAGTACAGCACGCGCGGAATGAAGCGCTGGTACTGCTCGGGCGTCCGCTCCGGGCCGGCCGCCGACCACAGGCCTCCCGGCCACAGGGCCGTCAGCAGCAGCAGCGCGAAGACGCGGGCCACCGGCGCATGGAAGTTGCCGGCGGCGGTCGTGACGGCGACGGCGATCATGCCGAACCCCACGGCCGCGGCGACGAAGAAAACGACCATCCACGGGCGGGACGACATCCGCAGCCCTCGCCGCACCCCCACGCTGTAGCCCGTCGCGACGCACGTCGCGAAGAACAGGGAAACGCCGTGGCGGACCCAGAGCGGGCCGCTCAGGGCGAACAGGCCGGGAGTGATGTCGTGAGGCACGCCAATTGCGACGGCCACCCCAATGAAGAAGTTCAGAAATCGACACAGCCCCATCACCGGCATGGCGACGAACGCCGGCCCGTGCTTGGCGGCCAGGTTGTAGAGGTTGATGGCGGCGAAGGCGCCGATGGCCATCACCGTGGCCCCGCCGCGCTCGATCCGGCCGAGTTGCAGGGCGCAGCCGGTGGCCAAGGCGGCCGTCAGGATCAGCAGAACGATCGCCGTCGCCAGGCTCACCGTCCCAGTGGCCAGGGGTCGGCCGGTTTCCATCAGACGGTCTCGCCGGCGGTCGACGAGGTCGTTCTGCACCATCCCATACAGATACAAGCCCGTGGACGTGCCTGCGATGAGGAGCATGTGCCGCCATTGCATGGCGGCCTGCGTCGGCAGCAGGGCGATGAGGTAACCGGCCAAGGCGTCGACGACGGCCGTGAGGAACAGCGGAAGGCGCAGCAATCGCGATAGGCCGCGGAGGCTCATGGTGGGTCCAGTCTAGCGCCGCCCGGGGGCGGTTTCCAGCCTTTTCAGGGGCGGCCGGCCCGATTATAATCGCCCGCCATGGTCATCACCATCGATGGAACGGTCGGCAGCGGCAAGAGCACCGCCGCCGCGGGGCTTGCCCGGCGGTTGGGGGCCGTCCACCTCGACACGGGCGCCATGTACCGCGCGCTCACCCTGAAGGCCCTTGACACCGGGGCCGACCTGGAGGACCTGGAGGCCCTGACCGCCTTGGCCCGCGAGAGCACCATCGCACTCGACGGCGAGCCGGGCCGGCAGCGCGTCCGCCTCGACGGCCGGGACGTCACCGACGCCATCCGCGCCAACCGCATCAGCACGCAATCGCATTATCTGGCGCGGACGGCGGGAGTGCGGCAGGTGCTGGTCGCGGCCCAGCGGGCCCTGGGCGAGAAGGCCGGCGACGTCGTCGCCGAGGGACGCGACCAGGGTACGGTCGTCTTTCCGGACGCCGACGCGAAGTTCTTTCTGGACGCCGCCCCCGAGGAACGGGCCAGGCGGCGGCAACTCGAACTCCAGGGCCGGGGCGAGTACCGCTCGTACCGGGAGGTCCTGGCCGAGATCCGCGAGCGCGACCGGCGCGATTCCACGCGCGAGGCCGACCCGCTCCGCATGGCCGACGATGCCGTCCGCATCGATACGACGGACCTGGGCGTCGAGGCGATGATCGACGTCCTGGCCGGCGAGGTCCGGCGCCTCGCGAAGGAGGACGGGTGAACGCTCCGGACAGGCGCTCTGCACGACCCCGGTCCTCTGAGCGCGGCGGGTCTCCGCACCCGCTGCGCGGAGGCAGCCGGGATGCTTCGAGCGCGGTGGGTACGGAGACCCACCGCGCCATTCACCGTTCCGGCATCGCGCGTTTGACGCGGCTCTGGTACGCGGTGCTCCAGCAGGTGGCGCGGGTGCTGTTTGTGACGGCGTTCGGCATCCGCGTGTTCGGGCGCCGGCATCTGCCGCGCCGCGGCGGCGTGCTCGTCGTGTCGAACCATCAGAGTTATCTCGATCCGGTTCTGGCGGCCGTGGGGATGCCCCGGCCGTACCATCCGATGGCCCGGGCGTCGCTGTTCCGCTTCGGCCCGTTTGCATGGCTGATCCGGAGCCTGCACGCGTTCCCCGTGAAGCGGGGCTCGGCGGACATGGGAGCCATCCGCGAGGCGCTGCGGCGTCTCAAGGGCGGGGCGGTGGTGCTGATGTTCCCGGAGGGCACGCGGACGCGCGACGGGTCGATCCGCCGGCTCCAGGCGGGGCCGGTGCTGCTGGCCCGGCGGGCGGGCGTGCCGATCCTGCCGATGGTCATCGACGGGGCGTTCGAGGCCTGGCCGCGATCCCGCGTGCTGCCTCGGCCTCACACCATCCGCGTGGCGTGCGGGAGGGCGCTTACGCCCGAGGAACTGGCCGAGGGCGACGCCGACGCACTTATCGACACGATTCGCGACCGGATGGTCGACCTCCAGCGCGGCCTCCGGTCCATGGCAGAAACGGAGCGGGCATGAGCGAGACGGGCGGCACAGCGGCACGGACGATCGAAGTCGCCGAAGGCGCCGGCGTGTGCTTCGGGGTGAAACGGGCCCTGCGCCTGGCGGAGGAGGCCCTGTCGGCGGGCACGCCCGTGTGCAGCCTCGGGCCGCTCATCCACAACCCGCAGGAGGTGGGCCGCCTGGTGGAGAGCGGGTTCCAGGTGGTCGAGTCGCTGGACGAGGCCCCCGAGGGGGCGACCGTGCTGGTCCGCAGCCACGGCGTCTCGCCGGACGTGGTGGCGGAGGCCAAACGCCGCGGGCACCAGATCATCGACGCCACCTGCCCGCTGGTGCGGCGGGTCCAGACGCTGGCCACCACGTTGGAACGCGAGGGGTACCAGGTCATCGTGGCAGGGGACGCGCCCCATCCGGAGGTGCGGGCGATCCGCGGCCACGCGCCGTCGGCCGTCGTGGTGAGCGACCCGTCGGCCGTCGCCGAGATGGACGCGGCCGACCGGGTGGCCCTGGTGGCCCAGACGACCTTTTCGCCGGAGGTGTTCCGCGAGATGGCTGCAACGCTCGTCCGGTGTGGACTCGGCGAGGTCCGCGTCATCCGGACGATCTGCACGGCGACGGTGGCGCGGCAGCGGTCGGCGGCGGAACTGGCCGAACGCGTCGACCTGATGATCGTCATCGGCGGCCGCAACAGCGCCAATACGAACCGGCTGGCGGAGCGGTGCGCCGCGCACGGCGTGCCGACGTATCACGTGGAAGTGGCGGACGAGGTGGAGCCGGCGTGGCTGGCCGGCCGGCCGAGAGTGGGCGTGACGGCCGGGGCCTCCACGCCGCAGTGGATCATCGACGCCGTCTGCCAGCGGATTCGTCGCTTGCAATCGGCACACAGCTGAGATAAACTGAAGGTTTCTGCAGGCCGACGCAGGCCGAAAGCCTCGAGGGTCGAGGGCGGCGAGTGGCCCGGTGGTCGGGCATAAACGGACTCGCCGTGCACCTCTTTCAGGGAACGAGAGATACGAGATAATGCTCAAGAAGCAGAAAATCCAGATTCGCCGACACTATGGACTGAACGATCCGGACATCGATCGCGAAGTCGAGAAGGTCTTCGGCCAGATGGAGGACGAGGACCGGCTCGAACAGATGTACGAGAACTCGATCCAGGCGTTCGAGACCGGCAGCGTGGTCGCCGGCCGCGTCGTCCGCATCATCGGCAACGAGGCGGTCATCGACGTGGGTTTCAAGAGCGAAGGCAGCGTGCCGCTGGAGGAGTTCCGCGGCGAAGAGGTCGAGATCGGGCAGCAGGTGGACGTGCTGCTGGAGGCCGTTGAGGACGAGAGCGGCCTGGTGTTGCTCTCCAAGCGCAAGGCCGACCGCATCAAGGGCTGGGAACGCGTGCTCAGCACGCACTCCGAGGGCGACGTCGTCGAGGGCCGCGTCAGCCGCAAAATCAAGGGCGGTCTGCTCGTGGACATCGGCGTGCCGGTCTTCCTGCCGGCGAGCCAGGTGGACATCCGCCGGCCGGCGGACGTGTCAGAATACATCGGCCAGCAGATTCACTGCAAGATCCTCAAGATCGACCCGGAACGGCGCAACATCGTCGTCTCGCGCCGCCGCCTCATCGAGGAGGAACGCGAGGAGGCGAAACGGAAACTGCTCCAGACGATGACCGTCGGCCAGATGCGCGAGGGCGTGGTCAAGAACATCGCCGACTTCGGCGCCTTCGTCGACCTCGGCGGCATCGACGGCCTGCTCCACATCACCGACATGGCCTGGGGCCGCGTGGGCCATCCCAGCGAGGTTGTCTCGATCGATCAGAAACTCACCATCAAGATCCTCTCGATCGACCGCGAGAAGGAAAAGGTTGCCCTTGGCCTCAAGCAGAAGACCGAGTCGCCCTGGCACAACATCGAGGCGAAGTACCCCGTCGGCGAAAAGGTCAGCGGCGAGGTCGTCAACATCACCCCCTACGGCGCCTTCGTCAAACTGGAGGAGGGCATCGAGGGGCTCGTCCACGTCAGCGAAATGTCCTGGACCAAACGCATCAACCACCCGTCCGAGGTGGTCAGCGTCGGCGAGGAGGTCGAGGTCGTTGTCCTCGCCATCGACAAGGCCAAGCAGGAAATCAGCCTCGGCATGAAGCAGACCGAGGTCAACCCCTGGACGCTCGTCAAAGAGAAGTACCCGCCCGGCAGCGAGATCGAGGGCGTGGTCCAGAACCTCGCCAACTACGGCGCCTTCATCGAAATCGAAGAGGGCATCGACGGCCTCCTCCACGTCTCCGACATGTCGTGGACCCAGAAGGTGAACCACCCGTCCGAGGTCCTCGAAAAGGGCCAGAAGGTCAAGTGCCAGGTCCTCAGCGTCGACCAGGAAAAGAAGCGCGTGTCCCTCGGCCTCAAGCAACTCGAAGAGGACCCCTGGGAACGCCGCATCCCCGAGAGGTACGTCCCCGGGGCCGTGGTGCGCGGCAAGGTGACGAAGGTGACGAACTTTGGCGTGTTCGTGGAACTGGAGGACGGGCTCGAAGGCCTGCTGCACGTTTCCGAACTCGCCGACTACAAGGTCGACAACCCCGAGGACGTGGTGGCGAAGGGGGAGGAGATCGACGTCAAGGTGCTCCGCGTCGACACGGAGGAGCGGAAGATCGGCCTCAGCCTGAAACGCGTCCAGTGGGCCGAGGAGGACGAGGAAGCCGTGGCCGCCCAACCCTCGCGTACCGAGCCGCGCCTCGGTGGCATCGAGGCTCCCGAGGAGGGCGGCGACAGCGGCCGGGCCGGCGGGACGATGCTCTTCGGCGCACCGCTACCGGCCGTCGGCAAGTCCGCCGAGGAAGCCGACGCCGCCGAAGAGACCGAGAGCGATGCCGGGGAGACGCCGGACGAGTCCGCCGGCGAAGGCGAAGCCGACACCGGCGACGGCGACACATCGGCTGAAGACGCCGCCGAGGTATCGCCGACAGATGAAGTGGCCGAAGAGGCCGCCGACCAACAAGAGCCGCCCGCTGAAGAGGCGGCCGCCGAGGAAACCGAAGCGACTGACGAAGCGACTGACGAAGCGACTGACGAAGCGACTGACGAAGCGACTGACGAAGCGACTGACGAAGCGACTGACGAAGCGACTGACGAAGCGACTGACGAAGCGGCTGACGAAGCGGCTGACGAAGCGACTGACGAAGCGACTGACGAAGCGACTGACGAAGCGGCTGACGAAGCGACCGACGCCTCCGAGGATGCAGACGGGGACGAGGACGAGGACGCCGCCGAAACGGACGCCGCCGACGAGGGCGAGGACGCCAAAGAGGCTTGAGGCGGCCGCAAACCCTCGTCACGGGCCTGAAAACGGGCCTGTAAGGGACCGGTGACCGTCCGGTAAGACGGGCGTGAATTCGCGAGAATTGTCTTGCCAAAGTCCCGCGGGTCGCGCTACAATTAGGCGAAGTGAGGGGCCACCTCAAGCAGCACGTCGACACTCGCTCTTGCAGGAGGGGGGGAGCGCGTGTTCGCGGTCGTCGAAGGTCGAGCGATCGGTCAGTCCCCCTGAGGGGTGCACGTCACCGGTCGGCACAAGAGGGGTCGGCGCATGGACTCTGGCCTGCAGTTATATCTGCGGGAAATCAACCACACCCGTCTCCTGACGCCGGACGAGGAGATCCAACTCGCCCGGCGAATCAAGAAGGGAGACTTGCTGGCCAGAGACGAAATGATCCGTTGTAACCTCCGCCTGGTCGTTTCCATCGCCAAGAACTACACCCGCCGGGGCCTCAGCCTGCTGGACCTCATCGAGGAAGGGAACCTGGGGCTTCTGCGCGCCGTGGAGAAGTTCGACCCGTCCCAGGGGTGCCGCTTCTCCACCTACGCCTCCTGGTGGATCCGGCAGTCGATCAAGCGGAGCCTGATCAACGCGGTCAAGCCGGTCGAGATTCCCGCTTACATGGTCGAGATGATCAACAAGTGGCGGCGGACGGCGGTGCGGCTGGAGTGCGACCTCGGCCGGCCGCCCACCCAGGAGGAGATCGCCGCCGCCATGGGCATCTCGAAGCGGCAGGTGTCGGTCGTCACGCGGGCCGCCCGCGCCTTCAGTTCGCCGTACCAGGCGGTCTCCGAGGATTCGGACTGGTCGCTGTCGGAGATGGTGGCCGACGAGGGCACCCCGTCGCCCGCCGACATCCTTCTCGAGAACCGCCGCAAGGCCGCCGTCAACGAGATGCTCAGCCGCATCGACAACCGGGCCGCCGAGATTCTCCGCCTGCGGTTCGGCCTGGATGGCAAGGAAGCGATGACGCTCAAGGAAATCGGCGAGCGCATCGGCCTGACGCGCGAACGGGTCCGCCAGATCGAACGCGACGCCGTCGCTACCATCGAGGAGGCCATCCGCAGCCAGGAAGAAGATGCCGCCGTCCAGCAGCAGTGATCCGCGCCGCCCGCCTCTGCCGTCCGAGCGATTTCCGTTTGCCTGGTAGCGCGGCTGGTTGGAGCCTGTCCCGAGCGAGGCCGAGGGGCATCCGCTGCGCATACAGGCTGCGCCCCTGAGGCGCGGTCGTTGCGGAGAACCACCACGCCACCGCCCTGGGATAGACTGCCCTGGTCCACCGTAAGGAGGTCCCCGTGACGCCCTCGCCCCAGCCGATTGACCTGCGTGCCCACATCCGAAGCGTGCCCGATTTCCCGAAAGCCGGCGTGATGTTCCGCGACATTACGCCGCTGCTCCTGGAGCCCGAGGCGTTCCGCGAGGCCCTCCGCCGCATGGCCGAGCCGTACGAGAAGGGCGACGTGGACCTGGTGATCGGGGCGGAGTCGCGCGGCTTCATCTTCGGTGCGCCGCTCGCCCTGGACCTCGACGCCGGCTTCGTGCCCATTCGCAAGGCGGGAAAACTCCCCGCCGACACCGTCAGCGTGACGTACGACCTCGAGTACGGCACCGACACGGTCGAGATGCACACCGATGCCGTCGGCGAGGGCGCCCGCGTGCTCATGGTCGACGACCTGCTGGCCACGGGCGGCACGATGGCCGCCTCGTGCAACATGGTCGAGCAGGCGGGAGGGAGGATCGTCGGCGTCGAGTTCCTCATCGAACTCGCGTTCCTGGGCGGCCGGGCCAAGTTGGAGAGCTACCCCGTCCGCAGCCAGATCGTCTACGACGACGAGTCGCCGTAAGGGCGCACTCGCGCCCTGGATGTGCCACGGCCGGTCTTGCCCGGCCGTGCTGTTGCAGGCTGTCATTCTGAGCCGCCCGAAGGGCGGCGAAGAACCTCGCCGTGGTCGTTGCCTTTCTGTGGTTCGGGCGGCGAGATGCTTCGTCGGCCTCACGGCCCCGTCGGCATGACCGCAGAGATGACGGTGCTTGTCGGGCTCAGCGGTTTCGCTTTTTCTTCTTCCTGCTCCTGCCCCGCGACGCTTTCGCGCCGGTCTTGCCGGCCGGCCACCCGTCCGACAAGGCCAGCGGCAGGGTGTCTTCCATCTTCTGCACGTACCGGAACGTCATGTCCTTGCGGATGTCCTTGGGAATCTCGTCCACGTCCTTCCGGTTCCGTTCGGGCAGGATGATCGTCTTGACGCCGGCGCGTTTGGCGGCCAGGACCTTTTCCTTCACGCCGCCCACCGGCAGGACGAGGCCGCGCAGCGTGATCTCGCCCGTCAGGGCGATGTCGCTCCGGACGCTGTGGCCCGTCAGCAGGCTCGTCAGGGCCGTGAAGACGGTGATGCCCGCGCTCGGCCCGTCCTTCGGCGTGGCACCGGCGGGAATGTGGATGTGGATATCCCGTTTACTGAACTGCTCCGGCTCGATGCCCCACCCGTCCGCCCGCGAGCGGATGTACGAGAGCGCCGCCTGGGCCGACTCCTTCATCACGTCGCCGAGTTGTCCCGTCAGGTTCAGTTTCCCCGTGCCGGGCATCGAGGTGGCCTCGATGAACAGGATGTCGCCGCCCGCAGAGGTCCACGCCATCCCGGTGGCGACGCCGGGCGTCGAGGTCCGGAGTTTCACCTCCGGCAGGTACCGCTCGGCGCCGAGCAGGTCGGCCGCGGTGTCGGCGGTCACGCGGACTTCCCGGGTTTCGTTCTCGGCGATGCGGCGGGCGGTGGCCCGGCAGACGGCGGCGATCTGGCGTTCCAGTTCCCGCACCCCGGCCTCGTGCGTGTAGTTGCGGATGATCTTCCGAAGCCCGCCCTTGCGGAAACGGATCTGCCTCGCCTTCAGCCCGTGCTCCTTCCGCTGCCGCGGCACGAGGTACCGCTGGGCGATGGCGAGTTTCTCCTCCTCCACGTACCCGGGCAGGCGGATGATCTCCAGCCGGTCCTTCAGCGCCGGCGGAATCGGGTCCAGCAGGTTCGCCGTCCCGATGAAGAGGACGCTCGAAAGGTCGAACGGCACGTCGAGGTAGTGGTCCGTGAAGGTCGAGTTCTGCTCCGGGTCGAGCACCTCCAGCAGGGCGCTCGTCGGGTCGCCGCGCCAGTCCGCCCCGAGTTTGTCGACCTCGTCGAGCATGAACACCGGGTTGTTGACGCCGGCCTTGCGGAGTTCCATGATGATGCGGCCGGGGAGGGCGCCGACGTAGGTCCGCCGGTGGCCGCGGATTTCCGCCTCGTCGCGCATGCCGCCCAGGCTCATGCGGATGAACGTGCGGCCCATGGCGCGGGCGATGCTGTGGCCGAGGCTCGTCTTGCCGACGCCGGGCGGCCCGACGAAACACAGAATCGGGCCGCGGAGTTCGTCCCGCAACTTCCGCACCGCCAGGTACTCCAGGATCCGCTTTTTCGGCTCGGCCAGGCCGTAATGGTCGGCCTCGAGGATGCGCTTGGCCTCGCCGAGGTTCAGCCGGTCCTCGGTCCGTTTCTGCCACGGCAGGTCCGACAGGTATTCGAGATACGTACGAACGACGTTGAAGTCCGGGGCCATGGTGGGCATGGCCTCCATGCGGCGGAGTTCGCGGTCCGCCTCTTTCCGGACCTCCTCCGGCAAGCCGGCCGCGTCCAGGTCCGACCGCAGTTGCTCCATCAGGGCGGTCTTCTCGTCCTTCTCGCCGAGTTCCTCCTGGATGGACCGCAGTTGCTCCCGCAGGTAGTGCTCGCGCTGGCGCTGCTCGATCCGGCCGCGGGTCTCCGACTGGATCTTGTCGGCGAGTTGCAGGACGTCGATCTCGCGGTGCATCAGGCCCGTCACGGTGTGCAGGCGCCGGTCGACGCGGGGCTCCTCCAGGAGCGATTGTTTCTGCTCCGCGTCGAGGCTCAGGTTCGCCCCGATGAAGTCGGCCAGTTGGCCCGGGGACTCGATCGACGTGATGACCGCGGTGGCCTCCTGCGGCAGGCGGGGCGAGAGGTCCACGATCTCGGCCATCAGGTTCCGGGCCGAAACCATCAACGCATCGAGTTCTTTCCCTTCGTCGACGACGTCCGTCATCGGCGACACGTCCGCCCGGTAGAACGGATCGGTTTGCGAGAGGGCGTCGATGCGGACGCGGCCGAGGGCCTGCACGATCACGTTCTGCGTCTCGTCCGGGAGCCGCACGAGTTTCAGAATCCGCACCGCGCACCCCACCTGGTACAGGTCGTCGAAGGCGGGCTCCTCCTGCTCCGCCGCCTTCTGGAGGACGGTGGCGAACAGCCGGTTGCCCATCGCCGCTTCCTGCACCAGCGCCAGGCTTCGCGGCCGGCCGACCGTCAGCGGCTGGATGATGCCGGGGAACAGCACCGTGTCGCGCACCGGCATCACGGGCAGGTTGTCCGGGATGCGCGGCGTCTCGTCGGCATCGGACTCGCCCGCCGGCGCCGGCGGCTTGCGGACTGTGATCTGGTCGGGCACGTCGCCTCCTTGGGGTGGGTCAGGTTTTGGGGATCCGGATGCGGAGCAGGCCTTCCCGCAGCCGCGCCGTGATGCCCGCCTCGTCCACGCGGGCCGGCAGGACGATCCGCCGACGGAACCGCCCCTCTTCGATTTCCATCTGGTGCCACTCGGTCTTCTCGGGCGAGGTGGGGTCCCGCCGGCAACCGGATACCGTCAGCGTGCCGCGCTCGGTGTACACCTCCACGTCGCTTCGCCGGACGCCGGCCAGTTCGACGATCACCTCGTAATGGTCGCGCGTTTCGCATACGTCGATGGCGGGCGACCAGTCCGCCGCCTTTTCCCCCGACGGCGGCGGACACGCGTGCAGCACCTTGTGCATGATGTGGCTCATGTGACGGGCCAGGTGGCCCAGGTCGTCGCGGGACTGGGCGGACAGGACGGGCGGGCGCATGGGTCACTCCTTGACGCGGACCGGGCGGCTCATGCTTCCATGATACGCCGCCGCCGCGGCCCACGCAACGTCCCAGCCGAGGCGCACACGCAGGGCGCGCCGCCCGTTGCGCGGCGCGCCCGCCTCGTGTGTGCCGTCGGTTCGGTCAGGACTTGGGTTTGGAGCCGGAGCCCTGGACCTCGATCCGCCGGGCCCGGGCCTCCTCCTTCTTCGGCAGCCGGATCTCGAGCACGCCCTGCTTCGCGGTGGCGGTCACGTGGTCGGGATCCACGGACGTGGGCAGCGCGAGGCTCCGCGTGAACGAGCCGTACCGGCGCTCCACGCGATGGTAGTTGCGGCCGGACTGCTCGGTCTCGTCGGTCTTCTCGCCGCGGATGGTCAGCGTGTCGCCGACGACGGAGATGTCGAGGTCCTTCGGGTCGATGCCCGGGATCTCGGCGTGCACGAGGACCTCGTCGTCCGTTTCGGAGACGTCCAGGGCGGGGGACCACTCGGCCAGGCCGAACGGTTCGCTCGCCGAGGACCAGAACCGGCTGAACAGGTCGTTCATTTCGTCGCGGAGCGACGACAGCGTGGTGGCGGGCATCGTCCGCCCGCGATACGGAATGAGTGCCATCTTCGTCCCTCCTTTCGGTTTCGGGTTCGCCGGATTCTCGGGGCAGGGCGGTTACTCGGCCTTGACCTCGATCCGCCGCGGCTTCAGACGCTCCGACTTCGGCAGCCGCAGCGTCAGCACGCCCTGCCGGATGTGGGCCTCGATGTTTTGCGTATCGTAGTCGGCCGGCAGTTGAAACGCCCGGTAGAACGGGCCGACCTCGAACTCCTTCAGGAGCACGTCGCCCTCGTCGCCGGCGCCCGCAGCCGGGTCGCCGCGAATCACCAGCACGTTGTCCTCGACCGTCACGTCGAGGCCGTCCGGCGCCACGCCGGGCATCTCGGCCAGCAGGGTGAGCGCGTCCTCGCTTTCGTACACGTCGGTGGCCGGCAGAAAGTAACTTTCGGGCGGCACCATCGCGTCGCGTTCTCTCTGGACATCGACATCCGTCGGTTTAGCCATCGTGGCGACCTCCTCGTTTGGCGGCACGCGGGTTACGGCTCCACGTTCACCTGCACGCGTTTCGGCTTCGCTTCCTCGGCCTTCGGGATGCGGATCGTCAGCACGCCGGCCGAGAGCGTGGCCTCCGTGCCGTCGCTGTCCACGGGACCGGGCAGGTTGATGGCCCGGCTGAAGTGTCCGCTGTCCCGTTCCCGGCGGTGCAGCGTCGTGCCCTCCCGCGGGATGCCGTCGTCGCGGGTGCCCGAGAGGGTGACCTGCTCGCGGGTGACGTAGACCTCCACGTCGTCCATCTCCAGCCCCGGCACCTCGCACGTGATGACGTACGCCTCGCCGGTCTCGCGGACGTTCGTGGCCGGGTACACGTACGCCGACCGCACGCGTCCGGTGGTGAAGTGCTTCCCGAAGACGGAGTCGAACAGGCGGTTCATTTCCCGTTGCAACTGGGCGAACGGCTCCGCCGAGGGTACCCATGCGCGAATCGCCATGGCTGTCCTCCTTCTTTTTTCCGGTTTCTTCGGAACTGCAAACTGCGATTCCACCCATCACGTCGCAAAGCGAATGCCAATGCGATGGGGCCGTCTCAGGGCCAGAAACGGCCCTTTAGACCCCGGTCGGGTGCCGCTACGGCAACCGGCTGCCATTTTGGCAGTCGCCGGCGCCCCTTCACCCGTCTTGGACGGGGCGCCCACGTCCGCTATAATGGGCATGCGGAGCCTCCAGGGGCCATAGGGCCGGAATGGACGACACCTTCGATATCGTGGTCGTCGGCGGCGGGCACGCCGGCTGCGAGGCCGCCCTCGCCGCCGCCCGTCTCGGCGCCCGGACCGCGCTCGTGTCCATCCGCCTGGACCGCATCGCGGAGATGTCGTGCAACCCGGCGATCGGCGGGCAGGCGAAGGGCCAGATGGTGCGGGAGGTCGACGCCCTCGGCGGCGAAATGGCCCGCCTCGCCGACCGCACCGCCATCCAGTACCGCCTCCTGAACCGGAGCAAGGGCCCCGCCGTCCAGAGCCCCCGGGCCCAGTGCGACCGCCGGGCCTACGCCCGCGCCATGCAGGAGGTCCTCCGCGGGCAGGCGAACCTCGACCTGTTCGAGGAGACCGCCGCCGATCTGCTCGTCCGCGGCGACGAGGTCACGGGCGTCCGCTGCGAGCGCGGCCGGACCCTCGCCGCCCGGGCCGTCGTCCTGACCACGGGCACGTTTCTGCGCGGCCTGCTGCACCGCGGGGAGGAGTCCTGGCCGGGCGGACGCCTGGGCGAGCCGCCCGCGGGTGTCCTCTCGGCGAGTCTGGAGCGTCTCGGCCTCCGCCTGGGGCGCCTCAAGACCGGCACCCCGCCGCGCGTCGACGGACGGACCCTCGATTACGCCGCCCTCCAGGAGCAGCCGAGCGACGCTGAGCCCGTCCGCTTCGCCTTCGACGCGCCGGATGGGCCGCTGGAGGAAGGCGTCTCGTGCTGGCTCACGCGGACCACGCCGCCCGTGCACGAGCGCATCCGCGCCAACCTCGACCGGGCACCCATCTACACAGGTCAGATCCAGTCCACCGGGCCGCGCTACTGCCCCAGCATCGAGGCGAAGGTCGTCCGCTTCCCCGACCGCGACCATCACCAGGTCTTCCTGGAGCCCGAGGGACGCCGCACGCACGTCGTCTACTGCAACGGCATCGCGACGAGCATGCCGAAGGACGTCCAGGACCACATGGTCCGCCACATCCCCGGGATGGAGCGGGCCGCGATCCTCCGCTACGGGTACGCCATCGAGTACGACTTCGTCCCGCCCACGCAGACGCAGCCGACACTGGAGTCGAAACGCATCGGCGGCCTCTTTCTGGCGGGGCAGATCAACGGCACGAGCGGATACGAAGAGGCGGCCGGGCAGGGACTCCTGGCCGGCATCAACGCCGTCCAGCGGCTCGGCGGCGGCGAGCCCGTCGTCCTCCGCCGCGACCAGGCCTACATCGGCGTCCTCGTCGACGACCTCGTTACCAAGGGCACCGAGGAACCGTATCGCATGTTCACGAGCCTGGCGGAGCACCGTCTGCTGCTGCGGCACGACAACGCGGACCGTCGGCTGTCGGAGGTCGGCCACGGGGTCGGGCTCCTGCCGGAGGCGGCGTGGCGGCGGGTGCAGGAGAAGGAGCGCCAGATCGAGCGGGCCCGCGAGGCCCTCCGGACCCATCGCCGCGACGGCCGCACCCTCGAAGCACTCCTCCGCCGGCCGGAGGTCACGTGGCAAACGCTCACGCGGGACGTGCCGGATCTTGCGTCCCTGGCGATCGCGCCGGAGGCCGCCCGACAGGTCGAGATCGAGGCGAAGTACGCGGGGTACCTGGCGCGGCAGGCGCGGCAGATTGGGCGGGCGCGGCAGATGGAGGACCGGCCAATCCCCGCCGACCTCGATTACGACCGCGTGCCGCACCTTCGCAACGAGGCCCGCGAGAAACTGGCCCGGGTCCGACCGCGGTCGCTTGGCCAGGCCGGCCGCATCGCCGGCATCGGGCCCGCCGACCAGACCGTCCTCATGGTGTATCTCCAGAGCCGTGCGGCGACCGGGTAGCGCCGGGTGCCACTGGCGGCTTGTCAGCCAGTGCTTTGCCACGAGGGGACACTGGCGGGCAAGCCGCCAGTGGCACCCGGCGCCGTCGTCGGCGCGCTTTCGGTGAAGGGCGTTGCGCCTCCGGGTCGATACAGACGGGTGCCGGGCGGGTGGAGCCGTCCGGCCAGACCTGGGGGTCCGCCATGTTGCGAGTCCAAGACCGGCGCCGTCATGCGCGCACCGAGGTGGTCTGCCCCGCCGTGCTGCGGGACAAGCGCGGCCGCCTCCTTTTCCGCGGCCGCTCGGCCGACCTCAGCCCGACGGGAGTGAAGGTGGTCGGCCCGCCGCCCGCCGCCGTTTCGGTCGGGATGGACGTGTGGCTCGAGGTGAAGGCGCCGAACCCGTCGTCCAGCGGTCCGCGACATCGCCGCATCAAGGTGCCGGGCTACGTCCGCCGGGTGACCGACATCGGCGACTGGAAGAGCGTGATCGTCATCATCACCGAAAGCGACGTCTCGCCGGGCCTGTTCCTCGCCGACGGCTAGGCGCGCCGGGTGCCACGGATTGCTTGCCAATCCGTGCCTGACGATTGGTAAACACGGTTTGACAAGCAAACCGTGGCGCCTCCGCGATCGGCACGGCCGGGTCACGCCTTCCCGAGAATCCGCAGGCCCGCCAGCGCGAGCAGCACGGCTCCCGCGGCCCAGAGCAGCGGCCGGTCCATCGGCCGGTACGTCCGCATTTCCTTCCCCCGAACCATCTCGGCCAGCGAGGCGGGTGTGTCGTGAATACGTCCGCCGGCCGCCCGGACGATCGCCTCCAGGCGATCCGCATCGACGCCCAGGTGGACGAGTTCCGCGGGCGGCAGGACGGGCACGCTCAGGCGCTGCCGCGGCCTGCCGCCGCGCCGGTGGACCGCGACCGTCCCGCCCGCGGTGCCGAGACCGGGGAGCGAGGCCTCGTGCACGCCCGGCGCCACCTGCGTCAGCACGACGGGTGGGGGCGGGTCGCCGTCTTCCGGCAGGACCGCCGCGACGAACGGCCGCGCGTCGGATCCGATGGCCGACGCGTCCTCGCGGACGCGGACGGTCCAGTCCGTGCCCTCGCGCCTCAAGTGGGCCGACCACGTGGCGGGCGCCTCCGCCCGCGCGAGCCACCCGAGCAGGGCAGCCAGGCGACCCTCCGCCGCCGGGCCCGTGAGCCACGCCTCCGGGGCCGTCCCGGCGGGCCACGGCATGGCCGCCACCTTCCCCAGCCCCCTGCGCCACGTGGCGAGCAGCGGCCAGGCGTCGCCGCCGGCGGCCGAGGGGACCGCCGACCAGTGGACGTCCGCATCGTCTTTGGCTTGCGTGGCGTTGCAGGCGGGCACGGTCGGCAGGGGCATTCCGGCCGCTGGCCAGACGGGGGCCGGGCGGACCCAGCGGGCGGCCCACGGCCCGTCGCGCAGGCCTTCGCCGCGGGCCCGGATCATCTCCTTCAGGAACACCTCGGCGAGGCGGGCGGGGTCGGCGTCGGCGTACAGCCGGCCGCCCGTCTCGGACGCGAGCCGGCCGAGCAGGTCCTCACGCGCTCCCTCGCCGGTGGCGACGGCGGAGATGCTCACGCCGCGCGACCGGGCCGCACGGACGAGGGCGTCGACGCCGAAGTCCTCGCTCCGGCCGTCGCTTAGGACGAGGACATGGCGGATGACCTGTGCGCCGGCCGGCGGGCCGCCCGCGGGAAACATGTCGATGGCGGTGCGGACGGCGGGGGTGATGCGCGTGCCGCCGCCCGCCTCCATTGCCAGGAGCCGCCGACGCAGCGCGTCCCATTCCGCCAGCGGCCCCATCGGCGCCACGACCGCCGGTTGGCCGGCGAACGCGACGACGCCGATGCGGTCGCCGTCGGCCAGGGCGGGGCGCAGCGTCAGGACGGCCCGTTTGGCCAGGGCGAGTTTCTGCGTGCTGCCCACCGTCTCGTTCATCGAGCCGCTGGCGTCGAGGACGAGGGCGAGGTGCAGGGCGGGCCGCTCGGCCGGGCGGCTGCTGACGGGCAGTAGTGGCTCCAACGGCGAGTCGCCGTACGCCCCCGCCGCGAAGGCGTCGTCGCCGCCCGCCACCCACAGGCCCAGGCCGCCGTCGGTGACGGCCCGGGCGAGGCGCTCGGCAGGGGACCGGCCGAGGACCCACGCCGGGAGGTTCTCCAGGACCACTACGGCGACATCCGTGGGCACGGGTCCGGCGGAGACGGACCGCGGCGTCAGACGGAGGCCGGCCGGTGCCGCACGGCGAAGGACGCCGGCGAGCGGGCCGGGCGCCGGACCCGTGTGGACATAGCACACGTCCCGTACGCCGCCGACCGCGACGGTGCAGCGGCCGCGGTTGTTCTCCGGGCAGGCGTCGTCGTCGGCGGTGAGGGCGACGTCGTAGCGGTATCGGCCGGCCGGCAGGGGACCGTCGCGGAACGACACGACGGCGCCGGCGTCCGGCGAGACGGCCACGCGCCGGTCCCACGCGCGTTGGCCCTCGTCGCCGGACGCTGCACGGGTGAGGCGGAGGCGGACCTCCGTGCGCAACGTGGCCGCGAGGCGGACCGTGAGGTCCAGGGGCCGGTCCGGCGGCGGCGAGGCCGGAGGGTCGATGCCGGCGAGGGCAACGTCGCGGACCGCCAGGGCCGGCCGGATGGCGTGCACCCCGATGCCGGCGGCGGCGAGACGGGCAGCCTCGGCGCCGGCGTCACCGCGCCCCTGGCGGGCGTCGGTGTAAAGGACGACGAGGCCCTGGCCCTCGGGCAGCGCGGCGGCCGCCCGGCGCAGGCCGGCCGCCAGGTCCGTCTCGTCGGCGGCATACGGAATGACCTGGGTGCGGCGGTCGGGCAGGGCGGCGGTCCACGGGGCGAGCGTCCGGCCGGAGTCGGTGTCGGCGCCGGCAGCGGCCATGCTGGGGGTGGCGTCGTAGAGGATGACGACGTCCGCGTCGCCGGTGCGGGCCACGCGGAGGGACGGGCCGGCGAGGGCCAGGAGGAGGAGCCCGACGGCCGCGCATCCGAGGGCCGCCCGGACACAGGCGCCGGGCCGTCGCGGACGCCGCAGGGACGCCCACAGCACGACGGCCCATGCGGGCGCCACCAGGAGCAGCAGGGCGGGGTCGGCCATCCGCACGGTGTCCATGCGGGCGATTATAGGGCGGGGCGGATGGGCGGACAAACGTTAATGGCAGGGTGCGGCGCGGCGGGCCGGAAAGAGGTTCCAGGAGTCTTTTTCGTGCTTGTCCCCGACAGGAGAGGGAGGCGGTAACGACATCACGCCATAGGCTCAATGCGAAAAAGGCTCCTGGAACCTTTTTCCGGGATTGCGCGTCAGTCCATCCACTGGAAGTTGAGGATCCGTGGTCGGATGAACGTGGAGGAGACTCCCGCGGTGGAGGCGGGATTATGCGCCGCGCACGGGCTGCGGTCGACGAGGGCCCAGAACCGCCGGCTTCGGCGGACGGCGGCGCGACAGGCGGCCGCGTCATAGGGCTGGCTGGCGTCGTACATGGCCTGGAGGTCGACGTACTGAACCGTGCCGTAGATGGAAAACGTGTCGCTCCGGACCGTGGCGATGTTGGAGATGAGTGTATAGGCGACGTCGCGTTGCTCGACGGGTCCCTTGGCCTCCGGTAAGGTGGACGAGGGGGGACTGGTGGTGACGTATTCCTCGTTGACGATCTGGGCGGGCGATTCGATGGGCCGGGCGTTTCGGAGTTGGGTGACGACGGTATCGAGGCTGCTGATGCCGAAACTCTCGCCGAGGGCTTCGAGGACCTCTTCGCTGGCGGTGTTGAGGTTGATCTTGCCGGCGACGCGGATTTCGGAGCCGCCGAAGCGTCCGCCCTGGTATCCGATCTCCATGCCGGTGTCGCCGCCGGAATAGTCTTTACCGGTGTCGGGGGCCTTGAACGTGACGGTCCCGTCGGGCCCGCTGACGACGCCGGACTCGGGGAGGGTGGCGTCGGCGCAGCCGTCGCCGTCGTTGTCGATGCGGTCGAGCCAGGGCCCGCCGACGGTGAAGATGTTGGCGGCGTGGAGTCGTCTGTCCTGGGTGGTTCCGCCGCCGCCGTTGTTCTCGTGTCGCGCGAACCAGGCGAACTTGACTTTCCTTTCCTCCTCGGCGCTGGAGATGGCGGCGATGCGGGGAACCCAGGGCCAGAATTCGACCTCTTCGCCTCCCGTTTCGCGGGAGGGGCAGAGGACCTGGTTGAGGTCGCCGACGCGCCGGAAGGCGCGGAAGCCGACGCCGCTATTGCCGTCGCTGATCCCTTCAATCCACTCGGGGGGCAGCCCGCCGACGGGCACGTCGTCGTCCTGCTCGACGCGGACGGACCTCGGGAAGCGGATGGGGACGGCGCCCTTCTCGTCTTCGCCGGGCTTGGAGGTAAACCACTCATCGACCTTGGGCTGGGCGACATAGACGACGCGCACGGCTCCGGGCTGGCCTTCGCCCTGGCCTTCGGGGACGTCTTCGAAGTCGATGCGGCGGTAGATGGCGTCGTTTTTTTCTTTGAGGTCGTCGAACGGGTTTGCCGCCCCGTCGTCGCCCGCCGCGGGGTCGTTAATCACGTCGACGGTCTTGCCGTGCGCGGTCAGTTTGACGGTGACCGCCTCCGCCAGGGGCTTGTTCTGGAGGAGTTTCGCCTTGAACTCGTACAGGCGCTCGACGGGCCCGAGGCGTTCGGGCAAGTCGGCGCTATCGACGATCTGGACGCGTTCGCCACGCGTGCCGACGCTACCGTCCAGGTCGTGTCCGGATACCGACAGTTTGAAGTCGTCGGTGCTGATGCCGCCGAGGCCATCGTCGCCGCCGGTGGCCTCGTCATCAAAGGGGTTGTCGCGTTCCCAGGGACTCATGACGCCGAATTTGACGGTGTACTCGTAGAAGATGGTGGCGGTGGCGTCCTCCCCGGATCCTTCCGTTTCAACGACTTGCTCCTTGTCGGTGATTTCTGCGTGGCTGAAGATGGGCTGTCGCGATGCGCCGAGAAAGCCGCCATACTGGTGCATCAGGTCTTCTTCTTCGCCGTCGCGGAAGGCGGAGATGTTGGCGGCAAACTGCTTGGTGTCCTCGTCGTTGTCGAAGACCTCGAGAGCCTCGATGACGCCGCGGATTTTTTCGAAGTCGTCCAGGTTCAGATCCACTTTGCGGCACTGATAGCCGATCTCGCCGATACTGGGCAGGGCTTGCTGGGTGCCCTCACGATATCGGCTGGGGCGGACCTGGGCGGTCCATCCGACGGTGGTCAGGTTGCGGCGATAGTTCGCGGCGTTGGCGCTGGCGACGCTGCCGGGCGCACTGGTGAGTTTGTTCCCCGGAATGAGGTACTCCAGCCGGCTCGTATAGTGCGTGCCGGTAAGGCGGCGAAGTTCGAATTCCTCGGCGAGCGAGAAGGGACGGTCCTCGTACCGGGCGGGGTTCTCGATGACGACCTGCATCTGCGTCCGGTTGCCGGGCCGGTCCGGCTGGTGCCACAGGCCGGGCGGCATGGTGGAATTGAAGAAGGTGTTCGGCATCCCGCCGCCCCCGGCGGCGAACAGGATCGACGGGTCGACGTCGCTGATGTAGTAGCCCTTGCGATCGGCGGTCTGGTTCTTGTTGCCGTGCGCGTTCAGGTTCAGCATGCCGCCGTGGTCCACGACGGTGACGCTGACGCGAACGAGGCCGGAGTCGAACGGAAAGGAGAGGTCCGGAATCCACACCCCGTGCCCCTGGCCCCCGGAGTTCACGTCGGGCACGTCGGAGGAGTAGCGCGGCACGTCGCCGTCCCGGTCCGGGAAGCCGAGGTTGTTCGGGCGGAGTTCATCATCGGTGGTGGTGCCCCAGTCGTGGATGCCGTACGGGCCGTTCGTTACGCCCGAATACCGGTTCGGCGTCTGATAGCCGTAGGAGAACCGGTTGCCTGAGACCGATCCGGTGGCGCTGACGGTGCCCGAGAGCCACGGGTCGTATTGCGTGCCGGGATAGTCGAACGGCTCGTTGCGCATGATGCCGGCGTCCTCGGTGGTTTGGAAGACGGAGGCCCGGCCGTGGTCGCTCAGCAGGTGCCGCGTGATGTAGTAGGAATGCTCGTTGGTCGCGGAGTCGCCCTGGTCTTCCGGCTGGCTGAGCGTGTTGTAGGCCCAGAGGTCCTGGATGAGGTGGTGGCAGACGTAGTCGACGGCGCCGTCGGCGGCCAGGATGAACTGGCTCTGGACGGCGAAGTTGCTGGCGGTGCGGCGGTCGAGGTTGCTCATCGTCACGAACGTAATGCCGATGATGGCCAGGATCGCCAGCAGGCCCAGCACGACGATCAGGACCGAACCGGATGACTTCATGGCACTTCCTTCCGTGGAGGCTGATGGACCGGGGGCCGAACGGACGGCGGCCGATCAGGGGTCACCGATCCAGAACGTTTCCTGCATGGCGTAGCCGTGGTACCGGTTCTGCCCCTGGGGGATTTCGGTGCTTTCGCCCGGGTCGTGCAGGGCCACGGTGACGCGGATGGCGGCCGGCCAACTCTCGATCGGGTGGCCGCTGTCGTATTCGAGCGAATCGCCGCTGCTTTCCTGGAAGGTCTCGGACCACCGGTAGGTACGGTCGGCGTCGTCGTCGCCGTGCCAGTACGTCGTCGAGGCGCCGCTGGAAACGGGCGTGCACGCCTCCACGAAGAACTCGCTGACGCAACAGGCCATCACGCGATTCAGGCTGCCCGGGTGGGCGAGGTTGGCGCCGGCATCCTCGGGAATCCAGGGGGTGACCGTGACCGCGCCCTTGCGGGCGCTGCCCGTCTTCACCAGGTCCGGCTCCTGCTCCGTGGTTTTGCCGCTCATGTTCATGATCTTCTCGTTCTCGGCGGCAAAGAGCTGGCACAGGTAGCCGTGTGCCGACTTGCTGTTCCAATAGCCCCCGGCGGCCGGGTCGCCGTCAATAATCCACAGGCCCCGCGCCAAAATGCCGCGCTGGGGCGAGACGTTCTGCCCGTCCACCTGGAGGATCCGCGTGCCCGAACCGTCCGTCGGGACGTTGTTCGTGTACACGACTTCGCTGGCGGTGCCGCCCAACTGCGCGCCGGTCGTCCCCATCTGGTCCTGGCAAACGCCGATCGTGACGAAGGACAGGGTGTCGGCGCCGTAGACGTCGCCCTGGCCGAGGGCGCTTTCCGCCCGGTAACTGGCGGACGAACCGCTGGCGTCGATGTAGCCCTTCTTGATGGACAGGTATCCCTCGCGCGTCATGCCGCGGATGTCGGTGTTCAGCCGGTCGAAGAACGCCCGCAACTGCTGCTGGGCAAAGTGGATACCCTCGGCGTCGCCGGCCGTCTGGACGACGATGCCGAAAATCTCCACCACGCCGAGCATCATCACGGTCATGAGGCTGGCGGCCGTGACGAGTTCCACCAGCGTGAACGCCTTCCGGGACGGGCGGGCGGTCGCAAATCGCATCGGGTCAGTCTCCCAGAATCGTGTGATAGACGGCAATGGCGCCGCGCAGGGACAGCCACTTGGGCGTATCGCCGCGATAGTCCACCTCGGCGTCGCGGTCCGCCACCATCACGTCGCTGTCGTCGTCGTCGGGTTCTTTGAGCGCCGCCACCGGGAAGATGCAGTCGTCACGCGTATTGTCCTTCTGGCGGCCGGTGGCGACGCGGCTGACCTTGTACGCCTCGCCGCGGAAGTTGTCTCGCGCTCCCGGTTCGAAGTCCATGATGTAGTCGCCCGGTTCGCCCTGCCCGTAGCCGCTGGAGTCGTCCCATGCGACGAGGGGAATGTCTTCCGTGCCGGTGTACTGCATCTCCACGGCGGGCGACCTCCCGCGAGCCTTGTAAATGACAATCGTGATCCGCCACGGGCCCTCGCTCTCGTCCCTGCTATTCGACACCAGCGTGCTCATCGGCGTCGCAAAGACGACCGGCACGTACGACCCCGCGTCCCAGATGTCGGTGACATTGTACCCCCGGACGTCGGTGTCCGTGCTTCCGGTCTTCGCCGGGTACAGGAACAGTTGCGGATTGAAGCACCGGAGCTTATCCGGCAGGGCCATATTGTTCAGCAGCCACGTCGTTTCGCGCGGGTCGTCGCTGCCTTGCGTCTTGCGGCACTCGCGCAGGATTATCGTCCGCCGGGCGCGAAGGACGGCCGCGATGCTGCGGGCGCTGAGGGCCGACATGGTCGTGTCGCGGCTCTGGCGGCTCTGGTCGACGGCAACGGGAAAGACCGAGGCCACCATCGTCATCCCCACGCCGAGGATGCCGGCCGCCATCAGAACCTCCGTCAGGCTGAAGCCGCGGTGGCGAGTGCGGTGTCGAAACACGCGGGCCCTCCTTCCATCGAACAGGTCCTCTCCAACGCTATTATAGCGGGGCCCGGCGGAGGCAACAACACTTATGGGCCCCTCCGTCGGCGAACGGGCCGGCCGGCGGCAGCGGCGGGCCTCGCGGCCGTGTCCGTTCTCCTCCGACTCCCGCGCCGGGCCGCCCGATGGGCATTCGTCGTCCTGAAACCCAGGTGTCCGCAGCCCACGAGACCCCCTGGCACGCCTTCAACGCCGGCCCACCCCCGCCGCGCTTCCTTGACACCGCCTCCCCCGCCGCTAGAATGACCCCCACACAGGGGGCGACGACGCCCCCGATGAAGGAGATAACACCCATGGCCGTTCCCATGCTCGACCTGGTCGCCCAGTACACCACCCTTCGCGAGGAGATTCGCGCGGCCGTCGACGAGGTCCTCCAGTCCCAGCGATGCATCGGCGGGCCCAAGGTGACCGCCTGCGAAAAGGCCATCGCCGAGTACTCCGGCGCGGCGTTCGGCATCGGGGCGTCCAGCGGCACGGACGCCATCCTGAACGTCCTGATGAGCCTCGGCGTCGGGCCCGGCGACGACGTCGTCACCACGCCCTTCACCTTCTTTGCGACGGCCGGCTGCGTGGCCCGCCTCGGCGCAAGACCCGTCTTCGTCGACATCGACCCCGAGACGTACAACCTCGACCCGGCCGGCATCCCGGACGCCATGACCGACCGGACGAAGGTCGTCATGCCGGTCCACCTGTTCGGCCAGTGTGCGGACATGGACCCGATCCTGTCGGCGGCGGGCGAGCGGGGGGCCGCCGTCGTCGAGGACGCCGCTCAGGCCATCGGCGCCACCTACCACGGACGCAAGGCCGGTTCCATGGGACAGGCCGGCTGCTTCTCGTTCTTCCCCTCCAAGAACCTCGGGGCCGCCGGCGACGGCGGCATGATCGTCACGGACGACGCCGCCTTCGCCGACAGGTGCACCATCACGCGCAATCACGGGTCCAAGCCCAAGTACTATCATAAATACGTGGGCGGGAACTTCCGCCTCGACCCCATGCAGGCCGCCGTCGTCCTCGCCAAGTTCCCCCACCTGGAGGACTGGCACGAGGCTCGCCGCGCCAACGCCGCCTGGTACAACCAGCGCTTCGCCGACTGCCCGGCCGTCGTCACGCCCGTCGAGCGCGAGGGCAATCGGATGATCTACAACCAGTACGTCATCCGCATCAAGGACTCAGGCGGCGGTGCAGGCGCCCGCGACCGCGTGATCGAGCATCTCAAGGAAAAGAACATCGGCCACGCCATCTACTATCCCGTGCCGCTGCACCTGCAGGAATGCTTCGCGGACCTCGGGTACGCCGAGGGCGACTTCCCGCACGCCGAGCAGGCCTCCCGCGAGGTGCTCGCCGTTCCCATCTACCCGGAACTCACCCGCGAGCAGCAGGAGGAAGTCGCCGCCGCCGTCCTCGACGTCGTGGGGTAGGGCGCACACGCGCATTGCCGCGCGGCCAATCGAAGCCAGACCTGTGTGGCCCGGCCGGTCTTGCCCGGCCGGGAATGCGCCTGTCTGAAATGGCCCCGCCATGCCCGAAACGATCCTCGTCATCGGCGTCGGCAACCCGCTCGCCCGGGACGAAGGCGTCGGCATCCGGGCCGTCGAGCGCCTCCGCGCACGGGACCTGCCGCCGGGCGTCCGCGTGCTCGACGCCGGCACCGACCTGCTGGCCGTCCTGCCCGAGATGGGCGACGCCGACCGCGCCATCCTCCTCGACGCCGTCCGCGCCGGCGGCGAGCCGGGCACCATCTACCGCCTGACGCTCGAGGACCTCCTCGCCCACGCCAGGAACGAGCCCGAGTGGCGGTCCGCCCACGACCTTTCCGTCGTCTCCGCCATCCGCCTGGCCGAGTTGACCGGCCGGCGCCTGCCGCCCACCGTCCTGCTCGGCGTGGAGCCGGCCGAGGTGGCGCTCGGCGAAGGGCTGACCCCGCCCGTCGAGGCCGCCCTCGACACGCTCCTCGAAAAGGTCCTTGCGGAAGTGAATGCCGCCGGTCCGAAGCCGGTATAGGAGAAGAACGGCCGGCCGATGTGCCGATACGGCCTCGGCGGTCCGGCGCGGGCTGCCACGTGTCGATGGCTTTGTCTGAAAGGAGAATCCCATGGAGTATTCGGGTCCGGACACGGGCGAACTCATTGCCGGTGGCGTCGCGGGGCTGGTCGCCCTCGTGGTCGGTTTGGGAGTGCTCGTCTTTTACGCCATCATCTGGTGGAAGATCTTCTCCAAGGCCGGGTACTCCGGGGCCCTGGGGCTCCTCATGCTCGTGCCGATTGCCAACTTCATCATGCTCCTCGTGTTGGCGTTCGGTCGGTGGCCGATTCACGGGGAACTGGATCACCTGAGGCAGTACCATTCGCCGCCGCAGTAGGGAATGCAACGGCCATGACCGTCGGCATCGTCTGGGACGACGGTTACCTCGACCACGCCGCGCCGGGTCGTGTGTGGCCCGGCCGGTCTTGCCCGGCGCGTCGACCTGCGAGCCTCGGGGCGGCGCCGAGAAACGTAGCGACGCCGATGTTCGCCGGCCCGCTTGCGGGCCGCGCGCCGTGCCCCACAGGCTGAAGCCTTTTTGGAACGCGCTGATGGCCGACGCCCTCATCTTCGATCTCGACGACACGCTCTGCCCGGAGCGGCCGTTCGTCCTCGCGCGCCTGGACGCCGTCGCCCGCCACCTCCGCGACCGGTTCGGGCCGCGCATCGATTTCCGGGCCGAACTCCTCCGCGCCTACGAGGCCGACCTGCGGACCCGCGTCTTCGACACGGTCCTCGAGCGCGCCGGCCTCGACCCGGACCCTGCCGTCATCCGCGACCTCGTGGACCTCTATCGCCGAACCCCCGGGCCCGTGGACCCGTATCCCGACGCGGTGCCGGCCCTGGCGTTCTGGTCGGCCCGGCTGCCGCTCGGCCTCGTCACGGATGGCTACGGGCCGACGCAGCGGCAGAAGGTGGCGGCGCTCGGCATTGAGCGCTATTTCCGTGCGGTCGTCTGCACCCACGACCTGGGGCCGGAGGGCATCAAGCCGAGCGCGGTTCCGCTCCGCCGCGTGCAGGAGGCGATGGGTTTCACGGGGCCCGCCGTGTACGTGGGGGACAATCCGCGGCTGGATTTCCCGGCCCCGAAACGGTTGGGCTGGACGACGGTCCGTATCGCCCGCCCCGGGGCGAAGTTCGCCTCCGCCGACCCGGACCCCGCCGCCCCGCCGGACTACGTCGTCCGGAGCCTGGATGAGTTACGGCAGATCCCGCCCCTGGTGGCCCACGGCGAAGGGAGCTAGGGTTCTGCCAGGCTTGGTTCGGCGGGGTGCCACTGGCGGCTTGCCCGCCAGTGGGCCTTCACATTCTGGGAACACGGGCTGACAAGCAGCCAGTGGCACCCGCCGCGCCGACTTCGGCGCCGCCGTTGAGCCGGCGACGGCACGTCGCCGGTCGTTTTGGCTGTTCGAACAACCGCCGACCGGCGGTCGCCGGCTCAACGAGCGGCGTGACATGGCCACGCTTGTCCTGGCCGGGGGTCAGCACGCCCTGCGGGTTTTTTGGGGGCGAAAGAGGCCCCATCCCGCCGATATGGCCCTTGACAGGGGGGAAAAAACCGTTACACTTGCTCGGCACTCCAATCGGAGTGCCTCCCCGAGGGGTTTTTGCGAATCACGCAGCCAGAGGAAACGGACATGGCCAACGCGTACGGACCCGGACCCATCGCGCCGCACGGCGGCGTGCTCGTGAACCGTCTGATGGAGAAGGCGCAGGCCGAGGAAGCGGCCGCCCGGGCCGCCGACCTGCCGAAGGTTACCCTCGCCCGCCGCGAACGGTGCGACCTGGAACTCCTGGCCGTCGGCGCCTTCAGCCCGCTTACCGGCTTCATGACCCGCGAGCAGTTCGACGCCTCCGTCGACGAGATGCACCTGCCCACCGGCGAGCCGTGGGCGGTGCCCATCACCCTCAGCACGACCCGCGAGGAGGCCGACGGCTTGGCCGAGGGCCAGGACGTCGCCCTCTGGGACCCCGAGTCCGAGCAGGTCCTGGCCGTCCTCCACCTCGCCGAGAAGTACGACCACGACCGCCAGCGCGAATGCCGCGAGGTCTACCGCACCACCGACCTCGAGCATCCGGGCGTGGCCCTCGTGATGGACCAGGGCGAAGTGTGCCTGGGCGGCGAGGTGGACGTCATCGCCCTCCCGCCGCACGCCGACCTGGCGCCGTATCGCTGGACGCCCGAGGCCACCCGTACCGAGTTCGACCGCCGCGGGTGGAAGACCGTGGCCGCCTTCCAGACCCGCAACCCGTGTCACCGGGCCCACGAGTATCTCCAGAAGGTGGCCATGGAGTTGTGCGACGGCCTGCTGCTGCATCCGCTGGTCGGCGAGACGAAGCAGGGCGACATCCCGGCCGACGTCCGCATGCGGACGTACGAGGTCATGTTCGAGAACTACTACCCGGAGGACCGCGTCCTGCTGACCGTCCTGCCGGCTTCCATGCGGTACGCCGGGCCGCGCGAGGCCATCCTCCACGCCATCATGCGGAAGAACTACGGCGTCACGCACTTCATCGTCGGCCGCGACCACGCCGGCGTGGGCGACTACTACGGCACCTACGACGCCCAGGACATCTTCGATGCGTTCCCGGCCGACGCCATCGGCATCGTGCCGCTCAAGTTCGAGCACGCCTTCTTCTGCCGCAAGTGCGACGGCATGGTGTCGAACAAGACGTGTCCGCACGGGAAGGAGGACCGGGTGTTCCTCTCCGGCACGAAGGTGCGCGAGATGCTGAAGCGGGGCGAGGCCCCGCCGCCCGAGTTCACACGGCCGGAGGTCGCCGAGGTCCTCCTCGAAGCCGCCCGCCAGGAGGCCGACGAGTAACCGTCCGACGCCGCATCACATTTAGCCGCCGGCCTTGGCCGGCGCGCGCCGTTTCCACGGTTTCGCGTATAGCGAGTTAGGCAAAGGAGCACGTAAGATGTCGCAAGGCTTTGTACTCTGGTTTACGGGATTGAGCGGGTCGGGCAAGTCGACCGTCACGGAGGCGGTGGTCCCCCAACTGCGCGAGCGCGGCGTGAAGATCGAGGTGCTCGACGGCGACGTCGTCCGGACGAACCTGTCGAAAGGGCTCGGCTTCTCCAAGGAGGACCGCGATACGAACATCCTCCGCGTGGGGTTCGTCGCGAACCTGCTGGCCCGCAACGGCCTGGCCGCCTGCTGCGCCTGCATCAGCCCGTACCGCGCAATCCGGAATACGGTTCGCGGGTGGGTCGAGGGCGACGGCGGCAAGTTCGTCGAAGTCTTCATGGACACGCCCCTCGACGCCTGCATCGAGCGCGACCCGAAGGGCCTCTACAAGAAGGCCCTGGCCGGCGAGATCAAGCAGTTCACCGGCATCGATGACCCCTACGAGCCGCCCGAGGACCCCGAGATCTGTCTCCAGACCAAGGAGACGACGCCCGAGGACTGCGCCGAGCAGATCCTGGCGTACCTGGAGTCGCAGGACCTGATTCCGTCGGCGTAGGCCGACGCTGCGGCCGACCCCGGCCTCAACCTCCATACCGGTTCCGCCAAGAGGGCACACGACATGGGCTGGGAAGCCTATGTGACCATCTCCCTGATTGTTTTTCTGATTGGGGTTCTGGCGCTGACACGGATCAGCCCGGACGTGGTTCTGCTGGGCGGCGTGACGCTGCTGTTGGCCCTGGGGATCCTGGACCCGGCCGAGGCGCTGGCCGGACTCGCCCAGGAAGGCATGGTGACCGTGGCCGTCCTGTACGTCGTCGTCTCCGGCGTGCGTGGCACGGGCGGCATGATGTGGATCGTTCAACACCTTTTGGGTCGGCCGGCATCGCTGCACGGCGCCCTTGTCCGCGTGATGGCCCCCGTGGCCGGCATGAGCGCTTTCCTGAACAACACGCCGGTGGTCGCGATGATGATTCCGGCCGTCGCCGACTGGGCCAAGAAGATTCGCCGGCCGGTCTCGAAACTGATGATCCCCCTCAGTTACGCGGCCATCATGGGCGGGGTGTGCACGCTCATCGGCACGAGCACGAACCTGGTCGTCAACGGCCTCCTGATTTCCGAGAAGGGGACCTCCGGCCTCGGCATGTTCACGATTACGTGGGTCGGCCTGCCGTGCGCCCTGGTCGGGGCGGCGTATCTGCTGCTGGCCGGCCACCGGTTCCTCCCGGATCGTCAGCCCGCCATCAGCACGGCCGACGATCCGCGCCGGTACACCGTGGAGATGATGGTGGATCCCACCGGCCCGCTCGTCGGCCGGACCATCGAAAAGGCCGGCCTGAGGCATCTGCCGAACCTGTACCTCATGCAGATCGAGCGCGACGGCGAAGTCCGACCGGCCGTCGGACCCAACGAGGTGCTCCAGGGGGGCGACCGACTGGTCTTTGTCGGCATCGTCGACTCCGTGGTGGAACTCCAGAAAGTGCGGGGGCTGAACCCGGCCACCAACCAGGTGTTCAAACTCAACGGCCGCCGCTCCGGCCGGTGCCTCATCGAGGCCGTCGTCTCCGACACCTGCCCCATTGTCGGCAGGAGCATTCGCGACGGCCGGTTTCGGACCCGCTATGACGCCGTCGTCATTGCCGTCGCACGCGGCGGCGAACGCATCCGCGCCAAAGTCGGCGACATCGTCCTCCGGCCAGGCGATACCCTCCTGTTGGAGGCCTCCTCAACGTTCGTCCGGCAGCATCGCGATTCCCGGCATTTCTACCTGATCAGCCAGGTGACCGACACGGCCCGCCCGCGGTTCGAGCGCGGCTGGGTGGCCATGGCCATCCTCCTCGGGATGGTGGCGGCCGTGACGATCGGGTGGCTGAGTATGTTCAAGGCGGCCCTCTTGGCCGGCGGCTTCATGATCCTGACCCGGTGCTGCCGCATCTCGGAGGCCCGCCGGAGCATCGACTGGCACGTCCTGCTGGTGATTGCGGCCTCGTTCAGCCTGGGCCGGGCGCTCCAGACCACCGGGGCCGCCGACGCCATTGCCGGCGGCCTGATCCGGCTGGCGGGCGGACACCCCTGGTTAAGCCTCGCCGTCGTGTATTTCGTCACGACCACCTTCACGGAAATCATCACGAACAACGCGGCCGCGGTCCTGGTGTTTCCGGTAGCGCTGGCCACGGCCGGCAAACTCGATGTGAACGTCATGCCCTTCGTCGTCGCCATTATGATCGGCGCCTCGGCGAGTTTTGCGACGCCGCTTGGCTATCAGACCAACCTCATGGTGTACGGGCCGGGCGGATACCGCTTTACCGACTTCGTTCGCGTCGGCCTGCCCATGAACGTCCTGATGGGCGTGACGACGGTACTGCTGGCGCCGCTGGTTTGGCCGTTCGGTTGAGCGGGCGGCGGCTTCGTTTCGATATTTTAAGAAAACGCCGTTTCGCGCACCCCCCAAATAGCGCCTTTTCGAGACCCGATTCGTCGATTCTGACGTCCCAGGGACGATTCAGGGCCCAAATGTTAAAATGGGTAAGGCAAAACGCGCGGCTTTTTGATGACTTTTGATCGAAACGCGCGCAAACGCGCGAAAACACGTCGGGAATTGTCGGCTTTTTTCGGCCAATCCACGAACGGCCATATGAATTAAAAGCGCTGTGAAGACAGGCACCAGGCAACCGGCAACGGGCATTAGGCAACGACAAAGGGCCACGGCGAACGACCACGGCGAGATTCCTCGACTCGCCCGCCTCTGGCGGGTGAACTTCGCTCGCTCGGAATGACAGGGTGGCGTCTCGTGTGCCCTTTTAGCCGCGACGCGCAGCGGAGCGGGCGCCTGAACCCTCAGGCCGAAG
>Ga0272441_10001328_pt1 | contig 52918 bp, 40 predicted proteins | sample SSMProp6N_FD_193582 | JGI IMG/M metagenome (GOLD analysis project Ga0272441, IMG submission 193582) | Marine sediment archaeal communities from Little Sippewissett salt marsh, Falmouth, MA, United States - SSM-Prop-6N | ecosystem: Environmental > Aquatic > Marine > Wetlands > Sediment ...
ATAGCTCAATTGGTAGAGCGAGCGGCTGTTAACCGCTAGGTTGTAGGTTCGAGTCCTACTCGGGGAGTTTTGTAAGTGACGCCGATACCGTAAGTTACGGTAACCTACCTGCGTCGGGTAGTGCGGCCCTTGAGTCTGCCAAAACGGTATATACCGTTTTGGCAAGGCTGAAAGGAGCCGTACAATGCCTAAATTAACCAATCGCTTACCGTCCTATCGTCTACACAAACCCTCCGGCCAGGCCATTGTTACTCTGGACGGACGGGACTTCTATCTCGGCATTCACAACACCGATGAAAGCCGTGACAAGTACAAGTTGATCATTCAGGAATGGCTGGCCAGTAAGAAGAAACTTCCACCGACCGGCCCGACCGGTTCTCGTTCGCAGACACCTATTGACATTACGATTAACGAGATCTTCCTGCCATTTTGGGAGCATGTTCAGCAATATTACCGCAAGAACGGAAAGCCTACCAGCGAAGTCAGGAACATGAAGGCCGCTCTTGCACCATTACTGAAAATCTATGGAACGTTCCCAGCAAAAGACTTCGGTCCTCTTGGCCTTAAAACCTATCGTGAGCAGGTTATTAAGGAAGGATTCACACGACAGGTTATCAATAAGAAACTCCAACGAGTTAAACTGTTCTTTAAGTGGGCGGTTGCCAACGAGTTCATACCTTCGCAAGTCTATCAAGCTTTACAATCCGTTCCAGGTCTCCAACAAGGTCGTTCTTCCGCTCCTGAAAGCAACCCGGTAAAGGCAGTGCCCACGGAATTGATTGAATCAACTCTTAAACACGTCAATCGCTTTGTCGCTGCGATGATTCGATTGCAGCTCTACACAGGTATGAGACCTGCTGAGGTTACCATCATGAGACCTTGCGACATTGACCGCTCTGACAAAATATGGATATACCGTCCCTTCACTCATAAGACAGAACATCATGGCAAAGAACGGCTGATTTTTCTTGGCCCACGTGCTCAAAGGGTTTTGATGCCATTTCTTAGCATTGAACCGGATAAATTCTTGTTTAGCCCACGCAAGGTCAAAGAGGAAATGTATGAGCAACGCAGGGCTAATGCAACTGCCAAAAGGCATACGCCCTGTAAACGCAAACGCAAGCCAAAGAAGCAACCGGGTGAGCACTATACGACTAATTCCTACGAGAAATCGATTCATCGAGGTACTGACAAAGCGTTTCCTCCACCTGAAGGACTAAATGAAGAACAAATCAAAGCATGGCGAAAACGTTACCGCTGGACGCCCAACCGTTTGAGGCATACGGCTGCAACCTTTTTGCGTAAGGAATTCGGCATCGACGCCGCCCGCGTCATTCTTGGCCATAGCTCCCCGACTGTGACTGAAGTTTATGCTGAACTGGACTATGAAAAAGCGGCTCAGATAATGGCCCAGGTGGGTTAGTATTCAATCGGGTTTTATTTAGAAAATCAAATTATGAGGTATTTGTAATGAACAATGATGATATCGATCCCAGTGAACTTGAATTGCCGGAAATTTCTAATATCCCAGAGGATCTCTTGATGCCGATTCGAAGCTTAGCCCACTCAGCATATATGTTTCGTGGTGTCTTCATGCAATCTGCTGATGGAAAGTCTCTTCAAGAAATATATGACGAACGTGGCGAGTATCTTCTGTTGGCTGACAAAGTTCTTAATGCATGGATTGAAGCTCTTGATCTCGAATTCGACCAGTCATAGACAAGCTTACGCAATCAAGAGAAAAATCGTATGGGACCCCAGAGGCAGAAATTCCCCCCCGTGCCCCAAATTTCAGCCTCTGCCCAAACGATTTTTCTCTCCTCTTCAGTCCCGATACCGATTTAACCATCAATGGTAAGGTTGTCGACCTTTGACTGCGGTAGTAATTTGCTCCATATAAGATATGCAAAGCCAACAAGTACAAACGCCCCTGTACCAATCAATGCGCGCAAGGGTGCGTCGATAATAGTCCCGATAGTCATAATAAATGCTGTGAATATCACAATGGCCGGTGGCACGACGCCGAGGGGAGCGTGAAAACTCAAGGGTTCACCAACGTGTCGTCGTCGTAAAATCAAAAGGGCGATAGCGGTTAGAGCATAGAAAATCCACGTGCTAAATAAGAACAATCCGAGCAAGAAATCAAATGAGGCTGTGATACCGTAAGCTGAAGTTGCCACCGCTGTCAAAACAATAGCACGCAACGGCACACCGCGTCGGTCCAGTTTCCCTACTGCCGAGAAGAATAAGCCATCGGCTGATATGGTTTGGATCAGACGAGAACAAACCAAAACAGTACCATTCACTGCCCCCAATGTACATAAAACGACGGCTCCAGCAACGAGTTTTCCCGCACCTCTACCGAATCCGGCTGATACTGCGTCAGCAAATACATTTTCGCTCGTTGTTGCCTGATCAAAAGACAAAAGAGAACTGACTGAAAATTGAACAAGCACATAAATAATGATAAGGATGGAGCAACCTACCCATACCGCACGACTCAAATCGTGTGAAGGATCTTTTAACTCACCGGCAATCATATTGACATCTGACCATCCATCATACGTCCACAACACGATGATTAGAGCAGCGAGTGCCGTGCTAAAACTCATTGTGAATTCGACCGGTGGTCTGGTAAATGAGTCTTCCGACTGTCCACTCAGGAGGGCAGCCAAACACAAGAAAGCTAAGGATATGACTTTTAGGCCAGTCAAAATGCGTTGAGAATATGGACCACATCGCACACCGGCCATGTTTAGAGCCGTGACGATTACCACAGCCGTAACAGCAGTCCATGTTTCATATCCTGAAATCGCAGGCACGAGTTCTGTTAAATAGCTTGCGCATACATATGCAATCGCAGCTCCTACTGCTGGGTAGAGGAGTAGCGATGCAATCCATCCACCAATAAATGCTGCACCGTCGCCGAAAGCCACGCGGTAAGCGTTGAAGAATCCACCATCACGCGGCAATCTCGCACCGCATTCAGCACAACAAAAAGCTCCACAGGCCGCGATAAATCCACCAATGGCCCATAAACAGATAGCCGCCCACGTGTTACCAGTGGCCGCAATCACTTGGCCAGGTGCAATGAAAATTCCGGAACCGATTATGACACCAACGAGAATCGCCGCCGCATCAATCCAATTCAGTTGTCTCCGCTGTGAGGTATCTGCAATTTTTTCTTTTGACGTCACAATTTATCTCCACGTGGACGGGAGTTCTAACGCCTGTCACTGGCAATAGGAAGATTCTAAAGTCTAATTATATTTGACCTGAACAATGCTGCAAGCTTTATCAGCTCCATGAATCCTCCTATACAAAATGCTTTGATTTCAATCTAACGCCAGTATAATTCTTTGAAACACTTTTCATGGAGAAGACATGAACAATATTCAAACCAACGCCGTTTTTGATGATAGTGACTCCAACGGATTGCTGAAGAATCGCGTAATCTCAGTTGATGCTTTTAGGGGATTCACAGTTGCTTCAATGATTATCGTCAATGTTCAAACTGTGCAAGGAGAAATGTACCAAGCTTTTGCTCATAAGTCCTGGCATGGTGTCAGCTTTGCCGATCTCGTCTATCCATCCTTTCTGTTTATCATGGGCGTATCAATTGTTTTGTCATTGTCAAAACGGATAGATGAAGGCATGCAGAAATCCACAATCTACTTGAAAACGATCCGTAGAGCAGCCCTGCTATTTTTTCTCGGAGTTGTCTTCAATCTTCTGGTATCCTTTATTACGAAGGAAGAAGGCATTCGAATTGTGGGGGTCCTCCAGCGTCTTTCGATAGTCTATTTGGTTTGTGTCTTAATATATCTACACATCCGGTGGAAAACACAAATACTTCTTGGAGCTTTCCTGTTGGTGTTCTACTGGTTCGCAATGGCTCTGATTCCAGTTCCATCAGTTGGAAGAGGCGTACTGGAACCAGGACGTAATGCAGCGGCCTGGATCGACAGTTTCATTGTTCCAGGTAGCATGTATAACGGCACCTGGGATCCAGAGGGGCTGTTTAGTACAATTCCAGCTATTGTGACCGGGATATCCGGAATTCTGGCAGGACATCTGATTAAATCCCGATTTCCGATGGACAGGAAGTTAAATCTTATGTTCTTTGCAGGATTTGCGATGCTTGTTCTGGGTAGCATCTGGAATCTGACCTTCCCCTATAATAAGGGCATTTGGTCAAGTTCATATGTGCTGCACACATCTGGGTTATCGTTTCTAATCCTTGCTTCCTTCACTTGGCTGATTGAGGTTAAAAGCTACAAGAAATGGAGTCAATATGGTGTTATATTAGGGAGGAATGCGATATTTGCCTATATGCTGCAACCAGTTCTATTTATTGCCTTGAGCATTCCCCTGTACAAAGAAGTTTCTTTTCATTCTTTAGCAATGTCGGGCATGAAGAGCATGTTTTCACCTGAACTTGCTTCTCTTTTGTTCTCGATGGGCTTCACCCTAATATGCTATGGAATAGTCTGTGTACTTCACTGGAGGAAGATATATATAAGAATTTAGGAGCGACCTTGGGCCAGAGAAAAATCGACTGGGGCCCCAGAGACAGAAATCTCCCCCCCCATGCCCAAATTTCAGTCTCTGCCCAAACGATTTTTCTCTCTTCAACAGTCTCAATGCTACTCTCTTAGCTGCCATATAGAGATGTCAATTAATTCGCATAATTTTCATGATTGACAAACTTACAGAAGTTTTTAAAATTTGCAGGTTCATTAAAAGAGTGGGAGTTAGTCTTTCGCAGACGTATCCGCTTTTTCCCACTCATCAGGCCCAAGTACGTTCTATTGTGTGTGAATCTGGCTGCCGTGGCCGGATATCAAGCTGTCCTGTTAACACAAATACTTAAGGAGAAGTAGCTACACCGCCCTCTGGGCAGAAAGGAAGTATGAGATGAAACGATTTTTGACCGCAATAGTAGTTGTTGGAGTAGCCCTAAACTCAGGGCTAACATTTGCACAGGATGAGGATGCTCCTCAGATCCCAGAGAAGGTCCGCAAGTTCCTTGATAATCTTGCAGGTACATGGAATATGGTTTCTCCATCAAAGGGTAGGACCGAAATCAAGTGGGACGCAGGAATGAATGCCCTTAGTGATCAGTTTCAGGTAAACGAGGCATCAGACTCTTGGTCGGCGATTTGGCATTGGGATGGCAAATCAGATGACGGTATTATCGTAAGTTGGATTCGAACGTTAGGCAAGGGAATAATGGTAGGCAACCTTCATGGAAGAGTATTGTCAGAGACAACTATGAAAGGCCAAGTGACCTTTATTCTTGATGGCAAGAAGGGCAGCTCGAATGCGTTTGTAGAGGTTAAGGATTCGAATCAATATACTTGGAAAGCAACAAATATCATTGTCGATGGAGAACAACAACCTGATGACACAGCAATATATACCAGAGTTAAGCCAACTACCCGTGAAGACTTTGAGGATTTCTGTCAATTGTTTAAAGGTCGATGGGTAAGTAAGATGACATTATTCGATGATAGACCTGGTTTCGGCGTCAAAGGAGATACATTTACTGCATACTTTCACAGTACACTCTCAGAAAATGGCAACTACATAGTCTCAAGAGTTAATATGGGAAAGGCGTGGCAGACTCAACTTAAATACTACGATCCCATTGCCAAGGTGATCAAAACAACATGTGCGTTGTCCTCTGGTGCGACTTCCTACGCCACGGACCGTAAGGTTCCTGGTGGATGGCGTACAAACATTGTACAGATCGGGGCCGATGGCACAAATGAGGGAGAATTGATTTTGGACCATACTTTCAGCGAAGATGGTAAGACCTGGACCGTTAAAGTTAGTAGTCCTGGCGATGAGAGTAATATTTTAGCCACCTATGTCTGGCGTCGTATGAACAAGTAGAGCAACGATTGAAATATCGGATAGAAAAATATCTGTCGAGTAAGTTACATGATTCAATTGCCCCCAGGGCAGAAAGGAAGTGTGAGATGAAACGTTGTATAGTTGCAGTGATTGTGTCTATTGTCGCGTTGTCCATCCCGGTGGCAAATGGCGAGGACCAAGCCGCGGTCAAGACCATGCTCGAAAGACTGGCCGGGCGCTGGACCTGGACTGGTGAGCAGGCAAACATCGGAGCGGAGAGCTCTCCATACGGCCAAGCCGGACGGTTCGTCGGCAGTGGGGAAGGTCGTCTGATCATGGACGGTCAGTTCATCCTCGACGAGTATCAAGAGAAGAGCCCCGAGGGCAACGTTATGCACGGCGTCAGTCTGATCAGATACGATCCGGTCAAGAAGTGCTTTGTCTCTCGTGACTGCATGAGCGATGGATCAACCAGTGTCGCGGAATTCACCATCGAGGGACGCGCCAGAAAGGACAATATCACAATAATCAGCAAGACGGGTGAAATCCTGCTGGCCCGAGTCGCGGGGGAGTATTCACGCGACTGGAAACGCCTGGAAGTGACCTGGGAAGGATCTACCGATAACGGCAAGACCTGGAAACACTGGTGCACAGCCATTCTCGAGAAAACAGGTGATGCCCTCAGCGATGAGCAGGAGTTGGTCCGCCTTCAACAGGAGTGGAGCCGTGTCGAGGTGGCTGGTGATGTCCGTGCGGTGGATCGCCTGTTGGCTGATGAGTACGTGTTTACGCACTCTGACAGGCCAGCCCTGCCGAAGGCCGAGTATCTGCGTGACGTTCAGTCAGAAGACACGCGGCCTACCGCCATGGCAATCGAGAACACCGCCGTGCGACTCTATGGGGATATGGCCTTGGTCAAAGGCATTGTCAAATGGACCGAGCCCGGGGGAAAGAAGCATGAAGACCTCTTCAACGAGACCTGGCTCAAGCGTGACGGCCAATGGCAGTGCCTCGCTACAATAAGTCTGGAGCAAAAAGAGAACCAACAGCCCAGCCCTCAAATGAAGAAGTTGGAGGGACTTGTCGGAACTTGGACCTATGAGGGGGAACAGGTCGATCCTCCGGTGGCTGGCCTGCCTTTTGGATCGGCGGGGAAGTTCTCAGGTACGTTCACGAATCGTTTTACTTTGGGAGGTCTATTCCTCGAATCCACAGGTCAGGATAAGAACCCTTCGGGAATAACAAACGAATTTTCTATTACAGGATATGATGTCGAAACAAAGAACTACATTGTAAACGGGTTCTTGAGTGATGGAAGTAGAGAAACGTCTATCGAGAATGTCTCACCTGACGGAAGAATTTGGACATCTAATTCGACTATGACAACCAGTAATGGAAAGAAAGTGCTCATCAAAAGTGTAGTGAAGTATTCGTCCGATTGGAATAGCTCTTCAGGAACAACGGAAGTATCCCCAGACGACGGCAAGACATGGAAATTCTGGTACAAAAGCGAGGCGAGAAAAGTCAACAAGTAGAGCAATGAGTGAACAATTCCGGTTCGAGAAAGGAGAAAACAATGAAGCATGTCAGTAAACTGTGGCCAATTTGTCTGATCGTGATCGGACTTGTGTGTAGCGGATGTTCTTCGACCCTCCAGGAAGAAAACAAGGCCCTCGTCCGTCGAGTTATGGTGGAGATAGATGCGGATGACTGGGAGGCCGCCAGCAAGCTGCATTCGCCCGACTTTATCTACCACGGGCCGCATGAATCCATGACCATGACGCGTGAGGATCTTGGGCAGGCAATCGCTGGTCTGCACTCAGCTTTCCCAGATTTTCGCCGCGAAATCAATGACATGGTGGCTGAAGGTGATAAGGTTGCTGTCCGCATGACCTACTATGGCACTCATAAGGGCGAGTATGAGGGAATACCAGCAACCGGCAAGAAGACAAAGTAGGAATCTACTGTCATCGTTCGGATTGTTGACGGCAAAATTGTCGAAGGGTGGGAACAATACGATGAACTCAGCTTCCGACAGCAACTCAGTGATAGCGGTGAAGGTGCCTCCGCCGCCGAAGCCACGATGGAAAGCGACAAGCGGGAGCTGGTCAGGCTGCAGCAAGAGTGGTGCCGGGCCGCAATGGAGGGCGACGCCGCTGCCCTCGGACGCATTTTGGCCGATGAGTATATGCTCGTCATCTCAAATGGAACGGTCCTGTCCAGGGCCCAACTGCTGCGCGAGGTTGAATCCGGGGATGTGCCGTTCACCACCCAAGCAGTCGAGGACACCAAAGTTAAGCTCTACGGTAACATTGCAGTTGTCAAGGGTGTGGTCAAATGGTGGAACGCAGGCGGACCGAAGCGCCAATCCCTCTTCACCGAAACCTGGCAGAGACGCGACGGCCGGTGGCAGTGCCTCGCTACACATGAGTCGGGGGAGCAGGAGATCATCGCCCCGGAAAAGACGCCCGGATACGATAAGATGAAAAGGCTGCTCGGCGACTGGGCATATGAGGGACATGTCGATTCCCAGTGGGAGGGCACCTCCTTCGGGCCGACGGGCAAGTTTGAAGGCGAATTTCAGGCCCGGTTTATATTGAATGGCCAGTTTGTTGAGGAACATTGGGACCAGAAGAATGAGTCGGGTGGGGTCCAGAGCGGCGTCACCATTTACCGATACGATGCAGACACCGGGAATATTATCAGCAATGGATTCCTATCCGATGGGAGCCGTGACAACACCGTCTACGCCTTCGACGAAGACACCCTGACGGGCAACCTCAAACAAACCGCCGCCGATGGCACGGAATCTCTAGTCAAAGCCGTCTGGAAGTACGGACACAACTACGACAGCTTCACGGCAACCTGGAACCTATCCCTGGATGATGGCAAGACCTGGAAACGTTGGCTTACGTATGACGCGAGCAAGGTCAATAATTGACACATCATGAGCAGGGTGGTGCCGTAGCATTATCAGTGAAATATCGATTGCATAACCGAAGGCCGCTCCTGGAAGGGGCGGCTTTTCTATTCCAATGCTTATGCTGCCAGTTTTTTGTGGTCGGGTACGAATTCCCGAATTTCGCCCGGCAAACGAGAATCCTCCCCAAAATCCAACCTTTTGAGCTTTGTCCTGGCCTGATCTTCCTGTTCTTGAGTGATATGATGCCATAGTTTTTGGCGGTAAATAGCAACAAAAAGCCCACATGGATTCTCCCTCCCGGCCTGCAGAGCGTGTTCCGCTGCTGAGAACCAAGCCAGTCTACTGCTTTCCGAAAGAGTGACAATTCCTGCTGACACCGCCCGGTGAAATAGCCGCTCTAACCGTTCCGGCTTTCGAAGGTCTTCAAGCGTGATGTTCTTCAGACTTGGTTTGACACCAACTCCTGTTCTATTTTGAACACCAGACCTTCTATGGAGTTTTTGGTTGTTATTTCTCTTATAAGAGAGTTTTTCGTTAATAATAGGGGGTGGTACTTCTGCATTGTTCTTTGCTTCCAGGGGTGGCAATTCTGCATTTTTCTGACTATTCTGCCAATGCAGATTAACAATCAATGCCAGCCCCCAACGATTGAGAAGATGTTGGTTCGATTCACACGCAATGAGCCAGCCTATTTCTGTCAATCTTTTTCGTTCACGCTTCACGTTACGTGAATTCAACTGAAATACATGAGCGATCCAGGAGGCTTTACAGCGTCCCCCTGATACACACCGCTCTTTCTTATAGTATAAGCAACGCATGAGAATCCCAAATACCGTACCGATTAGCGTAGGACTTTGGGTTTTGATGATATAACGCAGAATTCGCCTCGGAAACGGAATCTTGCGGCTGTTGTTCTTGACCTGCAAAACAGCGTCCAACCAATCATCACTTTCTTTTAGTCTGTTTTCTGCTTTCGTTGTATCGGTATCAATCGAATTCCGCTCCCATTGCAATAGCCCTGCGTTCATCAGTCGTTGAATGCTATCTTTGACCTTGGATTTGGACCCACTACTCAATAACGAGATCAATTCTTCTTCCGTAAATTGCGGCAAGCGGTCCGGTTCAAGTTGGCACCTCCGGGCCTGCATTTCAAAGCAAGCTAAGTAGACACGTAGGTCGTACAACGTGACATTGTCTCTCTTGAACAATATCCAAGCTGCCAAGAGTGACCTAACACGGATAAAACAGAATCCCCCATCAGGTTTCTTTCCGATGGCTTTTAATCCTCCATATCCTGAAACGCTGTTTTGCATATCAAATTCCCCAATCATCTTATTCACTTAGCTGTATTCTATCTAGTTTCAGACGGGGAACATCGCACACAAAGTAGACTTATGGCAGGAATGAATTGACAAAAGGCGTGATTTCAGCTACGAATGATAGTTGACAAGACCATCTTCGCAAATCAACTCAATCCCGCTATCATCCCGCCTGGCCAATCGCCTTACTGACGATTGTGGCCAGAGCGGGAGTCGCGTGAATCCCCATCTCCTCCAGTATAATTGCGATGCAAATTAGACAACTATTGCACGACAATTATACAGCACCAAGCCATACACTATCCTGTCCAGTGCGACTTGCCAAGCCCTCAAGTAACTCAGATGATTGTGATTTATCCGACAAGAAACGTTATCCCAACCTAACGTATCGAGATTGTTCGCATTTATGTTAGAGCACATATTTGTCAATCTGCCCATAACTCTCACAAAAACTAGGGAGTACAAGTATGACAGAAAACAAGCCTGTTAACGTTATTAACAATGGTATGATTCGTGCTGCAATTTGGCATAATTCTAATGGTTTCTTTAACATAGTCTTCAGCAAGACGTACAAAGATGAAGAAGGTTGGCGTGACTCACATCACTTTGCATATTATGACCTTCCAACGTTGGCGATGACGATTCTCGATGCTCACACATGGATTCAAAATAATGAAAAGGACTTTGATTGCAAAGGAAAGCTACCTGTCATTGCAAAAACTGAAAATAAATCAGGATCAGAAAATGATGAAGAGACGATAGAAGAATAAGCCATTGATTAATAGTGCGGACCGGCAAATAGCTCCTTGGCACGTGAATTTTGAAAAACCACTGCTTTACAAGTAACTCGGTCTCATCGAAGAAAGCTCAACTGCAAGAACTCCACGTGCCGGAGCTATTTGCCAGTCCGTTCTTTAAGTCAGAGCCTCCTGAACTTGTTGGAACATAGAATTCTTGAAGGAATTGCAGCAAGAAGGAAACTGCTGAGTGGCTTCCAACCACATTGTTTTCTTGCTAACGCTTTAGACAGTGACGTATGATTAAGTGTACTATAACTTTAGCTTTTTGTTTAAGTGCTCTTTGCTGAATAATAGATCTCTGCTGATGTATGTAGTAAGTCTTGCATAAGGATAGGATTCATTTGGAAATTGATCAAATGGTTTCTGCCTTTCCTCCCCTTCTTCTGGTGCTTTTCTTTCTCCATACATCATCATGTTCCTCCTTTCCAGATATTTTTCGCCCGCGAGTCCTGTCATTTTGTACATTGGCGAGCCAATCTCTTTGTAGATATAATCGCGAATTCCGCAATGCCCACAATACATCACACCTTTCCCGTACATCAATGCATAGAAAGTAGGCTTTTCTTTCAAATTGTAATAGTCTATCCTCAACTTTTTGTTAAAGCCCTCACCTTTGGAAATTTCTTTAAGTAACTCTATACGTCTTTCGATTATCTCATACATATATAATGCTTGTTTGTCGAAATCATTAGGATCAGGCCCGTAATCCCAACCTCGAACCACAATCTTTTCAATTGACTCTCTCATGATACCATCAAGGCCATCCATAAGACATTTCAGTGCAGATCCTTCAGATATGATTGCATAGAGAACTTGAGGTGTTTCGGATCGCCTGATGGTCTCACTGAGTTTGTGAAACACATCAAAACGGGATACCCAAATCCCTTTTTGCTCTGACATTTCAGTTGTTTCTTGCTCGACTTCTACTGTTTTTTCCTTTGTGGATGCTTTCGTAACAAGAGCCAGTGTCGCCGGGATTTTGATGTCGGCAGCTCCTTCTTTTCCTTGTTCAATCAGCCACTGTTTCTTAAATCGAAAATAATCCAACAATTTCCACTGTACATCGTCACTAGCCTTTCCTTCTGAGAAAATATTTGTAATTGTCCTCTCGCTTAACTCTATTCCTGTATTTCTATTCGATTTTGGCAATCCCCTCACTAACTCTTTTGTATTTATTTCGAGTTGCTCCATAAGATCCAATATAAGTTCGGTGTCTACAGGCTTCTTTCTACCGAATCTCGGCCCATGTTTCTCCCCACTTTTCTTTTTCTTTCTCGCCATTGATCGAACCTTTTTGATCAACCCCGGCTCCGTAGTTGGTTATGCATTACCTCTGATTGGATTACATTTCCACTTTTTGGTGTTACTTTTCCCATAAGTGCGACTTCGTTACGTTTTTTTTCATCAACACATATCAGACAATATCACATGGTGACACTATCATTGTTTTTATAGGTTTTGATCCATGATTGATATTCATCAGGAACAAATTATACCATTGTCAGCGGCACCTCGCCATCTTCCAAAGAGACCAAGTGGCAAAAAGATTCACATTAGTGCTGTGTATCGTTGGATATCTCGCGGTGTCCGCGGAGTTGTTTTGGAGTCTGCAAGAATTGGCGGGTGTACATACACGAGTCTCGAAGCCCTCCAGCGATGGAGCGACGCTTTGACCAATGCCGACGAATCTGCTCCAGAAGCAAGACTCCAAACTCCCAAATCACGCAAACGACAAATCGACAACGCGGCTAAACAGGTTACCCAAGAATTGACGAGTTGATTAATGACGGAAGCAGTAATAATTTTTTCCGGATTTACACACCTGTGCATCTACGATGCGAGAAGAAGAAATGCTCATAACACCACTAATAACAAGTACTTCTACGGTATACAAATTGTATACCGTTGTGCCGCTAATACTTTTAATCCCCTGTAATTCAACAAATGAAAGGAGGTATACCATCGATACGATTACTTTCAGATTACCCGCTAACTCGATGAAGGCACTAGAGCAGAAAGCCAAACAATTCAAAGGTGTGAGCCGAAACCAACTCGCCCGTCAGGCGACAATCGACTACATCAACGACACAAGATTGGAGGCCATCGAATCTGAGCTGACCGAGCTAAGGATCGAAATCAACAAGCTCCGTGACAATCTCGCTTCAGGCTTTATCACCGTCCTTCTAAAATCCGACAAAATCAATACCATTGAGGAGGCTCAATCATGGGCAGCAAAGACCTTCTATTAATATGGGCCAAGTTACTATCTTTCTTCAAAAACGTAAGACATTGCCTCAGTAGCAAATATGCCCGTCCATCCGGCCCACACTATTTCGTGGGCAGTTACTCTTCCGCCACAACACTGCCTCTTTTCCTGATGCTCTTGTGCTGGCTCAATAGGGCATGGCTGAAGATTACATCCATTGCCCACTTCATCGTATCGATAGGAAAACTCTCCAGCGGCAGCCACAATTACTATCTCAATTTAGGGCAGGAAGACTACTACCTTGAGGGAGGTGAACCACCAGGAACCTGGTTCGGAGCCGGAGCTGAAGCACTTGGTCTTAAAGGTAACGTGTCGAAAGAGGTACTGTCTAATCTGTTTCGAGGCTATTCTCCTGATGGCAAAAAGCAATTTGTAATGAATGCAGGAATGGACTCAAGAATTCCAGCATGGGATACTGTCGCTTCCCCACCGAAGAGTGTGTCTGTCTTATGGAGCCAAGCTGACTTCCATATCCGAAAGGAAATTGAGCAGGCTCATCTTGAGAGCGTTAAAAAGAAGAATCAGTTTCTGCAGGATGTCGCGGGATACTGTCGAAAGGGCAAGGATGGAACTGAACAGGTTCGTGCCAAGTTGATCAAAGCTGACTTCGTACACGGTGTAAGCCGTGCTCTCGATCCTCAACTACACACGCATACCCTGCTCCTGAATCTTGGTGTCTGCGAGGATGGCCACATACGTGCCATTGATGGCCGACTGATCTACAAACACAAGATGGCCGCTGGAGCTGTCTACCGTGCGGAACTTGCCTGCCAATTACGCCGACGCTTGGGTGTTAGAATCATCCCCAAGAAGACCTGGTTCGAAGTTGCAGGTGTTCCCCAAGAATTCTCTGATCATTTCTCTAAACGCCGCAAGGCGATTGTAGCCGAACTGGGAACGGAACAATTAGAGATTGCCTCGGCTGCTGCTTACGCCGCTCTTAAAACCCGTAGCCCTAAGTCACTCGTGCCACCCAGATCAGTACTTTTCGCATCCTGGCAGCAAGTAGGCCGCGAATTTGGATTTGATATCAACAAAATCATTCCCTCCAAACGACAAAGATGCGTTGAGCCATCACCTCAAGAAGTCGAGACAATCGTCAAGCGAGCAATTGATCGACTCAGCCAGAAGCGTAGTTCTTTTAATGAATCCTTGGCCCTCTATGAGACTTTGGCTGAAGCAATGAAGCAAGGCATTAATCCAGAGTCAATTCTCACCCAAACATGTTATCAGTTAGACAAGTGGCCAAAGGACCGAACGTGGACTGACGTTCTAGGCCGAAAACAATACACCAACCTGACCGGAGACAAACGGCAACGAAAACTAATCAGCTATGTGGATACTATACAGAGGCGCTCGTCCCTATGGGATGTTAGTTGCCTGTACGTCAATCAGGTCGTTCACAAATATCTTAGACCGCGAACTGTTTTAGGTTCAGAAATCTCCTATCACGTCAATCAATTTGGCCGTGCTCTGCAGAAAAAGAAAACCAAGCCCATCAATCGGGCTTTATCCGCACGCCAGGCCAAGAATACTCTCACTGAGCAAGAAGCCGAACTCGTACGTGGTCTCGTACGCAATCGCGGTTCCATTCAAGTAGTCAATAGTCGTGGAATATCCAATATGCACACGATTCTCAAGGCCTCGAATGAATCTTGGGAAAAGAACAATCTCGACGTCTGGGGATTCTCTTTAACACGACACGGAGCCACCAAGCTTGAAACAGAAACCGGTATTCGTAGTCGCTCATTCAGAGCTTTCGAACTCATGCGACATCCTACATTCAAATACCGTGTTAAGTATTCAGTGAAACAGCTCGTTCAAGAGGCTCTTTTGAGCCGTTCATATCCCCTGACACCGCTAAGCACGAAGAACAAGATCTTAGTTATTCATCAGGCTCATCAACTCAATTACCAGCAGATGAACGAGTTACTCTCTGCCGTCAAGAAACATGCTGGCCGTGTTATTCTGGTTGGCTCCGCCGATCTTCGTAAAGGAAAAACTACTGCTTTCGACCATGTCGCCTACCGCGTTCGTAGAAACGATCGCCTGCAAACACGAACAGATTACTACGAACTTAAATCACAACCAATCCAATCACATTCTATTGAAAGGGAACGAAAATGATTAGAAGCTGTGTCAACAACACCAAACAACAGGTCTATCTGATGCTGGCATCGTCTCTGCTGCTCCTGTATTTTGCCATCACCTATATGGGTATGTACAGCACAACTTATGCCTCCGAGTCACCCGCCACAAATCTGGCCAGGTTTTTGATCGCTACGATAGTTACTTATTGGCTTTATCTCCGTTTTCAGCGGTCGCTGGATTCAGCATCTATTTGGTCTATGCCTACGTGTCATCTACTGTTCCTGTTATTGGATCGTATGGCACGGCCTTGCTGTGTGACAATGGGAATATTGTTAGGTGGATACTTCTGTATACGATTATCCACTTCAGCAATCCTTGGCTGGATAATTGGCGGTTGTATTGGTATGATTAATCCAGTATCTTTAGTTTCTCCACAACCCGAATATTCCATGCGTCTGTTACGCGGGACCTTCATCCTTTCTCTAAAGCAGATTCAGCCTATGCTTCTCAACGTTATTCAGGCAGGTGAGACACTCCTGCTCTGGGCTGGGCTTCCTCTACCTGAGCGTTTCAGTGCCGATTCCTTCTTCATCCTCGGTGCCATAGGTAGTGGCAAGACAGTACTACTTCGCATGCTTCTACAATCGATAGTTTGCAGAATTCGCAGAGGTTCTGACTGGAGATGTTTAGTGTATGACGCGAAACAGGATGCTATCGGTCTTATCATGGGCATGGCTATCCAATGCCGGATTATTATACTAAATCCCTTTGATAAACGATCATATGCATGGGATATAGCCAAAGATATCAATTCTCCTTCGGCTGCCATGCAGCTGGCTTCTCTAATCATACCCAAGAGCGAAAAAGGGGGTGATAATGAGTTTTTCACGCTGGCTGCACGCGATTTAGTCGCTGCCGTTGTCCAAGCCTTTATCCTTACACGACCCAGAGAATGGACTCTTGCTGAGCTTCTGCTCACTCTTGCCAGCCGTGAAAAAACTGAGAGGCTCTTACAATCATTACCACAGACGCGTCACATTGCCGACGAGCACTTTTCTCGTAACGAACGCACATTAACGAGTGTCCAGTACACCATCACTGCCTATACCTCCGAGTTTCGGACCATTGCAGCTCTTTATGAGAACTGTGATAGAAAATTTAGTCTGCAAGAATGGCTAACCGAAGAATCCATCTTGGTATTGGGCAATGACGAACGGCTTCGTACGTCAATAGATGCGATCAATAAATTGCTCTTCAATCGTATCACCGAACTTCTCTTATCGCAAAGTGAAAGTGACTCACGCAGATCGTGGATCGTCATGGATGAAATCAAAGAAGCTTCAAGATTTGCCTCCTTAGGCCGTCTAATAAGCAAGGGTAGGAGCAAGGGAGTTCGCACTGTGCTGGCATCCCAGACCGTTGAAGGTATGCATGAGACTTACGGTGATAAACTCGGAGAAGACATTATGTCCATGTGCGGCCATAAAGCATTTTTAAGAACGGATTCACCACAGACCAGCCAGTGGTGTGCCAAAGTAATTGGCGACGCTGAAGTCCTGCAGTCTACCCAAAGTTTCACCAGGGGCAAGAATAACAATAGTACAACCGTCTCCGATTCATTATCCAAGAAGGAAGCCGTCTTACCTTCACAATTGATGCGTCTTCCCCGTGCCAACCGCAGACGCTTTTACGGCTACTATACCTCACCAGGACTAGGTGTTTTCAGTGGCCCGGTGTATTTTGCCAGGGCACTGTACAACCGAAGTGACGAGCCCAACTTCATTGACCGACCCGTGGAAGACCAGTATCTCACCGACGAACCCGGCGTCGAGGAGATAAATGTTCAAGATGAGATACGTCTTGAGGACATTCCCCCTATGACCGCAGAAATTGCAGAGGAGGTACTTGAAAATGATGATTCATGAATTTCTAGAGATCTTAGCGAAAATCAACCATGAACCTATTGTGAGAGACCAGAAAATGCACAAAGTAAACAGAGTTAACAGAGCGGACTTTTTCGACTACACGCTGCACGAACCTGAGGTTCGACAACCCCCTTCATTCATTGGTATTGTAGTAGTTTTCCTCGTCATCGTCGTAGCTTCGCTTTTCTTTCTCCGAGCACCCATATCACACGCTATACAAGCTCATGCCTTCGCTGTAGAGCAAAGGATAGAAGAGCGTAAGCAAAGGGCGGAATATGAGGCTCTTGAACGTAAGTTACAACCCAGGATTACGACTGCTTCGAGTAAACTAAATGAATTGGATGGTTCCATACGTCAAATATCAGCTCAGTTTCAATCGATCACGAAGATTCCCCTATCCCGTATTAAGGAAACGGCCACTCGCAAGATTGATCGTCTCATTCGTCAATCCGACACATTTCTCCAAGCATGGAACTATCTGGAAAACACTCCCATGCCACCTGAAGCAGTTGATCAGCGTAGAAGAATAATAGCTGACATCAAAGACTGCTTACATACTAACAGATTAGATCCAATACACATGGACCAATTAGATGAACTATTCTTGTGGATTGACACACACAACGTTGTGCTCCAAGGGCAACGAGATTGTCTGCAAACGATAAATGACGAAATTCAGAAACAAGAATCCAAAAACGTAGTTTATTACCTTGAAAGGAGATAACTTATCATGCTGTCTAAAATTAATATCATCTTGGTGTTGTTGATTGTCTGCCTTGTACCCCATCACGTAAATGCTAAAAGAGACATGCGTACCATCGGGGAAACCATACTCAAGGCACGCAAACGGGAGCAGGAGCGTCTCAGTAACGACCACCTACTCCTCAAGATCAAACAGGTGCGGGATAGCATCTTTGACCGAGCTAACAAGAACCTATCCTTGGCAAAGGAATTGGAAGAAAAAGCCACCGAGCACTTTAATCGCATGGAAGTCGTGCTCCACAGTGATGACGGTAAACGTATCGCTCGTGATCCCGTTTCCTTCATTACTTATGTTCGACTCGAAAGAGATCCAGCCGTGACTTTATCAGAGATTCGCATTAAACGCGATGAGGCTTCCTCTCTCGTTGAACGAGCCCATTTAGGCGAAGATGATCAAGATGTTGGATATCTCCCGGACGAAGAGACCCAGAATGAAATCTTTGACCTCAATAATTGGTTAAAGGAAAGAATCAAACGTCTAAAGGTCCAGGTGGACGATCTCAATCACATCATTCACATCAATGCTTCGACAGAAGACATGTCTAATGCAAAGCTCCTGGTCCGTTGTCTGGCTGAATACAACGCCCTATGGCCAAAGCTTCTATCACAATCTGAAATCATTGGCAAGCAACTGGCCACGGAGCAGAAACAACAAATCCTTATCGATATCAACAAACTCATTGAGTTGGATAGAGCAGAGGCTGAAGCCGAACGCATCAAGGCTGAAAGCGATGCGGAGCTTACCCGTATGAAGCAGGACTACGAGCTTAAATTAAGCAGGCGGGAGCAAGCCATGGAAAAAGAACGCTCCGAATGGGACAGTGAACGAAAGGATGCACAGGCTGAGATTGATCGGCTCCAAGAACTTGCCGATGCCGAGCGACAAAGAAAGGATACCGAAGCAGAGATTAGGACGAGAATAATCATGCAGGATACAGAGTATGCCAAGAAACTTGCCCTCGCAAGAAGTCCCGAAGTGCAGACATTGTTGGCCCCGTTTATAGCCAATGGCTATTATCAGCCCGGCCTCCGGTCAGGGACCTATGAACCATCTCCGGTTTCTCTAAATGCATTAAAGAAATGCGAAGCTCTAGAAACTACCGTGAAAAGCCTAAAACTCTTTCTCATTTATGGTGTTACTAAAAAAGACAGAGAAAGACCTCGTTGGTCGTTTAGTAGCGATTATAACCGCCTTAATGCCGAGCAAAAAGGGCGACTTCGTCAAGCCCAGCAGTATATCATCTACTTGGATAAAGTTCTAGTTCTGGAAGGCCTCCTCTCTCCTTGATAATGAAAACTCAATGATTGTCACTTTGTCTGTAGAGAGCTGCGAATCGATGCAGCAGATCCGCGTGACTACTGACAAAGTACACGGTTCAATGTTCCGGCGAATTATCTCTGGAGTATTCACAGGATGTAATTCACCCCTCGGACTCAGAACCGATCCGGCAGTCATAACAAGTATTTAGCCGTCTACGGCCATCGCATCGGGGTCAAGGGCTTCCGCCCAGTGGGTGAACCCCGACGACGATGGCCGAAGACGGCAAACAGAGACTATTTTGAAATCTTATGTCACATGAACAGTTTAATTTTGCATAACAATGTTTAACTGGTTCAGAAAAATCTGGTTGGGTAGAAGAGAAACGCCAGCCTCTTATCCACTTGAGCTTATTAAGAGTGGATCAGGGGTAAGGCGGTGCAACCAAAGGTTTTTCAAATCCTTGCAATTCAATTGCAGGAAGAAAGGAGCTATCATGCAAAATCTGTCACGAGCACACGATGAACTGTTTCGCCGTAGGCCGGATGAACGTTTTGCAAGCATTATGGACCTGTGGCAATACTGTCACTGTGTAAGACAGTGGTCAGCAGAAACATGGGTTCCCCCAACAGATATCACAGTTGAACCCACTCAGTCGCAAATTCGTCTCAATACCTCAGACACAAAATATGAATTGAGCGACTGGAGTTTCTCAAACCTCTGTGCCTTGGCAAAGGTGCCGAAGAACACAGTCAATCGGTTATCCCCACAGACAGCCAGCCAGGTCTTGTCTGAAACACTTCCACGCGGTACGAAGCCGCTGCAAATCTTCAATATGGAAGGCTCTGTGAGGTCCATTCATCCAGCGAGCTACACTAGGCTCTACAATCAGGACGTTTTGACACTCCTTAGGGAATTTGCAGTTGACTTCCAACCCGCTCAGGAAGCTCAAGTACTCGATGAAGACTTCAAAGAAACAAAACCTGCTACAGGTCTTTACTGTGGAGAACAGGATATGTTCTGCTTTCTGATCGACCCAACCGGCTGGGCAGAAATCGAAGGCGATGCCTTTGCTCCCGGTTTCTTTGTTTGGAATTCGGAGGTCGGACGTCGGACTGTCGGAATACAGACATTCTGGTTTCAAAAGATATGCCAGAATCACATAGTCTGGGATGCTGTCGAAGTCACTGAGTTCAAACGAAAACATACAGCAAATGTCGCTGAGTCACTGCGTGAAATTGCACGAATCATCGAGCAACTTGTTTCCAAACGCGACCAACGCCGTGACGCCTTCGTCAAAGTCATTGCCAAGGCCATGCAGACCAGTCTGGGACAAACGTCGGACGAAGTACTCAAATTGCTGAAAGAGAAGGGTATCCAGAAAAAACTGGCCACCGAAGCACTGGCTATAGCCAAGAAGCAAGGGGCCTTTACGGTGTTTTCTGTAGTGGATGCCCTGACTCTATTGGCGGGTAAAAAACAGAATGCAGGTGAACGTACGGCCTTAGACATCAAAAGCTCGTCGCTTTTGGCTCTGGCCGTATAGAGAATGCCTTTAAGGCAGAAAGGAGCATGAACCATGCCTAATAAACCAGAAAAGGAACTTCTCCTTGGGAGTATAAAAGCAACGATCTGGGCAAATGAAACAAAGACAGGTATACGGCACGGCGTCAAATTAAGTCGTATATACAAGGATGGTCAAAAATGGGGGCAAACGGAGTACTTTAGACGCCAGGACTTGCCCTTAGTTGCTAAAGTTGCGGACTTGGCTCATTCGTGGATTCTAACCCAGAAACAAGCACAGTCTAAGCAACGTGAAAACGACCGCACCAGGTCTTCGCAAGAACTGGAAATTGACAGATAGAAAATGCCTTTAAGGCAGAAAGGAGACAGTAAAATGTCTAACAATCAACCAATTCATGAGATCCGCTTAGGACCTGTCAAGGCCGTCATCTGGGAGAACGATACGGACAAAGGTATACGGCACAATGTGTCGGTGGCTCGTCTGTACAAAGATGGAGATGAGTGGGCCACTACTCAGTCATTTGGCCGCAATGACTTACCTTTGCTGTCCAAAGTAGCAGATTTGGCCCACACGTGGATTTACGCGAAGATACAGGATGGCTTGGGTGGCTCAGATAATGGCCGCCACAAGCAACCTAACAGGTCCAAAAAGGACCGTTGATCTTATCTTTGCAGAAGAAGGAAGAGTGTTGCACCGCCCGACCTCTTCCTTCTTTTTCATTCAGACTCTTCTCGCTATTCCTCACCAAACCGTCTTCTCAGAACCTGCTTGACAAGTTCGTCATTCCCGTTTAGTTTGTACCAAATAAAGGACATTATTATGCACTATGGGAGAGCCTCTATAGCGATCTCCCATTAGACTTGAGACGACCGTCATGGGAAGCCATCTACCAGTCAAACGTGGTTATATTATTGCTCAAACGGGCAACCTTGCTTCGTTGCCGGAAATCGTGCAGCGGTACGGCAACGCCGCACGAATAGCATGGCATGACTTCTTTTCTGCCAAGCTACCAAACGGCAACACGCGGGCTGCATACAACTACGCTCTGAGGCAGTTTCTTGCCTGGTCTGAATTGCAGGGTTTGGACTTGCCCCGGATCAGACCCGGCGACGTCGGCGACTACTTCCGTCAGCACTCCGGCAGCCTCCCCACCAAGAAGCAGCACCTTGCCGCTCTGAGAAAATTCTTCAATTTGTTGGTAGAGAGACATATCTGTTTGCTGAATCCGGCTGCCGTAGCTGAATTGGAGCGTATGACAGTTGTTGAAGGCAAAACACCACAGATTACACCAGCTCAGATAAGCCAGCTTCTGCAGACGATAGATCTAAATAAGGTCACTGGCCTCAGAGACCGGGCAATTATCGCAGTCTTGAGCTTTACAGGAGCCAGGGCGGGTGCCGTTGCCAAACTCAATCGAGACGATTTCTATTCTGTTGATACGCAATTCATGCTGCATTTTGACGAAAAAGGAGGAAAGTCAAGGGAGATACCTGTCCGATATGATTTACAGGGAGTTCTCTTAGAGTACATGGACGCCGCAGCCTTGCGAGATGCACCCAGGAAATCCCCTTTGTTTCGTACGGCTGTTCGAAGGGAGAACCGGTTAACCAAGACAGGTATGAGTGCTAATGACGTTTGTCGTATGATTAAGAGAAGAATTAGACGTGCAGGATTACCTAACAATTTGTCGGCACATTCTTTCCGCGTGGCGGTTGCTACTGACCTCTTCGATCAGGGGATTGACACCAAGGAAGTACAACAATTGCTTGGTCACGCTGATCCACGAACGACGCGTCTGTACGACCGGAGCGAAAGAAAGGTCACCAGAAATCTCGTGGAGCGTATAAGAATATCGATATGAAAAGCTCAGACTTGCAGATTATTGTCAGTATTTTTGGCCATACACCTCAATGGAGCGAAGTATGAATGAAAATCCTCTGATACCAGGCCGAATCATTACAGGGTCTCTTTTCAATGAACCCATGCGAATCGAAACGGCGTCCCAAGATGGTGACAGGTCATGGTCTGTTGGATTGGTTGGTACTCAATCAGAGCGTTTTCGACGTGTTACACTGACTCTAGATGATTTGGAACAACTTCTTTTTCTCGATTCTTCACCTACCTACCAGGCTAAAGGTGAACTCCTGAAACTTGCTCTACAGGCGTACTGCTTGGGTATTGCTTACGAATTTGATCCATATTTTGGGCTTTCAATTTCCCGTGTTGATCCATTACCTCACCAACTTGAGGCTGTCTATGATTATCTTTTGAAACTTGCCCGCGTCCGTTTCTTATTAGCAGATGATGCAGGGGCTGGCAAAACAATCATGGCTGGACTCCTAATCCGCGAATTACAGCTTCGAGGACTTGCTGAAAGGATTCTAATTGTCTGCCCAGCCAACCTGTCGTTTCAATGGCAGCGTGAACTCAAAGAAAAGTTTGATGAGAAATTCCTTGTTCTTAAGGGAGGAGACATTCGCGACCAGTTTGGAGTGAATCAGTGGCTTGAGCAGAAGAAAGTTATTACTTCTCTTGATTTAGCAAAACGTGACGAAATTCTCCCCGGACTTAACCAAGTCCATTGGGATTTAGTTATTGTCGATGAAGCTCACAGAATGTCCTGGACACCGCCTTCGCGAAAGACAGCCAGGTACGCCTTAGGAGAAATGCTTCGCGATACCTCTGACCATTTCCTGCTATTAACGGCGACTCCCCACAAAGGAAACCCTGCCAATTTCACTCTTTTTCTTCAATTACTCGACTATGACGCTTATGCAGATGTCCGTTCAATTCGCGAAGCTATGGACCGACGACGTGCTCCATTTTACCTTCGCAGAACCAAAGAAGCGATGGTCTATTTCCCAGAAAAACGGGCAGATGGAACTTGGGCTGCTGAAAAGATTTTCACTAAACGTATACCTCACACCGTAGATTTCCAGATTGACGGCCCTGAGTTTGATTTATACCGTGATGTCACACGCTTTGTCAAACGTCAGAGTGCCAAAGCTGCTGCGCATGGGGATGATCCGCGTGCTCGTGCAGTTGGCTTCCTAATGGCACTTTATCAGCGTCGGCTCGCTTCCAGTACACGTGCCATGCGGCGAAGTCTAGAAAACCGTGCTCGTAGGCTCGAAGATGGTCTCAAACGTGCCCAAGAATTGGCCCGTATTGCTCCCCCCGACTTACCAGACCCGGAAGAACTGGAAGAAATGGAAGAAGGCGAACGCGAACGCTTGGAAGAAATGCTTGAAGCGATTACCTTAGCTGGCAACGCAGAGCAGGTTCGCGAGGAAATTCAAGAACTAAGAGAGTTAGCTAAGCAAGCACAGACTGTTGAAAACTCAGATGTCGAAGCAAAGCTGACCAAGCTTACAGATTTGCTGCATAAGGAAGGCTTTTTCGATAATCCACAGCAACGCCTACTCATTTTCACAGAGTTTAAGGACACCCTGAATTACCTGATGGAAAAATTCAACAATTGGGGATTCAAAGTCGGTTGCATTCATGGCGGCATGAAGCCGGGTTCTCGTGATGAACCTGGCACGCGGTTATATTCAGAACAACAATTTCGAGAAGGTACTATTCAAATACTTGTGGCGACTGAGGCTGCTGGTGAAGGTATTAACCTCCAAGTCTGTAATATCCTTTTCAATTACGATATTCCCTGGAATCCTAACCGACTTGAACAGCGAATGGGGCGTATTCACCGATATGGTCAGCGAAAAGATTGCCTGATTTTTAATTTTGTTGCCACTAATACCATCGAAGGAAGCGTTCTGCAGCGACTACTGGAAAAACTCCAAGAGATTCGCGATGCACTTGACGACGACGCAGTATTTAATGTTGTGGGAGAAGTCCTACCTGCTTCCCATGTAGAACGGGTGTTACGTGATTACTATGCAGGCAAGTTAGGAGATGCTGACCTTGAAGAACGCCTTCTGCAGCACGTGGATGAGGGTCGTTTCCGAGCTATATGCCAAAATGCTCTGGAAGGATTGGCATCTAAGAAACTAAACCTTGAAATGCTGATTGAACGACGAGCACGAGCACAAGAACGCCGCGTTGTTCCGGAGACAATTGCCCGATTCATACGAGAAGCAGCAGAATATATTCCTCTAAAGCTTAAGACTATTGAAAGCCTTCCGCATACATTTGAACCGGCACGGACACCCACGAGCCTCAAACGCTTTGAGCGTGAGCCAAACTGGAAGTTACCTGCTTTGGCGAACAGATACCCTCGATGTTCAACTGACAGGGAAACCGCTGAAAAGAACAACCTCGAATGGGTAACACCTGGCCACTCGTTATTTGAAGCAATAAGGCGACATACCTATGAATCCGGTCAGGAAAACTTTGCCCAGGGTGCTTGCTATTACTCTCTCAAACATGACGTTCCCTCACGCATAGACTTTTATCGTGCACGCGTGGTTGATGGTTTGGGGCATACCATTCATGAAAAACTTTTTGCACTGGAATTACAGGATTCACAAGCCCCTGCACTCAGGGAGCCGGGCATGTTGGGAGATTTTACTGCCGGAGAAACGCCCTCAGAGCTTCCCGCGATAGCATTACAGCCTGAAGCAACAAGCTGGCTGCATGAGAATGCTCTGGCCTCTTTTCTCGATGAAACCCGTCAGGAACGTCTATCTGAGGTTGAACGAATTGGTGAGCATGTTGAGTTATCCCTTACAGAGCTTCTACAACGGGCTGATGAGGAAATTGGTAAGGCCAGCGAAGAAGTCAACAAACGAATAATGGGGGCTGAGGGCCGACTGGCACAGGCCGAAAACCGCCACGCTGACCTACTGGCCAGACGTGACCGCCGACGTAGAGAGCTTGAGCAGCAGCGATCGCTTTCCCTGCAATCCGTCGAACGTCTGACTAGTGTTTTGATTCTACCCCACCCAGAACGTCAGATCCCTGAAGTTCAAAATATGAGGGCCAACCTGGAGACAGAAGCTATTTCCATGCAGGTAGTAATTGAACATGAGCAGTCACAAGGCCGTCAGGTCTACGATGTTCATGAAAAGAATCTCGGTTACGATATTACCAGTTTAGACCTTACTTCCGGCGAACTTCGCCTGATAGAAGTCAAAGGATTAGCAGCCCCTACGGGCACCATCCTTTTGACACCAAACGAACGTCGCGTTGCAGAAGACCGCCGCGATTGCTATTGGCTATATATCGTCACAAGCTGTCAATCTAAACCTATACTTCAACAAGTAAAAGATCCCGCAGCGTACAATTGGCAGCCAGTGCAGAAGATACAGCACTTTACAATGCCAGTATCCGTTTTCAAAGCCGTGAAAGGAGATTGATCATGACATCTGAGCAAAACAAAGAGCCGTCCACTCCTATCGAATCGGGAATCGATGTACTTGTTGCTCTTCTATATGCACCCGGAACAACTGGTCAAATAGCCGAAGCAGTTTGCGGAACCACTCGTTTGCAGAAACTATTGTTCCTTCTGTGGAAGGAGGGTTCTTTCTATGAAGATATCCCTGACCTGTACAACTTCAAGGCTTACGACTTCGGGCCTTGCATGGATGACCTTTACGATGACCTCGAATTTGCCGAAGACATCGGCTTACTTACCGTTGAGGAAGTACCTTCCGGTAACGAATATGAAGGAGCTGACGAAGATGCCTTTATTGAGGATTTTGGTTTTCGTTTGATAAAGCAGCCCACCCGTCGTGATTTTGTCCTCACTGAAATCGGCAAACAAGCTGGCAAAGAGATCTACGATGCCCTCGATGAGGATAAGCAAAATCGGCTTAATCAAATTAAACGTAGATTTAACTCTATGCAGTTTTTTGAGTTACTTAGATACGTGTACCGTAAATACCCAGCGTTCGCCAAGAAATCGGTGCTTTCATTATGATGCAATTCATTATCGATAACAAAGAAATCCTCTCACTGAGCATATCAGTGTTAGGCGTACTTTTGTCATTAGCATTCAGAGGAATTCTGGTATGGCGTCAAAAAATCTGCCTAGACTATGAGAGCCGCCGTGATGTTGCCATCAGTATTCTCCGTGACCGTTATATACAACGTACAAGTACCCATTACTCAGATGTAGCCAATGAACGGAAAAGCAAGAAAACTGAGGTTGAAGAGATTTACAAAAGGCCAGAACAGCAAACACTGATACGCGAACTTGCAAGTGACCTTGAAGAGCAGAACAGAGTGAAACGACTCTTCCGGTGGCTTGCTTTCGCAAGCCAAATATCCTTTCTGCTTATCTGGTTGGCAATTATATTGGTTCTTGTTGGCATTCTCTCAATATGGATAAGTCCTCCATCCATCGTTGTTCTCATATGGTCTATCGCACTTGGAATCTCATTATTTGGTTTCATCGTGTTTGTATCAATGATGTGCTTTCTGGATGGGCGATTCTTTAAACATGTTCACCGGATAATTGAACCTGAGGGGGAATAATATGCGAAACACATTATCAAAGCAATATTTCAGCCGCGAAGTGGAGTTGTATGAACCATTGCTCCAACTATTTGCAGAAAGAGAACTAACTGTTGCAGAAGTTCCTTTTTTCGGAAAGCACATTGATTTACTTTTTGCTTCACGTACTCTGATTAGTCTTTATGCAGTCGAGACTAAGCTACGAGATTGGCGAAATGCCTTCAAACAAGCGGCCTTAAATCAGGTCGCAGCCCAGCGTTCTTATGTCGCTCTCCCTTCACCGCTTGCTTTACGACTTCTTGACCAGGAAAAAGAGCTTTTCTTGGAATACAATGTTGGATTAATCGCAGTGAACAAAACAGCCTCTGTAATCTTGCCTGCAACAAGGAATGGGTGCTTCAGTTTAAGGCACTACAGAGTATTAAAGGAAACGATAAAGAAAGCGCAATCTAAGAAACCTAAGAAAATTGGAGTAGTTGCCGATGCCATTTCCAAGCGAACCAAAACCATGGTCGTTCTACAGACTAGGGCCGACTAAGGAAAAAGAACTCTTTAAGCGTCATCGCGACACTTATGATGGAGTTGTAATCCCTGCTCATATTGCATCGTATTATTCTAAGTTTTGCTCTGAATTCATTGGAACACTGGGGAAACCATACTTCATTGACCCTTTGACATTCATCTTCTCCAATGACTCATCGCAGATAAGGCGTTTTGTTAAAGACAAGAACACTGGTCGAACGAAGCGAGACCGTTTTGGGAACAAAAAGAAGGGAGATGTCAAGCGTTCATACTTAAAACTTGTCGAAAATGAATACTGTGAAAAAATCAAAGAAGTAGTGGAAGAAAACCGCTCACTTAATCCCAATGATTTCGCAGACTCTAAGATCATGGAACAATTTGTCAACAAGGTCGTCCAATTTCAGCTAACCAAACTTGCTGCCATACCAGATAAATATAAGAAGTACGAAAAGTATGCCAAAATGAGTGGTAGAGACATGAGCGTCTCTGGTAATCCACCTATGTGCCTAGTGGCACCATACTTTCCAATCACCACCCTTAACGCACGCGGATGGTATCCTACGAACATCAAGCTTATCCAAGCTACGAAAGCCACTTCAGGAACGATTCCTACATTCGCCGTTGTTCTTGCAGATACAACTACTCTGGCCCAACACTCTAAGCAGATTGCAGAGGATTATTCGAAAGCAGGGACAGATGGATATCTGTTATGGCCTGACGGATTCTCAAGTGACCAGGATACTGCTGCACTGCGAATAATATTCGATTCAGTCACTGAATTCAGCCAAACAGGAAAACCTGTGATACTAATGTACGGTGATGCTTTTTCCTTGTCTCTGCACTATGCGGGGCTTGCAGGTTTTGCTTGTGGAATTTGTTATGGAGAAAAGAAACTCTCAACACAGGATGTTGACATTGAGGGAGGAATTCCACCGAGATATTACATCCGCAGGCTGAAAAAGAAAGTGCAAATCGAGACGGAAGCCCGGCGTATTCAAATTGACCAGTATCCTGATTTGGCATGTACTTGTGAAATTTGCCAACGTAAGCCCGACCCCGTTACTTTGGATGATGCGGAATCCAGAGAACACTTTATGCTAACAAGAGCACAAGAGCTAATTGAACTTCGTAACGGACTTACACGTCAGCAATATGCTGGAATATTGCGAGATGCCTACGAGGAACACAAAAACGACTTGCTATTGCAGCCCATTGGACACTTGAGAAACTGGGCAGATATTCTTGGGGCGGGCAATAACGAATGATTCGTGAGCAATATAAGCACTCACAGTTGCAAGGAGAGGGTGGTGTCATGGCATGACTAATGGCCCAAGTATAACTAATGCAGATGAATCAAAGTTAATCGAACTAATCAACAGTGCTGAAGGTCGTATCCTCTATCTTGCTCCGGGTATTTCAGAAGAAGTTGCTCAAGCACTGTCAAATGGATGGAACAAGCTGGGTACAGACGCCGTTACTGTGATTCTTGATGTTGATCCGGAAGTCTGTCGACTTGGTTTTGGCACTATTGAGGGATTACAGAAAATTCGCCAGGCAGCAGCCGAGGCAAATTCTATGGTTTGTCACCAACCCGGTGTGCGAATAGGCTTGCTAATATCCGACGATAGAGCTTTGGTCTTCAGCCCAACACCACTCCTAATTGAGGCAGGTTCAAGTAATCCGGAAAGACCCAATGCAATTCTACTTGATTCTCCTCCCCATGAAGTAGCAAGGGATGTTGGATTGGGCGATGAGCCTAACATTGAACGTGTTGTCGGCCTCGATCCAATTAAGCCCGACCAGATTGACAAAGTCGCTGAGGATCTTAAATCCGCACCACCGGTTAAATTCGACCTTGCCCGACGTGTCCGCGTATTCACGACACGTTTTCAATTCGTAGAATTGGAAATGACTGGTTGCTTCATTTCCCGAAAGAAAGTTCCAATTCCAAGCTCACTTGTGGGGCTTGCCAGAAACAGAGAGGTAGAATCCCAATTTCACGCCCATTTCAATCTTGTACAGCAAGGCCAGATTGAAGTGCAGAAAGACAATAAGAAGATAACAGAAAAATATCTCGCAAAAAGACGAAGAGATATTGAAAAATCTTTTCTTATTGCCCTGAAAGGATACGGGATCGTCGTATTACGGGCCAATAAAGAGAGATTCATGGAAGCTGTGGATGAGTTGAAGTCCGATGTAGCTGCTTATGCAGAAGGTGTTGTGAAACAGCTACAAGAGCAGATGGATAGAAGTAAAGATATGCTGGTTGAAGCTCTCTTTCCATCTGTTAAGCAAAACCCGCCCGATTCTTACACCAAACTTCATGGGCCCGCTGCTCCTGAAGATTACCTTCGCATCCGTTTGGAACAGGACATCACGTCTGCTTTTGGCACAGCAAATGCTCTTGTTCGGGATATGCAAGTCAAGGTTGTATTCAAGGACGTTGCCTATGAGTCACTTGTGGATAGTAACTTCCTTGATATCGCACGTAAAGCAATGCCTGGAGTTTCTTTCCTTCACGATGAATACGATGCCACTCCAATTGATTAGGAGAACAGAGCCTTAATGATACCCAAGGAATGTAAGAGATTAGCGGAAGTAGATTTCCCGATTGCAGTCGTGTCGAGGCATTCGGAAAGCAGTGGACGGTTAGGCCATCCATCAACCCTGCACCTTTGGTGGGCGCGTCGACCTTTAGCAGCCTGCCGGTCGATGCTTCTGGCGCTTCTCCTACCCGATCCATGTGACGAACACTGCCCAACCGATTTCAAAGAGACGGCCCGTCAGCTTCTGTCGAAGACCGAGCCTACTGTAGGGCCAATTGACAAAGACTTACGCCAAGCACTGCTCGACTTCATTGGGGATTTCGCAGATTGGGACAACTCCAGCAATTCGAAATATCTCGAAGTTGGACGCGGACTGGTCAAAGCAGCGCACCCTGAAGAGACACCACTGGTGGTTGATCCGTTCGCTGGAGGTGGTTCGATTCCCTTAGAGGCCCTTCGCCTTGGCTGTGACGCCTTCGCCAGCGACCTGAACCCAGTGGCCTGCATGATCCTTAAGGTCTTACTTGAAGACATCCCCCGACGCGGTCCACAATTGGCAAATGAACTCCAAAGAGTTGGAAAAGAAATCAAGGCCAAGACTGAAGCAGAACTGACAGAATTCTATCCTACTGACACTGATGGTGCCGTGCCAATTGTCTACCTCTGGGCTAGAACTGTACAATGCGAATCACCCAACTGTGGAGCTGAGATACCTCTTATCCGTTCGTTCTGGCTGTGCAAGAAACCTCATCGTAAAATCGCATTGCGGTACCTAGTTGTCAGGCCCCAGAGTAAACCACCTCACATCCAATTCGAGATAATCAGTCCTACAAAAGATACAGATGTCCCGAGTCCTTCAGTATCGGGGGCAAAGGCAACTTGTCCAGCCTGCAAGGCTGTCTTGCCAGCTGCAAGAGTCCGGGCTCAGCTCTCTGAACAGCGAGGTGGTGCTAATCCACTGTTCGACGACAATGGCAATCGGATCGGCGGAGCACGTATCACAGCCGTGGTCACACGATATCCAGCGGAGCAGGGGCGCCATTATCGGTTACCGACAGATGCCGACTACAGGTCGGTCTGGTCGGCACAAAAGCGATTGCAGGCAATTCTCACCGAATGGGAGAACACAGACGCAAACATACCATGTCCCATACCTGATGAACTTATTTCTTTCGACGAGATCAGGAGAATTTCGGTTCCCTTATATGGAGCCACCACATGGGGTGACATCTTCAGCCAACGGCAGAAGTTATGCCTGCATACATACGCACAAATGATACGTAATAATAGTCTGAAAGAATCTTGTTCCCGCCTCTGTGCATTGGCTTTTGATCGGCTTCTTATACTGCTGAGTGCCCATTGTAGGTGGAAACCTACAGGTGAATCATTAATCGACATGTTTGGTCGTCATGCAATCGGCATGGTGTGGGATTTTGCGGAGTCAGTTCCAGGCTTTGGTAACGAAAACACGTTTGCGAATTGGCTTGACAAATACGGAAAGCTAGTACAGTACCTTGCCTCACTTCAACTGAATCCAGGACAAGTCCAGCAATGCGACGCTACAGAGACCTATCTGCCGGATGAATCCTCGCAAATATGGTTTACTGATCCTCCCTATTACGATTCAATCCCCTATGCGCACTTGTCCGATTGCTTCTATGTATGGCTCAAGAGGTGTCTCCCGAAATCAGCCAGTACTTGGGACTTCTCTGCATCACTAACGCCTAAGACGGGAGAATGTGTTGTTGACCGTCCTCATAGATTAAGCACATCGAAAAAGGATACCAAGTACTATGAACAGAAGATAGGACAAGCAGCGTCTGTTGGGCGACGCGTTCTCTCCGTACCAGGCTGTGCATCAGTCGTTTTTGCACACAAGACCACAGAAGGCTGGGAGGCACTTCTTACCGGAATCGTCAACGCCCAGTGGTGCATCACCGCATCTTGGCCAATTGCCACCGAGTTGAGAACCCGGCTGAATGCCCGTGATACAGCATCACTCAATACAAGCGTTCATCTTGTATGCCGTCCCCGAATCGAAGACAAGACAGGGGATTGGGCGGAGGTCTTACATGAATTGCCCAAACGTGTCGGTCACTGGATGGAACGTCTTCAAACTGAGGGTATTCGCGGTGCAGATCTTGTTTTCTCTTGCATCGGCCCGGCATTGGAAATCTTTAGCCGTTACAGTCGCGTGGAGACCGCTGAAGGCACACAGGTAAAATTAGCTGATTATTTAGAGAAAGTATGGGAGGTCGTGGGACGTATGGCCCTAGAACAAGTTCTGGGAACAGCCGAAGCGAAAGCACGCAACGGCGTGGCCGGTGCACTTGAAGAAGACGCCCGTCTAACAGCCCTATTTCTCTGGACCCTACAAGCCAGCAACCATCAGACAAATGGTGATACCAGCGATGACAGTGAAGATGACAGCGGCGATGAGGACGAGGAAGAGACTCCCTCACATCGCAAAGGCAAGGGATATAGTTTGATATTTGACGTGGTTCGACGGTTTGCCCAGCCTTTGGGTATCAGTCTGCCGGTGTGGGAAGACCGAATCATCAAGACCAAAAAGGGAGTTGTTCGGCTACTGCCCATCACTGAACGAGCCAAACAACTATTCGGCGAAGATGGTGCCCAGGTCGCAGCGGACTGGATAGAGCAACATCCGGCCAAGGATATTCAGCCGATGCTGTTTCCTGATATGGAAGACCACGCTCTCAAGATTCGCGGACCCCGGACCAAGCGAAAAGTCAACATCGATTCATCAGACCTTGACCTGGATAGGGAGCGTGAAGCTACTACTCTGGATCGTGTTCATGCGGCCATGCTGCTTCAGGCAAGTGGCCAGACAAACGCACTCAGAAAACTCGTCAAAGCTGAACAGCAACGTGGCCCCGACTTTTTGCGTTTGGCCAATGCCTTATCAGCTTTGTATCCAAAAGCCAGTGAAGAAAAACGCCTGCTGGATGCCATGCTCCTAGCAGTGCCGAGATAGAAAGTCAATTGGAGGTTTTTCATGGAAGCTTGGTATAAGGTTGCGACACCGAGAAAAGAAGTCAGACAAGGTCGATCATTTAATCCGGATGAGTTCGCTATTGCACTTGAGCAGATCGTAGCAGGCACAGCACCGAAAGATTATCAAGACCCAAAAGAATTTTTTAAGCGTACCTGTTTCACTCAAGCGTTATGCAAACACGCTGGAATGGTATTGAGACGTCTCTCCGGAGAAACCTCAAACACCTCCCCCGTAATGGCATTAATTACTCAGTTCGGCGGAGGGAAAACACATACTCTGGCAACATTGTATCATATCGCTAAACATGCAACAGATCTCTCCAATGATACCGAGGTCTCTAATCTACTTTCTAAGGCTGAACTACCCCCAGTAGAGAACGTTAGAATTGCTGTTTTTGTTGGAAATGCATGGGACCCAAGCGAAGGAAATGAGACTCCTTGGATTGATATTGCCAGACAAATCTCAGGTGAGAAAGGAGTCAAAGAGCTTGGTGTCCAGGCTAATACAACTGCTCCAGGAACAGATGCATTAAGGCGCGTTTTCACCACTGCCGATGGTCCCATCCTTATTCTTTTCGACGAAGTCCTCAACTATCTTACTCGTCACAGAAATAATGCAGATGCGTTCCGGGCTTTTCTTGGCAACATGGTGAGATGTTTAACCAGCATAACCAACTGTGCAGCGATGGTGAGCTTACCTCAAAGCAAACCTGAAATGGATGACTGGGAGTTACGCTGGCAGGATTTGATCACCAAGGAGGTCGGACGGGTAGCAAAGCAATTGATAGCTAATGATGAATCCGAAATCAGCGAGGTAGTCCGACGTCGTCTGTTTGATGATATTGGAAGCGACCGTATCAGGAGGAATGTGTCAAAGTCATTCGCCGATTGGTGTTTTGAGCGAAGGGCACAACTTCCACCTGAATGGACGGCAGTGGATACCTCCACAACAGAAAATAAAGCCAGGGACTTTCTAAGGCAACGCTTCGAGGCATGCTACCCGTTTCACCCCGCCACACTTTCCGTATTTCAGCGGAAGTGGCAGGCATTATCCCACTACCAGCAGACACGCGGCACACTTGCAATGCTTGCTCAGTGGGTTTCATGGGCATATCAGACGGGATTTAAGGATGCTCGCAACGAACCACTTATCACGTTGGGTTCTGCCCCACTGGAAATCCCTGAATTTCGCAGTATCGTACTAGGCCAATTGGGAGAATCTCGCCTTGTAGCGGCCATCGACGCCGATATATCCGGTAGCCACTCCCATGCCCGTGCACTGGACGCTGATACCAAAGGCGTTTTACGCAACATTCACCGAAGGGTAGGCACAACAATTTTATTCGAATCTTCTGGCGGCCAGATAGACAAGGTGGGTCACTTGCCGGAGCTTCGTTTCGCCTTAGGCGAACCAGAAATCGACACCACTTCCATTGATAATGCAGCTTTTGGATTGGAAGACAAGTCTTACTTTATCCGCAGAGTAGGATCTGACGGATTCAAGATTACTCACCAGCCAACCATGAAGAAGGTTGTTAATGACCGTCGTGCTTCGCTCGATGAGGAATCTGAAGTCATTCCTGCAATGCGTTCACTGATTCAAAAAGAATTCGAGCGAAATGCCAATATACCGCTTGTCCCTTTCCCAACCGATGGAGCCGCTGTTCAGGATACTCCCAGACTTACGCTGGTTATTGCCGATCCTGCTTCTGAATGGACGGGAGCCGGAACGCTCCGAGAGCAAATTGCTGAATGGACAAAACAAAGAGGCAATTCCCCCAGGCTATATCCAGGCTCTCTCGTTTGGTGCATGAAGAAGCCAGGCCGGGATCTACGTGACAAGATGGAGCTTTGGCTCGCTTGGAGGCGTGTAGCCAAGGAGATTGCCGAAGGAACACTTGGAGGCGATTTTGACCGAACTGACCGGGCTGATATTCAGTCGAAAGTATCTGACGCTGAAGAGGCTGCCAAGGATGAAGTATGGGGCGGATATCGGTTTGCTGTTCTTGCAGACAGTAAGGAACCGGATGGATTGAAAACGATTGATCTTGGAGCAGGGCACTCCAGCAGTGGAGAATCCATGTGCGGTCGTGTTCTAACGGCACTTAAGTCCCAAGCATTATTGAATGAGTCCGTAGGTGCTGGTTATATTGAGCGTAATTGGCCACCAGCCTTGAAGGATTCAGGAGCATGGCCATTGGCAAGCCTCAGACAAAGCTTTTTGAATGGCTCACTTACCCGCCTTTTAGACCCGGATGCCATTTTGCGTTCGCGAATTGTCGATTCTGTATCAAAGGGTGATTTTGGATTAGCTTCAGGCCATAAGCCTGATGGAACCTATGAAAGAGTATGGTTTAATGAACCAATGGCAAAGGAAGAAGTGGCCTTTGAGCAAGGTGTGTTTTTATTACTCAAAGACAATGCCAAAACCCTCAAAATACAGCCTGAACCGTCCACAAAGCCACAGCCACCGGATGATACGACCACAGGCCCCCGGCCTGAGCAAGGCCCTGGGCCAAAACCTGAACAAGGGCCTGAACCACCATCGGAACCTGGGACACGAATGTTCAAAATCACTGGATCTGTGCCCCCAGAGGTATGGAACCGACTTGGGACCAAGGTCATTCCAAAACTTCGTACCGGTTCAGAACTCACGATTAACGTAGATTTCACTGTGTCAGTACAGGAGCCTGTTGCAGAGGCTTTTCATTCCGAACTGAAACAAATCCTGAGTGACCTTGGACTTGAATCAATTGTACTTATTGAGTGAATTTCACGTCCTTCTTTGAAGATATTTCCTCTTTTGAATTCGCAAAAAAGGAATTTCTCTTTTCCTCCATTGATGACTTCTTTGACTCTATAAACGGCTTCAACACATGGCGTCTTAACCTTAAGTACTCAATTGGCACAGGCTCAAATCCAGCCTTAAGCCTGGCTAGGTTAACAGCTCTAAAGATATTAAGCAGTTGCCGCCTCACAGGAGCATAAGGCTCGAACGGCAGCTTCAGCAATTCTATCCTGATCTGGCCCAATGACCGACAAGTGGCCATATCAAGGAAATAACTCTTGAGATGATTGTACATGACAGGGTGAATCCTCACCGAAGCATGCCACTTTCGGTCCATTCCCTGCTTATAACTTATGCTGTAACCCGAGAAATGAATCGGGTCATATTTGATGTTCTTGATGTTCTCACCTTCTTCGCGGAAGAAGTGATGCGTTCCACGTGTAGCTATCAGCACAAAGAAGTGCCGATGACGCAAATAATGAACGTTCGCTCTACCCTGTTTCTTTCGCCTGGCCCTGGCCCATTTACTGATGGCGATGTTATATTTCTCGATCAGCTTCTGATCTACCTTTTCAACATCCTTGCAACCAGGAATAATCCCAGTAACGTAGTACCAATACCCGTGGTTGACGTAGGCCACTGCAAGCTGTTGTACGAAGGCATTCTCTGATACGGCTATATGTCTGTATATCATTTTCCCCTCCAATTTCTGTTAATGATGGGGATTGTTAGGCACAAACCCCTAAAGCCTTAAGAGAAAACCTTCCTAAAAAACCTCCTTTCAACCTTGTCACATTAATGTTTCAAATAACCTTCGGAGCACCTGCGTCCAGATGCCCAACAAACAACCTTTTGCTCAAACGCACCGCATGATGCTAGATTCCTTTAATGTGGAACCTGCAATTCATAGCGGTAGCGGAACACAAAAAACCTATGCGAACCTGAAGTTCACACCTGTTAACGTCATAAGACGCTGCCATAGCAGACCTGTCCTCCCGGATAGGTCTGCTATGACCATGTTGTTCCCTTCATGGGATGCCAACCGTTTGCCTAATATTGTGAGCAAACGGTTGACAGCTTCATCAATGCAGGGAAAATGCACGTCGCTGCTTTCGTGGTCGATATATGCCCGGCACCACCCGTAAGCACTCGAACGGCCTTTGACTGCCTTGCCAAAGACACGCTCCCCAAAGGGAACTCCTACTTGCAGCACACTCCCAGACTTGAGCGTTTCAAACACCTATCTGACGCGATAGGCACCGGGCATCACCCCGGCGGCTCAAGCCCTTCCCCGGTTAGTGGTACTCTTCACACAAGCGTTCACGTCGCTTGACCAGTTCCCGTATGTCCACGGCTCCCGCTATGGCATAGTTTCCGCTTCAGAGGCTCCTGAAGCGATTTCTGAGGGCAGAATCTAGAAGCTCCCTCTTACCCATCGTGAAAGGTCTTTCTAACGCGGTTTGGCACCGTCTCCGCCTGTATTCACCGCCAAGGGCCTTACGCCCCTTTCATGGTTGAGCTTTTCGTCGTCGGTTTTTAGCCGAACGCCGAGTCTTGTCATCGACCCGGTTACATACGTCGCCGCATGCAAACTCCCCACGGCGGCCAAGGTTGAACGAACCGAATGAATATCCGTTCCGAACCCCCCGGAGGGATTAGCCCCGATATGTCGGGACATCACCCATTTTGAGCACCACAGCTGAATACTGGCATCAGCCAGATCCAGTCTTTCCCGGTCGCCCGGGTTCATTTTTGCTTCTTACTATGGGATAGAAGCTATAGATTAACTCGGTGTGAGCTTTACTTACAGCAGCCTCCCTCGAACCGGACAAGCGTCTCTCGACGCATCCGGCTCTACGTGCCATCAGCTTGACGGGTGATAAACCGCCCCCTTAGGCTGGTTGGTGAGACCAGCTTTACCGGGTGCTGACGCCTACATTGATAACGCCAAATCCACATGTTTGCGTACTTGACAATAGTAGAACAACGTTCTACTTCCAGCCAGCATACACCATTCAGAAGATTTTGTCACCCCATAGGGATCAGGCCATGCTCTTTTTATTTTCGCTGCATCCAAAGTCAGCAATAACATATGAAAAACTCTGAAGAATAAGAACTTTTGTATTCTCGCGAATTTCTTAGTTCTCAACAAATTAAACTCACAATTCTACTCCAACCTCGGTGTCCAGATCCTGATTGTCCGGTCGTACCCACCCGAGGCCACATGTTTACCGTCGGGACTGAAGGCTACAGATCCAATTGGGCCTTCGTGTTCGAGAAAGATGTCAATCACCCCACCAGTCTGGGCATCCCAGATTCGTACTGTTTCATCAGAACTGCAAGAGGCAAGGTATTTCCCAGAGGGATCGAAGGATACGCAGCCGACTATGTCACCATGAGCGTCCGGAATGCTCAGCAATATCTCTCCTAATTCTACATCCAGGATCTGAATATCCCCTTCACGCCCCCCGACGGCCAGGCGACTGCTGTCTGGGCTGAAGTCGACCCAGAAGAAGGGGGAACCCCCTTCGTAGACCAACCGTCCCTCTTGTGGTTCATAGACCCGCAAGGCATCCCAGATCTTCACGCTTCCATGGAGAGCTGTTGAAGCCAAGTATTTACCGTCAAGGCTGGCAGTAACATCCGTAATGAAGGTGCCTTGTCTACCGAGTTCTCCAACCCTTGTGCGTGAGCGCAAGTCAAACACATCTAACACCCCAACGGTACCGATGATGAGATATCGATTATCAACGCTAAATGTAACTGCACAAGGTTCAACATCAAACACTTCGGAAAAACACTCACGATGCGGGGGACTTGCCTCCCATACCTTGACTACGTAGTGCTCCTCTAGCATATCTACGGCCGTAATCCACTGACCATGGGTGCTAAAGTCCGCGTTGACGCAGCTTCTACTCATTCCAACAACTGAGATTTGTCGTCCATCCACTGCGTTCCATAGACGAACCCCAGAGCCCAGACCAGACGACACAAGTTCATCACCTGAAGGGCTATAATTAATAGTATACACCGGACCAGAGTGACCGTGCAGAATCGTAGATGGTGCTGCTGATATCCGTGGCATATCAGCAGCATCGAATACTGTGAGAGAATCAGTCCAGTTACCAAGGACGAGTTCGTGGTCATCCTTACCAAAAGCAACAAGGCGGTTGAACGGTTCCAATTTTTCGAGTAACAGAACCTCACGACCCGTGACAGCATCCCATAGTCTTACAGTTCGGTCTATACTGCTTGATACTAGGCGCGTTCCATCTGTTGTGAAGGTCAAGGCAGTTACAAAGCCCGTATGTCCCCGTAAACGCACAAGCTCCGTATATTCGCCGTTAGCTATCAGAATTGAGTTGTCATGCAGGGCCGTCGCGAAGTATCGACCGTCAGCAGTCATGGCTATCCCGTGTGAAGGATCGGTAAAACACACAGCAGCCTGAGGTTCTTCCACTTCCGAGAGGATATCCTCAACATTGTACGCTTTTATCACCTTTTCCCATGCGTCAACAAGCAAATGTTCTCCACTACAGGAGAAGGCCACTCTCTCGATCTTGAAACACGGATGCTTCCAGTATAGTGCCCCACTACTCAGATCCCAAAGCCAGACCATATTATCAGAACTGGCCGTAGCAAGCAGCTTACCGTCGGGTGAACAATCCATCCACATTACTGTGTCGGTGTGCTTGGCAAGAGACTGCACTACCCTCCCGGAAATTATTGACACTAGATTCACAGTACGGCCGTCCCCAGTCACAGCTATGTATTTTCCAGCGGCACAGAAGTCTACCCACTGACACCACGGGCTCCTCTCACGATCACGGTCGAGCTGTTCTAAGTTGTGACGAATCTGATACGATGATTCCTTCCCTGTGGCACGATCTTGAACCACCAACTGCCCGTTCTCACAAAACGCCGCTAGGATCGAGCCATCAGAGTTGAATTTAAATGACAAGACATCTGCACCATAATCAATCTCGTTAATTTCACGAGAATGGATCTTTCCGAACAGGTAGTTCCATTCCCAGTTTCGCAACGGCTCTGGACATTTCTTCAGTAATCTCAGCGCATGGCGTGGCTTATTAGCTTTCAGTTCTTGATGAGCTAGTTTGATTTGATTGAAATACAAGTCCTCTTCCTGTTTCTTGGCCAGGACTTCCGCCGCGTCCTGGGCTTTCTCAGCCACCTTTCTGGCGTCAATAGCAATGATGGCAAGAACAATGCTGATGATGGCTGCTAAGACAACCACAATTGCTATCGTAGCCACAGAAACGAATACACCTTTATTTCTCGCTGCAAATTTACGGAACTTGTAGATCGTACTTGGCGGTCCGGCCAGGACTGGTTCTTTTTTGAGATACCGTTGAATATCCTCGGCTAACGCATAAGCGGTCTGGTAGCGTCGAGCCCGGTCCTTATCCATCGCCTTTAGCGTGATCCAATCCAACTCTCCATGCAGTCTGCGTTCCAGTGTCTGAGTGTCGCTGCGACGAAGACCCGCTAAACTGGCAGCCTTTTCCCTTTCAGATGCGCTAAATCGGACGCTTGGTGTCTTAGGTTCCTGCTCTCGAATCATTTGCCGCATGCCTTCGATCCCTGCGTCACGCAGGGTTTGTGGATCGAATGGCAAGGTACCGGTCAGCAATTCGTAAAGCAACGTCCCCAGCGAATAGACATCCGTCCTTGTGTCGATGTCTTGACCCGTCATCTCGGCCTGTTCAGGGCTCATGTACTCTGGGGTACCGATCATTTGGGCTTGTTCGGTGACTAGTGTCCGTTCGGTTAGTGATTGGCTCAGGGCCTTAGCCACGCCGAAATCAATAATCATCGGCACTGCTTGCTCGCCCTCGTAAGCAACCAGGATGTTCGAGGGCTTAATATCCCGATGGATGATCGCTTTCTGGTGGGCGTATTGCACAGCTTCACAAACCATCATGAACAACTTGAGTCGTTCTTCAATTGTCAGTTTGTACCGATCACAGTGTTCTGTTATGGGATCGCCCTGGACGTATTCCATCGCAAAGTAGGGCCGTCCGGCTTCAGTAGTACCCGCATTAAAGACATGAGCAATATTCGGATGATCCAGCAGAGCAAGAGCTTGTCGTTCAGCCTCAAAGCGAGCTATGACCTGCTTCGTATCCATGCCGGGCTTGATGACTTTTAGAGCCACACGGCGCTTTACGGGCCGATGCCGCTCGGCCAAGTAGACAATTCCATAACCGCCTTCGCCAAGGACTCTAAGCAGCTTGTAAGGCCCGATCTTCTTACCTGGCCCAACTGCCGCATCGCAATAACTGGCTGTAGGTTTCCCGTTGCCCCCCGTTTCTTCGCTGTTATTTTTGTTCTCTTGATTCGCCATAAACTTCCCGTAGCAACAAGAAGATTCGGAAAAGTAATTATAAAGACTCTCACCAGATTCACAAGTTCTATCTTCCTCGCAAGATACTCCATCATTAAATGCTTGGATTTCGACCTAACGCGAATATAATTGTTGAACTTACGCATAACGTCAAAGTGTTATCTGGAAACTGAGAGAGTCTACGGAGCACAATTGAATCAAATCATCGAGACAAAGTTATGGAAACCGGCAGGAATGGAGGCCGATGCATTTGTATGGTGTGGTAAGAATCACCCTATTTATGCCTTGGGAGCATTTGGCCAAATGATATACGTCGATTCTCTGCACAATTTTGTCGCTGTACAAACAAGTGCTCAGAAGAAGGGGGAAATGGGAGCCTTGTGGGATGAAATGTTGACAGTGTTTGCTACCTTAGCCCCAAAAAGCTATTGAAATTCTGAAAATCCTTACTACCGTTTTATACCGTTTGAAACAGTACGTACCGTTTTGGCAGTTCGGCGGCTTCAACTCGAATCCTTTGCCATGATTGAAGTTACCGCATTTTTGAAACGTTGAAACGAGCGGTTTTACATACGCTCTATCGGCTATTTTGGCTCTTAGCTTCAGCGGTAAGCACCTCCTCTTCGGTTGCAGCTTGCCATAGTCTTATTGTGGAGTCTGCGTGGGAGCTGATGAGGGTTTTGTGATCGGGACAGAAGACTAGACTTGTGATCCATCCTGTACCACATCTTATCGTAGCTACCTCTTTGTTCACTATGAGGTTCCAGATCTTGATGGTTCCATCTTTCCCCCCCGATGCAAGAGTTTTGCCATCAAGGGAAAAAGCCACTGTTTTGACCGTTGACATATGTTTTCCAAGTACGACTCTTCCTTCCTCGCTCGGCGGAACGTTCGACACCGTTACGGTACCATTGTCACTGCCTGAAGCCAGTATATTATCGTTGGATGAGAATGTCACACAGGTTTGACTTCCAGATGCCTTCAGTTGGCCAACCTCCTTATTACTTGAAACATCCCATAGCACAACGTGTCCCAAGGCACCTATCGCAAGAGTCTTGCTATCCAGAGAGAAAGCCAGAGTGTTAGCGTTAAACCCAGACATGCTAATAGGAGGGCTTATCTGCCGTCTTTCTTCAACGTTCCATATATAACCTTTACCGCCGCAACTGGCGGCCAGCATCTTTCGGTCTCGAGAAAATGTCACGTCATAATTCGAGCCATTACTACCTGGTAAGGAATCGATTCTTTGCCAAGTTGTGATATCCCAAAGTATTACTCCCTCATTGGCGTCGGTTCCGATAGCCAAAGTTTTGCTATCGGGAGAGAAATCCACGGACCAGAGCCTTATGTCCTCAAATTGATGACTCTTTATCTGTTTAGCTGTATTGATGTTCCAAAACCTAAGCATACCGTCGTGGTTACCAACGGACGCCAACTTGTCACCGTCGGGTGAGATTGCAACACACGATACGTAACCCAGATGTTCTCTGAGGATTGTACAATCTTGCACTGGATAGGTTATATCCCAAAGTCTTACCGTCTTGTCTGTGCTACCCGAAGCCAGAAGCTTGCCTTGGGGTGAGAAAGCAAGGCATGAGACATTCCATGTATGTCCTTTTAATACCGTGATCTCTCGATTCGCAGTGCGGTCCCACAGTGTCACAGTACTGTCTCCACAGCCAGCGGCGAGTGTCTTGTCGTCGGGGGAAAAAGCTACGGAGGTTACATTCGATTGTATTGAAATTGGGTGCGATTTCTGATGCGTGGCCAGGTCCCAGAATATAATGGTTGAGTCGTTGCTTCCTGTTGCGATTGTATCGCCGTCGGGGGAAAATGCCGCACACAGAACGTATGCTTTGTGTCCTTTAAGGTATTTAGTTTTCGATCCTGAGATAACGTCTTGAAGAACCAGGTCGACATCACTTTTAATGGCTAAGGTTTTGCCATCAGGTGACAAGGCTTCAATACCAAGATTACCCCTACCATCAACCTTCTCAATATTCAATGAGTCTATTTTTTCCCCACTAGTAGTATTCCACTTGTATTTCCTTCTGAGACTCCAGGAGGTTAGAATCTTGTCATCTGCATTGAACGCCACGAGATGGATGCTATTGCCATCTCCCTCAAGCTTATGTAGGATTTTGCCGGTGGTTGTATCCCAAAGAATAACAGTGCCGTCTTTACTCCCGGAGGCAAGGATCTGGCCATCAGCAGAAAAAGATGTACAGGTGACCTCCCCCGTGTGTTCCTTTAGGACATACCGTTGCCTCTTAGTTGTTGGATTCCATAACAGGATATCTTCTCCGCAGGCCGAGGCAAGAGTCCTGCCATCCGGTGAAAACGCCAAATGGCTTACAGATGCTTCATGTTTGAGAATGGGAGTAGCGTAGGTGTTACGCCACAATCGCCACAAATAGTACCATTCGAAACCGCGAAGATCCTCCTGGTTCGGGGGAGGTTGCCGGTGTTGATCCAGCAACTGTATCATATGATCGAGGTCTCCCACCTCCCAGGCCTGTATGGCCAAATTCATGTTGGAGACGTAGAGCAACCGCCGTTTACTCTCAGAGTGATTCTCAGCTTCATATCTAGCTTCGCGTGCCGCCTCAGCTGAAGTTTCAGCTCTGGCTCGCTCTCGGTTAGCAATTACGAGGCCGACAGTCGTACCGACAATTCCAAGTAATAATGTAATTGTCACCGCCAGGGTACCGATAGCCAGCCCCTTATTCCGCGTGACGAACTTGCGGAATTTGTAGGTAGTGCTTGGAGGGCAGGCAAGGACAGGTTCCTGTTTGAGGTAACGCTGAATATCCTCTGCAAGAGCGTGAGCCGTCTGGTAGCGTCGCGTCCGGTCCTTATCCATCGCCTTGAGCGTGATCCAGTCTAAGTCACCGTGTAGATGATGGCCTAAGGTGCGGATATCCGTGCGGCGCTGTTGGGCCAGATTGGCCGACTTTTCATTTTCGATCGTGCTAAGTCGTACACTGGGCGTCTGCGGATCCTGCTCGCGGATCAATCGTCGCATCTGCTCTGGTCCGCCCTCACGCAGAGTCTGCGGATCGAATGGCAGCGTGCCTGTTAGCAGTTCATAAAGTAACGCACCCAGGGAATATACGTCAGTACGGGTATCGATATCCTGGCCGGTCATCTCGGCCTGCTCTGGACTCATATACTCCGGTGTACCGACCATTTGGGCATGTTCAGTGACAAGAGTTCGTTCAGTCAGAGACTGGCTCAGGGCCTTGGCTACGCCGAAGTCGATAATCATAGGCACGGCCTGCTCTGCCTCGAAAGCTACCAAGATGTTGGAGGGTTTAATGTCTCGATGAATAATAGCCTTCTGATGTGCATATTGCACAGCTTCGCAAACCCTCATGAACAACTCAAGTCGTTCTTCAATTGTCAGCTTGTATCGGTCACAGTGTTCTGTTATGGGATCTCCCTTAACGTATTCCATGGCAAAGTAGGGCCGTCCCGCATCAGTAGTTCCGGCGTTGAAAACATGGGCTATATTTGGATGATCCAGCAGGGCCAGAGCCTGACGTTCGGCTTCAAATCGTGCGATGACCTGCTTAGTGTCCATTCCAGGTTTGATAACTTTCAAAGCCACCCTACGTTTCACAGGTCTTTGCTGCTCAGCAAGATAGACAATTCCATAGCCGCCTTCCCCAAGAATTCGCAAAAGCTTGTACGGACCGATCTGTTCACCGGGACCAATTGCTCCATTACCGAAGCTGGCCGTAGGAAGGGCTTCGTCATGTTCAAAGTTGGCTGGCTTGTCATGATCTGCTGAATCCACTCAAGTCCTTCCAAAAGAGATTGACAACAAAGCTCATCGTCACCTAATTACGTCGTTGGATACCTTCTCCGCGTGCTCGATCACCTCAAATGATGGAGCTTGCCAGAGTCTCAATTTAGAGCCGCGTTCGATTTTAGGGTCATGTCCTACTGCCGCTAAGGTTTCGCCATCGGGGGAGAATGCGACTTTGTATCCTGAAGACGCCAACTCAAACGTTAGCAACTCACGTCCCGTAGCGACATGCCAGAGCTTAACCGTTCCATCAAGATTCGCAGAAGCCAAAGTCTTTCCATCGGCTGAAAATGCAAGACCGTGGACTGCCTGTTTGTGCCCCAAGAGTTCTTGTTGGAAGTCACCCGTTGCCGCATCCCATAGCATGATCTGACCATTCTTTGTTCCAGTAGCTAGAATCCGACCATCCGGGCTAAACACCGCCGAGATTAAGGTTCTTGGGTGTCCTTGAATATAGTACAAGGGCTTAATGTCATCCACATCGGAGCATAACCACATGCAGATATCAGTACTTTCATCAACCCCACCCATGAATATCCGACTCCCATCAGTGGAAAATGCAACGCCCCAAATATGGGAATTATGGGCTTTGCGCACTTTGCCAATCCTATGTGTCCGACAATCGAATATCTGCACATCGCCAAACTCATACCCGCGAACCAGTAGCCCTCGACTATTACATATATCATAGCCTATCGCATCGCCGGGAGGATTTCCCAGGTCTACTTGCCAATTCATTCGGGACCTTAGTATATCCCATTCTTCAAGAGTCTCTGAACCATCCGTTGCCACATCGATAACAATGATTCCTGTTTCATCTTCGGTGAACATGTGTGGAATACCATCGATTTCCACATCTAAATAAGTTCTTGTTTCTATATCATAAAAGACAGTCTTATTGTCTGGATATTCGCCGCTCATCAGCACAATACGTTTCCCGTCACGAGAGAAAAGCGGCATACAGTAGTCCAGTCGTTTTTTTGCTACCTTTTCTGCTGTTTCTCGCTCGACATTCCAGATCAATACGTCCGAATCTAGCCCTCCTGTTGCAATTCGCTTATCATCAGAAGTCAATGCCACGGACCATATTTCACCTCTTTGTCCCAAGAACTGGCTGATCTCCTGAAAGGGTGTTGCGGAAACATCCCACAGGCGAACGGCATGGTCCTGTCCTCCGCTCACCATTTGTCTTCCATCGGAATAAAATGCTGTCTGAGTTACCTTCTGCCCAGGTATTCCAGCTAAGGGAAACGTTATTGTATCCGACTCAAAATCCCACAGAATCCGACGTTGATGCATATTGGAAATGAACAGTTCGGTTCTACCGGGAACAAAGCTGGCGTATTGCCACCACCTGGTCAAAGGAGGCCCATTAGTTTCCGAAAGCGAGGCTATTAGCTCCGAGTTCTTGACTCTCCAGATATCGTATCGATGCGTTTGCATAGCAAATGCAGCCAAGTATTCACCTTCATGTGAGAATGCCAATATGCAATCCGCATAAAGGCCCTTGTTTGACGTGTCTTCTGCCACATCGCCAGTCTTATATTCGCCTAATGATGCTCGTACAGCACCAATAGCATAATCCCAAAGTTCGACCTTTCCGTTTCCATAACCAATTGCTAATAATGTATCTGATGGCGAGAACGCGACAGAAGCACCGCAATATTTCTGGGTAGGGAATTGTCTGACGATCTCAATATTCTGTGTTGACCAGATGATTACTTCTCCTCCTCCAGTTGCGGCCGCAAGAAACCTTCCGTCTTTGGAAAAAGAAACAGATTGAAATCTGCTATTGGACTTATAGCGTTTCAGAATCTTTCCGTCTCTATTTCTGACGATAAGTGACTGATCCCTGCTTCCGGAAGCAAGAAATTCCCCATCTGGTGAGAAGGCAATGCACGTTACTCTATCCTCATGTCCGTGCAGTCTCATCTCCTGGTCTCCCTGGGCTATCTTCCACAGATAGCGCCACTCCCAGCCCCTTACATCCTCCTCTGCAGCATGATTCATATGAGCCCGAAGCAGTCTATATGCAGAACCGAAACTTCCTTGGTCCAAGAGTTGCTGCGTTGATTTCATGTCTGCTGCATAAAGGTTCAGGCGGGCATTTTTCTCGCCAGCTTCTGCCCGACTGCGTTCCTGTCCTGCTGTTCTCTCCGCGGCCCGAGCTTGCTGTTCTGCCTCCACAGCACGGTCCTTCTCGATTACTAGCTGAGTTGACACATCCCTTTCTTTTTCTGCAGCTCGATTAGCACGGACCATTTGCCAGAGGCTAACAACAGTGGCAAGAATGAGCATCGCTGCGATTGCAGTGCTCGATACAAATAAAGTCCTGTTCCGTTTGACAAACTTCTTGACCTTATAGAGTGTGCTGGGTGGTCCCGCCAAGACTGGTTCTTGATCGAGATAACGTTGGATGTCTTCTGCCAAAGTATGTGCAGTCTGGTATCGCCGCGCTCGGTCCTTGTCCATCGCCTTGAGTGTGATCCAGTCCAATTCTCCGTGCAAGCGGTGGCCCAATGTGCGGATGTCGGTGCGGCGCTGCTCAGCTACGCTGAATGATTGGCTGTGTTCAACAGTGCTAAGGCGCGCACTGGGCGTCTGCGGATCTTGCTCGCGGATCATATGTCGCATCCGCTCGGGCCCGCCTTCGCGAAGCGTTTGTGGATCGAATGGCAAGGTGCCTGTCAGCAATTCGTAAAGCAATGCCCCCAGAGAATAGACATCTGTCCTTGTGTCAATGTCTTGCCCCGTCATCTCGGCCTGTTCAGGACTCATATATTCCGGTGTGCCAATCATCTGAGCTTGCTCGGTGACTAGAGTCCGCTCCGTCAAGGACTGGCTAAGAGCTTTAGCCACACCGAAATCGATAATCATAGGCACTGCTTGCTCACCTTCATAGGCCACCAGGATGTTTGAGGGTTTGATATCTCTATGAATAATGGCTTTCTGATGAGCATATTGCACTGCTTCGCAAACTGTCATGAATAACTTGAGTCGTTCTTCAATCGTCAGCTTGTACCTATCGCAGTGTTCTGTTATGGGAACGCCCTTGACATATTCCATTGCGAAGTAAGGACGTCCCGCCTCAGTAGTACCTGCATTAAAGACGTGTGCGATATTGGGATGATCAAGCAGGGCCAGTGCCTGGCGTTCGGCCTCAAAGCGAGCAATGACCTGCTTGGTATCCATACCGGGTTTGATGACTTTCAGTGCCACTCTGCGTTTGACCGGCCTATGCCGCTCGGCCAAGTAAACAATTCCATAGCCGCCTTCGCCAAGAATCCGCAAGAGCTTGTACGGACCGATTTGCTCGCCTGGACCAATTGCCGCATTGCCAAAACTGGCTGTAGGAATTCCCTCGCCCCCCGTTTCTTCATTGTTCGTTTTATTCTTATGATTCGCCATATACCTTCACTAACAAGAAGAATTGGAAATGCAATTATAACAATTCTTACGAGACTCACAAGCTTAAACCATCCTTGGAGATACTCTATCATAAAATGTTTTCATTTCTATCTAACACGGGTATAATTATTGATCGTGCACTTAACGGGAAATTCCTGTTCGTACGTGCGAGGCTTAAGTTACAGTTTTCATGTATGGAGAAAATGTGATGAGCATGAAATATACTCATACAGCTATATCGATGATTACATGCTTGTTACTGATTACGTCTGTTGTTGGATGTAGCCAGGGAACTAAGCAGCAAAGTCAACTTCCCATCATTGACATGCATTCTCATGCGTTGGTAGGTTCTCTTGATTGGTTTTCGCCAAAAGATTTCTACGGAATTCAAAGATCGGAAACCGGGGAGGAACTTCTCAAAGCGCGTTTTGAGTTGTATAGAAAGTACAATATCGTTAAGGTAGCCCTATTTGGGGATCCAAACACGCTGGAGGTGTGGAAGTCCAAAGATGAAGGTGATCTATTCATCCCAGGGCTGTATATGTCCTCTTCCGACCAGGATGGGATGACTCCTGAGCGATTTGAAGAGTTGGTGAAAAGTGGCAAGATTGAGATCTTCGGTGAAATTATACCGATGTCATCGGGTACGACGATTTCCGATCCAGAATGGCAGCCATATCTGAAGATCTGTGAGCAGTACGATGTCCCATGTTCTGTGCATACAGGACAGGAATGGGTGAATTATCATCTCACCTGGCCTAAGATCAGACTTGCATTGGGGGATCCCTATCTTATTGAGGATATATTGAAAAGATATCCGAAGTTGCGGGTTTATATCTCCCATGCTGGTTTTGAGTGGTATGAACATGCTGCGGTTTTGATGTTTGTATACCCGAACCTATACACGGATTTGGGATGGTCTCTTTACGGTAGTCCTATGGTGAGGAGATTCGCCAAGGAATTTCTTATTCGAGCCCAAGAGGGAAAATTCCTGGACAGAGTTATGTTTGGCACAGATTCTATTGCATATCCCCACGGCATTGGGATGTCAATTGAATACCTCAATAGTCTTGAGTTCTTATCTGAAAAAGATAAGCGTGACATCTTATACAACAACGCAGCTAGATTCTTAAGACTCGAAGAAGAGTAGTAATTTGGTGATCTCCCCATGCTGATAGGAGGTAAAACTATGAAGACTCAAAATATTGTCGTTTTTGCACTCACGATTCTAATCGTGACTTTCTTTAATCCACATTCATACGCTTCCCAGAAATCCAAGGAGCAGAAACAGCTTCCTATCATTGACATGCACGTTCATGCAGTAGCTGAAGGAGGAGGTAGCTTTGGGAAGATAGGCTTTCGCGGACTTATGGCGTCAGAAACACCTGAAAAGCTCTTTGAGGAAACTTATGATCAATTCAGGAAATTCAACATCGTCAAAGCTGTTGTAAGTGGTTCCTTAGATTGTGTAGAGTCATGGAAATCCAAAGACAAAGATGACTTGATAATCCGAGCCATATTAGTGATGTGCGGTCCCGACGAATGGAAGATGAATCCTATAAGATTTGAAGATTTGGTGAAAGCTGGGAAAATTGAGGTTTTCGGGGAAATCGTGCCAATTCTAGGAGGATCTACACTAAGCGATCCTGGTTGGCAACCATATTTGAAGATTTGCGAAAAGTACGATATACCTGTTTCTATCCACACTGGAAGAATAGGGCCTAGTACGTATAAATGGGCTCCCAAGGCTCGACTTCGATTAGGTGATCCCTATCTAATTGAAGATGTATTGGTCAAATATCCTAAATTGCGAGTATTTCTAAGCCACGCTGGGATGGAGTGGCATGAGCATGCTTTGGTTCTAATGGATTGCTATCCAAATTTATACACGGATCTAGGTGGTATCCTTTGGGTTAAACCATCACTTCAGCGGTACGCAAGAGAATTTCTGGCTAACGCCAAAGAGGAGGGTTGTCTGGACAGAGTCATGTTTGGATCGGATCAAATGACTTGGCCCCAGGGTATACAGATGTCAATTGAATACTTGGACAGCCTTGATTTTCTCACTGAACAGGACAAGCGAAACATCCTATACAACAATGCGGCCAAATTCTTAAGACTCAAAGAACAATAGTGATTCGGATATTAAACACAATGACATATAGTAATAGCGACCTTGTCCTATAAGAGCCAATCGAAAATTATTGAAGGTGTTGAATTATGTTTAGCTACAAAGAGTCTCTTGTGATCAGAAAACACTTAATTGGTAATAAAAGCCACACTCAGTCAATCACGTTCTTAATTGCGTTTTTATTGCTGATTACCTCTGTTGCTGGATGCGGTCAACAGCAAAGTCAACTTCCTATTATTGACATGCATGTTCATTGTTATGGAGAGGAACGTACGTTCGGAGTGAAAGATCCTTATGGAAACTTAGGGTCAGCAAATGCTGAGAGGCTTTTTACGGAAACTTATGAGCGATTCATAAAATACAATATCGTCAAAGCTGTAGTAAGCGGTCCTTTGGAGGTGGTTGAAACATGGAAATCCAAGGATGAAGATAATCGAATTATCCGCGGAGTTCTTATGATGGCATCAGATGACCATGGTATGAATGCTGAACGACTGGAGCGTATGATAAAAGATAGTAAAATCGAGTTATTTGGTGAAATCGCACCATTCTATTCTGGCACAACCCTGAGTGATCTTGAGTGGCAACCCTATCTGAAGATCTGTGAAAAATATGATATACCAGTATGCGTTCACACTGGTGCTGGGCCACCTGCAATCACGTACACCTGGGCTCCCAAATCTCGCCTTCCTCTTGGCGATCCGTATTTAATCGAAGAGGTACTGGTGAGATACCCAAGGTTACGGATCTACATTGCTCATTCAGGAGCAGAGTGGCATGAACATGCCTTACGATTGATGGCTTGTTACCCACAATTGTATTCGGATCTGGGAGCCGGACTTTGGATTGAACCTTTGGCACAACGCTATATGAGGGATTTTCTACGTAATGCAAAGCATGCAGGTTATTTAGACAGGGTCATGTTCGGTTCCGATCAAATGCATTGGCCGCATGGCATAGAGATGTCCATAGAGTACCTGAACAGCCTTGATTTTCTATCTGAAAAAGACAAGCGTGATATTTTCTACAATAATGCGGCCAGATTCTTAAGGCTCAAAGAAAAATAGCCATTAAATTATTTCCTCATGCTCATAGGAGGTAAAACTATGAAGACTCGAAATATTGTCGTTGTCGCACTTGTGATTCTGATCGTGACTTTCTTCAATCAGCATTCGTACGCTTCCCACAAAGCCAAGGAGCAGGAACTGCTTCCAATCATTGACATGCATGTGCATGCATTTCCCGATGGATAGAGGTGTAATTCTTCGTAATTGTACTGCGTGGGGCAATAAGATAAACTATCGATTTGAATGGAATTCAGGAGGTGCAGAGGAGCAACAATACTGCATCTTCGTTAATAATGCTTCACTGGATGGTAGATCAAGAGATAGCGTTGATAAAGAGGCTGAAAGTCAGTGCAACAGTTGGGATATTGGTCTTTCTTTAACCGATAGAGACTTCCTCAGCCTCGACGACAGCAAAATGTCTGCCCCCCGTAATCCTGACGGAAGCATTCCCTACAACAACTTCCTTCGGCTGGTTCCAGGAAGTGCAGCGATTGACGCAGGCATCGATGTCAACATGCCCTATATTGGCAAAGGCCCTGATTTGGGTGCCTTTGAATATAATCCAGATGAGACCGCGGAAGACTATGTCAAAATGTTACATCAATCAGTCCGTGATCACGATGTGAAGAAAATCAACAGACAACTTGCTGCGGGTGAAGAGATTAATGACAAAGACTGGCTTGGATATACACCGCTACATTTGGCAGTGTATTTTGGCTACCCTGACCTCATAGAGCTATTGGTTTCCAAAGGAGCTGATTTGAATATACAAAGTGACACAGGACGATATGCTTTGGAGATAGCACATGCGATGGCCTATCCTGAACTGGAGGCTTTGCTACGCAAACTTGGAGCCAAAGAACCTCGTAGATAGTCCATGTTCAGTGTCAATCCTTCATCTTTTTGTTTTTTTTGCTTGATTTTCATGCTGCGATTTTCGTAAGTTCTTTTATGTCAATGGCGGAAGCGGTCGTTAACGCACAAGCGAACTTTCGCCCTTTGGCGGTCAGCCTATAGCGATTTTCTTTCGCGACTTTCTTGATCAGACCATGGACGCGAAGCAGTTTGAGACGCCGGGTGACTCGGCCGGAATATTTCTTCTGTTCTTTTTGGGGACGTT